>Ga0310786_10004889_pt1 | contig 18450 bp, 14 predicted proteins | sample AusTroGonzalo_MG_FD_203881 | JGI IMG/M metagenome (GOLD analysis project Ga0310786, IMG submission 203881) | Bovine rumen microbial communities from tropical cattle in Woodstock, Queensland, Australia - Gonzalo_03 (v2) (version 2) | ecosystem: Host-associated > Mammals > Digestive system >... | reverse complement strand
TCGTAGATTACAATGTCTCCAACAGAGTAGCCGTGGTCCGTGGTGTCGTAATCTTCGGCTGTGTTTGAAAATAAGTCGTCAATATCGTCTTGGGCGTCTTCGAACAACGGCTTAATAGTATTGATATCATCTATTGCGTCGTCAATTTCCTCTGCGGAATGTTCGAGTTCGACAACCACTTCTTCGTCATTGATATTGCTCATAGTATTTTCTCCTTTCAAATAAATTAATCATTCTGCATTAAGCAGTCGGCTTCAAAGGAGCATACAAGAGCGCCCCGTTAGAATCCTTGATGCGGTATCCGTTTTTATCTATAAGGATGGCAGACGGATAATCCTTGATGGTCTTCATAACCCTCCCGTAAGCGGTCGGCATAATGTCGAAAACAATATCAGCACTCTGCGGGTCGCCCTCACCGTTGTAAGTAATGTTCGTTGCAACGCGAGGGGAGACTTTGAAGAACGTAATGGTTTCGCTGTGCGTGTTGCCTTCAGTATCTTGCCATACAGTTTTTCCCCGCATTTTGAAATACTTGGCAAACCTGGTTGACAAGCTATCAAAAATGATAACATTGGTGCCACTCGCGACAGGCTTCCCGGCGAGCAGCGTCAGCAATTTCGATGTCATAAGCTGCGTGCTCACGGTAAGGGTGCCTTGAATGGCGTTGCAAAAGCCGACGACGCGCTGGTGGTCTTGATAACCAGTAGCCCAAACTCTGTCTCCGTCAAGCGAGATTTCGCAAGAGTTGGCAAAGTCAATCGTCAGCAACGGCTCATCTTCGCCAATCTCATCGTCCAGATCATAAATATCCAAGTCCAGTCCGAATCGGTTGGCCATCTGTCTTTGTGTGGATAAAGCCATCTGCAATCCTCCTTGTGTTCTATGTTTATAAGAGCGCTTGCGCGCCCAATCCATTCGTGCTTATTTTTGAAAGAACCTCTGCAAAATCGAAACTTTGCAGAGGTTCATTGAAATTATTTGAGGTTATTCAATTGTTCGGTTAATTCCTTAATTTGCCGTCCTTGTTCTTCAACAATTGCAAGCAATTTCTGTATTTGCGCTACTTCAAGCGCGTGAAGTTCGGCATATGCCATACCGTGGAAATCTCCAGTCTCCGTCTTCTTGTGCATCACAAGCCCGTAGTCGGACGGGTTCATCCCCATTCCTTCCATAGACTCTTCGATGTCCTGAGCGATAAAGCCGAAGTGTTCGCGGTCATCATTCTCTTTGAATTTGTAGGTGCAAGGCTTCAAAGAACGGAACAGCGCGTCATGCTTATCGGTGTCATACGCAATATCCTTCTTTTTATTCCTGTCGGATGTGTTAATAGTGCCTAGTGTCGCATATACTTCATGCCACTTATAGCCGTTGTCGCCAAGATTGTATGTGTCGTCGGTAGACGGGCAAAGACGGTGTGCGACCGCTAGCATAGACATGCCACTAGTCCCAGTCGTGACGGTTGTTGACGATGGAGATACGCCAATTATTGAGCCAGAAGAATAATATGGGAATGTAGTGCTTACGGACGACGTTCCGCTACGCATTACAACTGTCTTTGACACGGAAACAGAAGGGGTTGTGCTAGTATATGTGACAGTAATGGAGACGTCGCTCGACATAGGGAGTTCTTCCATTGACGCGCTTTCTACCGAATTAATGGTAACAAGCGTTACATCATCGCCAACTTGGCTCTTAGACACAAAAAAGTCGGCGGTTTCCGTTATAGACGAGCCACCAACCTTTTTCCGCTGCACGGTTATTCCGTCAATTTGAATGGTTTTGACTTTTGCTGATGTGCTTTCCACGGTAGACGCGCTTATTTTGTTGGCCGATAGGGTGCCACCAACAGAGCCGCCAGCCGCCGACAATGCGCCACTAAAGTTACCGGTTGCCGCCGTTAGTTCTCCGGCAAAGCTACCGCTCGCGGCCTTTAATTGCCCACTAAACTCTCCGGCGTTTGCATAGATGGTCCCGCGAAACACGGCGTTTCCGGTCGTAGCATCCAGAGAAATGACGGTGCCACCAAGATGCAAAACTTTGATGCCGTTTGCGGTTATTTCGACTTTATTTTCGCTATCCGACAATCCGTTTGAAATAATCAGATTGTTGCCGAGCAGCACTTGCCCGATTAAATACTCCGCGATAAGGCCATAAGCCTGCGTGCTTGTGCCAGGCAAAGTAATTTTACCGAGCGCCAGTTTTGCGGTCTGCCACCCGTCATCCGTGAAGATGAGCAAGTTGTTCATTAGCCGAACTTGTTCCGGCTCATATGAATTCGTCGTATACTCGTCGAACTTCGTCCAAGTGAAGGGCGGTGCGTTCGCGTCAACGCAGACATACATACTTCCGTCTGGAATACTTCCGGCCGATCCAGCATACACAACCGTATAAACATCGCCAGCTTGTGCGTCTAGGATACTATACAATTCATAATGATACCCAACGCTTCCTTTGTAATTTACTCCACTCGGGAATGTCTTGAACTTGCGTCCAAGCAGCCCCGTGTTGTCGATAACAATCTCTTGATTGATGGCATTTGCGATACCAGCCCGCAAGGTGGCGTCCAGAGGGTTGTCGAGCTTCGACTGAATCTCCACTTTATTTTGTGAGTAGTCGATAAGATCCTGCCAACTCGCAACGACTTGCTGCGATACGCTCGCGCTCTTGCCAATCATATCGGCAAAAGTGAGGCCAAAATCTTCGAGCTTTAAGCGGTCAGAAAACGTAAACTTGAAGTCGCCAGCACTATCGAGGTTATACGAGATTTCAAGCAGGGCGGGGTAATACCAGATAGTATCTTCTCGCTCAACTTGAATAATTCGCCCGAGTTCAATCTTCTGAACTTGCGAAGCAAACTCGTGGCTCGTCATCGCCTCAATTAAATCACACGAGAACGAATACTTCGGCCTGCATGCTTTCGAAAGCGCTTGCTTTGCGTTATCGTATAGTTCGAGGGCGAGCTTAATCTCCTCTTCCGGCGACGTGCTGTCGAGAGATGCGATATGCTCGTCGTCATAGGAACCTTCTATCCAATAATAAGACAGTTCTTTTAGGAGGTCGGGCGAGTCTGCGAAGTAAGCAAAGATGTTCAGTTCGTCGCTAATCGCAGTTTGCTGCGCGATGCAATCGTCGACGATGGACTGCTGTCTTTCCTCCTCTGCGTTTCCGGCAGAAACGTTCCATGACAGTATCTCAATCCATGCATCAACTTCATCGTAGTCTGCAAAGCGTGTAAAACCAGAGCAGTAGCACTCTGGATTGCCCTCGTAACTATATACGACGACGATTTTATCCCCGCTGACGGGTGTGCCTTTATACGACACGCCGTAGTCAGACAGATTAATCGTCATGGTTGTTCCGTATTTCCACACACCGCTTGTATACGTAAAAGTGTATGTTCCAGCGTTGTTCTTCACATAATCTTTCCACGTTTGGCGGTTAATGTCAACGGTCAGAGCACCAGTGGTAGACCAGTCAAGGTTGACGTTGAGTTTAACGCCGCCTTCGAGACGACAATAGGTTTTTTGGTTCTTATCGTCTTCCTGATTGCCAGTATCGTCTTGGAAATAGCGGTATCCCTCAGCCACATAACCCCAATCGAACGCCTCGTAGGCATGGACGGTTTGTGGGTTATCGTTCGTCCACGAGAACTTTCCGGTGGTCGTGTTATAGACGTTCGGCGGGTTTTGGTGTAGCGTAATCTCCTCGTTGCCGGAGAACGGGGAAGAATAAGAAGGATTGCCCGGGTAGAATTTTGAATTCGGGTACATTGAGTTTTTGGTTTTTTCCACGAGTTCTGCTGTAATAATACCGTGCAGCTTAGTATTTTCTCGCGTCAACGCCTCGGTGCGATTGTCAGACGCTCTACGCAAGTCTTGAAGGGATTTAGACAGAACTTCAACACCGTTCTTGGCCTCTAGTTTAGCTAGGTATGCGTTCCGCATCTTTAGGGTCAGGGCGGCGAAATCGTCTATTTCGTCGTCGACCTTTTCTTGCCACTCAGCAAGTTTATCCGCAAGGTCCTCACTCATCCAGGTTGGTAGATACCTTATGGCATAATCGCTCTGCCACTGCAATGGGTCGCTGTTCAAGTAAATGCCAAAATCTTCCATCCTATATGTTGTGCCAGAAAGACTTATGCAGTAAGTATTCTTGGAGTTGTTCCAGGTAAATGTATATACACCAATTCCACGCCCGAGAGACTTCATTTTCTCTCTGAAAACGTCTTGATTGATTTCAACGCACCAATCCGTGCTTCTTGCTACCCCCTCCATAAAATAACTGAAGTCTAGTATGTAGTTTGTGCCAAGCGGGTTCACGCCACGAATGTCGATGTCGGAGCCATTTACGGCCATAACGGTAACGAGCCCGTCGGAATCTTCGTCCACCTTCATATTCTTCATAAAGTTGTGGAACGACAAAACAACATCGCTTACTGTGGCTATATCTTCTTCCGTCAGAACATTGATGCATTTATTGAGAATGTCAAAGTCGAATACGACTCTAAACGCTTCACTCACTTGGTTCGAAAGAAAGTCGTAGCCGGACATCGTTTCTTTAGTCATCGAGCGAACGGTGGTGTTCGTCGTCGAATAACGCAAAGACGCGGGGACATAACACAACGTCCAGTCGTCATATGGACTGCCCGGCGTGTAGTAGGAGTCTTTAATGTCGAGCACAATGCCAAGTTGCTGCACCATCTGACCGACGACGGACGGAACTTGGCCCTCGTCTTCCTCGTCGTAGTATTTGTCGGTTGGGTCGTCTGGGTTGTAGAACTTATAGACGCGTTCTTCGCAAACAACCCCGCGATTTCCTATTGCACATTGAAGCGATTTACACGAAACAGACTTCGTCATATAATCGCCCTCAACATTTTCGGACACTGTATCAATGACAAACCAACCGATGTTGGTCGCGTATACAAGCCTATTCTTTTGAATAAGTTCGTATGACCTATCATGCAACGGATGCCCATCTTCGTCTTGAAGTTCAGTGTTTCTAATCGCCGTGAAACTTAGCTCAGACAGGTCGTTGAAACGAAGCGTAACTTCGCGGTCTTTCGCAAGGATTGCGCCAACCGTTTCGTACGTCGGATTGCAAAGAAACAGCTCGACCGCTTCTACGTTTTGAAAATAATCGTATGCTATCCTCATATTCCTTGTTCCTCCTTACAGCCCCAACATTTTATAAGACGGACACGAGATGCTTAGATATGATCCACTAGACATCTTAATTGAAAGTGAGTTTGTGCCTGGGACGAGCCGGGGCCATATGCGATTAAAACATCCGAACGGGTTGGTGGGGGCTGTCGTTGTAAGCGAGCGTCTTTCTGCGTCCATCGTATAGTTATACCCAATGGTAGCGTCGCTCAAAATCGTGGAGCGGTATGGGGAATCCGTAGTGTTCTTAAACACGAGTGCGTCGCCGCTATCAAGCCCGCCAACGGAAAGTTCCATTGTTGGGTAGACATACCCTATATCTGACAATACGGAAATGCTGACAGTCTGGTATCCGTCGGTCCCCCACACTTCCAGCGTGCTTGTTAAACCATAGGCATACGGAGAGTCCAGCACGCCGTGGAGGCGGAATCCAACTAGCCTGCCATTTACATACACATCGTCTACTTCGGTAAACAGCGCGTGGTATGTGTATGAACTAATAACGGACGATTTTATTTTTAAGGCGCCCCATCCGTGATATGAGTATCCAGCAGTAAGCACTCCCTGTGGCGAGATAAGCCATTTATGAATAGTGCAACGGTTTGCGACCGTAATCTCGTCTGGAGAGACGACTTCCATTTCAAAAGTCGGCGCTTCGTCATATGAACGCTTTCCAAAGATAGCGTGAATGCTATTGGCTGGTTTGTCTGTAATAACAGTAGGAGAAAACGCAGGCGTTTCTTCTACGTTGTTGATGTTGAAATCGGCTATCACAAGCCCATAGGTGGAACTATCGGTTCCTCCGTATTCAAATGTAGAACCATAAAACATTGTGTTTCTCCTTTCAATCGTATAATGAACGCTATGCGTTCGAGTTGTCATAAATCAAAGCGCTTTATAAAAGGGGCCGCATTCGCGGCCCCAATTACTAGGCGTTAAATATAGAGTTTCTTGCGGTTGGTAACATAGGTTGCCGACCTGGTCATTCCATCATCAAAACGTTTCTTGATTTCCTCAACCGCGCTATTGACGACTGCCTGTAGTCCAGGAAGGGCGTCGCTCGTTACATTGTCGCATTCAATGGTTACAAGCGGACTGTGAAAGACATTCCCGCTTGTAATACTTGGCAGGGTGCCGTTCACGAAGTTGTTCATCTGACTTGGAGTCACAACGAATTCTCCGTTCATCAGCTTTGCAAACGTTTCATTGGACTTGACTCCACCGACGAACCCACCAGAGTGATGTTCTTCGACGAGCCCGCCAATCAGCCCGTTCTCTTTAATGTCATTGCGTAATCTCTTGAACAATGCTGTGAGATACGCATCCCACGTCTTATACTTTTTGCCGAGCTTGTCGTCTTGCGAGAACTCGCTAGCACTTTTTACAGACACCCCAGCGCTCTTAAGCGCCAAGTACCTGTAGTCGTCTGCGCCAGCGAGGTCCATAATTTTTTCATCAATCAGCCCAAGAAGCCCTCGAAGTGTATCGGCGTCAATTCGGTCATTAACGGCATCTTCGACGCCTTTAATCGCCCTCTCAATACGGTCAATTTGATCGTTAATAAACGTCTCGTACTCGGAGTATTGGTCATCAAGATTGTTTTGGATTACCTCGATGGCATGTTCAAGCGTGAAATCATCGAGTTCGTCTTGTGCTTCTGCGAGTTGAGCGCGCAATTCTCTGGCCCTTGCCCGGCCTGCCGCAGACTGGTCGAGTTCTGCTTGCTGGAGTTTCGTCTGAAGAGATGCAACGCCCTGCTGCTTTTTGGACAGCTCTTTTTGATATTGCAACTCATCTTCATACGTTTCGAGCAACTTCTTTCTGAGGTCGATTAACTTCTTGTACTCGTCGAGTTGGTCTTTGAGTTTATCTTTACGCTTATTAAGCCCGCTTGTCTTTTCTTGCTTCTCGACGTCGCGAAGAAGGGTGAGCAGAACCGCGCGGTACTTCTTGAGGTTTTCCAGCGCAGCCGCTCTTCCTTCGGCAGATTCGTTCGCTCCAACGGTGGAGTAATATGTGATATTTGTCTTTATAAACTGTTCGAGGGCGTCATCTGCTAATTTGTAACCTTCGGCCGTTTGCTGGAGATAATCGTTAAGCTCAAACCCCATTTCACCGAGGTCTTCCTCGATTTTTAAGAGATTTTCAAGAGACGATGCTGATAAAATCCCAGCTTCGGCCATATCGTCCATCGCAGCAGACAGCGCATCAAATCCAGGCTGAACCTCATTGAGGATTTCGAGAATGGACTTCGACTCTATCGTTGTTGATTTTAGCCCCTCTACGACACCTTCCAAAGATAAAAAGAACACGTCCGCAGCATCATATAAATCCGGGTACTGCTTTTTGAGGTTGACGACAAGCTGATAAATATCATGATACGTCTTCTCTATCTGCTCTTTTGTGTAGTTGCCGGGGTCGGATATCATTTTATAATACCGTTCAACCGTAGCCTCAAGTGGCGCGGCGTAACTCGACAGCTTGTTAATCAAGTCATCTACTCCTTCTGGCGTAGCTCCACGAAGAACAAAACTTTCGATTGCATCATTATAAAATGACTCGCCAAGGTTCGAGTTTAAACCATCTATCTTATTTTTATAGATAGCTTGGACAGACTCGACGGCGGATGACAAAAATCCATCAAACGCTTCTGGGTCAAGCCCCATATGTTCGAGTAGCTTTTTATAATTTTCTTCTCCGGCCTCGCTCTTATACCTCGTCAGGTAATCATAGGAGAAGGCGGACAAAGAAGTATCTGTCCAATCCATATCTGAATTGGGCTGCGAAAGCATTACGACTGCTTCGAGAAAGTCGTCATACGACCTCGACGTTGGCCTCAACAGCTTGAATACATCTTCGCCAGTGGCACCGCCACCTATGTTGGCGCTACCTTTAATGTTGTAGCCATAAAGTTTGCTAATGGCTGCCTGGCGTGCAGCGGCTTCTGCTTTTTTGGCTCGAATTTCGGCTTCGGCCATTTCGCGCTTAATTGCAACCGATGCTTTCTGGTACGCGTTAACTTCGCCTGCAACCAGGTCGATGCTGGTTGAAATACGGCCGTTCAACTTGTCGTAAACTTTGATTAGGGCCTCGCGATTACCTTTTGCGCTTGTCAGCTCATCGTTTAACTTGGAAAGCTCGTCGTATTCTTCCCTCGCTGCGGTCGCCTCGTCTTTTGCGTTTTGAATGGCATCATCCATTTCCTGGTTGTGCTTTTCAAGCGCTTCGTTGGTCTTGTTGATAATCAGCACAACCGCTGTAATCGCTATGGCGACAATGGCCGCGTACGCAGACATTGCCGATTTTGCGCTTTGCGCGGCGAGCGCCTGCGCCTCCATTGCTTCGGTCGTGCCTTCTGTAGCCGCTTCTGCTGCGACCATGTTTGCGGTATAGTTTCTCAGCCCGTTAACCACATTCTTAATGCCTGTGATTAGGAGCTTGAATCCTCCTTGGACGTTCATCTTCTGGAGGAGGCCAAGTATAACCGCCAGTCCGGCTGTGAGAACTGGCAACTGTACAAGAATGCCGTCTCCAAAACCGGCTACGCCATCGAGGAACTGCATCAAGTAATTCCCAAGCTGAAAGAAAGTCTCGACCAAACCACTGTCCAAAATCGTATTTGATAGTTGCTGGAACGATGCGTTCAGCTGGTCTACACGCCCCTGGATGCTGTCTAGCCGAGTTTCGTTTGCCTTTGCTAGAGTCCCCTCGGCTTCAGAGACGGCATTCATAACTCCAACGGCCTCGGTCTGCATAGACTCGACCAAGCCGAAGAAGATATTTTGCTGCCTCGTTCCCGCAAGTTTCTCTGCGATGGACGCCCTTTGAGTAGAACTCAGGTCGTCCCACACTTTGCTCAGGTCGAGTAGAATGTCATATGTGCTACGCAACTCGCCCTGCGCATCGAGGATTTCAATCCCAAACGTGCGCATAAACGCTTGCAATTTCGGCGTAGAGATTACATCATCAAGGCTTTCACCGAGTTCGTTTAACTCTGTTTCAGAACGAGTCATGCGAGCGGCTATGGTTCTCAAACCAGTAGACGCCCTGCTGATGTCCTGAACACGAGCATTTGCTGCGGTCAGCAATGCAATCGACTGATTAATGTCGTTGCCAGCTGCTTTAAGAGCCGAGCCAGCGTTCTGGAAACCGGTTCCGAGTTCTTCGGCAGAAACAGGGAAGTGTTCGCCGATATACATCAGTTTGTCAAGAACGCCTTCGAGTTCGCTTGCTTGAATACCAAACGCCTTAACAACGGTTGTGATGGCCGTTGTTGCGCTATTTACGTCCGTATTGGCAACCTTTGAATACTCGGCGGCAAGTTCTGCGAACTGCCCGGCCTCTTCCATTGTATAGCCGAGTCGCGCGAATGTCGTCGCTGAGTTAACAAGGTCGCTTATTGATGCGCCGACCTTCTGGGCAGAGCGCGCCATCGTGTCTGCAAAACTGTTAATTGCGCTTTCGGTCTGCCCGGTTACAATACGCATCTGAGTCAAAGCAGTATCGAGTTCTTTTACGTTCGTATATATCTGACGAACATAACGCATGACATATCCAATAGCCATACCAGAAACCATGGATCTGAGTCGAGAGCCAAAAGATTTCCTCATCTTTTGGAACCACGCCTCTACATCGGCACCGGTTCTTCTTACGGCGTCTTGGAATTGCGCCATCGTGTTTGTGAGTTCGTTCAGGTTTTTCGGGTTTCCTTCCGTGGCGAGCTTATTCAGTTTTTCGCCAAGTTCTGCCACTTCGGGGTTTTTGGATATTACCTCGCGGATACGCTCATAATAGTCGTGAGCCTTCGCCGCGTTTTTCTGCCAGGCGCGTTCTGTGGCTGCGTTTGATGCAGCCGTTTTTTCGTTCAGCTCGCCAATCCGCTTCGAGACGTCGAGACACAAATCGCGATACTGCTGTAGCGAAATGCCAAGCCTATCCGCGTTTGCTTGCGCGTCAGGCCCAAACGCAAGTTTCTCGCGCTGTGTAAGTTCCTCGTAAGTGATACCAAGGTCTGCCAGTTTTTGTCTGACAAACTCATAGTTCTCTATTGTGGCGGCGAACTCTCCGCCATTTGCACCGCTAGCAGCGTAAGATGCGCGCCCGTCAGCGCCAATAGTGAGAGCCGCGTCTTTCTGAGAACCGCGCTCAAGAGCAAGACGGTCGCGATAGAACTGGCGGATATACCCCATCAGTTCGGTATATCTGCGTTTCTCGCTGTCCGTCCTCTCCTGCTGCATCGTCTTGACGTCTTCGTTGTGGCGCTTCTCTTCGTCGCGCTCTTCTTGGCGAAAACGCTTGGTTTCAGCCTCAATGTCGTGCAGAGCTGACTTCGTTGCGTCTTCCTCTTTCTTTTTGAGGTCTATGACGTGTTGAGTAGACTCGTCCTCATACGCTTTTCTCTCTGCATTCCAGACTTGGTATAGCCTCTTCTCTTCGCCGATGGCGTTTTCGTAAACAAGGGTTCTGCGATGTGGGTCACCGTTCGCGTCCTTTTTGAGGATTATTTCCTTAAGCCAGCCAAGGCTTTCGTCGATGGGAGGAAGGCCGCCGAGTAGACCGCCGCCTCCTCCGCCTCCTCCGCCGCCATTTCCGCCACCTCCGGTAAGTTTACCGTAGATGTCGTCAAGAGCGCTTGCGAAGTTCTGGATGCCTTCTAGAGAGCCTTTGCTGATTTTTAAATTCTTATAGTTGTCCCAATTAATTTTAGCGATGCGCTCAAGATTGTCGACGTTTGTCTCGTTGCTAATCTTTGGCAGGTAGTCTGCCATATTTGCCAACGATGTCTTTCTAACGCTAAGGTCTTTGAGCGCAGTAAAATCAAAGTTCAGCTGAAGCGGTTTATCAGATGTCAGCCCCTTGAGCTGGGATACCAATGTCACGAGTTTGTTGATTGTTGACTCACCCATCCCAACCTTAGAAACAGACCCGATAGAACTAAACATTTGCGAAATGCTTGACAGCTTAACGATGTCTGTTTTATCTGCTAGTTCTGCAATAGACGCGACAAGATTTTTAGCCGCCTCTCCAGATTCCTCGGATACCGTTCCAAGGGTCTGTATCATTTGCGACGCATCCTGCACCTCAGAAGATGTGTTGCCGACGACCGTTGCGGTCTTGACACCATCGGTTTCGATTCTGTCGACAATATCGAGGAGGGTTTCCATAGAGGTAATGAGCCCGTCTATTTTGTCCGAAACGCCAACAAACGCTTGGAGCATGTCTGCGAGCCCGCCTTGGTCTCCGTTAAACGCAATATTAGAAAATCTTGCGTTAAATCGCGTAATCGACTCAGAGGCAGTCCTGCGCCCCTCTAAAACTCTCTCGTAATAACTTCTTATAGGGCGCATAACCCCGTCCGCGTCCGGGTACATTTCATCTAAATCAAGATTCAGCTTTTTAAAGTGAATCAATACTTCGTTCGCGGCGCGCTCTGCCGTGAGTTCAAAATTTCTTACTTTTTCATTTAGCGAATCCCACTCAGAGCCGTCCGTCGCCTCTTTTAGTTGGCGCTTGACGTCGGCTAGTTCGGTTTGTACGGTGCTCAAATTTCCTTGCGTTGTTTCTAATTCTGCATTCAACTCTTTGTTTTTGAGCAATACTTTATCATACTCAACCTTGGATTTCTCTAGCGTGAGATTCAACTCCTCGACTCTTTTTTGAATATCAGACTCTGATTTCGGAGCCTCGTTTAGAGTTACGTTTAGTTTGCGCTCTATCTTAATAATCTCGTCTGGCATTAAAAACCCCTCCTTTCTTACTTATTCCATCCTGGCAGATATTTCGCAACAAGACCCGGAAGTTCTTCTTTGCAGAATTTTTTCCAAACGGGGTCTGAATGTCGATCTATTATCCTCCCAAATTCTTCATTAAGAGCTCCACCGGCGCTATAATCAAGCTGTCCTCCGGGATCAAATTGTTTCTTAAACGCATCATACGGAGAAGTTTTCGCCTTATCTGCTTGAATGTGCCATTCACCAAATGGATGCCAGTATTTTTCTCCGCTTTCTGGGTCTGTCGCGAAGCCAGGCTTCCTCCAAAACGGCGCACCTGTATTCGGATGTTCCCCCCATTGTTCTGCCTTTTGTGGTGATACTTTGTCAGCGCCCCCGTGCCATCCTTTTTTAAACACTATGTCGTATAAGTATTCGCTAACGCCACGAGCGTCCTCAGAACCTTCTCTTCCGGATATGGCGTGAGTGTCAAATGGGTCTGTAGTTTTTGTAATAGAATATGTGCCGCTAGAAGAGCGGTATGAGTCTATGTCTAAAACATCAAATAATTCGCCTTTTCTAACATAGCTGTGCGGGGGATAATTATCGTAGAATTCTTGCACACACTCATTAAAAACGCGCGTTATTTCTTTTTTTTGATATGCTCCAATATCTCTTAACGCCGCTTTGTCTGACTCTTCAAACAAATCTGGAAGCGCATTTTCTATTGCCGCTCTCAATCCTGCGACATCGCGCTTATTCATTACGTCGCCGAACAGCTCCTCGGAGGTTAAAAACTTCAATTATATCACCCCCTACACACTATCTCTCTTGCAACTCGCACGATTGACTCGGTTTGCTCTAAACATACTTCAGAGCGAATGAAGTCGTATAAATCCGAGTGGAAAACGACATACATTAAATCGTCCATCTCACTCGGAAGACGAACTAATGCATACGCGCCAATTACAGCGGCGCGCGACGCGAGGTCGAATAGTTCTGCGTGAACAGTTCCATCCTCGGTTGTACAATAATCAACGATGCTGTTGATGGTTTCCATATACTCGGAGTAGTGTAAAAAGGGATGCACCAAGATTTTGACGCCATGCCACAATACGACTTTTTCTTGCCATCCTTTCGACCCAGCCATCCTAACTATTGTATTGGCCGGAACCCTTCTAATGTCGTCCATTTCACACTTCTCCTATACTACTTTATTCTTCAACGGCGCCTTGTACTCTCGCGGTTCCGCCGAGCATTTTAGTTAATTCGTCAAAACTAACGTCGTTGACCTTTTCGTTGAAGGTTTCGATGAGAGCACTAAGCGCCTTCTCAACAGCGCTCGATTCTCCGTTCTTAAACCCGTTCGCGGAATGGACTTTAAGAGTTGTTTTCACGGACTTGACAATCATATCGTAGCACCCGCCAAGAGTGTCTTTTAGAACCTGGCTTAAGTCGCTCGTGCGATATATGTCCCATTGCCCATCAAGCGAATCAGGAAGAGACACGTCGGTGAGCATTTCGGTCACAACTACAAATGTGCAAAATTCCGCGACTACCTCTTCTGCAAAGCCAATTAATTCACCTTTTTCTCCGGCTGAAGAAATGCCCATTTCGGCAGACATTTTTGCTGCGATAACCAATAAGGCAAAATTAGGAACTTCGACTTCCATATCATATACTTTCGGCTCTTCGCCATCGACATGAAAAGTTGTTTTGATTATCTTCTGTTTTGGAGTTGCAAACGCTTCTGCGAGATTAATTTTCTTTTCCATCTTGTTTCTCCTTTTTACTCCTTCTAAACGGTTTATCAATCGGTATCTCCTTGATAGGGAGATACTTCTTCGGTATGATTTCGCGGCGATAGGCGGTGTTATACTTAACCTTCCAATCCCACGGATTGATGTATCTTCCATACATTTTGATGCTGTCGTCTTCGCTCTTCTGCGCCAAGTCCATAAACATATTGTATTGCTCTGGGTAGTATGTTGCCATATAGGCGAACTCCCTAAGTGACGACAATGGGCAGCCCATACAGCCAACACGCCTATTATATTTATAGTAGTCGTTGAACAACGGCTGCTCTCTTGCCCACAGCCATATTTCATATTCGTTTATGCCCATTTCCGCAAGCGGGTAAATGAATCTGACAGATTGGCTGCGGTCAAACAAATCAACCTTGAACCGCTTCTCTTCGTCAGCACAGAACCCGATATAGGCGACAAGATACTTTCCTTGCTCGCGCAGCATAGCACGCAATGCGGTCTGGCAGCTGAGCTTGTATGAGTGGTTGCACCAACGTTTTAAGCCGTTTGGATACCCATACATTTCATAATATTCCATCCACGTTCTCGTTGGTTTAAAACGGAAGAACGGTATACCAACAGATTTGCATCTGCGCTCCATCTCGCCCACAACATCATTTATAAACGGATAGTCCGTTTCCATATCGTAATGCGCAACGCCGTCGAGTGGATACAAATTTAAATTGTTGAGTATGATATTAAGCATAAACAAACTATCTTTACCGCCGCTAACCATCGCCCAATATGACGGCTTGAGAGCGGGAAGATTATTTTTGCTTCCCATTTTTCCCCTTTCTATCCTTTGAAACGCGCCTAGAAAAGCACGTCTTGTTGTTGTATTCTTCCTTAACTCGCCCTTCGATTGCACTGACGAGCAGGCTACAGTTTCGCTTGTATCTCGTACAACCGATGCAGTTGTTGGCTTTGAACTCCTCCAACTGATTGGCACTGTCAAAAATGCCGATGTAGTCCACGGGGTATATGTGCAACTCAATGCGCGGGTTTTCGGAATCATACATTACTTTGTTGACACGTTCGCAAACAACGTTGTCGTCAATCCAAATCGCCTTCGTATTTGTGATTGCGTCAAGCAGCAGTTTGAAATAGTTGTTTGCGTCTTGGTCGATTTGCTTAAAATAAAACACGGCATCCGCATAAAAGTGCTGATGCTTGTTCGGCTCCAATTCCCACTTTTGCCGCTTAACCTCTTCGATGACATACGCCTCCAAGTCCTCTTGATACTTCACGGCAACCGCCGTCTTGTAGCTCATAGCGACTGGCTTTCCGTTCTTCATAAACGCGCGGAGCGCGAGATAGTGGTTGACGGAAGGCGGAACGGGGCACGATAAATGCAGTTCTGAACTCACTTTTGGCCTCCAGTAAAAAATTAGGAGAGGACAAAACGAATTGCCCTCTCCCAAAAGCCGCTTTAATTAGCCTTGAATGTCCGCTTTGGTGACAGTCAGAAGTTTGCCGTCGCTGTTCTGAAGCAGGTCGAACACAACGTCAACGCTCGTCGGGTCGCCATCACCAGAGTAGGAAATGTTGTACGCTCTCTGGGGAGAAGCCTTGTGAGCAACAATCGTTTCGCTGTAGGTCGTGCCGTCAGCATCCTGCCAAACGGTTTCGGCCTTGATGATATAGTATTTCGGCGCGGTGTTAGCGCTGTTCTTGAACTCGATGGTGTTCGTAGCAGAGCCAGCAGTGCCGCCAGCGATGACGTTCAGCAGCTCAGAAGTCATCAGCTGAGTGGAAATGGTAAGGGTGCCATTGAGCGGGTTGTTGAAGCCAACTTTGTTGGCGTGGTCCTGTCCACCGGTAGCCCAAACACGGTCGCCGGAAACATCATAGGTGCACTGATTCGCGAAGTCGATAGTGACAAGCGGGTTGGCCATAGACGTGTCGGCAATACCGTAAAGGGAAAGGTTCAAACCATACCGGTTGGCATACTGGGTCGTAGTCGCAATAGCCATAGTTATTTCTCCTTTGCTTGAATTTATACTTTCTTGTTTAACGGATTTAACCACTCATCGGCTTTGAAGCGGTCTCCGCCGTGGTTACTGAAAATGTTTTCGTCGAGAGACGCGCGCCTCAAAGACGAATATTGGAATATCTGGTCGTAGAATTGAAAAAGCGTGAGGTCGTATACATTGAACAGGGTGTACGGCGTTCCGCACACGCAGAGTTTGGATAGCAGGTTGGCAAGGTGATACTTACCGCTGTCTCGCTTCGCCGCAGCTCTCTGCTGCTCTTTAAGATATTGTTGCGCTTTTTCCCACAATTGCTGTGCTTTGACGCTTGTGAACTTCGCTTCGACCTCTTTCTTGTCGAGGCCGACATAGTTCAGAAGCAATATGGCGTCTCTGACGTCTTCAAAGTTCTTGTGGTCGATAACGCCGACTTCAATCGGCGCCGCATCTTCGTCATCCTCTGTAATCCTGTATGTAACGTACCGCATATGTTTCTCGTCATATCCAACACGCTCGCATATAAAAAAGGAGAACATCTCAAGAAAGAGTTCCCTAATATGACCGAGCAGTATGGAAATCTCAAATACTCCAAATTGGTCATTATCTACCTTTTCCCACCCTCTTAGTCCGCTCGTTTTCGCATACTCGAGGACATCGCTTCTATCCCACGTGAGCAGGGTAAGATACATCATGTAGGTTCTTTCACCTACGCCTTTCCCTGGCTTCAGCTCTTCGAGCCTCGGGGAGCGCATATAGCCGACTCCTTCGAAAAGAAGCGGCTCGCCCGTGAGCATGTCAAAATACGAAAATTTCAATTACTAACTCCGCCCAGAGTAAAACTTGAACGAAGGGACCTCATAAACGAGCTCTCTAATTGAAAATCCAACTGGCGCAGAAAGGGATCTAACAGACTTGAGGGTGAGTTTCCCTACGCCGAACAGGTCAGAGCCGTTAATCACATCGTCGCAAAACCGAACAAGGTTGTCACGACGGTTTCCTCCGATACCGGGGAAGAGAGTTGGGTCAAGTTTCATATAATTTCTATGACAGACGATTGTGATGTAAAGCACGGAGTTGAAGAATGACTGCTTGTTGGCTCCCTTAGGAATCGACACTTCGACCTCGGCGCAAATATACGCCTCGGACTCGGTGGTTGTGTCGTCCACATATGCGTAGTCATACAAGTATTTGTCGAACACATCGTCGGCTTCGTCGCTTTCCATATCAAGGTTGGGATTGTTCGTGAGCAGCTTCGCAACCGTCTCATTCGTCCCAATCGCGCGTAGCGCTAACGCCGGGTAATCAATTACCGGGTCGAGAAAAGTCTTTTCGTCAGCCAACTGAAATCACCGTCACTTTCTTCTCGCACGTGCCATAAATGCCGTTGCTGTCAACCACGCTAAGCGTGATGACGTTGCCGACTTCCGCGCCGCTCAAAGGAACGGTCACGGAGCACACGCCGTCTGTAATAGAGGATTGAGCGTTCGAACCAGTCGGAATGGTGACCGTCCATTGAACGGAGGCATCCGATCCGGCTGTTTCGTGACCTGCTGCGTCATAAAACGCAACAGAATATTTTCTGGTTGTGCCCGTGCGGATATTGTCTTTACCGACAATCGCGCAGGAGCCAACCAGAGTGCCGCCAGAGGACGGTTCTTCGTCGGTATATACATCGCATATACCTAAGTCGAAATCGTCTGTATCCTTGTTGTAGACGTCTCTCTGAACGTACATCTTCATAAGGTGGCTCTCATCGCCAAAGTTCTTGGAGACGGTGTCGATTCCGTAGATTTTGTAGACGTTCAGCTGAGGCTTCAATTCAACGGTCGTAGAGGTGCCGATGGCCAGCCTCTTGTCGAGGTGCAGCAGGGAAGTCTGCGGGTCAATGCCAATCATCACTTCGAGGGTATCCATCGGCTGATAGGCGACGCCGCCAACTTGCCGCTTGCTGTAGGAGCCATCGTCAACGACACAGCAACGCTCATAAACTGTGCCGGAGTTGTTTTGGAAGCGCAGAATGTAGTTGCAGAGCCACAAGACTCCGCGCACGATTCCCAACTTATCGGTGTAAACTTCCACCACAAGCCAGTCCGCGCCGAGAGCATCAACGATGTCTCCCATATCTACATCTGTGCCGGGGACAGCCCGCATTTCAGCCTCGATTGGAGACTTGCGGTTTATTGCCATCGGGGTCGGCTCGCCGTTCGTCGTGGCGTCCGCCTGGTATGCAGGGTCATCAACGATACCCTCTGCAAACATATTAACGCTGTCCTCTATGATTTGGTCGCGCTGCGTCCTGCCGTCTCCTCCGTTGAGCAGTTTCTCATAAAGAGGCCAGTCGACGTTGGACGAGAACATATCTGTAATGTCCACAGGAAGCACCTCCTTCCGTTATTCTTCGGTCGGAGCATACTTCTTGCACAAGTCGCTGATTTTACGAGTAGAGCGAAGCACCATCGAGCGCCACATATCGTACTCCATATCCTCTTTGCCCATAATGAGCAGGTTGTTGAGGACGTCGAGGTAGGACGCTTCGCGCTTCAGTTTCTCGTGTGCAGACAATGCGCCCGCGCAAGCCATGCCGAGGTTGCGGACGTAATCGTACACGTGGTTTTCCTCGTGACGGTAATCGTAGGCCTCGCGCATTGGCAGTAATTTAAAAATTTTGTTTTGCAGGGAAGAAAGATATACATACAGTTCAGTGTTCATTGGTTGCCTCCTTTCGGAGTAAAACTTCCAATGTTCATTCCGCTGTATGAGTAGTCACGCATAGCCGTATAGAACTCGTTTCTCACAGTCCGGC
>Ga0310786_10004888_pt1 | contig 18452 bp, 14 predicted proteins | sample AusTroGonzalo_MG_FD_203881 | JGI IMG/M metagenome (GOLD analysis project Ga0310786, IMG submission 203881) | Bovine rumen microbial communities from tropical cattle in Woodstock, Queensland, Australia - Gonzalo_03 (v2) (version 2) | ecosystem: Host-associated > Mammals > Digestive system >... | reverse complement strand
GACGCGAAAAGTCCGCATTGCGTTACCACCCCTGGATTTTTAGCGGAGCCGTTGACGAAGTTATCGGCGACCCGGAACTTGGCGACACCGTTGAAGTTTACAGCTACAAGAGCGACTTTCTGGGTCTTGCGGCGTACTCGCCCAAGTCCCAGATCCGCGGGCGCTTCTGGACGTTCGGCGAAAAGGCTAACATTGACCGCGAGTTCTTTAGTGACTTGCTGGACCGCGCCATTGCCGCTCGCAAGAGCCGCGGCTTCGACATCGAAGACAAGGACAGCGCTTTCCGTTTGATTAACGCCGAAAACGACGGCATCCCGGGCTGCATCATCGATAAGTACGCCGACATCTATTCCGTCGAAATTTTGGCAGCCGGCGCCGAAGTCCATCGCAAAGACATTTACGAACTGCTCGCCGAAAAGACACACTGCCGCGGCATTTACGAACGCTGCGATTCTGACGTGCGCAAAAAAGAAGGCCTGCAGCTGCGCACCGGTTGCGTCTACGGCGAAGTGCCGGACGAACCGGTCATCATCAACGAAAACGGAATCCTCTTCCCCATCGACGTCAAAAACGGCCACAAGACCGGTTACTATCTGGACCAGCGCGACGCTCGCCGCCGCATTGGCGAACTTTCGAAGGGCAAGAAGGTTCTGAATTGCTTCTGCTATACCGGCGGTTTCGGACTTTACGCTCTCCGCGGCGGTTGCGAAAAAGTTTATCAGGTGGATGTTTCCAAGGACGCCCTGAAGCTCGCCAAGGAAGGCATCATGCGCAACAAGCTCAGCACCGCGCATGCCACCCATGTGGAAGCCGACGTGTTCCAGTACCTGCGCAAGTGCCGCGACAAGGCCGAAACCTTTGACCTCATCGTGCTCGATCCGCCCAAGTTCGTGGAAAGCAAGGATAACCTGCAGAAGGGAGCCCGCGGCTACAAGGACATCAACCTGCTTGCGATGAAGCTCTTGGCCGAGGGCGGCATGCTCGCGACCTTTAGCTGCTCGGGCCTTATGGAAATGGACTTGTTCCAGAAGATTATCGCGGATGCCGCCGCCGATGCACATCGGCGCGTTCAAATCATTGAACGCTTCGGCCAACCCGCCGACCACCCCGTGAATACGGCATTTCCCGAAGGCCAATACCTGAAGGGACTCCTGGTGCAAGTTGTATAGTCCCCACAATCTTGTTATATTGATTGCGTTATGCAAATCAATCAGACATTTTGTGGTAGACGATTCAAATCCATGCTTCTTACGGCATCACTGTCTGTTTGTGCCGAATTCATAAACATCTTTATCGACAAGATCGTTGCCGCCCGAATGCTGGGCGAAAACGCACTTGCCGCCATCTCGTTCTTTACGCCCCTCTTTTCGGTCATTCTATTCGCCAGTTCGATTGTCATGGTCGGGAGCCTCGTTTGCTACTCCATTGAACTCGGGCGTATGAACAAGAACAAGGCTGACCGATTCTTCGGGCAAAGCATTATTCTTTCGGTCACCATCGGCATTTTAATGGTGATTGCCTTTGCCATAGGCAAGCGACTCTTGTTCAATTACATGGATGTAGATCCCGGACAAATGCAATTCGTCAACGAATTCTACGGATGGTTTCTAGGACTCGCCTTCTTGATTCCGCTAAACAACACCTTACAAGAAATGGTGTATGTAGACGGAGACACCAAAACATGCAACGCATCGTACGTAGCGTTACTCTTAGGCAACGCCATTTTATCTTGTATATGCTGTCATTATTGGGGCATGTCCGGCATCGCGTTCGGCACCGTCATTTCGGTCATTCTCAGCACCATCGTTCTCAGCACGCACTTTGCAAGAAAGCATAATTCGCTACGGTTCATTTGGCATTTCAACATGCGCGATATCGCCTCGGTCATCCGTTTTAGCATGGCCGAAGCCTGCGAATTTTTGTTCTTCGCCTTTTTTGCAGGCGTCATGAACATGTACTTTGCAAGCTCCGTTGGCGGCACAAAATTTGCAATTCTTTCAATCGTTTACGAAATCATTGAATTGAGCGTCATATTCAACGGCATATGGATGGCGGCCGAGCCGCTCATCAACATTTACCGCGGCGAAGAAAACAATAAAGGCATCGTGCAAACCATGCGCTTTGTCAATTGGACCATAATCAAATTAAGTCTAATCACCACGGCATTCCTACTCTTTTTCGCACCTTTACTCACGAAAATTTTCAGTTTTGAATCCGAAGAAACCGTTATCGAAGCCGCATTCGCTATCCGTGCCTGCGGCGTCGGAATTTTGCCTCTCGCAATAGTCAAAATCTACGCAGCATTCCATGTTCACGAAAAGCCCTTTCTTTCATTCCTGTTCATTTTCCTTGTTTCATTCGCATGCCCCTTGATTAGCGTCATTGCCATGAACACCTTTACCGGGCATGAATATGTATGGTTAGGCTTTGGAATGGCACCCTTTTTAGCATTCGGCGTTGGCATCGCACTCCAATTGCTTTTTTACGGCAAAGAGCATTTCCCGTTGCTCTTAGAAAACATTTCAAAAGAGAACTACTGGTACACCCACGATATCAATCTTACGCCCCAAAACCTTATCAGTTATATCGACAGCATCAGCAAGCTCATGGACCACCGCTCCGTTAGCAACAAGAGTAAACTCAAGGCCATGCTCTTAATCGAAGAACTCGGAATGACAGTTTTCGAAAGCAACAAGAATAAAAAGGTTTTCATGGAAATCGCCATCAAAATGAAAAAAGACGATTTCTACGTGGTTATCAAAGACGACGGAAAAATCATGAACCTTACGGATTTGGAGCAATCCGTAACGGGGCTTCGAATGTATTTCGTGAATATGTTTATGACGGTGCAGCGCGAAAAGCAATACCTGCTAACTTCGAACTACAACCGTCACGTTTTCCACTTTGAAAAGTAATCTTACTTCTTGAACCGCCGGATATCCGTGCGGTTTTTATTTTGCACTACGACGTGGTAAATTCCCGAAGCAAGTGATTTTACATCGAGAACCGCAGAATGTTCTGCACGCTGGAATAAGACTTCACGGCCTTGCAAATCAAGGATTCGCACATTGGCGCCGCCAACAAAATTGCTTCCGAGTTCTACAAACAAATGGTTGCCAGCATAATGGACCGAAGTTCCGTATGCACTTGCAAAATTACCAAGCGCTGTTTTATTCGTGTCCTTTGTCGGGATTTCATCATCCTTGCCGAGCAAGCGCCACACCTGGTTCCATTCCCAGTCATCGGCCCAACTCTGCACCACGCGTTCACCATCTGTGGTCGCACGCAGGTACATGTTGCTGTGCTGCATTTTCATGCGTACCACGGAGCCTTCGTAGCCGGACTGTTTTTCCATAACAACCTTCTGGTGTCCGCCACCGTTCCACTTGTAAAGTCCCATGGTAACGCCTGCATCAGTCGATTCGTTCGGAGTGTCAATGGACAAGTCGCCAAAGTTGATGCGGTAAGTTGTTGAAGAAAGCGGCGTGATTGTGACAACTGCATTGTCGCCCTTGCAGTCGCCAAGTTCAAGTTTGTCTTCAGCAGTTCTGACCATGCACGTGCCGAAGTTCATCGACATAATGCGCACGGTATCAGGCTTTGCGGGCTTCGCTTGCCACACACGCACCCAGTCCGCTTCAAAATACGCGGGTTTGTCAGTTGTAATATCAATGTCATCGCCTGCCCAGCCACCAATAGCCAGATTCACGATAATGTACTGTGCTGCGAGCTGCTTGATTTCGGTCGGGCGGTTGTAACTTGCGAAGCGTTTGTCGTCAAAGTAAAAGCTGAGAGTGCCTTCGTCCCATTCCACGCCGTAATTGTGAAAGCCTGCGGAACGATCCACATCGTCATCCTTGTGGCCGCCGAAAGAAGCTTCGTGATCCCAAGCCGAGCCGTGGCTGTTATACCAGCTGGGGTCGGTGTAATGCAAGTAGTAATGATGCTGCTTGCGCGAAGCAGGAATTTCCAAGATGTCGATTTCAGGAGGCCAACCGTCTTGCAGAGTCCAGAAGGCAGGCCACGTTCCCTTTTGCGAAGGCGCCTTGAAGCGGCCTTCGATGTAGCCGTACTTGACTTCGAAATGCCCCTTGGTATCGATGGCACCGCTCGTGTAGTCTACAGGAATTTCTTTGTTGTTGAACTTCGCCTTTTTTCCGTTGGCATTCGGGTGAACTTTCTTTTCGCCTTTAAGTTTGAGTGTACCGTCAGAGACAATCACATTCTCTTCGGCACAATAGGCGCGGTGGTTATGCGTCGGGCCCCAGTTGTACGTGGGGTTCCACTTTTTCTTGTCGAGGCTGGTGCCGTCGAAATTATCTTCGAAAACCTTTTCCCAACCGCTAAAATTAGCGGGCGGATCCGCCATGACCAAAGAGGTCGACAACACCACAATGCTTGATATAACAAAAAGATTTTTCATATCCAATCCTCACCCAACACTTGTCTCTTAAATATACTTTCAAGACAGTTTTTCGCAAAGCAAAAAATAAGTAGCAGGCAAAAAGAACGCTTGCAACAGGGGTTGCAAGCGCTCATTTTGTGGAAAACCGTAAAAGGAGATCCCGGGTCTAACGCCCGGGAAGACAATCAAACTACCTAGTTCTGCGAGGGAGCTCGGAAGCGTGCTTTTCGAGCCACACGGCATCTTCGAGTGCGCGTTCGGCTTCAGCCGCCCAGTCAGAATCCGGGAACTGTTGCACCACTTCGCGGTAACGCACCACTGCACTGTGGAAGTCGCGGAGTTCGCGGTAAGCATTGCCCAACTGCAGCATGGTAAAGTAGCGTTCTTCGGGTTGCTGTTCGGTTTCAAGCAAAGCCTTGTACATCTTGACAGCAGACTCAATGCTACCAGCGCTGTAGAGCAAGTTTGCATTGGCAAGAGTCGGAGCCCCAGACGGAGCATCAGCAATGTCGGCCACCTTCGGTTGTGCAACCGGAGTTTCTTCCACCGTCTTTACCGGAGCGGGTTCAGCAGCCTTCACTTCTGCCTTTGCCACCGTTTCGGTAGCCGGAGCTGCTACAGCAGCAGGCTGATTCTTCGCTTCTTTTTCAGCCTTAATTTCAGCAATACGAGCTTCGGCAGCAGCACGATACTTGGCGCTAGGAGCAGCCTTCTTCATGTAGGCGGCCAAGAACTTGAGTTCCTGTTCAGGCTTTTTGTTCTTCTGGGCAATCAAGGAAAGAATGTAGTTGGCATCGTTGCCTTCTTCCTTGTATTCAAGGCCCTTCTTCAAGTTGAATTCGGCCTTATCCAATTCGCCGAGCTGGAAACGAGTAAGGCCAGCATAGAAATACGCACCGGCATGGCCAGGTTGCTTGCGCAAAACTTCACGCCACATGGGGGCAGCTTCTTTATACTTGCCTTCGGCATAAAGAGCCTTGCCCTTTTCAAACGGGTCATTCGAAGAGGCGTCGGCCACATTAGCAGGTTCCGACTTAGCCACTTCTGCCGGCTTTTCAACAGGCTTTGCCACTTCAACCGGTTTCGGTTCCGGCTTGGGTTCGGCAACCTTGACTGGTTCCGGAGCAGGTTCAGCCTTAGCAGGCGCTGCAGCGGGAGCTTCAGCAGGGGCTGCCACTTCTTGAACTGTTTCTTCTACAATCGGATTGTTCTTCGGATCCTTGGCGCGTTCGGCATCAGCCTTCGCCTTTTGACCGAGAGCTTCATAAACCTTGGCGGCACCTTCGTAGGCGGCGCTCATCGTCGGTTCAAACTTGTAAGCAAGGCGATAGTTAGCAAGCGCCCCACTGTAATCCTTCATTTTCATGCGAACTTGCGCAGCAGCGAAGTAGGCAGCAGCATCTCTCGGATTTTCGGCCAGAACAGCGCGGTATTCACCGAGCGCCATTTCAAAATCGCCTTTTGCCTCGAAACGGGCACCTTGTTCCATTCGCGGGTCAGCACTGAACGATAGACCCACCAAACATGCCAATGCAATCGCAGAAATACGGATATTCATGCGTTCAATTTAGCAAATTTTACAGCAAAAACATTCCCTTTGGCCCAAAGAAATACTACATTCTTGGTATGAGTAAAATCATTGCACGAATTATCGTTGGCCTTCTTGTCGCCGTAGCGCTGAAACTGATCAGCATTCTGCTCCTGCCCGCATCGCTTACCGAAAGCTCAGGCTTTGACACATTCCTGAGCGCCTGCTGCATAGCATGCATTGTCGTTCCGTGCGTCATCTACTTCGTAAAGGCGCCCCCCGGAACAAATAACAAGGGCGAACGCGTCGGCTAATCACTAGGGATAGCAAAAAGGACTGTTTCACAACAGTCCTTTAAAATTTTAATTCGAATTTTTCTTCGTGAATTACTGCTTGCGGCTACGCACGACAGCGAATGAGCCGAGGACAACCAGCAGCACAGCGGCAATCAAGCTCACCCAAACAGTCTTGTGGAACGGGGCACTGCGATATTCCATGCGGACTTCGGAATTGCCAGCCGGAATCTGCACAGCACGCAAAGTTCCAAAGGCCTTGTAGACCTTAGCTTCCTTGCCATTCACATAAGCCTTCCAGTACGGGTGATAGTTGCCTGCGACAACCATGAAACCTTCGCGGTCAGCAGTCACATTGAACACCTGCGTATCCATCTTGGGGCTTGCGACAAGCTTTGCAGAACCCTGAATCGGGCCCTTGGCTGCCACACTGCCCTTGCCGTCGAATTCCGGCATTTCAGACAAAATAACTTTTTCGCGGTAGAAGAACTTGCCCGGTTCGTCACCGAATTCAGGAGCAGCAGGCTTTGCAGCCACAGCGCTTGCAGAATCAGCAGCAGCGCTATCAGCCGGAACCGCGGCGGAGTCAACAGCGGGTTCAGCAGCCTTCGGTTCACGAATGGCCGCCTGCGTCTGAAGCGTCTTGATCGCGGCAGAATCATCCATCACGATGGCTTCGCCGTAGAGGTAGGCCTCACCCATCGCCGTCGGAATCGGCATGTAAGTCGTACCCTGACGGCTATCGAAAATGATGGCACCCACGTTCATCAAGTCGAGGAACGGATGAGCGGCAGTCGGTTCGTTGATATTCATCAAATAGTTCGCATCATTCTGACCACCACGGAAAGCGCGGTAGCTAGCGAGTTCGTTATCGTGAACGCCATCGGCATTGCGCAAGTTGTACTGCGGGAAAGCGTTTCCACTCACAGCCTTGTTACGAGACAGCGAAAGCACGCGCGGCGTATTCAGGGAATCGGCCTTGTACGGAGCCTTGAAGGCGGCAACCACCGGGTTCGTCGGCTGCAAGTATTCGTTTGCCGCAACATTCTGGATGAACGCGCCATCGATAAAGAAGAGTTCAAGACCTGCGGCAAGAGCAAGCACGCCCGCTTTCTGGGCAATTGGAGCCTTCCACTTGAACACAAAAAGCGTCACCGCGATAATCACCAGCACCAGCACAAAACTGGGGACAACCTTGCCAGCGGTTGCACTCATCACAATTTCATTAAGCGGCTTAAAGTACGGAGCCGTAATCGGGTCTTCCAAAAGCTTCTGACCGCTCATGAGCATCACGCCGAGGTAGGCAAAACCGATAAAGATGCATGCCTGCAAAGCACGCGGAGTTGCCGGGAGTCCCTTCTGGAAAGCTTCAGTCAAGTTTGCAACTGTGAGCTTTTTCTTCTGATCATCAAGGCTCATCACGCCAAGGCAGAGGGCGGCATAAAGAATCATAACCACCAAGCCAACAGGGCCAATAAAGGTCGTCCAGGCAAAGCGGGCGATCAAAGCAAGCACCAAGAGCACACCATACATAGCAGTACCATGCAACAGAGCGCGACGATTATCTTCTGCTTCGGCAGCTTCTTCAGGAGTCTTGCCTTCGGCACTCAAAGCCTTCAAAACCGGGCCCGCCATCATCACCAGCAACAGCGGCAACCAGAACAAGGCCATACCCGGAGCACGGAAGTTCTTGACGCCAGGAAGCACATTGTACCACAGTTTGAACAACGGAGAATGGTCACCCATGCCGTAGCTCAAAGCAACGACAGCACCCAGACCCCAGAAAGCGGCATAGCGACGCTTGCCCGGCAAGAACAGGCAAAGGAATCCGAGGAATGTCAGCAAGGCGCCCGCATTGTTATGGTCAAGCTTAAATGCATTGTGGCCCCAATAGAACGGAGAGTTACCCTGCAACTTACGGTATTCATCCATCGAGAAACTCACGAAAGAGGAGCCTTCAAGGTCACCCGTCTTTTCGTTCTGTTCATAAACGTCTACACCCACAAAACCCGGCAACAGAATCTGGGCCATTTCTTCTTGGTGCAAGGACCAGCTGACTGCGTGACCGTAATTGGTATGGCTATCGTCGCCGCGCACCGACTGCGTCGTGGTGTACATGTAAGGCGGCACAATCTGGAAACAAGAAAGCGCAAGGCCAAAGCCAAGACCCACCGCTGCAAGGCCAAGACGCTTGCCGCGAGTCTTTAAAGCATCGCAATGGAAGGCTACTTCATAAAGGGTATAAAGGCCGGCGCCCCACAGGAACAAGTATGTGAGCTGCAAGTGTGAACCGAGAATCATCCAGGCCACTGAGAGCGCAAGCACAATCATGTAAGGAATGCTACCCGTACGCACAATTTTGCGGATAGCGAGCAGTGCAAGCGGAGTAATCGCAAAGACCATCATCTTGCCATCGTGGCCGCCATAAATGTAGGTGAAATACTCCGGCGAAAATGCGTAAAGCATGCCGAGCAGGCCCGCCCACCAACGGTTCCCCGTCAGATTCCAGGCAAGGAGCATGGCACTCATGAAAGCCACCCACAGCGTGAGGATAAACTTGAAGCCCACAGCGCGGGCCGGATCCATCAGGAACTGTACCCATACCAGCGGATGGTAGGCGTCGGCGAACAAGGCGTCGATCGTGGGCACACCGCCCAGGCGGGAATCGTCCCATTCCGTGAGCACGGCACTTTCGGCACGCAAAATGCGGCTACCGATACCATTCAGCTGGTCGCTGTTGAGCATCAGTTGGCTTTCGTCAAAAGCGAACCCGCGGAATACGATGAAAAGGATTGCAAGGAAAATGGCGGAAAGCGCCACAAAGAAAACGGGCTTCTTGTTTAGAAAATTCATGCAGTTAATTTAGTTAAAGTAGACAGTAGGAAGTAGACAGTTGTCAGTACAAACAACAAAACCGGCTATATTGCATAGCCGATTCATTTACAAAAAGAAACGTAAGATTAATCTTCCGACTGGTTTTCGAGCTTGTCGTCGGCAGAAGAATACTTAATAAGGCAATACACGCCAAAAGCCGAGATGATACATGCGGCAGCAATGGCAACATACTTGATGATCTTTCCCATGATATTCTCCTATAAAAAGCTCTTTCCTAAAAGATATACAATTTTCACTCAATACGCAATAGAAAAAACTATTTCTTTTTAAGAATCATGCAGATGACGGGCAGTTTCTTATCGACTTCGTTTTCGCTCGGGATGATTTCGCTAGAAACGACTTCGCAGTTGAATTCCTTGACAAAGAATTCGAGCTGACTGCGGTCAAAGCCAAGCCAAATGTGACCGTGCGTGGTACGGAAGGATTCTTCCTTGTGCTGTGCCAAGTCAAGCAGGGCAAGCGTACCGCCGCGCTTGAGGATTCGAACAGCCTCCTTGAGGGCAAGGCGCGGGTCCTTGGCGTGGTGAAGCACCTGGCTCATGAGCACGAGGTCGGCAAAGTTGTCGGGCAGGCCCGTGCTGACCATGTCAGCCACCTTGGGCGTCACGTTCTGGATATTTTTTTGCTTTAAAATCTTCTGGAGCCCGCTAATGATTTTCGGGTCGCAGTCAAGGGCCGTCACGCGTTTGCAGCAGTTGCAGAGCATGAGCGTGAGGTCGCCACCTTCGCCACAGCCCACGTCAACCGCGTTTTCGAACGGGTACATGAGGCGGCCGAACAGGCTAATTTGCGCCTTAAGGCTACCACCCGCCTGGTCGAGCTTGTGGATTTGGCCCTTGGTCTTGTCGGTGCGGTCTTCGAGCACCTGGGCGGCACGGCACTTGAGAATGTCCTTGTCCGGCAGTTCTTCGTAGGCGTCGCGAATCATGGTCAGCATGCGGGTGCTCAGGTACAATTCTTCGCTCAGGCGGTAATAGGCCTTGATGCCGTCGCGGCGGTCCTTGAGCAAGTTGCAGGCAGAAAGCTTTGCCAAGTGGCGGCTCGCGTTACTCTGGTGGATATCCAGAATATCCTTGATTTCGTTGACGGTGAATTCCGCCTGATCCAGAAGCAACAAGATTTTGAGGCGCATTTCGTCGGAAATGGCTCCGAAAAGGTCCATGCTGGGTACAATCGGTTCGCGAGTATTTAAAGAATCTGCCACAAAAGCTCCATTCGTTTAGTATAAAGCAATATAATTTTTTTAGCTTAGGGGCTGTATGCGAATTTTCAAAAGGTCATTGATTGTAGCGGGTTTATGCTTAATCGGCTTGGTACAGGCCGAAGAGCGCCCAGAATACAAGATAGACCTTGCAACCGACGTGCCGCTTACCCTGTCATCCATAGGCATAATCTGCTTTGGCACCGTTCTTTATTACCGCATGGAAACGCCAGACAATCTAAAGACCCAAGACGTTCTTTTGCCCTGGGACAAGCCCCTAGTCGGCCGTTACAGCGAAAATGCAGACAAGGCAAGCGATATCGGAAGCGTTTTGGCGGTCGCCCCCCTTGTAGTCGGGGGTATCGCTTGGCATGACGGAAGTTCCAGCGGTGCCGAATTCGCCACATTTTCCCTGATGTTTGCGCAAGCGATTGCTATCGGAAACGGGCTCAACCTTACCTTGCGCTCGCTCGAAGTCTGGCCACGCCCCTACATGTACGCCGAAAGTGGCGAAGGCAAGGAAAAAGCCGAAAATGCCAAAGCCGAAGCCAACGGTTCGTTCTTTTCGGGACATGCCACCGCCGCCTTTACAGTCGCCACCTTCACCGACCAATGGTTCAGGACAACCTACCCGAACTCCCCATACAAAGGAATTATGCGAGCATCCGCTTACTCGCTTGCCACCCTCGAAAGCGTGCTCCGCATCGCTGCAGGTAAACATTACGTTACAGACGTAGTCGTCGGAGCCCTTGTCGGCACAGGCGTAAGCCTCGGAATTCTGGAAACGCACCGCGTTCGTAACGAAAAATTTTCAGTGTGGGTAGGCCCAAATGTTGCCGGCGTCACACTCCGCTTTTGAAACAAATTTATAAGATACCTTTTCAAAAACTCCTGTATATATTCAAAGCGTAGGCAAAACAAAACGCCTCAGGAGTGTGTGAAATGTTTGGTATCAACTTCAATCGTCTGGTCACTGCAACCGCTATTATGGCACTTTGCTGCGCAACAAGCTTTGCCGCAGGTCCCAAGAAGATGGGTATGCACAAGATGACGAAGGTCTCTGCCAAGAAGACGAACCTAGTTCACAAGAGCAAGGCAGCTAAGATTGAACAACCCGAACAGAATTTGAGCGAAGAAGAACTCTTTGCACTCGCGCTCCAGAGCAAGAACATCTCTAAAGATGGCAACACGCTCACCGACGCTCGCGACGGCAAGACTTACAAGATTGAAATCAAGGGTGACAAGGCATGGATGAAGAACAACCTCGCCTTTAGTCTTTCGACCCCCAAGCAGTGCCTGCTCGAAGAAGAAGGCAACTGCAAAAAATTCGGACGTTTCTACAGCCATAAAGAAGCCACCAAGGCATGCCCCAATGGTTGGCACCTGCCCGATGACGGCGAATGGCGCGATTATCAGAAGGACCAGTCCAAGCTCGACTGGAACAACCTGGGTAAGGGCGGCTGCAAGGACTGGGACGGATACTGCGAAAGCAGCAGCACCGGTCACTACTGGTCCGCCTCCAAGGTCAAAAAGAACACCGCACGTTCCTGGGAATTCCGCAGTGTGGCCCACAGCATCAACCGCACCGACGAAAGCCTTTCCAAGGGACTCTACGTGCGCTGCGTAGCTGACCTCCGCTAAGATCTTTCAACTTCCTCCAAAAAGAAAGTCGCCCTTACAGGCGACTTTCTTTTTTACACTTTTGAGGGCAAAGTTATTACTTCAAACCGCCAATCATCAAATTCACGATGCCGCGGGCAAAGTCAGCCGTCTTGACCGATTTTGTCGGCGAGATGCCCATTTCTTTCTGGAGATCCACCTTCAAGTACGTCAAGCAGAATTCGTCGTCGGTACCGGTATAGGCAAGATCGAAGAAGTAATCCTTAAAGTCGAACTTGGAAGCGGCATGATCGTCATTCTTATAGTCTTCGAATGCGGCAGCGCAATCTTCTTGGTAAGCGTAACGAATCTTGAAGCCAACGTCGCAGGTTCTCTTCTTGAACGTAACCTTGATGTTGCCCGAAGATTCCGTAAAGTCTTCCAACTTAAGAACCAGCAGGGCATCGAACAGCGCGAGTTCTTCGCAATTCAAGGCGCTAATATCCAAAAGCATCTGTTCATCGTCGAATTTTGTGTCTTCCGGCAAGAAGTCCTTATAGAACGATCTCAGCTTGTCATTCATATTCTGAAGAACCGGAAGATTCTTGCGGAACTGAGAATAGTAATCCTTCATGAAGCAGCTACCTTCATAACGGATCACTCGGTTCATCATTTTCTTTTTGGTCAGGCGGAAACCACCCTGAATCTTTTTAGAATCGTTATCCGGGTCAGCCCAGAAACCGTTCGGGAACGAGCCGTCTTCGACATTATACTTGACCGGGTCACCGGGGCCATTCTTTACCGTGATAACGCCCTTATGTTCATGGACCTTGTAAGTGAGCGTGTCCCATTCCTTTGCATCATCGGGGCCCACCAAATTGTGGAGCGTACCTTCTTTGCAAACCGGTTCAATTCGATTGAACGTCGAATCATCGTCATCGTATGAATACTTTGCCTTTTCGAGAACCATCTCGAAGGATTTATCCATACTGAAAATTCCCGAAGAGGAATCGTCACCGCACGCAACCAGCGCTACAGCCGGCAAAAGGGCAAATGCAATTTTTTTAATCATATTTTCTCCGTTTCTAAAATCAAATTTCGCCTTTGAAAAAGGATTCAAAGTCGATATCGCTGACCATATCGACCACAAATTCGGGTTTCACGGTCAGCTTGTCCAAATCTTGCTGTTTAGTTTCGCCACAAAGCGGGAGCACGAACCGGCAGCCGCTACGCTTGGCGAGTTCAAAGTCCGTATACAGTCGATCGCCCACGAACAGAATCTCTTCGGGCTTGTACTTTTTGAGAAGGCCCGAGAGCATGGCCGGATTCGGCTTGCCGAAACTGCGTTCAGGTTCTACGCCGTAGGCGGTCTTGAGGAGCGCCATGAAGCTTCCGATATCGGGCACGGGGCCGTTTGCATCGGGGCAAACAAAGTCGGTATGCGTGACCCAGAACGGAATCTTGCGCTGCACGCGGAACGATAGTTCGCAAAGTTCGCGGTAGTCAAAGCTGTTATGGTAAGCAATCAGCACAAGTTCCGTGTCGGCAACATCCGGGCGCAGGTTAAGCGTCGGGTCTTGCGCGGCAAACCATTCCGTGACTTCGGGGTTTGCAAAGAAGAACACATTCTTGATGCCTTCTTCGTGAATTGCATCAAGCGAAAGGTACAAAGCCGAGATAATGGCATCGTCGGCCAGCGGAAGGCCCATGACCTTGAGGCGGTTTTCGTAGAAGACCGGCGACTTGCTGGTATTATTGCTCAAATAGTAGACAGGCACTTGTTTAGCCACACGGCAAACCGTCTTAACCGCCTTCGGATAGGGGCGGCCACTCAGGTACAAGGTTCCGTCGAGGTCAAATACAACAGCTTTTATAGGTGTGCGCTTCGGCATGTCTTTGAATATAGCATATTATTAGACGAGAGACCAAAGACGAGAGACAAGAGATTGTAAAAACATGAAGAGGTAACATCTTTTTTATCTTTTATAGTATGAAAACTCCTGACAGTCGATTTTATTGCCCGCTAATTACGGTCGGCACGATTACCCTTGACGAAAACGAGAGTACGCACGCGGTGCGCGTGTGCAGGGCGTGCGTAGGCGATGTATTACAGCTGTCCGATGGCGTGGGGCACTTCGCTGACGCAGTCATCGAGGTGGCCGACGCAAAAGCCTGCGTGGTTCGGGTGGACAACGTGATTGAGGCGGAGAGAGCGCGGCCCAAGGTGTCGCTCGGAATAGCATGCCTCAAGGACGACGCCTTGGAAGAAGTCGTATTCCATGCGGCGCAGACCGAAATCGACAAAATCATCTTTTTGCGCACGGACTTTTCGCAGGAACCCAAGAATTCCGACCTTAAGAAGACGGTGCGCCGCGCCGAGCTCAAGAGCCTCGTGAGCCTGAAGCAATCCAAAAAAGCCTGGATGACTGCAATCGAAGGCCCCGTTGAATTCGACAAGTGGCTCGAATCCTACAAGGGCGACTTGATTCTCTGCGACATTGATGGCGAACGCCAGCTGAATTTAAACGCAAGCGAAAGCGATACGTCTGTCACTCTGCTTGTCGGGCCTGAAGGCGGATTCTCGCCGCGCGAAATAGAAGCAATAAAGACCTTCCAGAACGGGAAGGTCCACTTGCTGAATTTGGGCAATACACGCTTGCGTGCACGCACGGCCGCGATTATTGCGCTCGGAAAGATTCTCTAGTTTTCACTTACCGTATTGTAACCGCTTTCACTTGACCCGCGACCCGGACCAAGTAGCGACCAGAGCGCACGACATTCAGACTCACGCTTGTGCCACTTGCGTAGCCGCGCTGCAAGAGCCTTCCTTGCATATCGAGGAGGGCGTAGGCCTCGCCCGCCTGCATGCCAGAAATTTCAATCATGCGATTTGTACTGCGGACCACAACCGGAGACGTTTTCAAAGTCGTTGCAACCGACATCTTTCCGGTGCTATCCGGAACCGTTGTGCTAAAGACCGGGTAGCTATCGACACCGACATTCTGTCCCCACACTTCACCATTCACGCCGTCGGCATTAAAGTAATGAAGCTTTACGGCAACCGTTCCATTCGAGAAGTTTTCTGCAGTTTCTGTTTTCTCAGAGAATGCATTAACGTATTCGACCGATGAATTGTCATCGACGCGGCCGATTAACGGATAAACATCTCGCGACATTTTCTTCACAGCCAAATCGAGACCATAAGAATTGATAACAGAACCTTTGGATTTATCGCCAAAATTTGCAATCAAGAGGCCACTGCTTTCGTTTTGAAGATTAACAACGCTATAGGAATTGAGCACTTTAAAATTTTCAAACGCATTGCCAACTAAGCCGCCACTGGCACCACCATCAATTCGGCCCGTTGCATAAGACTGTTCTATAGCGAGATTTCCCCCATTATGTAATCCAACAAGGCCACCCGATGCCCACGAGTTTGTATACGATGAAGAATGGCAATTTTTGATAGACAACGTTGCCTTATTATCTATATCGACAATTCCAACAAAGGCACCTGCCGCCTGTTCGCTCACAAAATAAGCATCTTCGATACCGAGGTTTTCAATTTTCACTTCGCGAAGACTATCGTTCCCTAAAACCGAGTTGAACAATCCCGTATAAAGTTCACGGAAGCTGTTATCAAAATAAAGTCCCGATATTGTATGGCCTGCACCATCGAAAGTTCCATCAAAGTTTTTGATACCAATCCACGGAATACGTCCGAACCGGTTTCCATTTAAAGTATCATTCTTAATAATATCTTTATTTACAACGATATCCTTCGTCAACTTGCCACAAACAGGAACTTTTTTATACGAATCCCTATTGGCGATAAACGCGAATCCATAAAGTTCTTCTGCCGAACCAATCTGGTAGCAACCATCTACAAGAGCAGGGGCCTTAGACACGAATGTATGAATATCATAATTCGAATCAGAATAACGCATCGACATTTCGCCTTGCAAGCCCGGGAAAGATATATTGGCTATACCAAAACTTTGTCCCCATACAGAGCCATCTACGCCATCTTTATTGTACTCGCGCAGTAACATTGCAATCACGCCTTTATTGATATCGTCTTTTTGGGCAAGGGTGGCAAATGCGTTAGCCTCATGCTCACGGTCGCCATAATAAAAGCAGTTGTCAACGTGAGTTTCGGCTTCATTATATTTGCCTAAAAAACGAACCGGGTCTGTTGAAAAAGTTCCCCCTTTCGCATACACATTAATCGAATTGACAATGCTCAATTTTCCCGTTGAATTTCCAACCATTCCACCAACAACTTTGCCCGAAGCCTGGCCGCCATTATGTGAATTCACGATAGAAAGGGAACCGTTACTATACCCCACCAAGCCACCTGCAGCCGCACTAACAGAATCTTGGTTCGATGTATAGGCATAGGCGGCACTAGTCGATGCGCTTATTTTAACATCAGTTGCGCAACCAATCAAACCTCCTGCATAATTTCGAGAGTCTAGACTCACGATGTCATAAGCACGTACATTCAACAATTCAGCTGATTCCGCTTTTCCGGCAATGCCCCCAACGCAACCATAGTTTCCCATAAAATACGTTCCGCGCAGATTCAAGTTTTTCACGACAGCGGATTTTTTAGAATCCTGACTATCACTTACATCTCCACGAAGTTCTGCAAATATACCGATATTCGAAGTATCGGTCCATTGATAATGCATCAGGCCAGAAATGGCATAATTTTGTCCATCGAACACGCCGCTAAAACGTTTGATTGGAGTCCACAGGACCGTATCGCCGTCCACCTGAATCATACCGCCCCGACTGACGAATTTATTAACGACAATATCCTTCGTAAGCTTGCCGCATTCGTCGTGAGTGTCAGATGCGTTCACGATATCAGCAAAGCCGAAAAGTTCTTCGGGGGTTGAAATGGCGTAACACCCGTCGGAATCAAGCGTGGGAACCGACGGCGTAACAACGGCTGTGGCCGCAAACGCCATAGACGTTAAACTGAGAAACAGGATTTTTTTCATAGCATCCCCTTCTCAATGCACCAAACAGATGTAACGGTTTGCTCGGGGTATTGCCCCAAGCATGGACAAAAACTACAAAGTCACTTTGACTTTTTCGCGCATGGCCATGACTTGCGCCTTGGCTTCTTCCACCGTGTTACGGCGAGCAAGCAGCACGCCCAGGCGGCGGTGGCCCTTGAGTTCGGGCTTGCCAAACAAGCGGAGCGCGGTGTCAGGTTCTGCAAGCACTTCTTCCAAGCCGCCAAACTTCACGTGGTCGGAATTGCCGTCGACCACGATGGCCTTCGAGGCACTCGGGCCGTGGAAAGCAATGTTTGGAATCGGGAGGCCGAGAATGGCGCGAGCATGCAGCGCAAATTCGGAAAGGTCCTGGCTGATGAGAGTCACCATGCCGGTATCGTGCGGGCGCGGAGACACTTCGCTGAACAAGACTTCGTCCTTGCACACAAAGAGTTCTACGCCAAAAATGCCACGACCGCCGAGAGCGTCGGTGACCTTCTTTGCAATCACCTTGGCCTGTTCCAGCAGTTCCGGCTTCATCGGCTGCGGCTGCCAAGATTCCTGATAGTCGCCACCCACCTGGTGGTGACCGATCGGTTCCAGGAAGCTCGTGCCCGCCACATGGCGAACCGTGAGCAAAGTAATTTCGTAATCGAACGGCACAAAGCCTTCCACAATCACACGGCTAGCGTGTCCCGTGCGGCCTTCGTGCTGAGAAATATCCCAAGACTTCTGGATGTCGGCTTCGGTCTTAATGACACTCTGACCATGGCCCGAGGAACTCATGACCGGCTTGATCACGCACGGAATACCGATTTCCTTGACAGCGGCTTTGAAGTCTTCAAAATTGTCGGCGAAGCGGTACGGGCTCGTCTTGATGCCGAGTTCTTCGGCAGCGAGGCGGCGGATACCTTCGCGGTTCATGGTAAGCTTGGTGGCCTTGGCCGTCGGAATGACGTTGTAGCCTTCTTTTTCCATTTCCACAAGCGTGTCGGTCGCAATGGCTTCGACTTCGGGAACAATGTAGTCCGGCTTTTCCAGTTCAATCACGCGGCGGAGTTCTGCCCCGTCGAGCATGTTGATGACATGGCTGCGGTGGGCCACCTGCATACCGGGAGCATTGGCGTAACGGTCCACGGCAATCACTTCGACGCCGAGACGCATCATTTCGATGATAACTTCTTTGCCCAGTTCGCCTGCTCCACAGAACAGGACCTTGGTTGCACTAGAACTTAGAGGTGTACCGATTTCAGCCATAAAATACTCCTTGGTTTTCCATCAAAATATAACTATTCACAACAGGAGATGCCCGCTCGGCGGCGGGCATGACAAGTAAAAAAGCCCTGCCGGAGCAGAGCTTCATTGAGAATTCAATGGATTTTGCGACTATTCCGTTACAAGGTTTTCATCCTTTATGCAGCGAACTGAAAAAAGATTGTTCTTTGAGTGAGCTTCTATAACAGCTTTATTTACATCGGTAGCGAAAAGAACGCCATACGCATTGGACTTACCATCAGCATCA
>Ga0310786_10004887_pt1 | contig 18453 bp, 12 predicted proteins | sample AusTroGonzalo_MG_FD_203881 | JGI IMG/M metagenome (GOLD analysis project Ga0310786, IMG submission 203881) | Bovine rumen microbial communities from tropical cattle in Woodstock, Queensland, Australia - Gonzalo_03 (v2) (version 2) | ecosystem: Host-associated > Mammals > Digestive system >... | reverse complement strand
TCTTGAAACCGTTGGCGCCGTTAACGTCATCGGGACTGATGGTACCGCCGCTGAACATACCTATGTATCCAAACTTGGTGGGGTTGGCCAGTGTGATACGGCGGGTCTGTCCGCCACCCATTGACAGGCCGGCCATTCCGCGGTGAGCCGCATCGGTATATACGCGGAACTCTTTCTCAATGAACGGAATGATATCGGTCATAAGTACCACCTGGAAAGCGTCGTTGCTGGCACCGCCTCGGCCACCCTGCTGACCCTGCTGCTGGGGCTGGGGCTGCGGAGCGTACTGGCCCACCAGATGTATGTTCTGGCCCTGTCCGTAATCCATCACAATAATGAACGGAACGGCTTTCTTGGCCGCAATCAGGTTGTCCATGATCTGTGCCGTGTGACCCTGAACGGACCATCCGTACTCGTTCTCGGCGTTACCATGCTGCAGATACAGAACGGGGTACTTCTTATTGGGGTTCTTGTCATACTCGTTAGGCAGATAGACAAAGCAGTGACGCATGCTCTCGGTGGCCTTGGACCAGTAGTATTTCTCTACAACAGAACCCTGCGGCACATCCTTAACCTGCCAGAACTCCATATCGTCCGACGGAATCTCAATACCGCTGCCCCATCGGCCTGCGCCAAAATAAGAAATGGTACCGGGATCAGGCATAGCCGTACCGTCCACAATAAGCTGATAGTAGTGGAAACCTACATCCTGCGGGGCCGATGTTCCCGTCCACACGCCATTTTCATCCTTGGTCATCTCATAGCGACGGCCCAAATCCAGCTGAACCGATGTGGCACCGGGAGCACGCAGCTGAACCCTAACCGCACCCTGGCTGTTAACCATGGGGTACTGACGTCCGGGCTGGTTTGTTATCACTGACGGCTTAAAGTCCTCTACTGCATCGGCAAATGACGGAACCGTGTTGTTTCTCTGCTGTTGCTGAGCCCATGCTGATACGGCTACAAGCATAAGGAATGAAAGGAAAATCTTTTTCATCTCTTTTGTAATTATTTGGTTAGTAAAGTTGTATAGTGCGAATATAATGGAAATGTTGGGATTTTCTTGCGGGGTGGGGAGTTTTTTTTTGTGAGGAGATGAAGTGGAGATGAGGGTGAACACGAGTTTAATTAGACCGATATATAATTCTGCAATCATTAACACCATTGGAGCATGAAAAGTGGGGCTATTGTAGTTATTTCGGGTAACTACAGCTCCTCCCTAAAGAAGATTAAATAATAGTTGAGTTTTAATAATCTTGCTGATGTTGATTTGTTCATATGTTTTCTGAATTATAAAAAATGAAATAAAAACAAATCACTACTTTAGTGCCATCGTTTTGCGAACATATTATCAGGCGGAACAGATAGCGCTCGGCTCCAAAGGAGACGCTTGGCTAGTCCAAGAACCGTCCCTTTTGTGCCCCTCACTCCACCGTGAGAGTAGCCGAAGCCGTAGTGGCGCGGAAAGCCGGAGCATACATGCACTGCATCACGGCGGTGCCAACGGTAAAGCGTCCCGGTTTCTGCACAACAACATCATATTCTATCACGTAACTGCCCTTGCTAAGGCGGTCAATATAGAATACGTTACGGGTGTTGCCCGGAGCGGTGTAATACCCTATGTCATCCTTCCAGTTGTAGCGGTATCCGGCGGCGGTGCTGGCCGGCTCAACGGTGGCGGCACGCATATCGGACAGCTGCAGATACTCCAGGTTACGGTCTGTCACCAGGTTGAACTGTACGCGCAGGCGGTCTCCCACATGCAGAACGGTGCCCGGCTTGACCTCCTCCAGACGGTCACCGGCGGCGCTGTGAACCACGTGCCAGATGGTGCGAGTAAGCTGCATGCCGTTCTCGGTATGCTCCACCTTATCCAGATCTTCGGTAAACGTGCGGTACACGGCGCCCCAGCTTATGCCCGGAGTCTTGCTGTCTACCGTAATGGTGGCCTTGTCACGTGTTATAGGCCCGTCCCAAACGCGGGTGGTATACCCAGCGGTTGCCTTTGAGTCCGATGCCTTTACCGCATCCTTACCTACATAAATGGTAATGTCAGGATCAGAATCCAGCTGCACGCCTGCACCCGTAGCCATAAGGGCGGTCACGGCGGCGGCAGTGGCAGGCGACGAGCACCAGCCGGTGGTCTGACGCTGCTTGAGCAGCCAGCGGGCAGCCTCAACGGCTTCTGTGCGGTGACCGGTAGCCAGCAGGGTGCGTATAATGAGCGCCTGGGTCTCTATGGGAGCCTCGTGCCACAGCAGTCCGCCCACGTTGTCACGCCAGTATCGGCCCATCTCATCAGAGTAAAGGGAGCGCTCCACAAGGGTAGCGGCTATACGCTCTGCATCGGCCTTATGGCCCGTACGTGACATAAGCAGGGCCAGCTGGGCGCGGAAGTACAGATTCATGTCATGCGTATCCTGAATCTGGGCCAGACGGGTAAAATAGGTGTGGCTGGCACGTGTCTGGTCTCTAAACTCATATGATGCAAAGTATGAGCGGGTAAGCAGATAACTGAGCTGGCTGTAGCTGAGCGTCTGCGGTTTCTCCTTTACGTCATACTCCTTATAGAACTGGCCGTCCAGATAACGGAGACCAAGACGTATTATATACTTTATATCCGATGTCTCCTGCACTACGCCGTTCTCCAGCAGCAGGCCAAGACCCTGCAGTATCTCATCAGTTATATGTACGCTCGATGGCAGTTCGGGCAGCCAGCCCCATCCGCCGTCATAATTCTGGGTGCTCATGATGTTACGGAGTGCCTGCGTGAGCGTTTCGGCAATCTGCTCCGTATCCAGAGCCGATGCAAGCGCATGCAGACGGTCACGCTCACTGTTGCTGCTTCGCAGCCACGGGGTCTCCTCCAGCAGGGTGGCAGTGAGTTTCTGGTTGCGTTCCAGCTGGGTCTCCCACTCCGATGCAGGCAGTGCGGCCCACTCATCAAACATCTGACGGATGGCGGGATAGCGGTCAGAGAGGTTCTGCGATATGGCGGCACCCATATAGCTGTGGAAGAGGCGCAGGTTACTGGGATCATCCACACGTATCATTGAGGGTAACGCCTGAATGGCGTACCAGATGGGTGTAGCGCTGTATTCCAGGGTGAGCTGCTCCTGAGCCATAGTGGCGGAGCGCGGCTTTTCAAGATCCTCAAAGCGGAACTCACGCTTCTCTGTGCCGTTGTTAAAGAGTGACAGGGCCTGGGTTACCTGGGTGCGGTTGGAGAGCACGGGTATGGTCTGCTGCATGCCGTCACTGTGACTCTTGGTCTGGGCGGTGAGGCGGTAGGTTACGGCGGTAAGGCCCGACGGCACCTTTATGCTGAAGCCCACACCTGCGCTGCCGCCGGCGGGTATGGTCACGTTCTTCTTGTACGGGCCCTCTATGATGGCCAGAGCCTTGCCCGTTACGGCATCGGAAAGGGTGAGTATGACATCGGCCTTTACGGCATTCTGGGTCATATTGTTCACCTTGGCGGTAAACTCCATGCGGTCACCTTCACGCAAGAACCTGGGGGCCGACGGCTCCACCATCAGCTGCTTGCGGGTTACAAGGGTGGTATCCAGACGGCCGGTCTTGAGGCGGTCTGTTAAGGCTATGCCCTGTATGAGCCAGGTGGTGAGCAGCTGCGGGGCTTTGAAACGGACGGTGGCCAGACCGTTGGTATCAGTCTGCACGTAGTCAAACAGGCCGGTGGGGTTCATGTCGGACCGCAGGGCTACGCTACTCTCCTGCTCCTGAGCCACACGCTCCATCTGACGCTGGGGTATATCACTTGAGTCAAACACAATATCCAGGCCGCCTACACGTCCCTGCAGTGCCTCGTCGACAGTGGTGATGCCCAGATCCTCAAATTCAACCATATCCAGGGTTTCCACCTGTGCCGATGCGTTCTTGAGCATTTTTTTTCCGCCGCGGGCAAGGCGTTTGTCGGAGTTGTAGCCAAAGGGGTCTATGAGCGTTCCGGTAACTGCGCGCTTGCCTTTGTACTCGTAGGGATTGCCAAAGACATGTGCCCAGGGGTAGTACTGGAGGGCATATTTGTACTGATTGTCCAGCAGGGTACGGCTACTCATCCATACGGGGCTGAACGGGTTAAAGCGGAAATAGTTGCCACCGTATGCGGCCAGGGCGCGGTCATACATGTCTATGAGTACGGCTGCCTGTACGGGGTTGCCCTGCCAGTCGGTGATGCGCAGCTTCCACTCCTCGTCCAGACCGGGCTCCGTTATGTCACGGAACGTTATAAGCTCAAACTTGAGCTGTCTTACCCTGTCAGGTACCTCAAAGATGAATGACTTGTTCTCTGAGACGCCTTCATACAGCGCGCTCATATGGACCGCAAAGAATCCTGTAAGCTCTTCGGTGACGGGTATGCTCAGCGTCTGCTGACGGCCGTTGCTCTCTATCGTGCCCCGTCCATAGGCTCCGTACCGGTTCTCTATGATATAGTGTATAAGGGTGCCCTTGCGGCTGTTGCCCACACGTATGTTTAAGGTGTCGCCTATCTCTACTACGCAATTCGGCCTGCTGGAGTTGTAGTTATCGTCCAGGGTGCTCCATACGAGCGGTTTGGGCGGCACGTAGGAGTAATCGTCCTCACGGCAGAAAACAAAATCCCTGACTATGGTCTTGCATCCTTCGGCGCTTGCTGTTACACGATACTCGCCCGATTGCAGACCGGACAGCGTCAGCTTGCTTGTCTCATAGTCATCCTTGTCATAGGGAACCACGCCTTCAAAGACGGTGGTCTCTACTATGTTTGCCTCATTGAAGTCAAAGTCATAGAGCGGATAGCGCTCACGCAGGTTCTGGTTATCGGCTATGACAGAAAGCTCTCTCTTTTCCTTGCCCACATTTATGTTGAACGGCAGGGGCAGGCCGGGCTGCTCCAGACGGGCAATACGGGTTACCTTGACGTTTATGCGGCCTGATATGGCGCCGTTATTGCCGTTAAGGACAAACCGCAGGGTGTTCTCTCCGGCTGCGTTTATGAGTGAACCTGCCGCTTCAACCCAGATATCCCTTGAAAACTCGTTACGGGCGTTGAATCCAAAGTTGGCATCTTGGGTCTCGCCATTGACATCGGTCACTGTAACCTCTATGTCACACCAGCAGGACTCATCTACCATTATATCGCTGGGTATGGTTACGGTAAAGCTGAAACAGCCGGCCGAATCGGTCTTGATCCTGTCGGCACCTACCCTTATGTCGCCCATTTCATCGGGTATGCAGAACCGATGGCACGAATAGGAGCCTACTCCGGCGTACCACTCTACGTCGGCATCGTCTACGGGCATGCCTGTGTATGTGACTACGCGGCCTTTTACGGTGACGGGCTTGTCATACACGGCCTCATCCAGACGGTTTTCCATAAGCACCTCAAACCTGGGCTGGCGGAATGACTCCACCATGATGGTCTGGTAGTTGCTGTATGCGTAGCCTTCTGCGTCTTCATCTTCAGTTTCACATATCCTTGAGCCGATACGCATGGTACCGGGCATAGCCTCCTGCGGTATATGGTAACTGCCGCGGAACACGCCCATGCTGTCAGTCATGAAGGGGCCTAAGTAGTCGTCGTCGCCGCTGGTAGTGGATACACGGAGTCTCACCGGCACACCGCCGTACACATGGCCAATCTCATTGTCACATCTGTAAGCCACTCCGCTAAAGAGTATGGAGTCACCAGGCAGGTATGTTCTACGGTCAAAGAGCAGCTTGACATAGTCTCGGGCGGGCATATCGCTGTTCCAAGGCATGTTGAAGGAGGCGTTGCCCTTGCTGCCGGCGGCCTCCAGCTCTATCTTGTAGCCGTCAGGATTGAGACCTTCTATCAGGATAAAACCGTCCGGGCCGGTTATGCCGCTGTTGAGCATCTTTACCTGCTCGTTCTGGTTGTTAAGCCGCCATAGGGTGTACTTGCAGTCGGGCACGGGCTTTCCGGTGCGTGTGTCAATAGCGGTTCCGTAAAGCGCGCCGTTTTTCTGGGCCAGCTTGAGGAACCTTATCCCGTTGCACTCCATATACTGGTAAGCAATGCAGTCGCCGCTGCTGAAATAGGCACTGGTGGCTGCCATCAGATAGTAGCAGCCCTGCATCACGGGCGGGATGCTGACAAAGGCGCTGTGCTCCAGATAATCGGCAGGGTCATTTACCCTCATGCTCCATTCGGCTACGGCATTGCTCTGGTTAAGCTGCGACAGCAGTGTTATCTCATCCTGTATGCTGGTAAATCGGCCGGGAACCTCTACCACCTTGAAGTATACGGTGTTGACGTTGGTGTAGTTGAGCTTGGCTATGTTGCGCTCTCCGGGTACAAAGTCCTGGTCCAGGACTATGTTCACGTTGCGGCGTTCTATCTCGTCCCTTATGGCCAGGCACTCGCGGGCGCCTTCGCTCTTGGGCCATTTCTTCTGGGCGGCGTAGCAGATGTCACGGGCCTGGCGTTTAAGGCTTATGGCCTTTTCCTCAGGCATCTCCTGCCACATGTTGTCCTGTATCTTGCGGGCGGCCATGCTGTACAGCAGGGTACTGAACTTGACTTTCTTGGAGTATGACTGGGCAAGCGATACGGCTCCCTTGAGCCACTCCTCGTCATTGCGGGTCCAGCCTCCGTCATTCTTCAGGTACTCGTTCAACACCTGCATGCGGCGTATGTCTATGGTACACTGGATATTGGGTTTGGACCTCATGTTATGCTCTATAAGACGGTGTAGCACGTAGAACTGCCATAGGTCGGGGTCATCGGCCTTAAGGTTTCGGGTGGCGTTAAGAAAGTCCTGCATGGTGCCGTACAGACGGCTGTCGTCCAGGAAACTGCGCTTGCCGTACGTAAAACGGTAATCGGTCACAAGCACCATTGCGTTGTCCATGAGCATGTCCACCAGGTTGGGACGGAGCTTCTGGCCCGCCTTGTTGCCGCCCGGGAAGAACTCCTCATAGTAGCCCGATGCCACATCGCCGGCCAGGTTGATGGACTGATCCAGGTGGTAGCAGATGGTGTCGCATATCATCTGGGGGGTCCAGCGCTGAAGCGGGGGGTTGGGCTCATCGGAGGGGATACGGCGGGCTCTGTACTTGTTGAGCTCCCAGTATCGTATGTAGCCCTTGGCCAGGAAGGCGTGACACAGGGCTTTGTGCTCGCTCACACTCAGCTTGGGCAGCAGGGTGTTGAACAGGTCTATGCCATCTATAAGGCTGTTCTCAGTGTAGGATTGCTGTACCTGGGTAAGGTAAGCAGCGCTTTTGAGCATCTGGCGGCCGTCTCCGTCGCGGGCAGCCATATCCCATATGTGGTTGATCTCTTTTGCAGCACTCTCGGGAAGGTCCTCTTTCATAAATTTGTCCACCTTCTTCCAGGCGCGCGAATACTTGTCGGCGCTGGCAGTAGCAGTAGTCAGTGTCATAATGATTATCAGAAACGATATTCTCAAAAGGTATCTCATAAGCTCTACTTTTTGTGGTTTCTCCGGCAAATATATAACGGAGTTACGCCGGAGTTAACCTGTAAGGCGTTGCAAAAACGCTGCAATCACAGGTCAGTCAAACAGGCCACCCGACAAGGACTCGTAGCGGGACCGACCCAGATGCTTGTAGGCCAGGTCTGTCACCTCACGGCCGCGCGGAGTGCGCTTGAGGAATCCCTCCTGTATGAGGAACGGCTCGTACACATCCTCTATGGTGCCGGCATCCTCGCTCAGCGCGGTTGCAATGGTGCCTATGCCCACCGGACCGCCCTTGAACTTGTCAATGATGGTGGTCAGTATGCGGTTGTCTATCTCGTCCAGGCCGTACTTGTCTATGTTGAGCGCCTCCAGGGCGATATTGGCTATTGATACGGTGATGCGGCCCGATCCCTTTACCTGCGCAAAGTCACGCACGCGGCGCAGCAGGGCGTTGGCTATTCGGGGGGTGCCGCGGCTTCGGCCCGCAATCTCGGCGGCTGCATCCACGTCACACGGTATGCCCAGTATTCCGGCCGAGCGGAGTATGATCTTCTGCAGGGTCTTTGCATCGTAATACTCCAGGTGCATGTTGATGCCAAACCTTGCGCGTAACGGTGCGGTAAGCAGGCCGCTGCGGGTGGTTGCACCTATCAACGTAAACGGGTTAAGGTCTATCTGTATGCTTCGGGCGCTGGGACCCTTGTCTATCATGATGTCTATGCGGTAATCCTCCATTGCCGAGTAGAGGTACTCCTCTACCACGGGCGAAAGACGGTGTATCTCATCAATAAACAGCACATCCTTGGGCTCAAGTGAGGTAAGGATTCCGGCCAGATCACCCGGCTTGTCCAGCACGGGGCCCGATGTAATCTTGAAGCCCACTCCCAGCTCGTTGGCTATGATGTTGCTCAACGTGGTCTTGCCCAGTCCGGGAGGGCCGTGCAGCAGGGTGTGATCCAGCGACTCGCCACGCTGGCGGGCTGCCTCAACAAACACGCGCAGGTTGTCAACGATCTTGCTTTGTCCCGCAAAATCATCGAAACATAACGGACGGAGCGCATTGTCAAGCTCCTTATCCGAATTGAGTTGCTGCTGTCTTATATCAAACTCTTCCATAAAGATTGAGCATCAACCAAACTCTGCTCACCAGATTCCATATTCTTGAGAGTGACCTTACCCTCGGCAAGCTCGTTGCTGCCCACGATCGCTACGTAGGGAACGGCATTGGCATTGGCATAACCCATCTGCTTTTTCATCTTAGCTGCATCCGGGTAAATCTCGGCAGGTATGCCTTTGGCGCGGAGCTCTGTCAACAACTTAAGGCAGAATGCCGCCTCATCATCGCCCAGATTCAGGAACAGCACCTTTACGCCGCCCTGTGTTTCCTTGGGATAAAGGTCCAGCTGTGTCAGCACGTCATAGATGCGGTCTGCGCCGAACGATATTCCCACGCCGCTCACACCCGGAAGCCCGAATATGCCCGTCAGGTTGTCATAACGGCCGCCACCGCTTATGGAGCCAATCTCTACATCCAGGGCCTTTACCTCAAAGATGGCGCCCGTGTAGTAGTTGAGTCCGCGGGCAAGGGTAAGGTCAAGCTCCAGCTGGTTGTTGAGTCCCAGTTTGGTTGCACCGTCCAGTATGAATCGGCACTCCTCCACTCCCTTGAGTCCGGTCTCGCTGCCGGCCAGCACTTTGGCAATGGTATCCAGCTTCTGGCTGTTGCTTCCGGTAAGCTTGATAATGGGCTGCAACTTGTCAATGGCATCCTGAGGCAGACCCTTGTCGGCCAGCTCGGCGTTGACTCCGTCCAGACCTATCTTGTCCAGCTTGTCAATGGCTACGGTAATATCCACAATCTTATCGGCCTGTCCGATGCTCTCGGCAATGCCGGCCAGTATCTTGCGGTTGTTCAGCTTGATGGCCACACGTACGCCGAACTTGCTGAACACCATATCTATCATCTGTATGAGCTCAATCTCATAGAGCAGCGAGTCACTGCCCACTACATCGGCGTCACACTGGTAGAACTCGCGGTAACGGCCCTTCTGCGGACGGTCGGCACGCCATACAGGCTGTATCTGGAAGCGTTTGAAGGGAAACTGCAGCTCCTCGCGGTGCATTACCACAAAGCGTGCGAATGGTACAGTCAGGTCATAACGGAGTCCCTTTTCGCAGAACTTGGAGGCCAATTTGAGGCTGTTACGCGACAGCAGTTCCTCATCTGTCAGTCCGCTCATGTAGTCGCCCGAGTTCTGGATCTTGAACAGGAGCTTGTCGCCCTCTTCGCCGTACTTGCCCATCAGGGTGGAGAGGTTCTCCATAGAAGGAGTTTCTATCTGGCTGTAGCCAAAGAGGCGGAACACTCCGCGGATGGTATCGAATATATAGTTACGGCGCGCCATCTCCACCGGAGTGAAGTCACGCGTGCCTTTGGGGATTGACGGTTTCATCATAGGTAATTCAACTTCTTCTTGACGAATAGATCATGATATAGTAAACGAGTGTGCCCAGCGAGCTTATGGCAGCTACAACGTATGTATAGGCCGCGGCCTTGAGGGCATCCTGTGCTGCGGTCATCGTCTGCTTGTCACTCCCGGTGGTGCTTTTGAGCCAGGCAAGTGCACGGCTGCTGGCATCAATCTCTACCGGAAGGGTCACGAAACTGAATATCGTGGTGAGGGCAAACAGCAGGATTCCCATAAGCAGCAGTCCGGGAAAGGCCTCAACCACAAGTATGCCGGCCAGAAGCACCCAGGTGACTATCTGCGAGGAGAACTGCACCACAGGCACCAGAGCGGAGCGCATCTTTACGGGTGCATACTCGCGGGCGTGCTGTACGGCGTGACCGCACTCATGGGCGGCTACCGCTGCAGCCATCATGCTGCGTCCGTTATAGACGTCCTTGCTCAGGTTTACGGTGTTGGTCTCGGGATTGTAGTGGTCTGTGAGCTGTCCCTCAATGCATGTGACCTTAACGTCTGATATGCCGTTATCGGCCAACATGCGGCAGGCCACCTCATAACCGGTGCTGCCGTCACGGGTGGGTATCTTGGAGTATTTCTTGAACTTGCGGTTCAGGTTGGCCTGCACCGTGTAGCTCATTATTGCTATCGCGATGAACAGTATCCAATAGAATGCGTATGGTGTCATTACTCGCGTACGATTGTCTGGTGGCGGTCAGGACCTACCGATACGATTGATACCGGTGTCTCCAGATACTCCTCCAGGAAGGTTATGTAATTGTTGAACTCCTCGGGGAACTCGTCTTCATCCTTAACCTTGGTCAGGTCTGTCTGCCAGCCGGGCAGCTCCTCATAGATGGGCTCCACTCCCTCGCAGTCAAACGGGAACTCATCGGTCTGGGTTCCATCGGGCAGCTTGTAAGCCACGCAGGCCTTGATGGTGGGGAATATGTCAAGCACATCACTCTTCATGAGGATGAGGTCTGTCACGCCGTTAAGACGTACGGCGTAACGCAGGGCTACCAAGTCTACCCAACCGCAACGGCGGCGGCGACCGGTTACTGCGCCAAACTCCTGACCGCGGTCTGAAAGCTTCTCGCCGTCGGCATCAAACAGCTCGGTGGGGAAAGGACCGCTGCCCACGCGGGTGCAGTAGGCCTTCATGATGCCGTAAACCTTGCCTATGTTGCGCGGAGCCACACCCAGTCCGGTGCAGGCACCTGCGCAGATGGTGTTTGATGAGGTCACGAACGGATACGAGCCAAAGTCTATGTCAAGCATGGTACCCTGGGCGCCCTCGCACAGTATGGTCTTGCCCTCACGCAGAAGGTTGGCCACAAAATGCTCGCTGTCCACAAAATTGAACTGTTTCATATACTCAATACCCTCGCGCCAGGCTTTCTCCAGCGGAGCCAGGTCATACTCAAAATTCAGGCTCTTGAGGGTGCGCTCGTGCGCTGCACGTGCGGCTGCGTAACGCTCCTCAAAATCGGGACGCAGCAAATCACCCACGCGAACACCCGTACGGGCTACCTTGTCGGTATATGTGGGGCCGATGCCTCTACCTGTGGTTCCTACCTTGTTAGAACCTTTTGATGCCTCCAGCGCACTGTCCATAAGACGGTGTGTAGGCAGTATCAGGTGGGCCTTCTTGGATATGAGCAGACGGCTCTTGAGGTCTATGCCTGCTGCCTCAAGGGCTTCGGCCTCGGCCTTGAAGAGAGCGGCGTCAAGCACCATTCCGTTGCCTATTATGTTCTGCTTGTTGCCCTGGAACACTCCCGACGGGATGGATTTGAGCACGAATTTCTTGCCGTCAAAGATAAGGGTATGGCCGGCGTTGGGACCACCCTGGAATCGGGCCACCACATCATAACGCGGTGTAAGCACATCCACTACCTTACCTTTACCTTCATCACCCCATTGCAGTCCCAGAAGGACATCAATCTTTTCTGTTTTCATTTCTTGTCTTTATGTGTTTTGTTCATTCTGTTCTGTTTTCTCTTAAGGTCTGCGCTGCATCTGCTGCAAAGACCGTACATATTGAGCACCCATCCGGTGGCGTTAAACCGCGGGGTACGCATGACCGCTATCTGACGGCGCACCTTGTCGCTGTTTATCTCGGTGACCTTATGGCATCCTCCGCATATAAGTCGTATAATGCCCTTGTTGCGTTCTATCCGTTCAAACATGATCTGTCCGTTAAGGAAGATCTTGCGTACCAGCCCGGCGTTCTCAAACAGTATCAGGTTGTTGTAGACCGTAGCGCGGCTTATCCTGAAGCTGCTTGACTCCGACATCCTGCGTGAGAGCTCTTCGGCCGATATCGGGGCGTCGGACAGGTATATGGCCTCCAGCAGCTGGTTGCGCTCCGGAGTATTGCGCTTGGAATTGAGCCGCAGATAACCGGCCAATTCCTGACGCACCTGAATCAACACGTCCGGCTTATCCATTCTCTCCGTCCAGACGGCTCAAGACCGTCCTTGCTGCCTGAGCGCACATAAGATCACTGCCGTTCAGGGCTGCCTGCGCCTGGTCCCGCAACTCCTGAACATAACGCGGCCCCATCTCGCGTCCCTCACGCAGCATGTGAGCTATAGTAAGGAAACCGCAATAACGGGCCATATCATTTTCGGAGGCCATCCAACGGAACGCCGCCTCCGATGCTCCCTGCATCTTGCAGAACAGGTACATGGAACATACCTCTGCAAGATCGGGAAACAAAATCTGCTCTACCCAAAGGTCAGCCAGATCAGGCATGAACCGGTCCTCGGGATAGACAAGCGCTGCCAGAATCCTGCACTCGCGGACATCCTCCTTCCAGAGGGCTGCCGCCAGTTCAGCATCTTTTCCCGTCTCCGACGCTATCTCTTTGAGTCTGGGAATCCCTACCCCGAAATTGAGCTTGTATCCGATGCCCGCCTCCCTCATGCTGCCGGAAGCCACACCGTTCATGCTAAGTCTCAGTTTCTGTTTTATGTCAAGGATTCTCTCCTGAACCGTCATTGTATCAGATAGTGTCAGAAAACGTTGAGTCACTTACTTGGCAAGATGACGCTTCTTATACTGGTGAGGGGCCTCGCCCTTCTCCTTGAAGAATGCGGCATAGAATGACTGGCGGTTGGCAAAACCCGCCATACGTCCTATCTCCTCCATTGTATAGTCCAGATAACGCTTGTCGGTAAGGAAATGTGCCGCGTCGCGTACCCTGAATTCGTTCACCAGACTGGAATAGTTCATTCCGAATCTTGAATTGATCACAGCCGACAGGTACCTGGGGTTGGTGTTCAGGTCCTCGGCTAACTGCTTAGCGGAATAGTTGGGGTCGCGGTACTTTTTCTGTGCCACGATGATTGTCAGAATCCCGTCATACAGTTCATCTGCAAGTTCTGCACGGATAAGGCCACGATAGTTAGCGTCCTTTTCGGCCTTCTCCCTGATTTTGTAAGGTTTAGTATCTCCTTTCATAACATAAATTTACGTCCACAAAATAAATGATTTTTCCGCTAATTCCGTACACTCAAAAGTCAATATTATTTAAAAAAGCAACAAGAGTCCGATACGCTTACCGGAACACTGATTTTTTTGTAATTTTGGCATCAATACGGGTACCCCGATGATTGACCAGCTTACCATAGAAAAGATACTCGATGCCGCCAACATTGTCGATGTGGTATCGGAGTTCGTCACCCTGCGCCGACGCGGTGTGAACTATGTGGGGCTGTGTCCTTTCCATAACGAGAAGACCCCTTCATTCTACGTATCACCATCCAAGGGGATATGCAAGTGTTTCAGCTGCGGCAAGGGCGGCAACGCCATCCACTTCCTGATGGAGCACGAGCAGATGTCGTTCCAGGATGCGGCCGAGTGGCTGGCCAACAAATACGGCATACCGTTCCGCAAACGTGAGCTGACAGACTCTGAGAAGGCGCTTCAGAACGAGCGCGAGTCAATGTTCATCACCAACCAGTTTGCGCTGGATTTCTTCAAGGACAACCTGCTCAATACGGAAAAGGGCCGAGCCATAGGTCTGGTATATTTCCGCAAGCGCGGGTTCCGTGATGACATACTGGAGAAGTTTCACCTGGGTTACTGTCCCGATGAGCCCGATGCTCTGGCCCGCGCCGCACTGGCCAAAGGCTACACCCGCGAGAACCTGATCAAGACCGGCCTCTGCTATGAGCGCGAGAACGACGGCCAGCTGCGTGACCGCTTTCACGGCCGCGTGATATTCCCGGTTCACTCCATATCGGGCAAGGTCGTGGCTTTTGGCGGCCGCATCATGAACGCCGAATCCAAGGTGGCCAAATACGTCAACTCTCCGGAGTCAGTAATTTACTCCAAGAGCCGCGAGCTGTACGGACTCTGGCAGGCCAAGCAGGCCATAGTGCGTAAGGACCGCTGTTTTCTGGTTGAGGGTTATGCCGATGTCATAAGCATGTTCCAGAGCGGAGTTGAGAACGTGGTGGCATCGAGCGGAACGTCACTCACCCCCGGCCAGATACGCCTTATCCATAGGTTCACCAACAACATCACGGTGCTTTATGACGGTGACAAGGCGGGCATCAAGGCCTCGCTGCGCGGCATAGACATGCTGCTGGCCGAGGGCATGAACGTAAAGGTTCTGCTGCTGCCCGACGGCGAGGATCCCGACAGCTTTGCACAGGGACGCAACGCCACCGATTTCCAGCAGTACATAGATACGCACCAGGTGGACTTTATCCGCTTCAAGGTGAACCTACTTATGGAGGATGCGGCCGATGACCCGTACAGCCGCAGCGAGCTTATCAAGAGCATAACACAGAGCATATCGGTCATACAGGATCCCATTGTGCGCTCGGTCTATATCACCGAGTGCGCCCAAATAATGAAGATTGACGAGCGTCTGCTCATCAATGACGTGAACCGCCGCCAGCGCGAGCAGGCTCAGGCCACACCCCAACCCCAGCGCCCGGCTGTATCGGCCGATGAAAAGGAGCAGGATCCACAGCCCCAGGCAGCGGAACCGGAGAATCCCGATGAGACACAGACTCCCGCAGAGCCTGCGCCCGAGCCGGAGATATCGGCCCAGGACAAGCTGCGCCAGCAGGTGCGCGCGCTCAAACGTGACGGCTTTGGTCCCATGATGGAAAAGGAGCGTCTGCTGTCACAGCTGATAGTAAGGTACGGCGGCAAGGTTATGTGCACCTTCCAGAATGAAGAGGGGCAGGAACAGGATATGACCGTGGGGCAGTTCATAGTAGGGTCCCTCCAGAACGACGGACTGGAGTTCCGCCATCCGGTCTACAAGCGTTTTGTAGAACTGATGGCCCAGCATATCGAGGATAAGGATTTCAATGCCGAGAAGTTCTTCATGTCCCACCCCGAGACATTCGTAAGCCTCACCGCCGCCAGCCTGATGGAGGAGCGCTACCAGCTAAGCGCCATATTCCAGGACAGCAAGCCCGTGGAGGACGGACAGCGCCTGCTGCAACTAACCCGTCACATCATGGCCGACTACCAGATGGAGGTGCTGCGCCTTGAAATCAAAGACGTAGAGAAGCAGATGCAGGATCCAGCAATTACGGAGTCACCCGACAAGCTGATGGAGCTCCAGCGCCACTACCAGCAGCTCCTCCAAGCCCGCACCGAGCTCTCCCGCGTCCTGGGCGACCGCGTAGTCAATCTCTAAAACAGTACAAAAGGGGTCTGTCCCCAATTGTACCATTTTACTCACTTACGGGGAGCGATAAGGTTCATGAACTCCTCGCGGGTCTTGGCGCGGTTGAATGCGCCGGTAAAGTCTGATGTGGTTGTTACTGAGTTCTGCTTTTCTACGCCGCGCATCTGCATGCACATGTGGCTGGCCTCTATGACCACCATTACTCCAAGGGGCTGGAGAGTTTCCTGTATGCAGTCCTTTATCTGTGATGTCATGCGTTCCTGGACCTGAAGGCGGCGGGCAAAGGCATCGACTACACGGGCTATCTTGCTCAGTCCAGTGATGTAGCCATTGGGTATATATGCCACGTGAGCCTTGCCGTAGAAGGGCAGCATATGGTGCTCGCAAAGCGAGTAAAAGTCAATATCCTTTACTATCACCATCTGGCTGTAATCCTCCTTGAACATAGCCGAACGGAGGATTGCGGCAGGGTCAATATCATACCCGCTCGTAAAATCCAGAAGTGTCTTGGCTACACGCAGAGGCGTACGGACCAGGCCCTCACGGCCGGCATCCGGCTCTATCAGTTTAAGTATCTCCTCGTAGTGCTTCTTGAGCGCCAGGAACTTTTCCGAATTCTCATCGGAATAGGGTATCAGCGAACTCATAGGGGGATTGTAATATCCTGATTACGTAAAATGATCATGCCCTTGTAGGGGGTCTCTTTCTTGAGTTTGCGCAGGGTCTCATAGGCCTCCTCGTAATAGAGGAAATCACCTACGGTGCAGAGCCAGCGCGGGTTCTTGAATTCAGTATGTACCGGAAGGTCGGGATAACGGGAGCGTATGTATCGGTCCACCTCATTGGCCCTCTCTTTCGATGTACGTGTGTTGTTTCCTGCATAGACCTGGATACGGTATCCCTTGGCTTTGATCTTGGTACCCAACTGGGCCTCGGATACCGTTCCGATAAGGCTGTCTATACGCACGTCTCTTTCCACACGTATGGTACCCTTGCCGGGGATATCCCTCTCCAGCTCCTGGACCAGTGTCCTTTGCTGGGCACTGGCCAGAGCCGTAAAGAGAAGCAGGAATATCAGTAATCCTGTTTTTTTCATATTCTTATTTTTTCCAGGCGTCAATGATGCCCTTGAAATCAGCGACTTTAAGTGAAGCGCCGCCTATCAGGCCACCGTCGATGTCGGGTTTTGCAAAAAGCTCGCCTGCATTTGAAGGCTTGCATGAACCGCCGTAGAGGATTGATGTATCCTCGGCAATCTGCTTTCCGTACTTGTCGGCAATGACTGAACGGATGTATGCGTGAATCTCCTCGGCCTGGTCGGCGGTAGCGGTCTTGCCGGTACCGATTGCCCAGATAGGCTCGTAGGCGATGGTGATGTTCTTGAACTCATCGGCAGAGAGGTTGAATACCGATCCCTCCAGCTCGGCCTTTACAATCTGGTTCTGGATACCCTTCTCGCGCTCGTCAAGTGACTCACCGATGCAGAAGATAACCTTAAGGCCGTTGGCAAGTGCCAGCAAGACCTTCTCCTTGAGGATATCATAGGTCTCGTGATAGTACTCACGACGCTCTGAGTGACCCAGGATCACATACTCGGCACCGGTTGACTTAACCATAGCGGCCGATACCTCACCGGTATAGGCGCCAGACTCCTTGTCGGCGCAGTTCTCGGCTGAGAGGCCGATTACCTTGTGGTCAATGATATCAGAGATCTTGGCAAGATGTATGAACGGTGTGCCTATTACAACGTCACAGTTGGGTTTATCGGCAGCCAACACCTGATTCAGCTCTTCAGCAAGAGCAATACCTTCCTGGAGTGTCTTGTTCATCTTCCAGTTTCCGGCAACAATTTTCTTTCTCATTTCAAATAGTATTATTAAAGTGTTATTGAATCAATCCTTTCAGTTTGTCTATCAGCACCACTATGAGCAACGGCACTACAAAGAGGAATGCCACTGACCAGGGAGTCTTGGTCGGGTCCGGTGCGGGGATACGGCCAACCTTTATCTGGCTTAGGGGCGCCGTAAGCTCCTGGTCCGAAGGTATGCCCGAATGACTCCATTTGTTTATTATCACACCGTCCTTTATCAGAACCACACCCGGATTAGAGCGGACCATAGTCTGCAAGGGAATCTCGTCACACAGCAGGAAGTTCAGTTCGGCTCCAGCATTCTCGGTCCACTGCCTTATGGCGTCGGTTCCCGACGAGGTGACTCCTATCATATTATATCCCCAATGGGCGCAATAGTCAAAAAGGTCGTCTATAAGATCCAGTCCGTTCTCGCTCGCATCCTCCAGGTGCGGCGACACCAGCAGGAACGTGTAACCGGGGTCGTTAAGGATATCGGCAGTGACGTCATTCATATTGGCATCCATCAGCGAGAAGTCCGTCATAGCGGGATTCTTTATGCTGTCAAGGACCTCACGACGCAAGTCTGTACCAATCTTGTAGGGCCTGAAATCCAGAACCGGCAGTCCGTTTATGTTTCCGGTCATGAACCTGACGGCTATAAGCGTAACCAGCAAGGTTATTATCCAGTGACGCTTGATGTCCACAAAGGGTAGTATCAGGCTGCGTTTTATGAACACAATCAAAGCCAACGCCAGCAGGAACACGTTCTTTCCGAAAGTCTGCCAGTTGGTCAGGATCAGGGCGTCTCCAAAACAGCCGCACTCCTCAACCGGGTTCTTTATGGCTACGTACAGCGTGAACGGTGTAAGGAGAGCCATGAATATCAGTGCAAACAGCGACGAGCCCTTGCCAAAGGCGCCTATCACCAGATATGAGCCTATGATTATCTCAAAACCGGCCAGCAGGCAGGCCAGGATAAGCAGCGTGGAGTCAAGCATCATGCCGCCCATACCGAAAGCGTACAGA
>Ga0310786_10004886_pt1 | contig 18456 bp, 28 predicted proteins | sample AusTroGonzalo_MG_FD_203881 | JGI IMG/M metagenome (GOLD analysis project Ga0310786, IMG submission 203881) | Bovine rumen microbial communities from tropical cattle in Woodstock, Queensland, Australia - Gonzalo_03 (v2) (version 2) | ecosystem: Host-associated > Mammals > Digestive system >... | reverse complement strand
CTGAACGATTAAATAAATGCTCTTCCCTTATCGTATCTACAAGATACTGGTCACTCTCTGTAACCTCAACTAAATCTATATCAGGAAACTTTGATAAAAATGTAACTTTATCTGGTATATTTCCATATTCTTTATAATGTTCCTCTATAAAATCAAACTCTTTTTCATATCCTATAAAGTATTCTGATGTTAATAAATTATCATCAACTATATCATTTTTGCCTGTCGCTAATATTTTTGATAAGATTTGGAGTTGAATCATCTTTTATCTTTTCCCTTCAATTCTGCGATACTACTTGTATTCCAAATTCTGCTTGCGAGTCTGCTACCTAATGATTTCTCTAGGTCTGAATACATAAGATTACCTGTAAATATATTTGATTTACCTGCAAGTATTCTCTGGTCTATATACATAAGCAATTGTGATAAATCATAGTTACTCATTCCTGTACTACCTATATCATCCCAAACAACTAAGTCTACTAACAATAAATTGGACTTCATATCGTTAAACTCTGGATCTTTATTATCAAAGTCTTTACACTTTAACAGAAATGTTGGTACATGAATAAATAAACCTCTACATCTTAATCCATTACCTGCCCATACTTCATCAAAATATTTGAGCATAAGTTTTATTGCCCAAGTAGTTTTACCATTACCTGTATTCTTGCTCACTAAATATAAATTATCTCCGCCCTCTACAAATGCTTTGATGTCAGACTTAATATCAGCAAGGGTACAGAATACACTATAATCACAATCATCAGGCACAAGAGTAATAATATTTTGTCTAGCTCTCATTTCTATATATCGTATGCATGAATCTGAACATTCCAAATCACATACTTCTTTATATAAACAATTCATGTTATTCTACTCCGTATTCTTTTGCGAGTGTTCTATCGGCTATTTGAAGCAAATACGCTCCATCAAGATTTGTAAGTACACTAAAATACTGAGAATTTAAAAATTTAGGTACTTCTCTGATAAATCTTTCACAACCAAGTTTTGAAAACTCTGTCGTAAAATCATTGTTATTGAGTCTCATTTTGGCTACTTTATAATCATTAAGGGCTTGCAAAACAATAGCATTCGCTAAACTATCATAGCCAATATTATTTTCTGCTTTATTGTAAGCACCGTCTTTCTTATAAACACTTTCTTTAAAACTCAATCACTTTACCCTCCCTTCTCATCTTCTCTATAAATTCTGCTTGCTTATCATAATCATCTTCTGTCATTTTATCAGACCTGACATTACTCTCACAAGAGGCTAGCATTTTGCTCTTAGACTTAACCGTAGTAAGCGGATAAAAAGATAACCAAGTTTTCTCTAGAGATTGTTGTGCCAATCTTCTCATATTATCAACATCACCCTCTGCTAATTCAGAGAGTTTATTTAACATACCGCACCACTGATTAAAATATAGTGGTTTATCTTTTACTGATAATCTGAATTTAAGATATTCTGTTAATATGTCCTGTATAATTACATTATTGGTAAATGAAAGAATTTCTGCATAACATTTATCATATAAGGATTGTTTCTTTTGTTTGCCTTTTTGCTTAACTGAGCCAAGAAAACTCTCCGGCTCTTTTATATTATTAGTTAATTTATTATCTTTATTTAATAGATTATCTGATGTCATTTTAGAATGACATGGTCGGGTGACCGTGTCATTTTCCTGTGACATGGTCGCATCGACCGCGTCATAAATAAGTGACATGGTCGCCTCAGTTATGCCATAATATGTTTTTGAGCCTCTACCATATTCATTTGCAACAACTGTTGAGCGAACATATCCTTTTTGATTTAATGCAGATAATCTGTTTCTTAATGTTCCTTCAGATATTTTCAATATAGGTAAATCTTCCATTATCTTTTGATGAAATATCCATACTTGAGGATTACCATTACTGTCTAATTTATGACACATATTTGTAGCGCCACAAGCCTGTTGTATATATTGTAATATCATTAAATCTGTTAAATCTAAATCGGTCTCTAAAACTTTTGATTGATTAAATCCTAATACTGAATATCGCATCCTAATACCCTCACACTTTCTTCGATAGCATCTTTTATATAGTTTATACCAACTTCATACCACTCAATTGCTTTATTCTGCGGTCAACATCTTTTGAAAAGCCAATTTTATATTTATTATCACATTTAAGTATGTACACATAACCTTCTAATAATAGAGAATTATATCTGTTTGATTCACAAGGTAGAAACATACAAGAATCTTCATCGTAGATTATAATTATTGGATTTGTCATAGATACTCCTTAGAGATTAAAACTCTCATCATCAAGAGTTACGGGCTCTATCTGATGAGAGTTTTGTGTTGGTCGATATTGAGTTATCATTGATTGATACCCCGTAAATATCAACCAACATGAGCAAAACAACAAACGTGAGATGATTTCTCATCTGTAGCAAAGTATATCATACTATAGTATATACTTCAATAGGCTGAATTATCTTTTCGCAAATGTCTCATATATTTCAGCCGCCTGATTATCTACAGTTTTATTTACAGATGACCACAGACTAGACCATTCTTCATCTAAATCTACTGATTCAGGAATTGCTCTCTTTTCTGTAGCCTCAATCGTATAATAGTTATCTTTAATTTTAATTGCGACCCTACTAGTCGCAGATATTTCAGTTGTTACTCCTTTAGCCATTCTTTTTCTCCTTTTTGCGAGTTACTTTAAGTACTTTGGTTTCTTTTACAATCTTACATTTATCCATCTCTACAATAACTTCTTCGGGTATCTTACCAGAATACATAGCACGTTCTAACTCATCCATATCTATGTATTCTGTTGTTTTGATAATGCCGTCTGCAAGATTGCGTTCTTTTAGTAATTGAAGTAATTTCACTTCGTCCATTGACTCATTCTGTCGAATGGAAAGAGTTGCTGTAAGATTACCGACAACATATTTATTTAAGTCATCTTTCTCCATCAACTCTTTAATTATCTGATTGTCTCTGTCAATAAGTTTTTCATAACTACTATATTCCTGTTTGTTCTCATAATACGCAGGAATAAGTTCATCAAGTGACGGCACTGTCACATCTTCTGGATTTAATCTCATGTACTACTCTCCTTTTTTAACGTACTTCTGGGTAGTATCTCCAAGTATACCATTACGGCCATGGGGAATACTCTGACGGAACTCTATGAGTTTCCAACAATCTGACTGTCGCCACATTCTTTTCTGTCTCGGGCCACTCTGAATGAAGTCAGGTAAAAGTTTTGCAAGTTCATGGTCTTGATGATTTCTTTTCCATCTGTACCATATATTTATAGTTGCTACTGAAACACCTACAAATAATGCTACTTCTTCTACCTTAAATAACTTCTCGTCTGCCATATTTACACCTCCTTTAACTTAATAAGAATTGTAATAATTCTGCTTTGTTGCCTGTAATCTGTCCATCTACTATCGCATCACTCATAGCGCCTTTCTTCATCACCAAATCATGTATGCGTTCATCTATTGTATTTTTACACATTAATGTGTAGATGGTTACATTTGAATTTTGACCTATACGATGACATCTATCTACTGCCTGATTTTTAAGTGCCATACTCCAAGGTTCATCCATAAATATCTCTACTGTACCTGCTGTAAGAGTAAGACCAGTACCCATAGCACCTATAGTTCCTATAAGAACTTTATATATTCCGTCTTGAAACTGGTCTACTATTCTTTGTCTATCTGAATCTTTAGTTTCACCTGTAATTTGACTCACTACAAATCTTTTATGTAGTCTTTCATGTATAACATCTGTCATCTGTGTCCAATTACTGAATATAACAACTTGTTTATTATTTGCTATTGCTTCTTCGACAAGTTCTTCCATACGGTCAAGTTTCGCTGATTCTTGTATTACACTTGAAAGAATTCCAGGATATCCAGTTGCTTGTCTCATTCTAATTAACTGAGCAAGTGGATTAGGTGAGACACTTATTTGGTCTATATTTGCTTTAATCTCTGCTGTTACTTCTTTATATATCTGTTCCTGTTTACCTGTCATTTCTACATATTCATCTACAAATGTTTTCTCAGGTAAATCAAGAACTTCATCTTTAAGTCGCCTTAACATTATCGTGTTTAACTGTTCCTGCAACTCATCGAGATTTTTATAGCCTACAATTTCATATCCACCATATCCACCCATCACACAATAATGATTCTTAAATGAATAAAATGCATGATTCTCATAACCCAACCACTTAAGAATGATATATAAATCAAGTGGGGTATTCATGAGAGGTGTACCCGTCATTGCTATCATTGTCTTAGACTTTAACTTTAAGATACCCTTACCTTGCTGACTACTAGGGTTCTTTGCTTTGTGACACTCATCAAAAGCAATCATCCCTATAATCCCATCCTTGCACAATTTCACGATTTCAGAAGTGATTTCATTATTTCTGAATGTTTCTACATTAGTTATTATAAAGTAGCCGGTAGAGCGACCGGCGCTGTCACCGGTCGTGTCTGATAACGCTAATACATCTGATAATTTATCAGCATTGCTACCAACAACGATTTTACCGTTTCTTTCTCTCTGACCTAATATATAAGGCTCTTCATCAGAATGAGTTCTTATCTCATTAACCCAATTCCATTTAAGTCCATTAACACCGCATATAATCAGACAGTGTTTATAGCCATTCTGCAACTTCTTTGCCACTGCGATATCAATAACTTGTTTTGTTTTACCAAGACCCTGCTCATCTCCTAATAACCACTTATCATTCTGTATGCCGAAATTAAATCCGTCAATTTGATGATTAAATGGTTTAGTCTTAAATGAAAAGTTATCAGGTGTTTTAGGGGATTCAAGAGTCACATATTTACCTGAGATTTCAAAATCATATTCAGGAAGTTTCTCTACTAAATCTTTTAATTTAGTTATTGGGAGTTCCCATTCTTTTGAAAGAGGATAGTATTCTCTACAAGGGAAACTTCTTATTACATCTACAATCTTATTATCATAATCGAATGATACAAAGATTGAATAATCTCCGCTTACTGTTATTTTATTTGCTTTTCGAGTTCTTATTGTTATCATAGTATACCTCATATCTGTTTTATCTGTAATCATTATACAACATATTTTTAGCGTTGTCAATGTTTTTGTAAAATAAAAATAGCACCCGTAATCGAGTGCTATTTGTTATATATAAGAAGAAACTGATTTAAGGCTGAACTCAATGCTTGCCTTTCTTCAGCACTTTCAGTGCTTGAATAGATTGCCTGTAGAAATTCTTTGATTTCCCTGCAAAGACTATTCATACTTTGTAGAACAGGCCCATCTGTTATTTCGCCTAATTTATATTTCTTCTTATTATTGCAATAAACAGTATAACTAGGAAGTATGTCTTTATACTCTGACACAACAACATTGCTATTATCAAGTATGTGATCCCTTACTGTATACATAGCGGCCAGTTTCTGCATACTTGTATGTGTTGGTGTTTCATTCTCTACTAGAGATATCTCCTCGTTTAATTGTTCAATGCTTATCATGCATTCTCTCCTTAAACCAGTCATGTAACCAGTCTTGCTGACCTAAGATATATCCCATATCATAATCAGAGGTCGCTAAAGAAATGTGTCTGCGTTGTGCCCACTTAAGTTCACAGTCAACATCTCTTATAAGGCATGATACTTTTTCTGCGGCCGCAACTTCGTTTATATCTTGAAGTTCTTTATACATCTGCTCATAAAGATTCTTAGTTTCTGTTTCCCATGCAACCCACTTTTCGATGCCAGATTTAACAGCCTGACGTTTTGTATTAGGGTCCACTTCTTGTCTAGAGTATTTATACCAAGATGATGGAATTAACTGAGGGTCTTCAACACTATCATCTGGCACTAAACGATTAAAATGATTTATGTAGTACTTATGTAATTTCCTAAGGTTCTTCATTTCACATTTGCTATGATACTCATGACATTTTTTAAAACCATGTAAGTTCAAGAAGTCGTAATAATCTGCCATCTGTTCATGTACCATGACTCCTTTAATCATATGCGCTGATATTTCTTTGAAGATTTCATCAACCAACATATATAATTCCTCCGTTTTCTTTTAATATGCCGAGAATATTATCTATCTTCTTATCCTGCTCCTCTAAGTGCTTATGTATCTCATCAATTTTGGTTCGTAATGCTTCATCAAGTCGGTTTTCTGTAGTCTGCATATCCTCTTGTGTGATGTTCATATCGAGGTTTTGCAGACCTACAAGAAAACTGACTATGGAAACGATATCGAGAAATGTAAATTCTCCATCGTCACCACTACCTAATTTACTCACGACTTCTCCACTCTGAAAGATACATTTGTTACAGCACCAGCACCAGAGATAAGAACTAAGGTAATATTGTCAGCACTTTCACAGCAACATCCTCGGCGAATCGTTGCTACGATAGGAAGTGTGACTGGATTATTTGCAGTAGATACAGAACCTGTAGAAAGTGAGCCAGGTACGATAGAGCCGTTCTCATACAATGCTACCTGAACAGTACCTACAGCAGTAGGTGCAACTGTAATTGTAGCATCTACTAAGAAATATCCTTCACCGTTTATTTCGATTGCATTGCCGTTAAGTCTGCAATTACAACCATATCTTCTTGTGGCAGTACCAAGACCGATAGTACTGTTATCAGTCAATGTCTGTGATGTGGTATTAACTACCTGAATTAAACTTTTACTCATACTTTATCCTTTCTATATAAATAGAGGGCGATTTCTCGCCCCCTACAAGTTTCCTTGCCAAGAGGGCATTAAATGTTATTGCCGCAACAACCGTAAATGGGAGGGAAGGGTCCCGCTCCATAACTCCAAGAGTTGGGGAAACGAAGCATACCGTTTGTTGCCTGCGCTAACTGTAACTGACTTACCTGGTCACGAAGTGCCTGAATCTCATTTGCATCCATCTTAGCGTTAAGACGGGCTTCCATCTGAGACATCTGAAGAGCATTGTCAGCCGCGCTCTGCATAACCAACTGTTTAGTCTCACAGCAACAATTGCTCTGAGATGCCTGAAGATTTGCCTGTCCTACTGCGAGGGCCGCAATATCTCTTGCGGTCTCATTGTAAAGACTCTGCATAGCCGCTAAACTATCGTGGAATGACTGGTTTGTAGCCGCAACGCTTTGCGCTGTTCCGTTGTTCACAGCCGTGAGAATATCCCTCGTCTGTGCCTGGAGGTTCTGATTATCAAAGCCACGATTTACATCAGCCTGGATAGCATTACTGTTATTGCCACCCCAACCACCGAAACCGTTACCACCCATCATTGCAAGAATGAGGAGTGCGAAAATCCAGAATCCACCACCACCGAAGTCTGTGCCATTACCGATAGGCATTACGGGTGTAATTCCTGTTCCGTTGTCCATAGTAGTTCTCCTTTCTATATATTTAAGCCTTGCGCATTGCTCATCTTAATTGAGATAAAACATCTTCTGGATTAATGCCCATCTCATTTGCTGTTTTATAGAATAGAGATTTAGCATCACCACCGTTTGCGTTTACGAAATCAACCATCTCTTTATATCCTGGCACTTGATTCATAAGTACCATTGGATTATTTATTGCTTTTAGAAGTTGAACTGCTGGCGTTATCTTGCTTTGTACTAGACTTGACATCATTGGATTTTTCATTTAATCTGTCCTCCAATTTTGAAATTGTGGCCTCTACGGCTGAAATTCTACTCTCGATATTTCTAACATCTACTGGCTGTTCTTCTTGATGCACTACAATATCATACGGTGTAGAAGTTACTTTTCCTATTCCGTCTGACACACACATCCATACAATAGGTGCTGAAGTATCCATTGCTAATAAACTAGAATTTGGTGCGAGTTGAAGAGTATCAATACTCGCTTTACCATTTACTTGAATTATTTGCTGTTGGGGTAATACAGGTGTTTGTACCTGTGGTTGATTCATATACGGATTAGTATATGTATTATAGAACTGATAAGGATTATACATTGTTGTTCTCCTTTCATCTGATAAATTAATTGTAAAATCAATCGATGAAAAGGAAAACGACACGAATATGACATTTTAATGACAAAAAATAAGCCCTTATCGGGCTTACTTGTTTAAATGCTTATATAAATCACCAAAGGCTTTTCTATATATTCTCTGAGTATGGCGTACTGTGTAATTAAACTCTTCTGCCAAATCAGCAAACTTGATTTTATCTATCAGCCTTCGTTTTAATAATTTTCTATCTCTTTCTGAATGAATCCATTCATCAATGAGATGCTCTAGTTCAAAGTTTGAGTATTCCATTACTTTTTAATTCTTACTCTACCTGTGCCATGACACATATTACACTTACGATAGCCTGAGTTACCGCCAGTCTTACGTACATATTTTCTTGTTCTAGTTACTCGGGCTTTCTGTCCCATAATTTACATCGCCCCCACCTATGATGTTCAATTCGCCATCTTGTTCTGCTTCTATCATTGTGGTTTCTTCTACGCTAAACTGTGATGTATAATATAACCATCCAACATTAGTAGTTATAAGTGCTGAGATAAGAATTAAAACAATTATAAACAATCTCCTATTTGTTCTATCTAATCTCTCACCTAATGCCTCAAAGGCGTATTCATGATTTAATTCTTTCATTTGATTCTCAACTTCTGTCCAGGATAAATTGTATAAGGTGCTTCAATGCCATTTAACTTCGCTATGTTCTGCCACGGCACACCAAACATTTTGCCTATCTTAGAAAGCGTATCGCCTTTCTTAACTGTGTACCAGACTTCGCCACCTGCATACTTTTCATATATGGCTTCACCGTTTTTGGCTCGTTTCGCTTTGTTCTCTTCTGACTGGTCTTGCGGTTTCTCATACTTCGTGAGTACGATATCACTTGCCTCTTTTACAGAGGTTGCATTCTGTAATGTTTTAAGAACACTCTTATATCCAACACTTAATTCATACCAACAATAGTCAAGGTTCGTATCAATATTTCCTACTGATGAATTCTGCTTCTTTGCTAAATCGAGAAGTCCTTGCTTACGTGTTTTATATGTCCATTGACAAAGACCATAACCTGCACCATCTATAAAATTACGTGTGCCTGCATCTATCTGGTCTGTATATGTAATATCATCTATGCCCCACTTTTTATTGTAACCGTTCTGCAAGTTATTGGGATAAAATGCTGATTCAGCCTGCATATTTCCCATAAGACCTGCAACACCGAAAGCATTGTTGATTTTCTCCATTAAGAAACGCCATACTTTATCGGGATCTGCTGTTGTTGTCTGAGGTCTTATCTCTGTAGCATAAGCGGGTCTAATAACTCCATAAATACAACTTTTAGGTCTTGTACGTCTTAAGACTTCTCCACCATTACTTGAACTTTCATCTGATGTATTGCCATCAATTGTTGTTACATTTGTGCCATCAAATGATTCACAGATTCCTATATGACAGTGCTGTACTCCTCCAAATGTGAACTCAACTAAATCGCCAGGCTGAGGTATCTTATTTGTTACTATCTGTCCACAGGCTTTATAATAATTAAAAAGTGTTCCACAACTTGCAGTCTTTTTGCCGCCATAAAATAAATTAGGCAGACCACAATGTTTGAACACCCACCAAACAAATACTACGCACCATGCATAATCACAGTCGTAGCCGTAATATTCTTTATTATATTTGTTATAACCTGTCTTTGGATCTTCTTTGTAGCCAATCTGAGATTGAGCCATTGATAAGATATCAGATATTTGAGACATAAATAATCCTCTTATTCAGTATACTCTGCTTCGATTTCTTTCTTAAGTTCAAGTACGGCCGATTCTATAAGGTTATTAATCTGCTCTTTATTGTACATAATTCCTAAATTATCTAAGAACGACATAACATATGCCTTCTTTGCTTCGCCCATACCGCTCTCTTTATAAATCATCTCTGCGGCCTGAACTGCAATCTTAACCCATTTCATAACCTCTGATAACTGTTCAGCAGAAATCTTGGATTTAATCCACGGTATAACGAACATTGTCATCACGGCAACAAGTATTGTGAAAATACCCTCAATGAGCATTGTATAATCTTTCATTCTCGATTATCCCTTTCTATATACTCTTCTTCAAGTCGAACATTTTCTTCGGCTTTTTTACCAAAATAGGCTTTAAGACAATAAGTTAAAAATACGGCTACTATTTCAGTAATAAGCGCAACGGCAATCTCAGTAGGAATTTCATGATTAAAGTATGTGGCTAATACACATAATTGAATATCAAATAATGCTACTCCCAATATAGCAACGGCTAACTTTTTGCTTGTTTCCTTTGCAAGCGGTTTACGCTTTCTTTTTTTCTTCTTTTGCTCAGCCATTAACTTATGCGCTCTCTTAAGATACCAACTTGTTTTTCTAATTCATAAGTACGCTCTACAAGATTGTTATGTTTCTGGACATCTGCTTGTAAATCTTTAACCTGAAGCGCAGTTTCCTGTTGCTTATATTTAATGTCATCAAGTTTTTGTGATAATATATCTAATCTGTCATTAAACTCTTTTCTGACCGCAGATATATCACTACTATGCTGTTGCTGACAATGCTGAATTGCTTCATTTTTAGATAGGTCTATTTCCATCTTTTTACTTCGAAACTTATATTTTTCAGTAATAACAATTCCAATCAATGTAAGTATCGGAGTAAATACAATGGTTAAGACTGCTATTATCCATTCCATAAACGTACTCCTTTGATAAATTGATTGTATCATACTTTATTGAATGATACAATCAATTTATCGTTAATTCTTTATGCCTGCTCTACATACTCTCCGATAGAGTCCTCTTTTTCAATTCCACCTTTGGAATTAATGATTTTCAATTCTGCCCAAGTGTGACTCTGACTATTGGACAATTCACCGAGTCTTGTGAAAAAATAAGTTTCTGCCTGCTTGTAAGTGTCGTACTTTTTAACTGCGGGCGAATACTCGTTGTACTCACCTTCGATTAAAGTCTGCTCAATAGCAAATACATAGTATTTCATTTATTTTTCCTCCTATAATATTGATATAGTTACTTCAATTACTTTTGTTAAAGGCTCGTCAAATCTAACTTCAAGCCAATTACAACCATCGGGTTGATATAATGTATACGGCACTTCACAAAACACCGTTACATTTCCTTTGGGTACATCGTTAAATCTAACTGTTTTATCTTGAATGTAGCCTTTTTCGGTAAATGTAATCGGAGTCACATTAGCCACACTCTGTCGTGTACCGTTGATATCAGCATCAGTATAATTCTTAGTTTTATTATCACTGTTAATTTTAGCCATGAATTTTGTTTCGAGATTAGTTACTCTGGTTTTTAAGTCTGATAATTCTTGTTCTAAATACTGTTGTGTCATTCTGTCACCTCTCTTATACATCTACTCTGCCATAGAACTGTAATTCTGATACTTGAGCATAATATCCACCAGAACCAATAGCATTGACACAATAAACCCTATAACGTTTGTAATCGTCTACTACAGAATCATCAAACATTCCAGACATCATAACGTTACTAAGTTGAGCAGTGCCAGAATATAAATCTACCCAAGTATCGCCAGTTCCGCTAACAGAAGCCTGAATTTTATATTGGTTTACATGACTGGGTATTTGTAATGTAAACCCATAACATTTTACAGCCGTAGGGAATTCGTATCCAACCCAGTCAGGCCATGCAAAAGAGTTACCATAGGATGTCCACGTAGTTGCAGCATCCTTATCAAAAGCATTCCAAGGATGTCCACTATAGTCCATATTTGCAAAGCATTCACCCTCAGGTGTTGTGTTAGATGTCATTGTAGGTACTTGCAAGTTGTATACAGAACCTCTATATTGACTATTTAATAATGCTAATTTCCAATCAGCATCAGTAAGAAGTTTATTGCTACAATAATTATCCAAACCTATATATGACATTATTGTTTGATTTGCACAAATATCACTTATAAGACCTTTAGCAGTTACTAAATAATCCGATGCATCGTGATTTGATATCAATGCTAAAAGGGTTGTTGAATCAGAAGCAAGTTCACTTATAGTAGTATAGGCTTTATCAGTTATACCACCTGCTCTGAGCCAAGATTGTACTCCTCCGTTTTCTCGACCGTAGAATTGGAGTGTTGACAAAGTCGTTATAGTATCTGTTTGTGATAAAGTGTAAAAACTATAAACTTTCTTTGTTGTGAAAGTATCTAAAATCTCAGTATGATTCTGACCGTCTCTTATGGCAGTGCGAATGCTTGTATTATCAGTCCAATTCGTGCTATCATCAGAACTCTGAATCTTATATGTATTTGTTCTGTTGTTTGCATAAGTATTGTAAGTATATGCAAATATCTTTACAGCGTGTTCAAACTGATATGAAAGTCTGTGCGGTGAACTTCCACCAGAGTCAGCCCATGCTGATGTACTATTGCCATCAAATGCCTTATATGCCTTATAGTCTGCATTATAAATGGTTGATGCACTTGCAACACCTTTTGGAGTGGTGTCACTTGTCATCGTAGGTACAGACACATTCCATACCGATGTTGCGTATGTACTTCCACCTATCGCACTCGCCCATGTGCTATCTGCAAGTAATGTATCCACAGCATAATCGTATGAGCCTATCATAGCCATAGCGTCGCTGTCGGCTGTAATAGCGCTGGCAAACGTTGTAGACCGTACCAAGTAATCTATTGCGTTGTCACTTGTAAGTACAGTTAAAAGGCTGGTATCGTCTGCGAGTAAATCACTTATTGTCGTATATGTTGTTTTATCCCATATATCAGCACACTGTAATAATGTCTGAACATCATCTGTGGGCGTTACCGTACTACCATCCGGTAAGATTGTAAGCGTTATGCTTTCTTCCTGTCCAGTAGTAGTAATGACTACACTCTGTGTTTCTGTAACGCTATTTCGTGTTCCTGTAATTGTCCATGTACCAGCACTATGTACTACAAATGTGTAAGGGCTACCAGTGGCATACATAGTCTGTTCACCGGTCTTAGAACAACTTACTGTTGCACCTGTAGGGTATGTTACGGTTATGTCGGCATGGAAATGTGAATCATCTATGGTATATATCTTAATAGTATCTACTACTAAACTTACCTGAGCATCATCTCCACCGAGTACGGCATCGATTGTCCATGTTCCATATACATCCTGTGGATTAGGTGTACTTAAATCACATTCGAAGTGTCCGGTAGATGTTTCAGTTGCGGTTATTACGATTGTTTCTGTAGGTAATACTCTTGTTGCAGTTACATCAGAACCACTTTCTGATATTACAATGAGATGAGGTTTTGCTCCAGCACCTACGTTTACTACGGTGTTATCACCATTCGAATCATCTGTTATTGTAACTCCACCTAAAAACTTAAGTCCGTTTCTTTGAGTGAATGTAGAAGTAGCATCTTTAATTACATGACCACCACTTCCACCTTGTGCCTGCTCTGCATAATATTTGGCGTTATTTTGATAATAAGGAGAACTAGGACCGACATCTACGCCGTTCTGTTGTCCAACAGCATGACCTTCAGCACGTAATGCATCTGCATCAGCCTGAGATTCTACGGCTCTAATATCTGCTAAGAAATTAGGATATAATTTCTGTTCTGTTACTGAGCCGTTCTTTATATCTGCTGTTACGTTTTTTTCGCTTATTGCATTACCTGTGATTATATAATCATAACCTGTTGAAGTAAATACAACCTCAATAGAATTGAGGTTTTTAAGCGTTGTGGGTAAGAATGTTGTTGTGCTATTTGCTCCAATAGCATAGGACTCAGTAAGTCCTGTACTTGCGGCCGTATCATAATTGATTGTGAAAGATGTGATGGTTAAATTCTGACCCGTAGTTGCGGGTTCAATCTTTATAACATCAGGCGCACCAGAAAGATTTGATAATGTTAATGTAGTAGTTGTAACCTCATCTGAAAAATAAGTTTCTAACGGTGTGGGATCAACTGATGCGGTAACAGTGAAATCAATTGTTGCAGAATCAACAAAATTGTACGGTTTAATTATAGAACCCACATCTGCTGTATAAGTAGTACCATCAGTTGTGGTCATAGTAATTACACCTTTATCACTCATTGTGAATGATACAGGTATTTTCTCTATGTTCAAATCTATTGTAAGAGATGAACCGTTCTGCCATGTAAGTACTATAACACCAGTTGTTGTATTATATGTGGCACCTGAAATACACTGAAGTAAATCAGTCTGATTGGCTTTAGTTGTATCAAAACCAACAACTCTGGTATCGACTGTATCTAATGCAGTATCTATTTTATTAAGATTGGTTTCATTAAGCGGAGTACTTGTATCAGGATAATTCTTCCAATCTATGGGGGTATATGCTTTCTGCATTTTATTCTCCTTGTTCTTCTACTATCTCTTTGATAACAGAACCACTCATATCATTGATATAAGCAAACTCAAATCCTTCAGCCTCTAATGCTTCGATTATTACCTGTAAATCATCAGCACTGGTACTGAATATGTTACCATAATTCTTTAACATGCTTTACCTCCTTTACGTCCAAACTGTTACCCAATTTCCATTACCGTCTTTTATAGTTCTTCTTGTAAAGTCAGCATACTGACCACCACTTAAATATTGATATGTAGAAGCACGAACAGTCGCACACGTTATGGTTTGTGTACCATCTGTACATCTACCATTTGCACTGTTTGCTGTATTATTTGCCGCAGTGGCTGTGTTAGCCGCAGCCTGCGCTGTACTTGCGGCAGATTGCGCTGTGCTTGCGGCAGATTGCGCTGTGCTAGCCGCAGATTGCGCTGTACTTGCGGCACTACTTGCCACACTAGCGGCAGCCTGGGCTTGTGATATTGCACTATCAGCAATACCTTGTGCTGTACTTGCGGCAGATGCGGCAGATGCGGCAGACTGTCCTGCACTCGTTGCTGATGATTGTGCTTTATTTGCGGCTATTTCATTTCTTCGTAAATCATTCTTATATGATGTTACATCATCTACTCTGAACTCTTCGCCATTGGACACATACTCATCTTTAAGCGCCTGAATTCCTTTCAATGAGCGTTCCATAACTACCATATATACAACATCATATTTGGTTACAAGTCTTATTGTGTCGCCAACTTCAAGACAAGGATTACCTACTGCCGTAACATCACATATCATATACCACACTTTATTTACAAGGCTGTATATGTTTGATGCCACAGTATTTGCTGTGGTAGAATTCAAACAATCCACAAGTTCATTATTGATTATATTATATATGTTACTACCATTTCCTACAACAGCAAGTGCGGCATAATCTGTATTATTCCAAACTTGAATTTTTGTTATCCTGTTTGTTATATAATCCTCATATTTTGCAGTTAAATATTGGGACTTATGAAGTACCTTACCTACTGCCTCTTCTCTAGGATATAAATCATCTGCAGGATATAATGTATTAGCAGGATATAATCCTTCTATAATCTCATTTATAAATTTGTAATGGAATACATTATCTCTTCCCATTACGCCGAAACAAGCATTAAGTTCACATATCGCTGTAATTACTTTTTTACCTGATAATGAATTCTTAGTCACTTTGGTCATTGTGACATCATCATTAGGCAACTCAACAGTTTCTTGTGTTAATCCAAATGCTGTACAAAAACTGTCTCTTAATTGCTTAATGGTAAATGTGCTACTAAGAGAGTTATACCACGATAATGCATCAGCATTAAGAATGTCATAAAGCATATCATAGCCTATTACTTCACGACCTTCTCTATCCGCTGTAGGTTTATCAGACTTAACTACATAAGTACCCATCCTGAATGGATTCTCATCATCACCATCTAAAATTAAATCTACAGTAAATGTCTGGTCAAGATGTGAACTTCTTATACCTTGAAGTGTGAACTGAATTTTATTGGATTCACAACCACCAAACATGAGCGTAGGCTGAGAGCAGACACTCTCCGTAACGCTCATGCTTTCTTGTTTTAAATCATCATTTGTAAAAGTATCATCGTCTATGACTTCATTATCTTCAACATGGAAGAAATGTATTATATACTCTTTATGTACACTATCCTCATAGAACAATTCTTCATTTACATATTCTATCATTAGTCACACCCTTTAATTAACCGTTTAGAGTTTCTCCAAGAACTACTTCAATATGGGTTGCGGTAACTACTGACCACTGCATAACTTCTCTTGCTTCTAATGCATCATCTAATGCTGTATATCCGCTTGCTTTAAGATTTATAATCTCCGAACCAGACTCTAAATCTTTTACTGTAATCTGAACATTACCTGAAGTTAATTTTGATAAAAACTGAGATAAATTCATACTGACCTCCTTTAATCGCCATATCCTATGAATTCAAAAGTTATTGGTTCATAAAAAATGATTCCATTTTTAATTGAACTAATTGTCATTTCTGTATCAGGTACATAAAATTTACCCGTATAATAGTCATTTTTTTCTGGCACATACACGCTTGCTAATACGCACTTTTCCATAGAAATTATATATCTATCTCTGATATTGCTCCACAAATCATCAATATCAGTATGACGAAGAAGTGGACGTGTATCAAAAGTTAGATGAGGCGTTTGTAATACAGCATTTCTATGTAATACACCATTCGCATCTCTATAACTATCCAAATCTAAGGTGGAAAAAGTACACTTATAGGATTTTTCATTCATATATTCGAGCGGCACATTATATGCTGTTGTACCGCCACTTATTTGAATTAAGTAATTACTAAATGCCATATTACACTTACCTCTTTAAATATTATATCACAAGACTATAACACCATCAAGTCCAATTGAGGCCTGTTCTTCTTGTAAATTGATTTGATTGTTTACGTACTACATTGAAGATGTGTTCAGGATCTCCCTGCACCTCGAATGTTACGTTAATGTTCTGTTCAGCCATTACGTTACGTACTGCCTGCTCTATTGTAGAAAGTGGTGCTTCTACGTTAGTTCCACTTGTCTGGTCACCTAACATTGCTAAGAATTTACTATTGGGTGGTATAACAGCACCAGTAGCAAGATGAGGAATTCCTTTTGTTGCGCCAGATAATCCAGCATTTGCAATTCCACTTATATTAAGATTCAAACCTGATAAACTATTAAATCCATTAATAATTCCATTGAAAATGCTTGTCATGCCTGTAGCAAGACTATTAATGATTCCAAGTATTGAACCTGCCATAGATGATAACGCACTCTGCATACCTGATACTACTGACAATGCTCCATTCTTTACGCTTTCCCAAATTGATGTAAACTTAGACTGTAATGTGTCAAATGGTCCTAAGAAACCTGCAATTGTATCTTCACCCATATCATAAAATACTTTAGAAGGAGAACCTATTGCTAATATACCCTTTACTGCGGGCTCAAGTCCACCAAATGTTTTTTCTACATTACCAACTACATCTGCATCATCCATGCCTTTGTTATATGCATTTCCTGAATTCTCGCCCCATTCTTTATTTTTCTTCTCTAACACTTCGGCTAATTTATCTGCTTTATCGATTAGCATTGATTCTGTATATCCGCCTATAATGCTCCAGAATTGTGCCTCTATATCACTATCTCCGTAAGACAATGAAGTAGTCGCTTCTCTAAATGCGCCTTCAAAGAAAGCTCCATAGGCACCATGACCTTTTTCTTCCATATCTTTTTGAATGGCCTCATATACAGAATTATCAATAGTGCCTTGCTCCTCAATAACTTGTGCTATACTTTTTTCGCCGTATTTTTCTTTGAACGCTTTGGTAAATGCATCTGAAGCCTCTTTACCATATTTATCCATATTTATCCACAAATCTGTTTGATCCGATAACCATTCTGCCCCCTTAAATGTAGTCTTGAATGTAGTCTTGAGAGCAAGTCCAAGACTACTAGCAAATGGATTATCGCTTTCCATTAATCTGTCGGTCATACCTTTCCATGCGGTTAATAACGACACAAGTAATTGCCACGCTAGACCACTCATATCTATTACAATTTGAGTCCAATCTATGGAAGATATAAAATCTGCTATACCTTCACCTAATTTCTGCCAATCTACACCTTTAATTGCTTCTTTCATACTTTCAAGCAGGCCGGTTGCAAAGCCGCTTAACGCTCTACCCGCTACTTGCCAACCATTAAGTTCCTCGTATATAGGTACATGATTCATTCCAAATCCGACCCATTCTTTATTAACAGTTTGACCCATGCTTTCTATAAAACCGTTAATACCTTCACTAATTCGTTTACCAAGTTTAGACCAGGTTTCTTTATCTCTAACAAGTCTATACACGGCTTCGGCCAATCCGCTAACAATAGAACCAACACTGAATCCCCAATCATATGTTTTAGCATTCTCTAAAA
>Ga0310786_10004885_pt1 | contig 18461 bp, 7 predicted proteins | sample AusTroGonzalo_MG_FD_203881 | JGI IMG/M metagenome (GOLD analysis project Ga0310786, IMG submission 203881) | Bovine rumen microbial communities from tropical cattle in Woodstock, Queensland, Australia - Gonzalo_03 (v2) (version 2) | ecosystem: Host-associated > Mammals > Digestive system >... | reverse complement strand
TCGAAAGTCTCCAGCGAATCAATATGGGTGCCCGCTGTTGTAAAGACCACCCCACCCCACTCTATCGGCAGGTCGCTTTCGCAAACCGTCGTATCGAACTGAGTCGTCGTCCCGTGGTAAATTGTCAAATGCAATGTATCCACCTGCATACAACCATTCGCATCCAAATGCGAATACAGGTAATCGCCATCTTGGGTATAGACAGAATCATGCCACTCATAACCCTCTATTCCTGTAGCCGTTATGCTTTGATGAATGGGATTGTTGATGGTCAGATATAAGATCACCACACTGTCACAACCGTTCGCATTCAGATAGTGCTCCGTTATGACTCCAGAGGTATCGTAGGTAACACCATTCCACGTGTAATTTTCACACTCCGTGACGACAACAGGAGTGGTATCCAAAGGATTTACGAGAATGGTCTGCGTAGCTTCGCCAGAACATACTACCAAATTGGAAACAGAAACAGTATAGTCCGTTGTCTGCTCTGGTGCTACGGTAATGGAAACAGCCGTGTCGCCAGTACTCCAAACGTAGGTCGGCGTATAGGTAAAACTGCGCACAGCACGAACCCGAAAATAATAGGTGTTTTTGATGTTATGAATGAAAAAGCCAGAAGTGCCTTCCATAAAAGAGACACACCACGCAAAATATTCATTTCGCTCCGCACTAGTCCAATATGCTGCATTACCCATATCTGTGCCGCCTGCACTTTCGAGCGCAGATCTGATGAAAGGCAGCCGGGCGTACAGCATACGGAGTTGCGCGGGCGCAGGCAGATACCAACCGTTTTCAAAGTCCACCTGACCCGCCGCAAACTGCGGACTGTTATTCTGATAAGCTCTGATGATCTGCGTGTTCGTATAACCAGCCGTATCATTCATCAATAATTGGCGATAGTCATAATCATGGTCCTGAAGATCTGGAATATTATAGTTCTCACCCCACAAACAACCTTCTGAAGCATCATTCAACGCCACCACCCAACCGCCACTGCCATCGGGATGCAGATAATAGACAATACCCTGACTACCGTCCGGCGCCGTATATACGTCGCCCACACGGTACGTCTGCCCCACCGCCATCATTCCACAGCAGCAAACCAGCAAAATCCAGAATATTCTCTTTATATCCATTGTTTATTTGTTTCTTTACATCTCCACACTGCGCTCCTTCGTCGCTTGTATGGAGTTAATTGCACTTCGTGCGTCTTGTCCCTCCGGGACTACTCAAAGAATCACCTCCTCATATCATCACACGTTATTCTTCATTCATCATTCTTCATTATCAAAAATTCCTTACACTTCTCACCCGTAAATTGCCAGTCTTCGACCATGCACGCAAATCACCTCCACACACCAACTCCCAAGCATATTCGCCTTCGCTTTCTGTGGAGGACCAATATTCAAACTGGACTTCCATGCTAAATGGCGACCCGCCTGCGATTTGCAGCGAACCGTTCACCGCAATCAGCTCAGAGAAGAGGATACTAAGCTGTCCGGCGGCAGGCAGATACCAGCCACCATCAAAATCCACCGACCAAGCAGCAGGATATACGGAAGCATCGCCCATCGCACGAATCTTCTGCGTGTTACTATAGCCGTCATAATCCTCATTAGCATTGAGAGACCCATCAACATTCGCTAAATCAGGGATGTCCGTATCTGGTCCAGAGGTATAATAGCCCGCCCACAACTTGTTGTTTGGCACATCCTCCAGATTCACTGCCCATCCATGCGCGCCCGACGTATCCACGTAAAAGACCACCCCTTGGGCTGTTTTCCCAGAAGCGGCAAAACTCGAAGGCTTCACCGTTGTGCCATCGGTACAAAGGATATCCCCTACATTAATGGGCGCAATAATCGTGACGGGAGTTGAAGTTGCCACCAGCGTCGTACTGTCACCCTGACAAAGCGTGTCAGCAGTAACCGTCACCGTCACTTCCGGTGAGTGACTGACGGTCAACAGCAATGCTACCACGCTGTCGCATCCATTTTCAGAAGTCAGCGTATTCGTATAAACACCTGATTCCGTATATGTTTCACCGTTCCAAACGTATGCATCGCATGCGTGTTGTTGCAGGTTTGTATGGCTACTATGATTCACCGTCAGCTGCAGCACCACCAAGCTATCACACCCATGAACGTTGTTAAAAGTGTCTTTGTATTCGCCCGACTGCCAAAGTGTTTGTCCGCGCCAAACGAAGAAATCGCAAGCATCCTCCGTAATGGTGGTAGTGTCTTTCGGATAAACCTCAACAATCTGCTCTGCCACGCCACTGCATGAGGAGTCCACGTAAACAGAGACCGCATAAGTAGTGGTTTCCTCCGGCACAACCGTAATCGTGGTACCGCTATCACCAGTGCTCCAAACGTAAGTCGGTTCGTAGGTGAAGGAGCGCACGGCACGTACAACACCCATAGAGGAGATGTTTTTTTCCTTAACATCAAATCCGCCGTGTCCGCCATCCACACACCAAGCTTGAGTAGAAGAAAACTCAGCACTCGTCCAATAAGACATAGGACTCAAAATTTCACCTCCCGCATTCACAAGAGCATCGGAGATGAAGGATCTTTGGGACATCAGCTTCATCATTTGGGCGGGCGAAGGCAACACCCATCCGTTTTCGAAATCCACAATTCCAGCAGCATAAACACTATTCGTTCCCAAGTAATCACGAATGGCTAAAGTGTTAGCATACCCTGCAGTGTCATAGAGCAAATTCGAACGCTGATAGTAGGAATAATCTTGATTCTGAAGGTATGGCACATCAAAATATTCTCCCCAAGCAACGTACATATTTTGGGGATCGTTGGGGAGATCATGCAACGCCACCACCCAACCGCCACTACCATCCGGATGCAAATAATAGATAATACCCTGACTACCGTCCGGCGCCGTATATACGTCGCCCACACGGTACGTCTGCCCCACCGCCGTCATCCAACAGCAGCAAACCAGCACAATCCAGAATATTCTCTTTATATCCATTTTTCGTTTTTTTTCTTTGCCATTCCCCCCACTGCACTCCTTCATCCCCTCATCCTCTTCATCCTCTCATCTCCTCATCACACATCACACATCATACGTCATACGTCACACATCACACGTCATCATCAAAAGCTCCTCACCGCTCTCACCCTACCCGTGTACTGTCTATACGTCCTACCAGCACCTCCACTACAGTCAAGGAACCATGCATAGTTCAAATCAGATACGGATGAAGACCAATAGTTGAAATATTCATCCTCTTGAGGTATCGGGAAAGGAGTTCCTCCGACCATTTGGAGAGAAGCGTTAACATTTACAAACTCAGCAAAAAGAGCGTGCAGTTGCCCATCTGCCGGCAAATACCATCCGTGGAGGAAATCTACAGCGTAGGCTGCTGGGAACACGGAAGCGCCGTCCACTGCACGGATGGCAGCAGTATTCAAATAACCACTCGTATCTTTAATTGCTAAATTATTGTACATACAAACTGGTGCATTAGGTATCTCCAAGTTACATCCACCCCATATCACTTCCAAACCTTGGTCGTGCAAATGCACCGCCCAACCATGCTGACCAGAGCAATCTACCTGGAACACCACCCCCATGGCCGTTTTGCCTGAATTGAGGAACGCAGCAGGCTTCTCGATGGTGCCGTCAGTACAAAGGATATCCCCAATAGCCACGACCGGCAAAGTGAAGACAGGGTTGGCCGTAGCTTGCAGCGTGACACTATCTCCCGGACATCCAGGTGCAGTTATTGTCGAAGTGGAGATCTCGGGGGGATGGTTAACCGTAAGCATCAGCGTCACCGCGCTATCGCATCCATTAGCCGCAGAATAATGAACCGTGTGAACCCCACTTTGAGTATAGGTAACCCCATTCCACGTATAGCTATCGCAAGCGGTTTCCGCAACAATGGTATCAAAACTTGGTTTGGTGGCGATAGTGGTCTCAGCAGAGGCAACGCTCGCGTATCCTGTTCTCACTGCCACTGAATAGTCGGTCGTTTGGTTCGGCATCACAACAATGGAAGAAGAACCCTCTTTTGTATTCCAAAGATACAGAGGATAGGTAAAACTACGCACAGCTCTTACTCGGTATGTGGAATATTTGGACTCTTTGTATAAAAAACCTGCATAGCCACCGCCGAAAAACAATGCCCAAGCAAGGTTGTCATCAGCCTCGGCACTGCTCCAATAGGGATAATCGGACAAATCCCTGCCTCCCACCGCCACAAGAGCGGGAGACACAAATGGCAACTGAGCATAAAGCATTTGCAATTGTGCAGGCGAGGGCAACACCCAACCATGTTCAAAATCGACCATGCCAGCGGCATACGGTAAATCATCGTTATAATGAGCGCGAATCTTTTGCGTGTTGGCGTATCCTGCCGTGTCCAACAGCAATTCCTGTTCGTAAGGAGGATTCTGATCGGCAAGATCCGGCACATTGGAGGAAGTACCCCATCTGCAATCCGCAAGCGAGGCATCGAACAGCGCCACCACCCAACCCCCGCTACCGTCTGGATTCAGGTAATAGACAATGCCCTGCGTGCCGTCCTGCATGGTGACCAAATCGCCCACCCGCAGCACCTGCGCGCATCCCGCGCCCACGCCGCACATCAGCATTACAATCATCCAGAATTTCTTTATCATCGTTTGTTCTTTTTAAGGGTCAAGGATCAAGGTTCAAAGTTCAAAGTTCAAGGTTCAAGGTTTCAGGTTTCAAGTTTCAAGTTTCAAATCACACGTCACACATCACACGTCACACATCAAAAATCCCTCACACTACGTATCGGAGTCGGCACCCCCTTAAGGTCCATCCGCACACTTCCTCCATAGACCAAATTCCAAGCCGTATTTATGTCATTTTCAGACGAAGACCAGCGGAAATGGGGTTCATTCATTGGAAACGGAGTGCCTCCGGCTATTTGCAGGGAGGCGTTCAGCAAAACAATGTTTGCATACATTTGGCTCAGCTGACCGATGGCCGGCAAATACCATCCGTGTTCTAAATCCACTGCCCAAGCGGCTGGAAGAAGGGTGGAATCACCTGCCGCACGTAGCTTTAAGGTGTTGCCATACCCGTCAAAATCCGCAATGGCATCGCGGGAGTTGGCGATATTATCCAAAGTAGGAACATCAAAATAATCGCTTGGGCTTGAAGTCCACTCACGCCCCTCCAAATCATACAAATCCATAGCCCAACCGTGGAGACCTGTACTATCCACAAAGAAAACAATGCCTAGGGCAGTCTTTCCAGACGCAGCGAAATCGGCCGGCTTCACAATACTGCTATCGGTGCAGAGAATGTCGCCCAGAGCCACAGGAGGCACCGGCGGCGGCGTGAACAGCCCAGCATTCTCAATCACCGCCTGTAGGATGGCACTGTCGCCCACACAAACTGTATTGGTGGTCACCGAAATGGAGATTTCAGGATAAGGCAAAATCGTAAGATGCAGATTCACCGTACTGTCACAACCACTCATGTTTTTCAAAGTAACCATGTACTCGCCCTCAGTATCAACCATCTGCCCGAAAAAGTTGTACGGCAGATAATCCTCCACGATGGTATCGTAAAAATCGGTCACTCCTGCATCCCCAAAATAGATACCCACGTGAAAACTGTCAACGAGAGCGCTGCTGGGACAATATTCATCAGCAATATGATTAACCCAGAAAACACCATCTTCCAAAAGTGAATAGGACTGGGTAAGTGTATCATTGGCGTTGACCGTATAAGAATCGTGCCCGTTGGAATGGAAAACATCGAAAGAGACCTGGCCATAACCTTGCGGGATAAACGAGAGCGAAAACGCCGCTCCAGGACAAGCAATGGTGTCTCCCGTAATGGTCACCTGAGGTTCTGGCGCGATGGTCAAATAAATGCTGTCATAAATCGTCGAACCACACAAACTATTGAGGATTTTCACCTTGTACCATCCGCATTGATTGTTGTGGGTCAGTATAATGTCATTCGAATGAGCAGTGCTGGTGAACCCATTCGGGCCCGTCCATTGATAGGTGGCCGGTGGCGGGAAAGAGAGGGCGGTGAGATGCACCGTGTCCCCTTTACAATGAGGAACACCCACGGTGTGCCCTTGTTCCCATACCAGGCTTCCATTCGTAAGCGACGCTGTCGTAAGATTGACGGAGAAGCTGGTCAAACACGAGTCAGTCACCTGCACAGAGAATTGTTGTCCTTCCGTCATGGGCACGTTGTCGAAAAAGCCCGAAGTGCTGGTGGCAATAACATTACCGGAAGCGCCCGGTTGGTCATACAACGTGTATGTATATGGCGCGTTGCCATTGACAGCCTGCACAGACACTATTCCTACTCCAGACGATGGGTCACACAACAAGGCGGACGCCATGTCAAAGTCAATATAGGAGAAAGCAACCGTAATGGTATCATAATAATACACGTAAGGGGAACACCAACCTATAACGGATTGATAGGAGTTATAGGAAAACGGGTTGTTATATGAATACGTTGTGAGGGAATAGGTACCAGGTACCGAAAACACTAACACATCCCTTCTTTGAGCATCTTGGGTGGATGAAATTCCCGAAGGAGAATAACAATAATGTGAATAATCACAGTCCTGACGAATAGGTACATCATTACTGACGGAAGGATCGATGTAATAGACATAATTTTCAAGTCCAGTGGAAACTTGCGTGACCACAATACGATCGCAAACCTGGCGCATCTCATATTGCGGAGGGGAAGTGAACGCAAGGGTATCATAGTAGTAACCGACCCACTCGTAAGTAATCAAAGTATCTCCGCAATCTGTGGAGACCTCAAAAGTATAGCGACCAGGGGCAAGGCATACCGAATCCCGAACGGTAGCACGCCAGCCGTCTTCGTAAGAAAATTCTACGTAAGTAGAGTGATTGTCCGGATTCGCTGGAGTAAAAGTCCACGCCCCGTCTTGCCGTGTTGCCGTGAAATTAAAGCGATTGTACAACGGGCTTTCAACCAATTGCAGCGTCATATTCCGGCGAAAAGTATTGGCATCCACCCCATGCTCTTGAATCCATAAATAACGCGCATCGCAACAATGATCCTTCCCGTCATCGTCTTTGTCATTATGGCACTCGAACCAGAAGTTCAAATCGTCCAATGGTTCTGTTTGAAAAACGAACACCGTGTCCTTTGCCGATAACTGACAACCCTGAGCGTCTGTTATTGTGATACGCACAGGAATCGTGGTATCCGCATCAAAAGTCACCCAAGCACCCAGTCCAGTATATTCATCTGACTCAGCATGCCCCAACAATGTGGAATCCGGCAAAGACCACACATTATACGAAAGAGGACACCTAAAATAGCGGAATGGTATCGAATAGATAACATTCCACCTTGACATGACCATGGTCTTGTCTGCATCATCCCACGTATCTCCACATACTTTGTACGCTTGCGTTAAAATTCCCGACTGAAGATGATTGGAACAAGTATCCAAAATGGTCGAATCACTGAATTGCACGTTCTTTATTGAGTCGAGAAGAGCGAATTGAGGAATAAATCTAGATGAGAATGTCATTATCGTGTCTTGACACATTTCATGCACCTGAAGCTTAATAGTATCATTAAACATCACACAATAGTTAGGCAACGTATCGTAAACCGTTGCCCACGAGCCCGAAGAAGAAGATCCCGGAGGAGGGATTATCTTACACCATTCCGTTGTATCATTTCCTGGATTAATAAAACGATACCTAAAGGTGCTGTCAAAATAGGAATACATGTAGTTGTACCACGAGCGATTGTATTCAGGATTGGTTCTGCGTTCGATTTCAAATCTGACCACAGTTTCATTAGGACATTCGTCGGTGTATGGATACTCGGTATGAACAAGACCTAGATAACTGATAGGTTGCGCGTCAGGTATCGTAAACGTTATCAATGGCGCCACATATCCGCATGAGTCAGACACCTTAATCGTATATGTTCCTATAGGGAGATTGTCAAAGGTATAATAGTCACGATAATTCGCGAAACCCATATCGTTGCCATTGTTGACACGGTGATAAAACACGGCATGACTGACCGTATCTTGTTGTTCATCCAAAATAGTCACCTCATACGGGAACGAACCTTGTGTAATCTTCAATTGGATACGCCCCATGTCGGCGCAATGGAAAGAGGGCCTAAATCCATACCTTTCTTGGTTTCCCTCCCTCGTGCCAGAAGCCAACTCAAATATGGCAGAAGCCTCCAAATGGTTATACGATGTGGTGATTTGAACATTGAACGTAGTGTCCAGCAATGTTCCATTCGGGGCGGAAAAATTCGCCCTTACCCCCACAGAATAGTTGCCCGCCGTCAGCATGATGTCATTACTATAATCGTACTGCACACCAAGGCCGCTGGAAATATTCTGATAATGAAATTGAACATTGTACAAAGGATATTGGGCAGTGTTCACCGCATTGTGAGTCTGGGGGTCAATCAACACTTCGTTGCCTTGGTTGTCCGACAAAGTGAAGATAAGATGTGCGTCGTCATAGCAATGACCGGGAACCGTTTCCACAGAAACATGATAAGGGAACGACTGCGCAACCCCGCTACTCAGCCACAAAACACACAATATCGCCACCCAAAACTGTTTCATAATTCACTCTGTATAATGCACTGTTCCTATCAACCCATTTGGTTGAAATCTTTGAACCCGCAAAAATACAATATTTTCTTTTTTGTCTGATAAAAATCGTATTTTCGCGCCTTCAAATAAGAATATGAATAATAATCTAAAGATAGGTATAGATATCGGTTCTACGACGGTGAAAGTGGTGGTACTCAACGAAGAAAACGCCATTCTTCACGCCGATTACCGACGACACAACACTAACGTTCGGGAAACTGTACAACAAATTTTGCTGCCTTTAGCGGATAAATTTTCCGAAAATTCCGTCCAAATGGCGGTGACCGGCTCCGTGGGCATGGGCTACGCAGACCTCTGGGGCTTCCCCTTTGTGCAGGAGGTGCTCTCCGCAGCCACGCTGGTCAAGGAGTCCTTCCCAGAAACCCGCACCTTCATCGACATTGGGGGTGAGGACAGCAAAATGATTTTCTTCGACAAAGACCGGATGCCCGATATCCGCATGAACGGCAATTGCGCTGGCGGTACGGGCGCGTTCATCGACCAAACGGCCAGTCTGCTGAACGTGGATCCTTCCGAACTCAACGCTATGGCTGAAAAAGCCGAGCGCGTCTATCCTATCGCGTCGCGCTGCGGCGTCTTCTCCAAAACCGACATCCAAAACTTGCTGGCCCGCAACGTCAGCAAGGCAGATGTCGTTCTTTCCGTCTTCCATGCCGTCTGTTTGCAAGTGCTCGGCACCCTTTCGCGCGGCGTGGACGTGCAACAGCCCGTCTTCTTCTGCGGCGGTCCCTTCGCCTTCCTGCCCCGACTGAAACAGGTCTTCCTCGACAACCTCCACCTCACCGAAGCCGACTGCGTGGCGGTTCCTGATGCCCGCGTGGTACCCGCGCACGGTGCCGCACTCATGGCCCGCACCGTTTGTAAGGAACCCGTGAGCATGACCGACTTCCTGCGCACCATCCAACAACAAGCGATGGGCGATGAATCGCGACTCCTCGCCAACAGTCTGCCCGCCCTCTTCGATTCCCCGCAACAGTTCCAACAGTGGAAAAAGGAGAAGCAGAACTTCTTCGTCTCCCGCGTGAATTGGGAAGAACTGAAAAGCAACGAGGTCTTCATCGGCATAGACTCTGGCTCCACCACCACCAAATTCGTGGTTTTGGATACGGAAGGACGGATGCTTTTCTCCGACTATAGCTCTAACAACGGCAACAGCTTCGAAGCGTTCCGCGGTGCGCTCAACCGTTTCGCCAATGCCTGCCGCGAACATAACTTCGAACCAAATATCCTCAACAGCGCCGTCACTGGATACGGTGAAAATTTGTTAAAAACCGCTTTCGGACTACACCACGGCGTGGTGGAGACGATGGCGCACTACTTAGGAGCAAAACGCGTCTCGCCAGAGGTTTCCTTCATCCTCGACATTGGCGGTCAAGACATGAAGGCCATCTTTGTTGAAAACCAAGCAATTAGACGTCTGGAAATTAACGAAGCCTGTTCCTCCGGCTGCGGTTCTTTCATTGAGACCTTCGCCAAGATGTTAGGTTATACGGTCGCAGATTTCGCCCAAATCGCCTGCGAGGCAAAGCATCCTTACGACTTAGGCACACGCTGCACCGTCTTTATGAACTCCAAGGTAAAACAGGCCATGCGCGAAGGTACATCCGCTGAAGACATCTCCGCCGGATTTGCCTACTCGGTCATCAAAAACTGCCTGTTTAAGGTGTTAAAATTACGAAAAATCGAGGAGCTGGGCGACCATATCGTGGTACAAGGCGGTACCTTCAAGAATCTGGCTGTGGTACGCGCTTTGGAGCTGCTCACTGGTAAAGAAGTGCGCTTCGCCGACATCCCAGAACTGATGGGAGCCTACGGCTGCGCCCTCTACGCCCGCGAACAGGAGGTCACCAAGGTGATGAGCCTCGACGACCTGCTATCCATCCAACAATTTGAGAATAAACAGCAAGTATGCTCCGGATGTCCGAACCACTGCACCGTGCTAGAGTACCATTTCTCCAACGGGCAGACCTTCTATTCCGGCAACAACTGCGAGAAAATATACACCAACCATAGCGAAGTACTGAAAAAAGGGTTCAACCAGCATCACCGTCGGCTGAAAATGCTCTATCGCCGCCCGATGCTGAGCGAAAACAACGGAAAGCCGGTCATCGGCATCCCGCGCGCCCTCGGCATGTTTGAACTCTATCCCTTCTGGCACACGCTTTTCCGCACCTGCGGCATCCGCACCGTGCTCTCCTCCCCCTCCACCAACAAGCAGTACGAAAAGGGCATCCACACGGTGATGTCCGAGAACATCTGCTTCCCCGCCAAGCTGATGCACGGTCATGTCTTCGACTTGGCGCGACAAGGAGTTGATCGCATTTTCTATCCGTTCATCGTCATGGAAGCGCCCGCCGACAACCAAGCCCGCAACAGCTACAACTGTCCTATCGTGGCAGGCTATTCCGACGTGGTGCGCAATGCCATCGACACGGAGGAACGTTTCGGCATTCCCACCGACGCGCCCATCATCTCCCTTAACAACGAAGATTACCTGCGCGAAGGCTGCCGCAAATACCTCAAATCATTGGGCATTAGCAAATCTGTCGCCGACAAAGCCATTCAAGCGGCCATAACCGCCCAAAAAGAGTATCTTGAAGAATTGCATGTCGAAGCGATGGAAGTCGTGGCTAAGGCCAAAAAAGAGGGCCGTATGGTCGTGGTACTGGCGGGCCGTCCCTATCACTCCGACCCGCTCATCCAGCACAAGATTTCCGACTGCATCGCCGACATGGGCATTGATGTGGTTACGGAATTCATTGCTGGTGAAAAAGACATGGCGGTCTATCGGGAACTGATGTCCGTGACCCAATGGACCTACCCGAACCGCATCTTCAAAGCGGCGCACTACGTGGCGAACTCCCCCGACAACGTCCATTTCATGATGATTACCTCCTTCGGCTGTGGCCCGGATGCCTTCATCATCGACGAAACTCACGACATCCTCGACCGCAAAGGCAAGAGTTTCACGCTGCTGAAGGTCGATGATGTCAACAACATCGGTTCGTTACATTTGCGCGTACGTTCCATGGTGGAAAGCCTGAAATTCAGCCATCAGGAGAAAATCAACAAACCGTTTGTCTCTACCCCACCCTTCGTGGAGGCCGACCGCAAACGTACGATCTTGGCACCTTATTTTGCCGGTGGTTACTCCGAATTTGTCCCGACGATACTCAAGATGGCGGGCTATGAGATGATCAACCTGCCGCTTGGCGACCGAGAATGCGTGGAATTGGGCCTACAATACGTCAACAACGAAGTGTGCTACCCTGCCACCATCGTGGTGGGAAGTCTGCTTAAAGCGCTCCGCAGCGGGCAATATCCGCTGGACAAAACCGCCGTCATCATCACCCAAACGGGAGGACAATGCCGCGCCACCAACTACATCATGCTCATCAAGAAGGCGTTAGTGGCCGCAGGATTTGAACACGTACCGGTGCTCTCTTTGGCATTAGGCAAAACGCTCGCCAACGAACAACCAGGATTCCACCTCGACACCAAGAGTCTCGCGCTGCCTTCACTGTGCGGAATGCTGTACGCCGACTGTCTATCGCGCATCTATTACGCATCACGTCCGCGCGAAAAGCAACCTGGTATTGCCAAACAATTGCATCTGAAATATATCGACCTTTGTCTGCCGCTTATCGAGCAACGCGACTACCGCGGCATGAAGAGACTGCTCCAACAAGCTGCTGCAGAGTTCAAAGAGAATATCCTTACCGACAAAAAGCTACAACGCGTCGGTGTGGTAGGTGAAATCTACATCAAGTACAACTCCTTTGGCCATCTGAACGTGCTGGAATGGCTCGCTGACCAAGGCGTGGAAGTGGTGGCTCCATCCATCTACAACTTCTTCATCAACAGTTTCGTAAATCGTCACATTAACAAGAAGAACCACATCAAGCCCGTGGATTTGCCGCTCTTCCTTACGGATGCCGTCTATAAAATCATTTACCGCTACGCCCAATCCTACGACAAGGCGTGCGAAGCGTTCCCCTACTACCGACCCTTTGCCGACATGTTCCACGAAGCCAAATTAGCCTCCCGTATCATCAATATGGCGGCCAATTTCGGTGAAGGCTGGCTCATCCCCGCGGAGATGTCCTCTTTGGCCGAAGAAGGCGTGAAAAACATCATCAGCCTGCAACCCTTCGCCTGCATCTCCAACCACATCATCTCCAAAGGCATCGAAAAGAAGATGCGCAAGCTCTACCCTGACGTCAACCTCCTCTTCCTCGACTTCGACGGCGGCACCTCCGAAGCAAATGTCTTCAACCGCCTGCATTTTTTGATTGGGAATAATTAGACGTGTGACGTGTGATTTGTGACTTGAAACTTGAAACCTGAAACTTTGAACCTTGACCCTCGACCCTATTCCCTCGACCCTAAAAAAACGGAGACCCTGCAGCCAGAGTCTCCATTTTTTATTGATAAATCATTAACCTTTTATCTTATAACGGTGATGGAACCGTTGAAAGTAATCGTTTTTGCCTTTCCTTTATATTGGAAGGAGTAGTAATAGACACCATCCTGGAGGCCAGAAGCGTCGAACACCTGAGTGCCAGGATAGATAGTGCCGTTCTTGGCATACGTATCATAATTCTTGGCATCATAGACCTTCTTGCCCCAACGATCGTAAATCTGCAATCTGTTGTTGCGGTAAGCATCGGGATCTTCAGGATTAATATTGGTGTTCAAGTTCTCAATAGCCCAAACATCGTTGATACCGTCGCCATTAGGCGTGATGACGTTCGGGAAGATCAAGTCTTGCTCGATAACCACGGTGTGCGTGATTTCGCTACTACAACCCGAATTGCTCTGCACGTGCAAAGTGACATTAAAGTCGCCCCAAGTGGTGTAAGTGTGCGGCTCTTGGAAGTTCGTGGAATCGATAGTGCCATCACCGAAATCCCAGTAGAAGCTACCATTACCGCCGGTCACCATAGATTGATCCGCATAGTTGACGAAGTTCACCACACCACCACTCTCGCTGAGCATGGAGATAGCAGGATCAGCTTCAAATTCGGCTATTGGCTGCGGATTCACAGAGAGCGCATTCCACATCACCAAGGAGTCCATACAACCGTCTGGAGTGGTTACCTTCACCATGATAGAATAGGTACCCGGCTCTTCCAACTGGAACACTGGAGAGGTTTGCGGAGAGCTGTTGGTCACACGATAGTTACCAAACTCGTCGTAGGCAAGGATATACCACTCATACGAACTGCCCTCAGGAGTAGAGTTGTTCTCAATACGGAGGTTCATCGGTGCACATCCGTTAAGTTCAGGTAAGTCAAAGTCAAACACCGGTTTCTCAAACATGTCAATATGAATCGTATCAGAACCTTCACATGACAAACCAGATTCACTGGTCGTGACAATACTCACGTAATAATCGCCAGCAGTCAACACTTCAATAGAATCAGTCTCATCACCCGTGCTCCAACGATAAATCGTAGTTTGGCCATCAGCACCGCCTTGAGTATAACCAGGATTCAAAATCGTGGTTGAACCATAGCAGATATTGAAGTCAGGACCTAAATCGGGTTCGGGGTGACCCACCACTTCCATGTGGTTAATGGTATCGTAAATACAACCCAAATCATCCATCACATAAAGCTGATAGGTAATACTACCTGCGCTATCAGGAATGACGGTAGGACCATCTGCACCAGGACCTACCACCCACGCGCTATCCAACAATACTTGGTATGACCAGTCTTGCGGCAGCAATGCAGGGTCAAGGGCAATCTCCCAACCGCACAGATAGCCGTTGTCGATGGAGAAGCCGTCCAGGACCTCAATACTCCACGTACCGTTCATAGGACAGCCAATCAGGTTGTCAAAAGCGCCATCCGGGTGATACACATTGGTCATCAAAGCAGTATTGGTAGAGTCAATAGAGCCACTGGTATTACCAGAATAGACATAGTAGTTGTTAGAGTAAACATAACCTTGGTTAGTTGCGTTGGACCAACAATAATTCCAACATTGTCCCATCGGAGTGGGCGCACAACCACCACCTGAATCATCCACAGGAGCGCCAAGATATGCACTACCATAACCAGAACCATTCCATCCCCATTCAGAAGCGGGAATCTGGCTAGAACATGTGGAGGAACCGGAACCATATTTCTTCAAAATGGAAACATATTGCTGGTTCGGACAAGTCAATTTAATCCAAATATCACCAATGTAGGAGTGCTCCATATTGATACGAACAAAGAGGATGTCATTTGCGGATTGAATGGTAGCGGCTGGGGAGAAACTGGTAAATGTGACAGGAGACACGTATGAACAGTATTGAAGCTGACCAGACATCTCAACACCATCATGACAAGGCTTACCATCAGGAAGGAAGATTGTGTCAGACACAGAAAGAGCGGTTAACTGTTCACTACCCACGGTATCGACCTGCAAAGCGGAAAGGAAGTCATAACCTACCTGCAATTCCACCTCAGTACCAGCACAGACCTCTGGGAAGTCCAAAACTTTACGAATCGGGTTGGAAGAAGTTCTCACACGGAAGGTGTAAGGAATGTAAGACTGACAACCAGCGCTATCAGAGATAGAAATGGCAACATCATAACCACGGCCTTCCGGGAACTGATATCCCATAATATAACCGCCTAATGTATCAATGGTCTCCCAGCTCATATCCCAATGGAAAGTACTTGTAGGATCTGATTGGTGATAGCTGTAATCATTGTCAATGTACTCACCACGAGCCACAAGCAGGATCGTATCATACGGACAAACATCCAAATAAAGGTAGCCATCAGTAGTGTCAATCTCAGGATATTTACTACATGCAGCTGTATCCAAAGTCACGTTAATACGCTGACACGGACGCACACAGTCGGTAGTGATGGCGAAACCAGCACCTTCATCCTGACCATCCGTCACAAAGCGGATCGTCAAACAGCCGGAAGTGTTATAGACAGTGGCTGCGTATGACAAAGTCGGGGATGTGACTGAGTCGGTGACACAATTATTCAACACTACCAACACAGGATCATTGATAGATGAACCGTCGTATATAATCAGTGAATCGCTGCAGTCCACATCAAAAGATGCCAAGTCCATATTCACTCGCACAGAGTGGTTATTAGGATCATTGGAACAAATGGTCACAAAATTGTCCATATTGGCACTATAGTTACCATTCAAACCTCCGTTATCATAAACGGACACTGAACATCCTGTCACAGAGGTTTGTGTGCTGACGCCCAAAGTAATCACTTGGGCCTGCAATACAGAAAGGCCAGCTAAAATGACGAAAAGGGATAATAATATCTTTTTCATAACCGCGAATTTTCTTAATATGAATACGAATTTAACTGAGCCTGAACGCGTTGTTCCAGAACAGTTTTCGGTAACACTACTACGTACCAACCGTTACGACGCAATTTGAAAGCGGTGTAACGATAGTCATCTTGCGGCAAATTCCACACGTAAGGATCTACATATCCTTTTTGGATGATATCCTCTTCCACGTAGGAAACGCCTTGGGGAAGATATTGCTCTAAAGTACCCATTTGCATGATGTTACCATCCCACAATTTGGAAGTCACCACTGCCGTATTAATCAGGCAATAGTTCATACGGATAAGTCCAGCAGGATTCTCAGAACGCATCTGCTCCACTTGCTCATAAGAGAGCTTTTGGATCAAATCCTGAGACACAACATACTTACTCATAGGTTGTTGTCTCTGCTGCGAAAAGCCGATGAGCATCACACTCATCAACAACATTGTCATTACTATCTTTTTCATAATCTTATATTTTAACACTTTATCACTTCAAAACAATCTTCCCCCTCTATTTATATATGTCGCACAAACTCGCCATTTTGTTACATTTAAAACGACATTTTTTTCACTTTTTTGAAAAACATTCATAAAATACTATCGTTCAATATTTTACATGTATTTTTTCAAACCAACCCCTAACCCCTAAACTCTAAACCCTAAACCCTAAACCTTAAACTCTAAACCAACACCCTACTCCTCATACAACAAATACTTCCCTCTAATCTGCATAAACACTTCCAAGTCCTCTTTCCACGACTCTCTTATCTCCTCTTCCGAAACGCCATCAATGATTTGCTTTCGCAACAGGCTTGTCCCTGCTAATTTGTCAAAAAAGTTAGAGTTAATGAAAAAATGCTCTTTATCGGAATAATTCTTATAGGCAATTATTAAATAAGTAAGGTTCAATTGTCCAGGTTTGTCAAGCTGGTCTTTGGCCTTTTCGCGAAGTAAATAACCTCGGCACTCTTTGTCCTTATGTGGCGGGTTCTCCGAAACTCCAGGAATAGCGTGCGGCGTAAATTTATAGTCACCATCCTGCATCAACGGTGCGCCGTACATCTCGAACGGCTGCTTTGTGCCGCGTCCCACACTGATGTTCGTCCCCTCAAAGAAGCAGAGCGATGGATAGAGGAAAATAGCCTCCGCAGTTTGCAAATTCGGGGAAGGGGCCACTGGCAACTCGTAACGTGTCTGGTGCGTATAACCCTCCATGGACACCACGGTCAGATCGCACTGCATGCCATTGGCCAACCATTTCTCGCCGTTAATCATTTGAGCATACTCCCCTATCGTCATGCCGTAAACCACCGGCACTGGGTGCATCCCAACGAACGACTTGAATTCTGGCTCTAACACAGGGCCGTCCACATAGAATCCGTTGGGGTTCGGACGGTCGAGGACGATAACCTTCACGTGATTCTCGGCAGCAGCTTCCATCACATAATGCAACGTAGAGATGTAGGTGTAGAAACGACAACCCACATCCTGCAGGTCAAAGAGCAGCACATCAATACCTCGCAACTGCTCGGCGGTCGGTTTTTTGTTTTTGCCGTACAAGGAAACGACCGGCAAACCCGTGAGCGCGTCCTTGCCCGATGCAATCGTCGCGCCCGCCTCCGCCTGACCACGGAAACCGTGCTCCGGACAGAATAGCTTCACCAACTGAACATGACAGGCCAGCAGGGTATCCACCAAATGCGTTTTCCCCACCACCGAAGTTTGATTGCCGCATAATGCCACACGCTTGCCATCCAGCATGGGAATATACCTTTCCATGCATTCGGCACCCGTACGCACGGAAGTTTCCGTGCGTGCCGTTGCACCCACCCCCGCACGTTCAGCACGCACACAGGTGGATGCAATGGTCATTAGGCATATCGCCGCTATCAACGTTCTTTTCATCATATTCTTGAAAAAGAAAGCTACCCGTGCGGATAGCTTCTTTTGTTAAGAAGAGGATTATTTTTCAACAACCATCTTCTTGGTTAATACTATATCATTATAACGCATGGTGTAGTAATAAACACCCACTGCGAGATTTGCAGTACTGAGATCCAAATAATTGACACCCATGTCAGCCTCTTGGGTGGTGGTGTAAATCACCTTACCCGCCGTCGTGGAGATTTCGAAGGTCACCTTGCCAGGTTCCGGCACTGAATACGGAATCTTCGTGCTCGTCACTGCAGGGTTAGGTTCGTTCTGACCGAGATAGACATTTCCTTCCTTCTCGAAATCATCAATACCCACATCCGTACAAGAGAGTGAACGCTTGGTGTTGTTGTAATTGTCCTTATCGTCAGGGATGATCACAGTAGCCTTCACCTCCCAGTTATTACTCAAATTCGTCACCACAAACTCGTTGGTACTGGTGTACTGAATCGTATCACCGGGCTCAAGGTGCTGCACCACATGTTCCGTAGTGGTGACTACGTCAAAGCCAACACCCACGGAGAAAGTAACGTCAAACTCTTCCACTGCGG
>Ga0310786_10004884_pt1 | contig 18461 bp, 16 predicted proteins | sample AusTroGonzalo_MG_FD_203881 | JGI IMG/M metagenome (GOLD analysis project Ga0310786, IMG submission 203881) | Bovine rumen microbial communities from tropical cattle in Woodstock, Queensland, Australia - Gonzalo_03 (v2) (version 2) | ecosystem: Host-associated > Mammals > Digestive system >... | reverse complement strand
CGCCGCCGATCGGCTCGACAATGCCGCTCAATGCGCCAATGCCGAAGGCTTTCCAGCGGCTGTTGCCTTCAGCCCTCAGCGGCATGGAAATGATGGCACCTTCCGGGACATTCTGAATGGCGATACCCAGCGACAAGGCCAGCGCCCCGGCCATATTGAAATCAGCGGTGAGGGCACCTGCGATGGCTACGCCCACGGCCATGCCCTCCGGGAAGTTGTGGATGGTGACAGCAAGAGCCAGCTTGGCGGTGCGGGAAAGGCGGCTCTTAGGACCTTCCGTACTGCCGGAGGGGTGGATATGCGGCGTGATGTAGTCAATCAGCAGCAGGAAGGCAAATCCGGCCAGCAGGCCGATTACCGGCGGCACAACTGCGGCTGCGCCCTCCCCCATCTCAATGGCCGGAATGATCAGCGACCACACCGATGCCGCCACCATCACGCCGGAGGCAAAGCCCAGCAGGACTTTCTGCAACATCGCAGGCATATCCCGCTTCATAAAGAAGACGAAAGCCGAACCCAGGGCAGTTCCCAGGAAGGGAATCATCAAGGCAGTGAAAACCGGATTCATTGCTTATGAATCAACGCACAAAGGTCATCAATTATCGGCATGTATGAAATACCCATTTTTAGGGATTTATCGAGTGGAAGACCGACGGTAACGTCCCCATATCTGGGACGCTACCGTCAAAAACAGCCTTATTTGCGGGTAACGTCCCGGAAAATGGGACGCTACCTTCACTCCGGCCAATTCTACAACAGCGCTTCAATCTCAGATTCCATTTCCTCGGGCGTCACGACGGGCTCGAAACGGGCTACGACATGGCCTTTGCGGTCAATGAGGAATTTGGTGAAGTTCCACTTGATATCCGGGTTGGAGGCGTAGTCCGGATCGTTTCGGGAGAGCATGCCGTCCATGAATTTTCCCTTATCGCTGTCGCCGAAACCGGCAAAAGGCTTCCGGGCGTACAGCCACTTGAACACCTCGTTGGCGTTCTCACCGTTCACGTCGGACTTGGCCATCAGCGGGAAGGTGACGCCGTAGTTCACACGGCAGAATTCTTCGATTTCTTCATTGCTGCCGGGCTCCTGGTGGCCGAACTGGTCGCAGGGAAAACCGATTACGTAAAAGCCTTCCGGCGCATATTTCTGGTACAACGCCTCCAGACCATCATATTGCGGCGTGAATCCGCACTTGGAAGCGGTGTTCACAATCAGCAGGACCTTGCCCTTGTAGTCAGCGAAGTTCACCTGATTTCCCTCGTTGGATTCGGCTTTGAACTGATAAATCGTGTCTTTGTCGCTCGCGCAGCTGAGGGCGCATACAGCGACACTAACAAGCAGGAAGATTTTTCTGAGATTCATATTCTTTCCGTTGTTTTATTGTTTTCTTTCAATTGGTTGATGATGTCATCCAGCATCTTGAAGAGGCCGGGGACGGTCTCGGGCGTAACGCTTTCGCAGAGGACGGCGCTGCCGACGCTTTCCGGTACATCCGTCAGTTTTTTCTGCAGGTCTCGCCCTTTTTTCGTGAGCTTCACGATCATCTGGCGGGCGTCCTTCTCGCCTTTGGTCCGTGTCAGGATGCCTTCGGCCTCCATCCGCTTGAGCAGCGGCGTCACGGTGTTCGTCTCCAGCAGCAGGCGCTTGGCGATGTCGTTGACCGGCTGTGCGTCCTTCTCCCACAGGACCAGCAACACCAGATACTGGGGGTACGTAAGTCCGTATTCCCCCAGCAGCGGGTGATAGGCCTGCGTAATCAGGCGCGATGCTGTGTACAGCCTGAAACAGAGTTGATTGTCCAGTCTGAACTTTTCTTCCATCAGAGCATTTCCTCTACGTCCTTTTCAAAAGAGGCCGGCTCAGCCGTCGGAGCGAAACGCTTGACGACGGTACCGTCGCGATTGATCAGGAATTTTGTGAAGTTCCAAAGGATATCGCTGTCCTTCTTCGCACTCTTGCTGATGCCCTTGAGCAGTTTCTGCGTGGCCTTGGCCTTGAGTCCCCTGTATTCTTCAGAAGGAGCTGCCGCTTTCAGCCAGGTATACACGGGAGCCTCTTCGGGGCCGTTCACGTCGATCTTTTTCATCAGCTGGAAAGTGACGCCGTGGTTGATGCGGCAGAATTCGGCGATCTCCTCATCGGAACCGGGTTCCTGATGGGCGAACTGGTCGCAGGGGAAACCTACGATGTCCAGTCCCTGGTCCTTATATTTCTGATACAGAGCCTCCAGACCGTCATACTGCGGGGTAAAGCCGCATTTCGAAGCCGTGTTCACAATCAATAGCACCTTGCCCTCAAACTGGGCGAAATCGAGCTCTTCTCCCCTGTTGGTCAGAGCCTTGAAGTCGTAGATCTTTGCCATCTTACATCTGTTTTACGAGCCAGTTCTGATAACCGATTTTTTCAATGAGATCCAGTTGCTCCTCGTCCCAGTACTGGTCTTCTTCTTCATCCAGCAGATAGGCCTTGGTAAGGTCATAAGTAGTGGGGTCCCCGGCGAGAGCGGGCATAGCCTTGTAAAGCGTTTCCACGCCTTCCTTCTGCAGCTTGTGGTCGGCCTCGATATAGGCTTTGGGATCTTCGATGAGTTTTGTTTCGCTGGCCACCTTCACCTGGGGAACGCAGCCGAGATCAAGCATGCGGTCGGTGTATTTCTCCACCCAGCCCATTTCTTCGGTGTAGTGGTCCATGTACTTCTGGCCGAGTTTGGTAAAGCCCTGGCTCTTGAAGAGCTGGCCTTGCATCTTGTGTACGAAAGCGCTGCCGGTGAGTTCGTTGATAATCATCTGAGAGATCTGGAGAGTAGTTGTAAAGTCCATAATGATTTGTATTTAATTGTTATTTATATCGTTCACGATGCAAATATACGACTTTATTTTTATATCGCAAGCGATATTTTTAAAAAATGTAAAAAATTGAAATTCCCGTCCTCACATCCAGCCGGAAATGAGGAAGCGGGAGCAAAAACAATAAAAATTGCTCCCAAGAAGGCCAAAATCGGCCTGACGGGAGCAATATGACCGGGATTTGCGCCCGGGCATGACGGGGATTCCGGGTCAAGCCCGGAATGACGAAAAGGTCAAGTCCGGACATGACAAGATCCCTCGACTACGCTCGGGATGACAAGGGACGTTTACACGCGTCCCGGATAAGTCTCGAGGGCCTTCTGGAGGCAGACGAGGGCGTGCTTGAGGTCTTCTTCCTTGAGGACGTAAGCCATACGGATCTGGTTGGTACCAAGGCCCTTGGTGGCGTAGAAGCCGGCCATCGGGGCGACCATCACGGTCTCGCCGTTGTAGCTGAACTCCTCGAGAAGCCATTTCGCGAACTTGTCCGTGTCGTCGACCGGCAGCTGCGCGGCGGCGTAGAATGCGCCCATCGGACGCGGAGCGATGACGCCGGGAATCTTCTGCAGGCCGTCGATCAGCACGTCGCGGCGATGGATGTATTCGTCACGCACAGCCTTGAAATAGGAAGCCGGAGCGTCGAGGGCGCCCAAGGCGGCAATCTGTCCGTAGGAAGGCGAGCAGAGGCGGGCCTGCGCAAAGCGCAGCACGGCCGCCATCACCTCTTTGTTGCGCGACACCAGATAGCCGATGCGAGCACCACAGAGGCTGTAGCGCTTCGACACGGAATCCACCAGGATCACATTCTGCTCCAGGCCGGGGATGTGCATGCAGGAGAAGTGCGGCGCATCTGTGTAGCAGAATTCGCGGTACACCTCGTCGGCAAAGATGAACAACTGGTATTTTTTGGCGATCTCACCAAGCTGCATCAGCGCATCTTTCGTGTAAAGGCAGCCCGTCGGGTTGCCCGGATTGCAGATTATCACACCTTTGGTCTTCGGCGTGATGTGCTTCTCCACCTCGCTCATCGGCGGGAGTGCAAAACCATCCTCGATGTGCGTGGTAATAGGCACCAGTTTCACATCGTTCTGCAGCGCAAAAGTATTATAGTTGGTATAGAAAGGTTCGAAAACGATCACTTCGTCATCGGGGTTGCAAGTCACTGCGAGCGCAATCTGGAGCGCTTCACTGCCGCCGTTGGTGATGTTGATGTCGTCGGCCTCCACGTTGATGCCGATGTTCTTGTAGTAACGGGCCAGACCTTCCCGGAGCTGGGCGACGCCTTTGCTGTGGGCGTACTCTACCACTTTGAGGTTGTTGTTCTTCACGGCGTCGAGCGCTTCTTTCGGCGACTCGATATCGGGTTGACCGATGTTCAGGTGATAGACCTTGATCCCACGTTTCTTGGCAGCATCTGCGAAGGGAACGAGTTTGCGGATCGGAGAGGCGGGCATTGCCTGCGCCTTTTTGGATAGTGTGAGCATTATATTAGGAATTTAAAGTTTTGCACCGTATTTGCCGAGTTCTTCCAGGAAGCCCTCGATTCTTGGCTGCACCTTGCTGGTGGGGCAGTCGTAGTTGTTGACCAGGATGGCGAAGCGCAGCAGGCCGCGTTTCGAATCGACATAGCCCGCATAGCAACGGACGCTGGAAAGCGAACCGCTCTTGGCGTAGATGGTTTTCTTGATCTGGGGATCAGCCTTGCGGAGCACGTTCTGCAGGGTTCCGGGACGGCCGGGGCCGGGGAAACTGGCGAGGTACTCCGGAAAATCGGGGCTGAGGGCCATCATCGCGTAGAAACGGGTGAAAAAGCGGGGCGACACGTAATTCTGGCGGGAAAGGCCGCTGCCGTCGTCCTGCGTATAGCCGTAGGTCGAAACGCCGCGGGACTCCAGGTATTCATCGATGATACGGCTCGCCGCGCCGTAGGTGACGCCCATGCAGGGCTCGCCGGTCTTGCGCTCGATCAGCGTTTTGCCTACCATCTTGAAGATGGTCTCGGCGAAGAAGTTGTTGCTGATGGTATTGGTCACCTTGACGATGCGCCGCAGTTCGGGCGAGAAAGTCTCGGCGATGTATTTCAGCTCGGTCTGTGCCGGCACGGAATAGTCGTAGGCCATAGCGCGGACATCGGTCACGCCCTTGCAGCCGATGCCTTTCTCCAACAGGAAGGCGGCGAATTCGGCGGCGCAGGTGGCCGGACCGTATTTGTTGGACTGCACCAGGGTGCGCGGTTTCGCGTCTATCCCGTAGGTTCCCTCGAACTTGCCGATCGGCGTGATGCTGGAGGCGTAGTAGACGGTATTGTCCCCGTCGCCTTTCTCGCCGGTGACCGCTTCGTTGACATAGATGATGTCGGGCGTTTGAGGGCCGAGCGGCGTGATGTGCACGGGATCACCCAGGAAGTCGCCGGGAGCGATCTCGAAATAGCTCAGGTTCTCGCAGTACGAGAGGCCTGAGGTGCCGCTGCCGTAGTCGTAGCCGATGTTGCCGTAGGACCAGCTGTCGGGGATGTTTTCTTCATCGAAAATACGGTCGTCGCCGATGATGCGGCCGTTAATGCGGCGGATGCCGGCGTCACGGACTGCCTTGGCCCAGATGCCGAAGATCGAATCAACCGGGAAGGCGATGGTGTCGCGGGAGCCCAGCGTCGGATCGGCTCCGCCTACGATATAAAGATTGCCGTTCAACACGCCGTTTTCGATACGGCCGTCATAGGCGACACGCGTGGAAAAGCGATAGTCAGGTCCCAGCACCTCGTAGCCCAGCCCCGTGGTAATGGTCTTCATGGTAGAGGCCGTCAACAGCGGCATGTCCGGATTCCACGAAGCGATCTCGACACCGTTCTCATCGACAGCCAGGATACCGACCACGGCATTGATCAGCAGCGAGTCGGTCTTCATCTGCTGGTCGATGTAATTCTGGACACGGTTCTGGCCTGTAAGAACCAGCGGAAGGAGCAGCAGGACTGCGAGAAGCGACTTTTTCATATCCTTTTCTTTATATTCAGCAAAATTAGTAATTTTGCCAGATAAAACACAAAAAATCATGCATCGCAGCATCTCTCTTTCCGGCATCCTGACAGCCGCCATCCTGCTTCTGATCGCGGTGGGATGCAGCCAGAAGCAGATTCCGATCGACAATCCTGCCATCATCAACAAGGCACTCTACGATACGGCCTCCAATTTCTACGTGGATTTCGAAAAGTATCCTGCGGAAAAGCGCAACCTGCCCATCGGCATCTTCGATTCGGGCACCGGCGGACTGACCGTCCTGGAGAAACTGCTCAGCCTCGACCACTTCGACAATATCACGGGAGTCGAAGGACGCGACAGCATCCTCGACTTCGCCGGCGAGCATTTCATCTATCTCGCCGACCAGGCCAATATGCCCTACGGCAACTATGCGGCCGAAGGCAACACCGCTTACCTGCAGGAACTCGTGCTCAAGGACGCACTTTTCCTGCTCGACGACAGCTATTTCCTCAATGGCATCGAAGAACAGCCCAGCGGCCGCAAGCAGCAGGTCAAGATCATCGTCGTGGCCTGCAACACCGCTACGGCCTACGGCCTCGACCAGATCAAGTCGCTGCTCAGCCAGTCCGGCACCGGCGTCAAGGTCATCGGCGTGATTGACGCCGGTGTCAAGGCCACGCTTGACGAACTGGACATCCGGTCCGACACGGCACCCTTTGCCATCGGCGTGCTGGCCACCCCCGGTACCATTGCCTCCGGCGTGTATGAGCGCACCCTCCGGGCCGAACTCGCCAGGCGAGGCGTTACCACGCACATCGACATCGTCAACGAAGGCGGCGAAGGTTTTGCCGAAGCCGTGGATTCCGATCCCAGCTACGTCAATCCCCGCCTGTTCGCCCTCAGCAACAATTATCTCGGCCCCGTACTGGGAGAAGGCCCCGAAGACATCCGTCCCGGGCTGATGCGCGCCTACAATTTCGATTTCTCCGACAACCAGATTCTGGCCCGGCGTGAACCGGGCGGAAAATATGGCGCCATCCAGCTCAACAGCGCTGCCAACTACGCCCGCTACAACATCGTGACGCTCATGGAGCATCACCGCCAGAGCGGCAATGGCACCCCCATCCGCGCCATCATCCTCGGCTGCACCCATTATCCCTTCTATCTGGAAACCCTGAAAGAAATGCTTGTCTACCTGCGCGAATACCGCGAAGACGGACGTTACCCTTACCGGGAGCTGATCGCCGATACGGTGACCTTCATCGACCCGGCCATCTATACCGCCATCGAATGCTACCAGACTCTCCGCAACGACGGGAACCTGGCCTACCGCATCACGCCCACCCGTGTGGACTCCTATATTTCCATCCCCAGCAGCCTGCTTGAAGACAACTGCCTGACCGGCGACGGCTATCTCACCCACGATTTCAAATACGGCCGCGCCATCGGCACGGAAGACCTGACCACCAAGCAGGTGCCGTTCTCCCTCGACAATATCGACGCAAACAATCTGCAACGAATCAAGGAGCGCCTCCCCTATTCCTACGCACTGATTGCTCCCACGCTCAAATAGACCCGATGTTCCAAGAGACCATTACGCCCGAAGAAATAGAGCAACTCGAACTGGCCGCGTTCCCCGGCAAGATCTACGTCATCAGCCAGCCCGGACGCGACCTTTCCCATGCCATCAGGCACCTGTCCTCCCAACGCATCATCGGTTTCGACACCGAGACCAAGCCCGTGTTCCAGGCCCATCAGCCCCGGCATCACACGGCACTCCTGCAGTTGGCCAGCGAAACGGAAGCCTTCCTCTTCCGCCTGCATGAACTGGGCCTGCCACAGGAAATTGCCGATATCATGGCCAACCCCTACATCACCAAGGTCGGGGCCGCCGTCCAGGAAGATATCCATGGCCTGCAGCATTACTGCTCTTTTGAGCCGCACCGCTTCATGGACCTGCAATCGTTCGGCGGCGACTATGGCATCCAGGAGAAAAGCGTGCGCAAGATGGCCGCCATCATCCTGGGTTGCAAGGTTTCCAAGACGCAGCAATGCTCCAACTGGGAAGCCGATCCCCTGTCCGACGCCCAGCTGCTCTACGCGGCTACCGATGCCTGGATCTGTGTCCAAATGTATAAAGCCCTTCTGGCTGCACAACGCGTATGACAAGACTCTATCTCAAAAAAGGACGGGAGGAATCGCTGCTGCGTTTCCATCCCTGGGTATTTTCCGGCGCTATCGGCGGCATTGAGGGTCCCGACCCGGCCGAAGGCGATGTCGTATGCGTCTATTCGTCCCGCAAGGATTTTCTGGGCTGGGGACACTACCAGATCGGCTCGATTGCCGTACGGATGCTGAGTTTTGATACCACGGAAACGCCCGTGACAGATGCGGCTTTCTGGAAAGGAAGGCTGCAGCGTTGTCTCGACGCACGGAAAGCGGTCGGCCTGGCCGGTGCCGCTGCGACTTCCTGCTACCGGCTGGTCCATGGCGAGGGCGACGGGCTGCCGGGACTGATTATCGACTGGTACGACGGTGTCTGCGTTCTGCAGGCACATTCCGCCGGCATGTTCCTCGCACGCGCTGAGATTGCCGCTGCTTTGCAGAAAATATATGGCGGACAGTTGCTGGCCGTTTACGACAAAAGCGAGGGCACGGCACCCTTCAAGGCCGGGCTCGCGCTGGGCGACGGCTATCTCTGGCAGGCAGGCCCTGCCGCATCGCTCTGTCCGCGCACGGTGTTCGAAAACGGGCACAAGTTCCTGGTTGACTGGGAAAACGGGCAGAAAACGGGGTTCTTCCTCGACCAGCGGGAGAATCGTGCGCTGGTGGAACGCTATGCACGCGGACGGCGGGTTCTGAACCTGTTCTGTTATACGGGCGGTTTCAGTGTGTATGCGCTGGCCGGCGGCGCCGTGAGCGTCGATTCGGTCGACAGTTCTGCCCGCGCCATCGAACTCGTGCAACAGAATATCTCGCTGAATTTCGGCCCCGACGCTCCGCACCGGGCGCTGTGCTGCGACGCCATCGATTTTGTCAAGGAAGCACCGAAAGATACCTACGACCTGATGATCGTCGATCCCCCGGCTTTCGCCAAGCATCGCGGAGCCCTGTCCAATGCGCTCAGGGCCTATCAGCGGCTGAATGCCGCCGCCATCGGAGCCGTCGCTCCGGGCGGGCTGGTCTTTACCTTCAGCTGCTCACAGGTCGTCGACCGCGAGGCCTTTGCCCTGGCCGTTTTCAGTGCCGCCGCCGAGACGGGACGCCGTGTCCGGATCATCGACCGTCTCTGCCAGCCGGCCGACCATGCCGTGAACATCTATCATCCGGAAGGTGCCTATCTCAAGGGGCTGGTCCTCTATGTTGAATAATCCCTTCTGCTACACGCCCTCCCCCTCGATCGTCGACGCAGCCCGTGCTTTGACGAAGCACATCGACGAGACCCCGGAACTCCGCGCGCTCTTCGCCGAAGGGAAGATGTTGGGTGTTCTGGAAGTCGAGGGAACACCTTCTTGTCATGCCCGGCTTGACCGGGCATCTGAGTTTCTCTATGCTTTCTCCGGACTAGCCGGAGGCCGTTCTTTCGTCGAGGGCTTCGTGCCGCCGATTTATGAATGGAAACCCGAAGATATCCAGAGTTCGTCGGCGGAAGAATCGCGCCGGCTGCAGGACTGGCTCTTTGAACAATATGTCGTTGTGAACGGCCGCGGAGAGCACCGGTCCATCCGGCAGATCTTCGCCGACCGTGGCCTCGTACCATCCGGCGGCACCGGCGACTGCGCCGCGCCCAAACTCCTGCACTACGCTCTGTCACACGGCCTGAAGCCTGTCGCCATCGGCGAATTCTGGTATGGCGCCTCGCCCGCACGGGAAGTACGCCGTGCCGGCGCATTCTACCCAGCCTGTACGGGGAAATGCGGCCCGCTGCTCGGATTTATGCTGCAAGGCGTGGACGTGGAACCCAATCCGCTGGAAAGCGACGCCCACTGGCATCTGTCCGACCCGGTCGTCCGTTACGAAGATGCCGCACTGATCGTCGTGGAAAAGCCGGCCGGCATGCTGGCCGTTCCCGGACGACCGGTCGAAGGCGTTCCGCCGCGGCGCTCGCTGCAAGACTGGCTGACCGGCTACTGCGGCGGGCCGGTCCTGGCCTGCCACCGGCTCGATATGGATACCTCCGGACTGATGGTCTTCGCCAAGGATCCCGCAACGCAGGCCGCCCTACAGCAGCAGTTCGAGCACCGGGAAGTATCGAAAGCCTATCTGGCCTGGGTAATGGCTGGCGACAAGCCGTTGAAAGCCGGGGATCGCGGCAAGATCACGCTGCCGCTGGCGCCCGACTGGTACGACCGGCCGCGGCAGATGGTCGATCCCGAACGGGGCAAGCCGACTGTGACTGACTACGAAGTGCTGGAGCTTCGCGACGACGGATCCGCCTTGGTGCGGCTCATCCCCTACACCGGCCGCACCCACCAGCTCCGTGTGCATTGCGCCCATCCCGCCGGGCTGGGACGTCCCATCGTCGGCGACCGCCTCTATGGCGGCACCCGGGCCGACCGCCTGATGCTTCACGCGGCCCGCCTCGGTTTCCGCCATCCCGCCGACGCCCGCCGCCTGACATTCGATTCGGACTTTCGATAAAAAAGTTTGTATATCCAAAAAGAATCCCTACCTTTGTATTCCCATATGGTGCCTGGGCCGGGAGGTTAGGCACTGGTCTGCAAAACCAGTTAGAGCAGTTCAATTCTGCTAGGCACCTCAAAAAGAAAAAGAACCCCGCGGGGTTCTTTTTCTTTTTGGGTGCCTAAAGGCACTTGTTTTTACCGGGGCACATCCCCGGACCCCTCGCGGCTCTGCCGCGGCGCTTCGCTTTTGTTTTGGAGGTGCCTGGGGCACCCGTTCCTAACGGGGGCACAGCCCCCGGACCCCTCGCGCTTCGCGCGATTATAAAAGCGCCATCAGGCGCTAGCGGAGATCGAGCGGGTGAGCCTTGCGCAATAGCCGATCGTAGCGGCAGGGTTTGGGGCGGAGCCCCAGTAAACACAAATCCCCGAACCCCTGGCGCTACGCGCTTGCGTTTCCGCGAGGCTTCGCTGTTTCTTTTTGGGTGCCTAAAGACACTTGTTCCATTTACTTTTTTTCTTGGGCGACACCAACTTTCCAATTTTTTATTTAAATTTGTTGAATCGAACTGAAAACCACTATTTACTATAACTATTAAATCTATGGACAAAAGTACTAAAATCTGGCTGGTCATTGCAGGTGTTCTCCTCGTGATCCTCGGCGTGCTTTGCATCTGCCAACCTACTGAAACGCTTTTCGCAACGGCTTGGATGATCGGTTGCTTCACACTGATTTCCGGTATCTCCAAGATGATCTTTACCTTCCGTACGCAGAAATTCCTGCCCAACAGCGGCAGCCGGATGCTTTCGGCGCTCCTGCTCATCATCCTCGGTATCATCTTCCTGGCGAACAACCTGTTCGTTACCATTTCGCTGCCTATCATCTTTGCCATGTGGGTACTCATCGAAGGTGTCATCGTGGTTGTCAACAGCTTTGACTACAAGAAATACGGCTTCCAGTACTGGTGGGTCATCCTCCTGCTGGGTCTCGCCGGTGCCGTCCTCGGCGTGCTGGGTCTCCGCAACCCGGATGTGACCGCCGTCACGCTTTCGACGTTCATCGGCATTGGTATCATCCTGATCGGTGTCGGCTACATCGTCGCCGTCTGGGGTGTCAACAAATTTGAGAAACAGGTGAAACAGCAGGTCGATCAGATCAGCAACGCCATCAACAACGCACAGTAATCTGATCTGACGAACGGACGAAAGTCCCTTCTGAAATAGTTGCCGCCATTTCTTCGATGAAGAGATGGCGGCATTGTTTTAGACAAGAATCCAAAAAATATCTATCTTTGTAGATTATAAATATCTCATACATTGGAACAGACTACCAAAGACAACTCCAAATGGGGACAGGCTGCCAAGGAGGGACTTATCCTGGCTTCCATCACTGTCGTCATATCGACCCTTACCTTCCTGACTGAAAATTCTTTCCTGAGCGGACTGCTCTGGCTTGTCAAGCTGGTCGGCAGCATCTGGCTGCTCCGGATTTTTATCAATCACTACGGCGAAGAGCATTTGGATGAATCGCCTTTCGGCTATGGTGTCGTGGTCTGCGTGCTGTCTGCCATTGTATGTGCCGTCTGGTCGTTCGTCGAGTATCAGTTCCTGTTTCCTGATGCCGTGGCAAAGGCCTTCGACCAGGCCCTTGAGAGTCTTTCACAGATGGGAGGGATGATGCCCGACGGTTTCGAGGACGTCATGCTCAAGATGGAAGACAACTACGCGCAGATCAACTGCATCTCCACTTTCTTCTGGTGTTCGCTTCTCGGAGTCCTGTTCAGCGCCATCATTGCCCGCCCCGGTTCCCGCAAGAACAATGTCTTCACGGAAGAGGAGATGAAACAGAACAACGATGACGAATTCAATTTCTAAGCGCATGGATCTTTCGATTGTCATTTCCCTCTACAACGAAGAGGAATCGCTCCGCGAGCTGGTCGCCTGGATTGACCGGTCCCTCGCCCCCTATAACTACGAATACGAAATCATCATGGTCGACGACGGCAGTCGCGATCACTCCTGGGAAGTTATCGAGGAACTTGCGAAGCAATATCCCCAGATCCGTGCGATCGGATTCCGCCGCAACTACGGCAAATCGGCCGCACTCTACTGCGGCTTTGAAGCGGCGCAGGGTGACATCGTAGTGACAATGGACGCGGACCTGCAGGACAATCCGGAAGAGATTCCGGAAATGATCCGGATGATCCGCGAAGAGGGATACGACCTGGTGTCGGGCTGGAAGAAGAAACGCTACGACAACGTAGCGACGAAGAATCTCCCTTCGAAACTCTACAATGCCACGGCACGCAAGGTTACGGGCATCAAGCTGCACGACATGAACTGCGGCCTGAAAGCCTATCGCAATGATGTGGTGAAGAACATCGAAGTCTACGGCGAGATGCACCGTTTCATCCCCTATCTCGCCAAGAATGCCGGCTTCGAGAACATCGGCGAAAAGGTAGTGCATCACCAGGCTCGCAAATACGGCAAGAGCAAGTTCGGCATGAACCGTTTCATCCATGGCTTCCTCGACCTGCTGTCCATCTGGTTCCTCCAGAAATTCGGCAAGAAGCCGATGCACCTGTTCGGCGGCATCGGCACGCTGATTTTCGTGATCGGCGCCATCATCGACATCTGGCTGATTGTCGAAAAACTGGTTTGCCAGGCAAAAGGCGTCGACTTCCGGCAGGTCACCGACCAGCCGCTCTTCTACCTGGCCCTCGTCGCAGTCCTCCTCGGCGCCCAGCTTTTCCTTACCGGTTTCCTCGGCGAAATGATCGCCCGCAACGCCACCGAGCGCAACCACTACAACATCAAGCGCATCATCCGCTAGACGTTATTCCGCCTGATCCGGAAATTTCAGATTCTGTTTGCAGAATCCGTCATTATCGTATATATTTGCAGCCAGAAGCAGTTTCCATGCACACCTGATTTCCCATTCAGTCCTGACAGACATTTGTATTTCAGCGCCGGACGAAGGTCCACTCCCAGGGCATATTGTGTCCTGACGCGGGCGGGCCGGGTAGCCGGTCAAGTTCATTGAAATACAATACTGTCATGTCAAAAACATCACAACTTGTGGCCTGGGCCGAGAACGGCCGGGTCCGCATGCTCCCCTTTCTTGTACATCAAATGGCACAGCCGTACATCGAGCGGATCGAGGACATCGATAGCCTCCGCCCGTTCCACTTCCGGGAACAGCCGAAGTATCTGATCGAACTGAGCCGCGCCTACGAGGACCTGGGCATCTACTACGAACGCGTCGGATACATCCGGCAAGCTTTCGATGCCTATGCGACGGCTGCCATCGAGGTGACGAACGTCGATGATTTCTGGTGGTGCGACTGTGATGAAGGCTTCGTCCTGAGCCAACCCTTCCGGGGCCGGTTCTTCACGATGTACGGGAAATGCCGCAGGCTGCTGTGGAAGTTCCCGGCCCTTCAGGGATACGACGGCTTACGCGGCCCTGATGGACGACTACAAACGGGTCACGGCGGTTACTAACATTTGGCACGAGGAGTTGAAAGAAGGAAGGGAAAATGCAAAATCATGGCATTTCGGAGGATAGATTCCGGGTCAAGCCCGGAATGACGGGAAAGACGAAAACCTATAGGAATCCCGCAAAAAATGATTAATTTTGTTAATTGCAACTGATTCCTATGAAATACGATGTGATCGTCATCGGCGCCGGCCCGGGAGGGTATGTCGCCGCTATCCGGGCCTCACAGCTCGGATTCAATACCGCAGTGGTCGAACGCAGTGAATTGGGCGGGATCTGCCTCAACTGGGGCTGCATCCCGACCAAGGCGCTGCTCAAGAGCGCGCAGGCGCTGCATTATGCCGAGCGTGGCGTGGATTACGGCTTCACAGCCGAGAACGTGCAGCCCGACCTGACCGCCATCGTCGCCCGCAGCCGTGGCGTCTCCGCCACGATGAACAAGGGTGTGGAATACCTTTTCAAGAAAAACAAGGTGACGGTGATCAAGGGCAGCGGCAAGGTGCTTGCCGGTAAACGCGTGGAAGTGACGCCGCTCGAGGGCGCCGTCGAGGTACACGAAGCTGACCACATCATCCTGGCAACAGGATCTCGTCCGGCCGAACTGCCGTTCGCACCCATCGACGGCGAAAAGATCTGGTGCTACTACCAGGCGCTGGTCCCGGAGACGCTCCCGAAGTCGCTGGCCGTCATCGGCAGCGGCGCCATCGGCAGCGAATTCGCTTTCTTCTACCGCTCGCTGGGCGTTGAAGTGACGATCATCGAATTCATGGACCGCGTGCTCCCTATCGAAGACGACGACACCTGCGCACAGGTAAGCCGCAGCTTCCGAAAGATGGGCATCAAGGTGATGGTCTCATCAGCCGTCCAGAAAGTCGATACTTCCGGCGAGCTCTGCCGCCTGACAGTGCAGACGAAGAAAGGCGAGGAAATTGTCGAGGCTGAGAAAGTTCTCTCGGCCGTCGGCGTGCGCCCGAATACCGAAAACCTTGGCCTGGAAGCGCTCGGCATCGAGCTCAACCGCGGCAAAGTCCCTGTGGACAAATACTATAAGACTTCCGTCGATGGTCTTTATGCCATCGGCGACATCATCGCTACGCCTGCGCTCGCGCACGTGGCTTCCGCCGAGGCCGTCTGTTGCGTCGAGGCCATCGCCGGCCTGGATCCCGCGCCGGTGAACTACGACAACATCCCGGGTTGCACTTACATCACGCCCGAAGTGGCGTCCGTCGGCATGACGGAGCGCAAGGCGAAGGAACTGGGCATCGACTACATAGTCGGCAAATTCCCGTTCACGGCCTCCGGCAAGGCCACGGCTGCCGGTGCCCGCGACGGTTTCGTCAAACTCGTGGTCGACGTCCCTACGGACAAGGTCCTCGGCGCCCATCTGGTGGGTGACAATGTTTCCGAAATGATCGGCGGCATCGTTGCCGCCCGCAACCTCGGTGTCACGGCCAAGCAGCTCGCCGGCTCGATGTTCCCACACCCCACCATGAGCGAAGCCATCATGGAAGCCGCTGCCGCCGTCCACAGCGAAGCGATCCATATCTAATGAAAAAGTATCTCTTTCTGATTGTCCTGTTGTCAGGACTGTTTGCAGTTCTTCAGCCGGCATCCGCACAGAAGCGGACAGTCCGGCTGATGAGCTACAACGTCGGCGCATTCGGCAAGGAACTGGAAGACAGCGCTCCGATGATTGCGCGGATGATCAACGAATTGGGTGCTGAGACCGTAGGACTCAACGAACTGGACAGCTGCAACCGCCGGCACAACATCGATCAGGCGCAGCATCTGGCCGATGAATTGAACGCTGTGGCGGTCGGCCGGAAGGAAAAGCCGCGCTGGCAGGGCCGTTTCGGCCGTGCGATGGCCTATGCCGGTGGTGCCTATGGCTGTGGAATCGTCAGCCGTTCCCGCATCGTGGACAGTTTCCACATCGCCCTGCCCAAAGGCGAGGGCAGCGAGCCCAGGGTCTGCGTCGTCATTGAAACACCGCGCTATGTCTTTGCCACCTGCCACCTCGACCACATCGGCGAGGAGGCCCGGCTGGAGCAGGCCCGTGTCCTGACCGAAGCCCTGCAGCAGCGCTATGGCAACAGCCGCAAGCCAGTCATTCTATCCGGTGACTTCAACGACGAGCCCGGCAGCGCCGTGATCCGCCAGCTATCCCGCGACTGGACGCTGCTGTCTCCACTTGAAAATACGTATTCCGCGAAAAAGCCTCACGTCTGCATCGACTACTTCTGGCTCCTGCACAACGGCGCCCGCGCCGCCGTCACCACCAGCGGTGTTCCCACCGCATTCGCGACCGGCGACGTCCAGACCGCCTCCGACCATCTTCCCGTCTTTATCGACGTTGTTTTCTGATAAATAGATTCCGGGTCAAGCCCGGAATGACGGGGATTCCGGGTCGGGGCCCGGAATGACGTATGTTTACGAATCAGAAGAATTATCTGCTGGGATAGGTGTCAATGTAGTTTGGGGTAGGTCCAACAAAAGGGTTAACACCTACATCACCCTAAGCTCTGCAACGCCTATTTGCGGGATAGATCCCGACCATTCCGTTCGACCTACCCCAAAATATAGCCGGACCTACCCCAGCATAGCGCCCGCCCACCCTATTATGGCCGTGAACCGTTTCTGCTTGCGGCAGGCACGGGATAGGCGGGCTGTGCGCTGGCCTGGTGGAGCGTTCAGTGTTCCTCGTTGCAGACGCCCTCGGCGCAACGAGGGTTCTGAACGCGCCTCAGGAGAGCCCGCCGTCGATTAGGCTTCTCTGCCGTGGCAATTTTTGAATTTCTTGCCACTGCCGCAAGGACAGGGATCGTTGCGGCCGACGCGCTTCTCGACGTGGATCGGTGCATTCGACTTCTGCTCCGAACTGTTCGTCAACAGGTCGGGACGACTCGTCTTCATCCGGCTCATGTCAGAACGCTTCTCGTGTCCCTCCGTCACCACATCCTCCGGCTGCTGCTCCTGCCGCAGGTAAATCTGCGCACGCAACAGGAAGGCCAGCACATCCTTGTTCAGGTTCTCCAGCATGGTGATGAACAGGTCGTAGCTTTCCGTCTTGTAAACCACGATCGGATCCTTCTGCTCGTACGCGGCGTTCTGGACCGACTGCTTCAGGTCGTCCATGTCCCGCAGATGATCTTTCCAGTATTCGTCGATCACACGCAGCGTCACCGTCTTCTCGACAGCCCGGATCACCTCGCGGCCCTTCGACTCGTAAGCCTTCTTCAGGTCGACCAGAATGGTATAGACCAGCTTGCCGTCCGAGACCGGAATGGCGATGTTCTGGTAGAACATGCGCTTGGTCTCGTAGACATATTTGATGATGGGCCAGGCACGCTCCACAAGCGCGTCGAAACGACGCTGCTGCACCGTGAGCAGTGACTGCTGCAGCGCCTCGGTCAACTGGGCCCGGTTCGACTTCTCATAGAACTTCTCGTCGAAATCCGGCTCCACCGAAAGCGTCTGGCGCAGTTCTTCGCAGAAACTCTCAAAATCCAGGTCCTTGTTCTGCTCCACGAACATCTCGCAGTAGTCCGTGGTCATGTTGAGCACGTCCACGTCGATTCGCTCACCCGTGAGCGCGTTGCGACGCTTCGTGTAGACGACCTCGCGCTGGTTGTTCATCACGTCGTCATAGTCCACCAGGCGCTTGCGGGTGCCGAAGTCGTTTTCCTCGACCTTGCGCTGCGCCCGCTCGATGGCGCCCGAGAGCATCGACGCCTCCAGCGCCTCGTTCTCGGCCATGCCCATGCGGTCCACCAGGCTGGAGATACGCTCGCTGCCGAAGATACGCATCAGGTCGTCTTCCAGCGACACGTAGAAGATGGAGCTGCCCGGGTCGCCCTGACGGCCGGAACGGCCGCGGAGCTGACGGTCCACACGGCGGCTGTCGTGCCGCTCCGTGCCGATGATAGCCAGACCGCCGGCTTCCTTGACCTCGGGTGTCAGCTTGATATCAGTACCACGACCAGCCATGTTCGTAGCGATGGTCACGGTCGCCGGCTCGCCGGCGTGCGCCACGATTTCGGCCTCGCGCGCGTGCTGCTTGGCATTCAGCACCTGGTGCTTGATGCCGCGGAGTTTCAGCATGCGGCTCAGCAACTCAGAGATTTCGACCGAAGTCGTACCCACCAGAACCGGACGCCCCTGGGCGATGTATTCCTGGACCTTCTCGATGACGGCGGCATACTTGCCTTTCTTGGTCTTGTAGATCAAGTCGTTCAAGTCTTGGCGGATCACCGGCCGGTTGGTCGGGATCACCACCACGTCGAGCTTGTAGATGTCCCAGAACTCCTTGGCCTCGGTCTCGGCCGTACCGGTCATGCCGGAGAGTTTGTGGTACATGCGGAAATAATTCTGCAGGGTGATGGTCGCGAATGTCTGCGTAGCGGCTTCCACCTTCACGTTCTCCTTCGCCTCCACGGCCTGGTGCAGACCGTCGCTCCAACGGCGGCCTTCCATGATACGGCCCGTGCCCTCGTCGACGATCTTGATCTTGCCGTCGATG
>Ga0310786_10004881_pt1 | contig 18463 bp, 15 predicted proteins | sample AusTroGonzalo_MG_FD_203881 | JGI IMG/M metagenome (GOLD analysis project Ga0310786, IMG submission 203881) | Bovine rumen microbial communities from tropical cattle in Woodstock, Queensland, Australia - Gonzalo_03 (v2) (version 2) | ecosystem: Host-associated > Mammals > Digestive system >... | reverse complement strand
AGGAGAACTGGGCCGCCTTTCCCTGGCTGGCCTGCAGCGGGTTCAGCTTGTTCTGGCACAGGCTCAGGATCAGTGCCGCAAGACCGGCCAGCAGCGGAATCAGCAGGTGAATGCCGCCCGCGGCGGTAGGCGTTGCGGACAGGTCAAAGCCTAAAAAGCGGGTATTCAGATCCGGCTGCCGGAGCCATACGTCCGGATGGTAAATGATCTGGACCAGGCCGATCAGCAGCAACACCTGAACCGCCACCGGAATCACGGTGGCGAAAGGGCTGTAATGTGCTTTTTTATACAGCAGTGCCTGTTCATCGGCCACCTTGTCCGGGTCGCCGAAATACTTTACCTTCAGCCGGTTCACGGCCGGCTCCAGCCGGACCATCTTAATGCCGTTTGCATGCACCCAAAGGCTGACGGGCAGCAGGACCAGCTTTGTCAGGAGGGTGAACACAATCACAGCCAGGCCGTAATTGCCGGTCAGGCTGTAAGCCACCCTCATCAGCCACCCCAGCGGTGCGCAGATTATTTGCATACTTCTTCTCTCTTATCCGATATCAAAGATCTTCCAGGTCGTCGCTTTCGTCCTTCGTGACCTCTTCCCGTCCGACTGCCTTGTTGATCTTTTTCTTGGCCTTTCTCCAGTAGATGGAGAAGCCCGCGGCAATTGCCACCACCAGGCCGACAGCCGCCTGGATAATGAAGGTGGTCGTGCTCGGATCAATGTACGCGCTGGCCTGGGTGGGCGTCATCACCATGCAGAACACGCAGTACAGCGTCAGCAGGAATAAAGGAAGTCCTTTTTTCATCGTCAAATTCTCCCCTTCGGAATCTTCTTAAAACAACAACAAAATATATTTTACACGTTTTTTCTGCTGATGACCATGTTTTTCTGTTTCTGTGACGGTTTTTTTGCGACCAAGGTGACAGACTTTGGCAGCCCAACCAAAGTATCCGCAGCGCTGCGGAAATGTGACAGAGGGACAGCCCTACTGTCACGTTCTTTGGGAATGATGACAGTAGGGCTGTCCCTGCTGTCACATCCGGGTGTTCCGATCACGTTCTGCAAAAGTGCCACTCCGTGTCAGTGTGCTTTCCCTCCTTCTCCTCTACCCTGTTGCTGTGAAAAGGAGGAATCACCATGGATTACTTTAATTCCGAACACTATCCCGACCGCACAGCCGCCGAGGCGATGCAGCACGTGATGTCCCACCGGGAGGAGGAAGTCTTTGTCCTCAGCGAGGAGGGCTGCCTCCAGCTGATGGAAGCCCTGGTCCGCCTGGCGGTGGAGGATTATCTCCGCGCCTACCGGTGCCTGCCCTGCCGTTCCGCCAAACAGCGGCTGCTGGAGATCGAAAACTTTTTCCTGTCAGAGCGCTTTCACTGGCTCACCGGCCTGGATGGAAGCGCCATCCTGCGGATTGTCCGGAGGGAGGCGAAGAAGGGATGAATGCACCGGACATTCTCCTGAAGCCCCGGGCAATCCGGCGGGAAATCGAACGCAAGCACCTGCGGATTGATACCCTGCGCCATTTTGCGGAGCACCTGACCTCCCCGCTCCGGGAGGTCAGAGTAAAGAGCTCTCCCGATCCCACCCGCATGCAGGCACTGCTGGCGGAAGCCGCGGATGAGGAGAAGCAGATTCCGCTGCTGGAAGCGGAACTGGAGCAGGCGCTGTCGGCCGCCGCCATTGTCATTTCCACCCTGCCGGACATCCGGCTGATCGAGCTGATGGAGCTCCGCTACCTGGAAGGCCGTCGGCTACAGTCCCAGCCAGACGTTTAAGTTACATCGCGCAGCGATGTCGCTTCTTCCTCTGCCCGAGTCAGAGGAAGAAGCGAGGAGGTAGGAAGTAGGAGGGGAGCGAGGGAAGCGGTAGCCCAGTGGGCTATCCTGCAAAGCAGGAAGCGCCCCGAACGAGTCAACCGAAACGAGCGGCGAGCGCGCTCCAAGCGCGAGAAGCGAAGATTGAGGTTGCGGATAGGAGGTAGATTAACCTCAGCGCAGCCGCGGCAGGAATGTGACTGAGGGACGGCCCTGTTGTCACTATTCTTGCAAAGAATGTGACCACAGGACTGTCCCTTCTGTCACTGTTCCTGCCGCCAAACAACCCTATTCTCATCTCCCCCTCTTTAGGCTATAATGAGCATGACAGAACAAACAACCGACAACACAGAAAGGATTCGACTATGACAGAATCATTCAGACCCAATCCGTTTCGCCTGGCTTTCGGCCTGATGCGGCTGCCGAAGAATCCGGACGGCAGTATTGATATCCCCCAGGTCTGCGAGATGACAGACCATTTCATCGCCGCGGGCGGAACCTATTTCGATACCGCCTTCGTGTATGACGGCGGCGACAGTGAGAAAGCCTTCAAGGCCGCCGTGGCGGACCGTTATCCCCGGGACGCTTATACCGTGGCCACCAAGCTCCACGCCGCCATCGGCGCCGTGGACGAAGCCAGCGCCAAGCAGGAGTTCACCACCAGCCTGGAGCGTACCGGTGCCGGATATTTCGATTACTACCTGCTCCACGCCCTGCAGCGTTCCATGTACAAAAAGTACGACGAGTACGGCCTGTGGGACTTCGTGAAGGAGCAAAAAGCCAAGGGTCTTATCCGTCACTGGGGCTTTTCCTTCCACGCGGATCCGGATCTGCTGGAAGAGCTGCTGGAAGCCCATCCCGACGCGGAATTTGTCCAGCTGCAGATCAACTACGCCGACTGGGAAAACCCAGGCGTTGCCTCCCGCAAGAACTGGGAGATCTGCCGCAAACACGGCAAGCCCGTCATGATCATGGAACCGGTGAAGGGCGGCATCCTGGCCGACCCGATCCCGGAAGTGAAGGCCGTCTTTGACGCCAGCGGCGCGGACGTGTCCTACTCCAGCTGGGCCCTGCGTTTCGCGGCGGGGCTGGAGGGCGTCCATGCCGTGCTCAGCGGCATGAGCAACCTGGCCCAGATGGACGACAACCTGAAAACCTTCAGCAATTTCCGTCCCCTGGATGAAAAAGAGATGGAGCTGATCCACAAAGCCCAGAAGGCGCTGGACGCGGACAAATCCATTCCCTGCACCGCCTGCCATTACTGCACCAAGGGCTGCCCCATGGAGATTCCGATTCCGGAAATTTTCAACGTCATCAATCGGCGCAAGGGCAGTCCCGAGTTCCGCACCATCCGGGAATACGGCATCGTGACTGCCGGAAGGGGCACCGCCGGGGACTGCGTCTCCTGCGGTCAGTGCGAGCGGGCCTGCCCCCAGGGACTTCCCATCATTACGCTGCTGCGTCAATGTAAAGCGGAACTGGAGAAATAACCCATGAAAAAGAAACTCAGACTGTCCTTCAATGCCCCGGCTGTCCTGACCTTCACCGCCCTGTGCGTGATTGCGCAGCTGATCAGCATGCTGACCGGCGGACAGAGCAACCGCACCCTCTTCAGCGTGTACCGTGCTTCCCTCCTGGATCCCCTCACCTGGGTCCGGTGCTTCACCCATGTGCTGGGCCACGCCGGCTGGGATCACCTGCTGGGCAACATTATGTACATCCTGATCCTCGGCCCGATGATTGAGGAGAAATACGGCACCGCCACCACAGCCTTCATCATGGCGGCCACCGCCCTGGTCATCGGCATCATCAACATGGTGTTCTTCCCCGGCGTCATGCTGCTGGGTGCCAGCGGCATTGTCTTCGCCTTTATCCTGATTGCTTCCATCACCATCCGGGAAGATAACACCATCCCTGTCACCTTCATCCTGGTGGCAGTGCTCTATCTCGGCCAGCAGATCTGGCAGGGCCTCTTCAGCCAGGACAACGTCTCCCAGATGGCGCATATCGTCGGCGGCGCAGTCGGCGCGGTGCTGGGCTTTTTGCTGGGAAAAGCACAAAAGAAAAAGAACCGTTCCTCATATTGAGGAACGGCACTGAAGTTACTATCACATTTGTCGAAGACAAATATTTCATATCGCGAAGCGATATTTCATTTAACCCGCAGGGTTCTTACCGCTGCAAGCGAATTCTTCTCCGCTCTTCTGCCGCGGCGTACTCCTGCTTCTCTTCCGTGGTTTCCGGAACAAACATGGGAATGGCCACAGGATGATCTTCTTCATCAATGGCAACAAACACCGCGTAGGCCCGGTTGATCAGCTCCCGGCTGCCGTCCAGGCGCTCCACCATGCTGTCCACCCGGACCTCCAGGGAAGTACGGCCTGTCCAGGTGACTACAGCCTCCTGTACCACGGTGTCGTTCAGGTAAGCGGGCTTCAGGAAGGTCAGGTTATCAATGCACACCGTGGTCACTGCCTGGCCGGTATACCGGCGGGCCGCCACGGCACCCACCACGTCGATCCACGCCATAATCTGTCCGCCGAAAAGCCTGGGCTTGGCGTAGCCGTTGCAGTGCTGGGGCATCACGATCTGTACAGTGCTGGTTTTCTCTGCCATGTTCCTGAACCTCCCAAACGTTTGCTTCTGTCCGGATTATATCCCATTCAAAGCAGAAAAGCGAATTTTATTTTTTGTTCGCTTTTCTTCAATTATCCCTTCCCGTATAATAAAAAAGAGATATCAAGGGATTCCTCAACTGCGCTTCGCTCCGTTCGGAATGACACCCTTAGCCGCGGTATCATTGCATGAAGATAATACCGCTACGCCCATATTGTCATTTCGACCGACTGAAAGAGTGGGCGAACCGCAGAGGACTGCCAGTGGCAGAAATCTCGTCGTGGTGGGGTTCGTAGCGCCCGGAAATCGAGCCAGTGTGCTCGATTTCAGCGAAGAACGGGCGGCAGCCCAGGGCAACCAACCGAAAGGGAGTGAGCTCTCCGCTGTGGAGAGTCACGACCTTTGAGGTTGCGGAACAAATCTCCTCCGCGGCCGCAGCCGCAAAATCATTTTTAAGTTTTAAGTTTTAAGTTTTAAGTTTTAAGTATTCATTATTTCTTAAGGGGCATTGTATGACCGACATCTACGCTGAGCGCTACCGCGGCCTGACCCAGGAGCAGCAGACCTGCTGCCTGACGGGGCACCGCAAAATCCCTCCGGGAGAGGAGCGGAAAATCATGGTCCGCGCCCGCAACATCCTGCTCCGGCTGATCCGGGATCACAACGTCCGGTATTTCGGGGTAGGCGGCGCGGTCGGCTTTGACATGCTCGCCGCGGAATACCTGCTGAACCTGAAAGCCCATGAGGAGCAGCAGATCAAGATCATCTCCGTCCTGCCCTATCCCGCCTGGTGGGAAAAGGAGGACTGGACGGATGAGCTCCGTGCCCGGGAGGAAAAGATCCTCCAGGCCTGCGACAAGGTGGTCTACGTCCGGCAGGAATATGAAAAAGGCGTATTCCTCCTGCGGGACCGGAAGCTGGTGGATGGTTCAGCCTACTGTGTCAGCTACTGCAACCAGCCCCAGACCGGCACCGCCTATACGGTGAAATACGCCCTGAATCACGGGGTAAAAGTATTCAACGCCAGCAGTTTCAACGTGATGACGCTGAAATAATCACGGCCGGAAATCGTCCGGCGCCGGGCCTTCGTCATCCTTGTCCCGGCCGCTGCGGATCACCAGGATAATGCCGCCCACACAGGCTGCGGCAATGGCCAGGCGCTTCAGCCCTTCCCAGAAGACGGGGTAAAAGAACATGGTCACGGCGCAGTAAAACACGCCCGCGCCCAGGCCGAGAAGCAGGATAAAGCGGAGAATCAGTCCCATTGCCCCGCCAAACACAGACAGTATATCCTTCAGCATCTGTTCTTCCCCCGGTATCCTTTGATTGCGAAGACAATGTTACCATAAACCCACCAGCCACACAACAAAAAGCCGCCGCAAACCGCGGCGGTTTTCACATCCCCGGGCATTTTCAGCCGTTAGCGTCGAACTCGTTATATCCAACATAATCCGGGTTTTCCAGCAGTTCCGGGTCAGCGGGGACATATCCACCGCCGCCCTCTCCTCCGGTCAGGCCGAAACCTTCTCCGTCAAAGGACAGACCGTTGAGGCTGACGCGCCCATGATTCCCGACGCAGAGCAGCGCATATCCCGGTTCATCCCAGAACAGGTTCCACCGGGGTCTGTAGGCAATCACCTTCCAGGTGCCGCTGACATTATAACTGTCCAGCTCTTTTCCCTTCAGGTCATGTACCCGATCCACCAGGTTCGAGGTAAAGGTGCCGTCCTCCGCAAAGCTGATCACATCCGGGCCGAAGGATCCACCCGCATCAAAAGACCATGTACCAATCAGCTTCTTCATGATCTCCGGCTGTTCCTCTCCGGGATCCATGATCTCCAGGTCCCGCAGGGGTACAAATCCCCAGACAATGGCTCCGCCGTCCGTGAACTTGCCTTTTTTATTTACTTCCGCCTCCACATAGGCGTATTCCTTGTATGTTCCCAGGCAGGTGAAGCAGGTTTCCTTCGGTACCTCGAACTGCCTGAACTGGCTCACATCCGGATCATCGGTCAGATAGGTATCCGCGATCGCCCACACATCCACCCGGCAGAAATCATTCAGGGAATCTGTTATCTGCTCCTGCTTTTCCTCCCGTCCCAGTTCACGGCTCAGGACCCAGCCGACCCGCTGGGTACGCTCACTGACGTTGTACCGGATCAGGGTATAGGTCTCGCCGTCATTATTCCTCCAGTCCATCAGGGACAGGATTTCTCCCTTCAGGCCCACAGCGGCTTTGCCCTTGGCGGCACGCCAGGCGCTCTTGCCGAAAGGCGCGGCATACACCGGAGCCGTTCCCTTTTTACCCGGATTGATCGGATAACCGGAAGACAGTTCGTGGGTATCCCCCATGTAGGCAGTCAGCAGGTTGATCCGCCGGATCTCTGCTGTCGAGCGGGGAAACAGGCGGATGTTGAATTCGGATAACGGATTCCAGCCATTGAAGACTACCCGGCCGTCCTTGTCCTCCGCGTAATAGCTGTAGCCCTTATCATCCCGCCAGACCCGGAAGTCCCCGATCTTCGCTTCCAGCAGGTCCAGATCCTCGTCCCCATTCCCGTCGGAGAAGCGGTAGACCTCAGCATCGCCATAGGAGAGGGTCAGGATCCCGTCCTTCATGGTAAGCTTCAGACCCTTCGCCTTATCCTCCGGCTGGTAAACCGCCTTTGTGTACACATGAAGCTGTTTTTCACTGTCCGCAAAAAACAGCGCGTTGTGGTACCGGGCGTGCAGTACGGCATAATCCCCGGCCTGGACTCCGCCTCCGGTAGTGGAATAATCATCCCAGGTGTGATCCGCCGAAACGGCGTTCAGCAGTCTGCCCTTACTCAGTCCCCAGCTGTTGGCGGAAGCGGAGGAGCAGGCAAAAACCAGTATGGCAAGCAGAAGCAGGACAGTGATCATGCGGCGGAAAAGAACGGTGCGAGGCATGGCGCAAATCTCCTTTTCAATTCATGTTCTGTCTTTTATCCATTATGTTCTCACTATAAAAACGAAAGCAAGCGTTTTTTTCTTGCAAACAAAAAGGGAACGATCTTTCCGTTCCCTTCAGATTCTTGAAATGATCGTCTGCCCTTCATTCTTCAGCCACTTCAGCGGCTGTTTGTAATCCGGCAGGATCCGCTCCACCTCCGCCCAGAAGCGGAGAGAATGGTTCAGTTCCTTCCGGTGGCACAGCTCATGCACGATCACATAGTCCAGCACGTCCTCCGGGCAGAGCATCAGCAGGCAGTTGAAGTTCAGATTCCCCTTTGCGGAACAGCTGCCCCAGAGGGTTTTCTGCTTCCGGATGGCTATGCGCCCGTAGGTCACACCCATCTGCCGGGCCCGTTCCGCCACCCGGGGCGGAATCACTTTCTTCGCCTGTTTCACCAGGGCGGCCAGCTCTTCCTCCGTCAGTTTCGGCTCCTGTGTCCGGGCCTTCACCTTCTGCAGGGTTTTCTCAATCCAGCTCCGCTTGCTTTCCAGCACCTTCCGGATTTCCGACTCCGGCATGCGCAGCGGCGCGCGGACGATGATCTCCCCCGTCCCCTCAATCCGGATTCCCACAGACCTCCGCCTGCACCGGATCAGCTGCACATTCCACGCTGTTTCCATGTTCCCTCCGTCAGCAAATGCCGGTAATGAAAATCTCCAGCCCGATGAGGATCAGGATGATCCCGCCGAAGATGGACGCCTTGCCGGCCAGCTTCATGCCCACCGTCTTGCCCAGCTTGATCCCCGCGATGCAGATGCCGAAGGTCACCAGGCCAATAATCACCGATTCAATCAGGGCAAACACCCAGGTATATTCCGCAATGGTAAAGCCCACGGACAGGGCGTCAATGGAGGTGGCAATTCCCTGCACCAGCAGCGCGCCGCCGCGCAGCAGCCTGGCTTCCTCATCCTTGTCCGTTTCTTCCTTCCGGCCCTCCAGGATCATCTTGATACCGATGAACAGCAGCAGTGCCAGCGCGATCCAGGGAATAAACGGCTGGAAGGCCTGGAAGGCTTCGGCGATGGAGTGCACGCACAGCCAGCCCGTCAGGGGCATTACCGTCTGGAACAGGCCGAAGGTTCCGGCAATCAGCAGCACCCGCTTCGCCGGCATTTTCGGCTCGTTCAGCCCGTTGGCAATGGAGACGGAGAACGCATCCATTGCCAGGCCGACGCCGAACAGGATACTGTTGAGCACGAATAAGAAATTGAATTGCAATTCCGTTTCCCCCAATAAAACAGTCAGGTACGGCGAATCCATACCTGACTGTCTTCGAGACAATCCATGTATAGCTTCGCAGTTATACATGAGTCTCGCATATTAAAGCAAGCCAGGCCGGGAGGCCAGTATGTTGACTTGCTGCGCATTAACGCTTGCTACTCCCCCATGGGTCGGAACCCATTGTAAGAGCGGGGTTTGCGGTTAGTCAATTCTAATGTTTAAATCCTTTAATTATAAAGCGTTGACACCTCAAATTGCATTTTGGAGTTTCTATCGTTAGACGATTCTAATTTTGACAATTCTTTTTCATTTTTCTCCCAGTTCCCGGTCCCATTCCTGCAGGAACTGCTCCATGAAGATGTGGCGCTCCTCCGCCATTTCCTTTGCCTTTCCCGTGTTCATCAGGTCCTTCAGCAGAAGCAGTTTCTCATGGAAATGGCTGATGGAACCCTCCGGCGTCCGGCCGTGCTTCCCGCCGTAGGCAAAGGTCCGGGCGATTCCCACCGCGCCGATGGCGTCCAGCCGGTCCGCATCCTGGATAATCTGTCCCTCCACAGTTCCGGGGCGTTTTCCTTTGTTCTGGCTGAAGGAAACCGCGTTGATGGCCTCGCAGATCCTGTCCGCAGTTTCCGGCTCCATGCCCTGCGCCTTCAGGAAGCGCCTGGCGTTTAAATTATTCTCCGTATGGAACAGCTTGTGGTCGTCCGCGTCATGGAGCAGGGCGCCCAGCGCCACAATCCGCCTGTCCGCTCCCGGCTCCGTCTCCGCGATCAGCATGGCGTTGCGGTAAACCCGCAGGGCATGCTCCAGCCCGTGGCCGTCCGCGTTCTCCGCAAACAGCTCCCGGATATATTCTTTGGCCGCGTCAATCATCTGCTGCATTTCCCGCAATCCTCACCGTTTTTTGATTGTGTTCATCATATCACGGAACCGGAGGAACAACAAGAAAACCGGGGAGGTGTCCTCCCCGGTTGCGGGATTATTCCGTTATGACTTCATCCTCCGCCAGGACTTCCTCCAGCGGAATCTTAACTTCCCAGTTGTCTTCCAGAATTTCCTTGTTTTCCCAGACCTCCGCCGTTAATGTCAACTGTCCCAGATCATCCGGCTTTACATCCATCACAGATTCCATCCAGTCCGGGAATTCATCACCATTATCATTCCATCCCAAAGGCCAGACAACATCATTGGTAACAGAGTTGTAGACATTCACACCCGCTCCCGCATGCCCAGCGCCATCGCTTGTCCGGATCGGGTCTGCTGTAAAATGGATCTGTGTATGCAGCTGGTTATCAATCCAGCCGATGCCTGTCAGTTTCACATTTTCCAGCAGGGAGATGTCCAGCGGCTGTGTATAATCCAGAATCTTCATTCCCTCACGTGCTGTTTTCGAAAACGCGGGATGCAATTCAGGCAGCTCAATACCTTCCTCATTTTTCCCATACTCTTTCAGGAACGGAATCAGGTCAATCTGTTTATACCGGCTGACGCAGACCTGCTCGATGCCCACTGTAAAAGCGTCCTTTTCCGTCCGCAGCGGGTTCTTAGCCTCAATATGCTTTATATAGATCTGCCTGCGCCCCGTTTCACTGGTTCGTTGCAGAAGATATGTTTCTGTTTTCGGTTCTTTTCCTTCTGTGTCCTTCTCATAACCTCCTACGCAGTATCCTTCTTCAGGAGCCCCATGGTCTCCCGTCATATCTTCCAGCGTGTAAACAGCCCATGCTTCATTTCCTTTTACCAGAGCTGAAAGCACTTCCAGGCGGATTCCCTGCTTCTCACAGCTCATATTGACCGGCTTCAGTTCTTTTGCGATGTCCGGCCATTTTTCTTCAAGCTGCCTGTTGACCTCTTCCTCAATTACCAGGGGCTCCGCGGTTGCTGTCTGTTCTATTTCCGGTACAGCAGTATTCTCATCGGTTTTCGCCTGGATGGAAGCAATTGGGATCTCAATTTTCCAGGTTGTGTCTGAGATTTTCTTGTGGTGATAAATATCAGCCTTAAGCTCCAGGTGATTTATGTCATCCGGTGCAATCTCCCACACATATTCCGCATATTTCTTCCATGCTGTCTCCCCATTACTGAAAATACCCCATGATAATTCGTCATATGCGGGATTTCTGCTGTCTTTCTCCTCTGTGATGGCCAGTCTGGGCGTACCCATCCAGGACAGATAAGTTGTATTTCCTATCGTACAAGTTGTTTCATCCGGATTGTGGATCTGCACATGCAGCTTATTGTCAATCCAGCCGATCCCAGTCAGGGAAACCGGCCCGCACAGGGTTTCATCCAGCGGCTGCGTGTAATCCAGGATTGTCGGATATTTTGACAGATCCACATTGGCGAAAGAGCCAGTTGACCAATCCAACGTCTCTGCCAAGGTATCTTCCGGTTTATCTACCCCTTCCACAGTTTTCCCATACTTCTTCAGCAGAGGAAGCAGGTCAATCGTTGTAACTTCTTCTGTCATCAGACCGATAAGATTGACTACAAGCTTGCCGTCAGGTTGCACCGGTTCCGGTATATCATATACTTTCAGGAATGTGGCCTTGTGCTCTTCCGTTTCATCCCAGTCCAGTCTCATCGAATACAAACCCGTGCCGCCCAAATTGTCAAGATAGTAGGTATTCAGATTATCTTTGATCCTGTCACCTTCCAGATCCTGAAGAGAATAGACGACATACAGCTTCTGATCCTTGATCAGGGCATAGATGACCTCCGCTCGAATTCCCTCCTTCTCACAGTTGAGGTTCACCGGCTTCAGTTCCTTCGCAATTCCAGGCCAATACTCCTCAATCTCCCTGCTGATCTTTTCTTCAAGGGTCAGGGATTCTGCTGTTGTTTCCACTTCCTGCACAGACGGTTCCGCGGCAGCGTTCAGGTCCGGAAGCATGTTCATCGGAACCTCGACAGTCCAGTCATCTTCCAGCATCGCTTTAAAAACAGTCCCTGTTGCGTATAGTTTCATACGATCCAGGTCTTCCGGCATGCAGTTGAACACATACTCGTTCCAGGAAGTCCCATCTGTGTTCAGCCAGCTCATCGGGCTGCTGTCCACCTTTATTTCCTCATACGTCTTATCTTCTACATGACAATTGGCAATGATCATATAGCTGGCATAAGGAACATCCGGATATTCTTCCATCATCGCCCAGGACTTATTCTGGAACTGCACGTGCAGCTGATCATCTATCCAGCCAATCGCCGAAAGGAAAACATTTCCGTTCAAATGAATATCCAGGGATTCCTCATACTTGAGGGCTTTCAGTTTATTTTCCATCGGCTTTCCGTCAAGCGTAAAGCGAGGCGATTCCTTCGGCGGTGTCACGCCCTCCTCCGTTTTGCCGTATTCCTTCAGCATGGGAAGCAAATCAATTTCCCTGTCCTCCCTGAAGCTGAACTGCGTAATACCGGTTCTGAGGGTATTGTTTTCGGTCGGAAGCTCTTTGGACAGATCCGTCCGGCACAGCCAGGTTGTTTTTCCTTCTGCCTGGTTAACGCACAACCTTGTATAATTCAGTTCAGATTCAAACAGCGGATCACAGTCATATTCACTGTATTCCCCGTTAAGATCCTTCGTAGTCAGGAGCAGATAAGCCTTATCTCCCTTTCTGCACCCGGACACCACTTCCACCTGCATTCCCTGCTTTTCAGTACTCAGGCCGATGGGAACCAGTTCCTCATAAGAAACATCCTCAATATGGGCTGCCATAACCTCCCGGATGATATTGTCTTCCCTCATGAGCACCGGATTATCCGGGAAGGTTTCGTTAGCCGAACCGTTTTTGAAGCCTTCCGGATTGATCGCGTATTGAAGTTCCCCGTTCTCATCCTTTTCCAGCCAGAACTCAAGCTCATGCCGGGTGCATGTATATGAGCTTTCCCCCTCCTGCCAAAGCACAGTTACGTCAGCCTTACAATCCGGATCACCGAGCTTCCCGGAAACGCTGTGAATCTTATAGCCTCCCGGGGTACCGGCTTTCATAATTTCCTTTGCGGATTCCTCCGGATCAGCCTGGTTTGTATTCCACTCATGCCTGAAAGCCTCTGTCACATAATCAGTATTACCCTGTTTCCAGTTCCAGAAGAACCACCACAGGCACTCACCGAAGTTCCCCTTCAGCTCATACTCAGCCCACTCTTCTGCCGCAGCAGCCGCTTCATCCTGGACAGCAGTATTCCCTCTGTTTTCCGACAGGAACACGTCAATCGGGATCTGGACTTCCCAGTTATCATCCACAACACCCTTGGTTTCCCGGACTTCAGCACAGATCCACCTTTGTGCAGCATTTTCCGGCCTGATATCTAATACAAATTCATACCAGTCCATGAACCAGTCACCGTTTTCATCCCATTGTGCCAGATAACCGGATTGACTGGAGAAAGGGTCATAAACAGATACTGTCGTTGCGGGAAATGAGGTGCCGCTTTCCGTCTGGATCGTTTCTTCCGCAGCATGCATCTGGACATGCAGCTGATTGTTTATCCAGCCGATACCGGTCAGCTTTGCGGTTTGCGTAAGGGGAACATCCAGCGGATTGGTATAGTCCAGGATCTTCAGGTTTTCTGTGGATTCCTCGTCTCCCGTCAACCTGGCATTTTCAGGTGCGTTTACCCCCTCTGTTTCCTTCCCATATTTCTCCAGAAAAGGAAGTATATTAAAGCTTTCATCATTTTCAAATCTAACCAGATCTATTCCGAACGGGATGGTGCCATCTTCCGCCCGATACTGTGCGAACTGTTCTATAAAGAACAGCCAGAAGCTTTTGTTTTCAGCATAATTGCTGTACGGTCGTGAATACCCCATACGAGGAGCTTCGGGTTTGAACCACTGCTCAATCTCCATATCAAGTCCGTCGTACCGTCTCTCAAGATCCTGAAGAGAGCAGAGAATATAGAGATCCTGTCCTTTCACGCAGCCGGAAATGACTTCCATCCGGATTCCCTGCTTTTCCATGCCCAGGTTGAGCGGAATAAAGTCGTCGTAGGAAAGATCCGAATAACTGATTGCTTTCCGGACAATCTCCTCCTCCGTCAGGAGAACCAGTTCATTTTCCGGTACCGGTTCAGCAGCCGTTCTGTTTCCAAAGCCATCCGGATCAACGCGGTAGGCCTCCATCGCTGGCGTAATCTGCTGCAGTCTGAACGGTATTTCATACCTGTTGTATGTGCCCGCATCCCACTGTACAGTCAAATCAACCGTACGGACCTGATCGTTGTCCTTTCCGGAAATACCGTTAATGATGTATCTGCCCGGTTTGCCGGATGCCATGAGTTCCCTTGCGGCCTTTTCCGGATCAGGCTGACGATCTTTCCACTCGTCCGCACATACGCCCAGCAGATATCCTGTGTCCTGCCCAACCCAATCCGTAAAGAACGCCCACAGGGTTCCCTTAATTTGTTCATCAGATTCGTTTTGACTGTTTGCAGACGGTTCTTCACCCATCTTCTCCAGGATCGCGCTGACCGGAACCTGGATCGCCCAGTTGTCTTCCACCACTCCTGTAACCTCGGAGATACGGATCTTCAGCTGCATCCGGTCCACGTCCGCGGGCGTGGAATTGAATACAAACTCCTTCCACTCAGATTTGTAAGACGCTGGTTCGTTTACACCCCACATCACTGGACTCTGTTCATCAGCAAGTGACCAACCGCCTTCCTTCGGATAGTTCACAACCGACACCATATAGCGGTCATAGCCGTATCTTTCCGGACTGCCGGTCAACCCGTATACCTTGTTTTCCCTGCATTGAACCTGCACATGAAGCTGATCCCCGATCCAGCCGATTCCGGACAGGAAAACATTTTCTCCCAGTTCGACATCCAGTGGTTTGTTATAATCCAGAACCTTTATGCCGAGGTCCTTAGCACTCTCGTCCACATACACCTTGTCTAAATTCGGGAGCCAAATGGCCTGTAGCGGGATCACCCCTTCCGAGTTTTGGCCATACTGCTTCAGCAGCGGAATCAGGTCCAGCTCGGTCAGCGATCCCAGGGGGATATCCTTCACGTCCAGCGTAAGCTTCCCGTCTTCAGGAAGAATGGGTTCGCTGAACACTTTGTGTGTCATATAGATTTTCCCGTATTCCGGATTGTCGCAGAAGAACGAGGTGCCGTCCGTTTCTGACGCATCTTCCGCCAGGTTGTCGAATATTAGGGGATCATAAAATGTGTTAATCCGATCCCCTTCCAGATCCTTCACGGAGTAGACAACCCAATATTCATTCCCCTTCACCAGGGCGGATATCACGTCCATCCGGAATCCCTGCTTTTCACAGCTGAGATTCACCGGCTTCAGTTCTTCCGCGATGCCGGGCCACGATTCCATTTCCAGCCTCAGGGCGTCCTCAAACGGCAGGGCGGACTGGTTTTCCGTTCCGTTGCCCGCCTCCCCGGTCCCGCCGGGCACGGTTTCCTCTCCTTTGCCTTCCGACAGCGCCGTCACCAGGGGTGTTGCTGTTTCCTCCTGGAACATATCGGCCGGAACCTGGATCTCCCAGTTTCCTTCCACAATTTCTTTGTTCTCCCAGACATCGGCCGTTAATGTCAACCGTTCCAGATCTTCCGGCCTTACGTCCATCACAGATTCCATCCAGTCCGGGAATTCATCACCGTTATCATTCCATCCCAAGGGCCAGACAACATCATTGGTAACAGAGTTGTAGACATTCACACCCGCTCCCGCATATCCGGTGTCATCGCTTGTCCAGATCGGGTCTGCGGTAAAATGAATCTGTGTATGCAGCCGGTTATCAATCCAGCCGATTCCAGTCAGCTTCACATTCTCCATAAGCGGGATATCCAGCGGCTGCGTATAATCCAGAATCCGCAGACCAGGATAAGACGTTTTCGAGAATGCCGGATGCAGTTCCGGCGGTTCGATTCCTTCCGTCTTCTTGCCGTACTCCTTCAGGAACGGAATCAAATCAATGCTCTTTTCTTCCGATACACCTATTTGATTGGTTTTAAATGTGAGATTTGCAATGCTGTCTGGATCATCGGGCATCTCCATCTCATAAATCCAGAAGCTTTCGTTTTCATCGAATTTATTAAGCAGCTTTACGAGTTTTCCTGTATGAGAATCTTCCATCACCCGATTGCCGGACAAGTTCAGATTCAGCCCATAAGCATATCTGTTCTCATCATCTTTCACAGAAAGCAGGATGCTGGCCTTGTTCTCCTTTATGCAACCTGAAATCACGTCCACCCGAATTCCCTGGTCTTCAGCGCTGAGACCGCTGATCGGAATCATCTCGTCATAGGAGACTTCCGGGTAAATATGTTCAAAACATTCCCGGAGAATGGGTTCGTCAGCCGCGGAAAGCCGTTCCGCCTCAAGGACAGCAGTCTCTGCACCGGCATCCGCCATTATGGAATCAACAGGCACCTTGAACTCCCATGTTGCCTCCAGGGTATTCGTGAGATGTGTCACATGGGCCAGGAGCTTCAGTTGGTCTTTCTCTTCCGGGGAAACCTTCATGACGTCTTCCTGCCATACGGGGTGTCCTTCATCCGTATAGCCCCATGACAGCGTGTCATAATCCACGTTCCGGCGGTCATCCTTATCTGTAATCTTAGCCTGGATGCTGATCATCCAGGAAGAACAACTGCCCCGTCCGATAGTGGTAACGGATGCCTCTGTATCATGGGTCTGCACGTGCAGCTTATTGTCAATCCAGCCGATCCCGGTCAGCTTCACCGGTCCGCACAGGGATTCATCCAGGGGCTGCGTATAATCCAGGACGCTTGAATACATATCGGATATAATATCAGGATTATCCGACTGGACCGACAAATCTTCCGGCAGGGCCACGCCCTCCGCCGGTTTTCCGTACTGCTCCAGCAGCGGGTTCAGATCGATATAGAAGTACTCAGAGGTGCCCAGATCCTGAAAGCTCATCCTGACCTGATCAGTGGATCTCGCAGCCCTGTTCATTTCACACTTTCTCAGGTATGCACCCTTATGATTTGCCTCGTCATAGTCCAGCCTCAGAATATTCTGTCTTCCGTCGCCCGAGCTAAAATTATCGTCATAGAAGATTCTCAGGTCGTCTCCCACCCGTTCCCCTTCCAGGTCCTGGATGGTATAGAGCATATACAAATCCTGATCTTTGATCAGGGCGGAGATCAGGTCTAAGCGGACGCCCTGCTGTTCACTATTCAGGTTCACCGGTTTCAGTTCGTTGATGAGTCCTGGATATTTCGATTCCAGTTCCTCTATCGCTTCCTGCGATAATCCTTCTCCCTCTGTTGCTTCTCCTTTGCCCTCGGACAGTGCCGTCACCAGGGGCGTTGTGGTTTCCCGCGCCCGGATTTCGTCCGGCCGGATAATCAGATCCCGGGAGGCCGCCGTCACAAAGCACAGCACCAGCACCGCTGCCACCGCGAGCACAGGCAGGCGGAAACGGGATTTGCCTTTGTTCGTTTTCTGCGCATGTTTCTTCTGTATCAGGCTGATCGCTTTATTGTCCATCCTTTCCGCAAATCCCTTCGGCGGTTCAGGACAATGTGCCTGCAGCGTTTTTTCAATATCATTCTTCAGATCATTCTTCAGCATGATTCAGGCCCTCCTTTGTCATCTGATCCTTCAGTATCTTCAATGCGTGGTTAATGCGGGAAGAAATTGTTCCCCTGGGCACCCGGAGCACGGAGGCAATCTCCTGCTCGGTCATGCGCTCCTGCATTTTGAGTATCAGCGGTATCCGGTACTTATCCTCCAGATTGCAGATATACTCAAACAGCCGGTCCCCGTTCTTCTCCGCAACCAGGCTCTCACGGACGGTTTCCAGCGGAACAAGCCGTTTTCTTCTCCGCAGCTCGTTCTTCGCGCTGTTAATCACGCAGCGAACCAGATAGGTTCCCAGCATATCCGGATTCCGGATCTGCCCCAGGTGATTCCATGCCGCTTCGATCGCAGCTGAAACCGCATCCTCGGCATCCGCCTCGGAATGCAGGTAACTCATTGCCACCCGGTACATCCTGTTCCTGGTTTGCCGAACCGTTTCCAGGAAATGTCCTTCCCGATCCATCCACGCATCCTCCGTTTTCGATCGATCTGATATACAGACACACAAAAGAGGCCTTTTTGCTTTTGGGAAATGAAAAAAATGATCCGGCTATGTATAACACAGCCGGATCACCACGTCAATTCTTCTTACTTAACAACATACGGAATCCCGTTCTCTTCGCAGTATTTCATCGCGTAGGAACCATCCTTTACAGTGCAGGTCAGGCCCGTGCAGCCCTTGAACACGTTTTCTCCCATGTCAGTCACGCTTGCCGGGATCACCACTTCTTCCAGGCCTGTGCAGTCCATAAAGGCGGCTCTGCCAATATATGTCAGGTTTTCCGGCAGAACAATCTTTTTCAGGCTGCCGCAGCCCTTGAACGCCCGGTCACCGATGGACACCATGCTTTCCGGCAGCATAGCGATTTCCAGGCTGCCGCACCCGGCAAAAGTATCCTCACTGAGATATATGATGCCTTCCCGGATCCGCGCGATCTGCAGGCCGGTACAATCCTTGAATGCTCCCTGACCGATGTAGGTTACGCTTCCCGGCACGTCGACAGCTTCCAGCCCGATGCATCTGGAGAACGCATAGCTTCCCAGGTTCTCCAGGCCCACCGGCAGCGTGATGTTAGGCATTCCCTCACAGCCCAGGAAGGCGTAATCCCCGATGGAAACCGTTCCCTTCGGAATGATAACTCCCTGCAGGCTCCGACAGCTATAGAACGCCTGGTCCCCGATAACCGTCACACTATCCGGAATGACAATGCCTTCCAGGCTTATGCAATTATAGAACACGGAATTCTCAATGGCAGTCAGCTTCACCC
>Ga0310786_10004880_pt1 | contig 18465 bp, 15 predicted proteins | sample AusTroGonzalo_MG_FD_203881 | JGI IMG/M metagenome (GOLD analysis project Ga0310786, IMG submission 203881) | Bovine rumen microbial communities from tropical cattle in Woodstock, Queensland, Australia - Gonzalo_03 (v2) (version 2) | ecosystem: Host-associated > Mammals > Digestive system >... | reverse complement strand
TCTTCGGCGGTGCTTAGTACGGCAAACGGGTTGATTGCCTATGTGGTAAAAGAAGATCATACATTGGAACTGCGTCCTATTCAGGCCCGGTTGCAGGACAGTATTTATATCGTTTCGCAAGGGTTGAAAGCGGGGGAAACGGTGGTAAGCAGCGGACTATTTAAATTGCGTGCGGGGGAAAAAGTATCTCCGTTGGAACAACCTTTTACGCTCACACCGCCCGTATTGCTGCAAGCCGCTCCCGCCCCACAGGGGCGCAGTGAAGCCGATTTGGAAGCACTGGTAGAAGGAAAGGGTGATGCGTTGGTGAGGGTGCCGGAAATAAAGAATACGCCGGCCGCGGGAAAGTGAGGCTGTTATGTTTTCTAAATTCTTTATTAACCGGCCCATTTTTGCTACGGTGCTTTCCCTGCTTATTTTACTGGCAGGTACGGTGGCTATTACTCAGTTGCCATTGGAAGAATACCCGGATTTGACACCGCCCAGTGTAGCGGTGTCGGCGCAATATCCGGGGGCGGCACCCGATGTGATTGCCGCTACGGTGGCTGCTCCGCTCGAACAGGCCATTAACGGGGTAGACAACATGCTCTATATGAATTCCGTCTCAGCTTCCAACGGAAATATGGACTTGATGGTTACCTTTAAAGTGGGTACCGATCCGGACGAAGCGGTGATTAATGTTAACAACCGCGTGCAAGGGCAAATGGCTTCCCTGCCCGAAGATGTGCGCCGTTACGGGGTGAGCGTGGAGAAAAAATCTTCCTCCATTTTGCAGTTGGTGGCTTTTTATTCTCCCAACAGCCGTAGTGATACCACAACTATCGGTAACTATGTACTGCTCAATATTATTGACGATTTGAAACGCCTAAACGGTGTAGGGGACGCGCAGTTAATGTCCGCCAACGATTATGCCATCCGCATTTGGCTGCGGCCGGATGTACTGTCTCAGCGTGGACTGGCGGTAGGAGATATCATCAATGCAGTACAAGCCCAAAACGTGCAGCGCGCCGCCGGAAAAATCGGGCAAGCCCCGCTTGAAAAAAGTGTCAGTCATACCTATACCATGCTGGCACCCGGGCGGTTAAAAACGCCGGAAGAGTTTGGCGAAATTATTTTGCGCACGGAAGAAGACGGCACTTCTTTGCGCTTGAAAGATGTAGCTCGTGTGGAACTAGGCAGCCAGACCTATGAATTTAATGGCAGTTTGAACGGGAGACCGGCTGTACCGGTAGGCATTTTTTTAACGCCAGGAGCTAATGCGGTCGCTACGGCCAAAGCGGTTGAAGAACGATTACAAGAATTATCAAAACAATTTCCGCCGGAACTGGACATCACTTATAGAGTGGCTTATGATACGACGCTGTTTGTCAAAGCTTCTATTAAAGAGGTCGTCATGACATTGCTGGAAGCTATGCTACTGGTGTTTTTGGTGGTGTATGTGTTTTTAAAAGACTGGCGCGCTACGCTGATTCCGTGTTTGGCGGTGCCGGTGTCCATTGTGGGGGCGTTTGCTGGAATGAAACTGTTTGAGTTCTCCATTAACACGCTCACATTGTTTGGGCTAGTGCTGGCTATCGGGATGGTAGTAGATGATGCCATTGTGGTGATTGAAAACGTGGAACGTATTTTGCAGGAAGAAGATATTTCCGTCAAAGACGCCACTATTAAAGCCATGGGAGAAGTATCCGGCCCGGTGGTGGCGATTGTGCTGGTGTTGTGTTCGGTGTTCGTGCCGGTGGCGTTTATGGGCGGGTTGACAGGGGTGATGTACCAACAGTTTGCTATTACCATTGCGGTATCGGTGGTCATTTCGGGCTTTGTGGCACTCACGCTAACACCGGCGTTGTGCGCGTTACTGTTACGGAAAAAAGCAGAAGCCACGTCGGGATTTTTTCACCGGTTTGACCAAGGCTTTTCATCATTAACAGAGCATTACACAAAGTGGGTATCTTTTTTCATTCGGCGCAAAGGGCTTTCCGCCGCAGTGCTGGTGGTACTGCTGTTAAGCACGTGCTGGTTATTTAAACTAGTGCCGACTTCGCTGTTGCCGGCCGAAGACCAGGGAATGATCATGGTCGCAAGCACGTTAGATCCGGCCACGTCTCTGTCGGATAGTATGAAAACGGGTGCTGCGCTGGAAAAATTGTTGTTGGCCAATCCGGCTGTATTGGAAGAACAGACTTTTACAGGGTACGATTTACTCAGCAGTACACAAAAAAGCAACGTCATTTCTTCGTTTGTGCTCTTGCAACCTTGGCAACAACGGAAATCAAAAAATCTTTCTGCCGATGCGGTGGTGGAAGAAGTAGCCGCGTCTGCACGCACGCAGTTGCCGGCGGCGTATGTCATGCCGTTTAATCCGCCTGCTATTTTAGGAATGAGTACTACAGGTGGGCTGGAAGGGTATCTTCAAAACCGCGGCACGGGGGACAGTAAACAACTCTCTGCCCAAGTGCAACGATTGATAGAGGCCGCGTCCAAACGGCCCGAAATCGCCAGTGTAAATACCACCTTTTCGGCTGATATTCCGCAATACCAAATTGAAACCGATACGATTAAGGCCCTTTCAATGGGAGTAGCACTGGACGATTTATATGAGGCGTTGGCGGGTACGTTCGGGGCTTCGTATGTAAATGATTTCACTTATTCCGGACGCAGTTTTAAAGTGATGGTACAAGCGGAAGGAGCCTACCGGGCCACACCCGAACAGTTGGGCGGTGTGTTTGTGAAATCGGCGGGGGGTAATATGGTATCACTTGCTTCCCTGGTGACGCTCCGGCCTGTGTTGGGGACGGACGCTGTGGAGCGGTTCAATGTTTTTCCGGCTGCTAAAATTATTGCTACGCCCGCCAAAGGGTACAGTTCCGGTGAGGCCATTAAAGCTTTGGAAGAAACGGCTCGCGAAGCACTAGACAGCCACTTTACGCTAGCCTGGACAGGTAGCACCTATCAGGAAAAAATGACAGGCAGTGCATCGGCCGTTGCCTTATTACTGGGAATGGTGGTGGTGTTTTTAATTTTAGCCGCACAGTATGAAAAATGGAGTTTGCCGGTCAGTGTTTTGCTGGCGGTGCCGTTTGCCGCTTTCGGTGCCTTGGTGGGTACGTGGTTACGCGGACTGGATAATGATATTTATTTTCAAATCGCTTTGGTGGCGCTGGTGGGGTTGGCTGCTAAAAATGCCATTTTGATTGTGGAGTTTGCCGTATTATTGCGAGAGCAAGGTATGGAAAAAGCAAAAGCCGCCGCGGAAGCCGCGCGCTTGCGTTTCCGGCCGATTGTAATGACATCATTGGCATTTATTTTAGGTTGTGTGCCGCTGGCTGTAAGCACGGGGGCCGGCGCGGCCAGCCGCCATGCTATCGGTACGGCGGTTGTGTTTGGTATGTTGGCCGCCACCGGGATAGCCCCTTTGTTTATCCCTTTATTTTTCTGCTGGTTCAGCGGTAAAACGTCTTCCTCAGCCGCGACAGAAAAGGAGTTGTAAATGAAAAAGATATGGATGATATGTATATGTGCTTTTTGTTGTGGCGGATGTATGATGGGGCCGCAGTATAAACGCCCGGCTTTGGATCTTCCCGCTGAAGCGGAGCCTGCTGTCTGGGACGAATTTTTGCAGACGCAATGGTGGCAGTTGTTTGAGGACGAAACTTTAAACGAACTGGAAGAGCGTGCTTTGAAAAACAATCAAAATCTGCAAGCCGCTTTGGCGCGGGTAGAACAAGCGCGCGCGGCTGTAGGTGTAGCGGCGGCAGATCGTTGGCCGGTATTGAATGCGGAGTTTTCCGGCGGGCGGCAAGGAGATAAAAATAATTCCTGGCAAAGCACCAGCCAAGCGGGCGGTGCGCTTTCGTTTGAACTGGACTTGTGGGGCAAATATCGCCGTTTAACACAAGCCGCGAGGGCGGAGTGGATGTCCTCGCAGGCTACGCGGGATGCAACGTATCTTACTTTGACGGCGGAAGTGGCCACACAGTATTTTAATTTGCGCAAGTTGGAAGAACAAATTGCCATTGCCCGCCGCACTTGGACGGCGCGGGAAGAAAACGTGCGTATTTATACCAACCGCTATGATACGGGGTATTGTTCGGAAGTAGATTTGCGGCGTATTGAAGCCAACCGTGACAGTGTGCGCGCTCAGTTATATACATTGGAATTGCAACGCGCACAAGCGGAAACAGCTCTTTCGGTGCTGGTAGGAAATTCGCCAAGAGAAATGCGAAATTTTGTTCTTCCGTCCGGTAAAAAAGTAGAGGATATTTTCCTGGTGCCCCAAGTGCCGGAGTATTTGCCATCCGATTTACTTTCCCGTCGGCCGGATATCGTTGCCGCGGAAGAAAATTTGCGCAGTGCTAATGCAAACATAGGGGCGGTGCGTGCGGCCTATTTTCCATCTATTTCGCTCAGCGCGTTTGCCGGTTATCAGAGTGGGGTTCTCAACGAAATTTTTCGTCACGCTAACGAGAGTTGGAACGGAACGGGAAATGTGCTGGCCCCGTTGTTTGCCGGTGGCAAAATACGTGCTCAAAACAGAAAAGCCCGCGCGGTATATAAAGAAAAACTAGCCGACTATTTAAACACAGTGCAAACGGCATTCAAAGAAGCGGCGGACGCCTTAGCCGCCGACAAATGGAGCCGTGCCGTATTTGAAGCCTATGCGGCGCAAGTGCAAGCCATGCAACGAAGTTATGAATTGACGCGCAAACAGGCTGATGCAGGGTATATAGGGGTGACCGATTTACTGAACGTGGAAGAAACCTTGTTGTCCGCGCAAATGAACGTGGTACAGGCACGCACGGATGAACTGTCTGCGTTAGTCAATGTGTGCAAAGCATTTGGCGGAGGGTGGAGAGAAAACGGCGGGTTTTCCGCTGGCAAATCAGAGTAACCATAAAGCGCAAATTTGTTAAAATATAGGCATGAATAATTCCATGCTTTGTCCGCTGGACGGACGCTATCGTTTGCGTGTCGGCATGCTTTCTCATTACATGGGAGAGTCTGCGCTTGCCGTCAACCGGGTGCGGGCAGAAGTTATTTGGCTGAAAATTTTATCCGGCTTAAAATTACCGCGCTTTAAACAACTTACCGCCGGCGAGCAAAAAATTTTAGATAACATTTGCACGCTTTCTCCCGCCGATTTGGAAATACTGCAACAAATAGAAACAAGCGGATATAAAACGATTCCCGCTACCAAACATGACGTCAAAGCCGTGGAGTATTTTTTGCGCTTGAAACTGTCAAACACTTCACTCAAAGATCGTTTATCATGGATTCACTTTTCTTTGACCAGCGAAGATATTAACAGCGCAGCCTATGCCGGGTTGTTAAGTGACGGGACGGAAAAAGTCCTTTTGCCCGTTTTGCTTCAATTAGAAAAAAAATTGGACCGGCTGGCCCGCAAAGAAGCACGCTCTGTGATGCTGGCGCGCACACATGGTCAACCGGCCGTGCCGACCACGTTTGGTAAAGAAGTACGCGTGTTTGTCCATCGTCTGCACCGCCAAATTGAGCAGTTACAAAAACAAGAAATTTCTTGTAAATTCGGCGGAGCTGTTGGAAATTATAATGCGCACATGGCTGCTTTCCCGCAAGTTAATTGGCGCCGCGCCGCGCAACAATTTGTGCGTGCTTTGAACCAAAAACGCCGCATAAAAATCATTCTTACTCCCGCATCTACACAAGTAGATCCGCGGGATACTTACGCGGAATTATTTGATACGTTGCGTCGTATTCATATTATTTTGATTGATTTTTGCCAAGACATGTGGCACTACGGTGCCGCCGGTTTTATCCGCCGGCAAGTGAAAGCGGGGGAAGTCGGCTCGTCTACCATGCCGCAAAAAGTTAACCCGATTGATTTTGAAAATGCCGAAGGGAATTTGCAGTTGGCTAATGCGCTGTTGAACTTGTTTTCACATAAGTTGCCCGTGTCCCGCTTGCAGCGCGATTTGTCCGACTCTACCGTTTTGCGTAATATGGGCATGGCGTTTGGGTATGCGTTACAAGCCTATTTGTCTATTGGTGAAGGGCTGAATAAAATTTCATTTGACTGTGTATCGGCCCGTCGGGAATTAGAATCACACCCCGAAGTGTTGGCCGAAGCCGTGCAAACTATTTTACGTGCCGTCGGTTATGCTCGCGCGTACGAAGAAGTGCGCGATTTTACCCGCGGGAAGACTATTACCGGCAACGATTGGCAAACATTTGCAGATCATCTTGATATAGACTCAGCAACGAAAGAAAAACTGTGCCGCCTGACGGTAGGCGCATATGTAGGTTTAGCACCCAAACTAGCGGAGGGAAAAAATGATTGATATTGTATGCGGCGGACAAGCCGGTGATGAAGGAAAAGGTAAAATTTCTGCGTATTTATCCTATAAGGGAAATTACGATTATTGCGTGCGTATCGGTGGCCCCAATGCAGGGCATACCGTGGTGCAGAACGGACAATCATACACACTTAAAAATATTCCGTCCGGATTTTTAAATCCCAAAACAAAATTGGTGTTGGGTGCCGGTGCATATACCAAAACGGAATGGTTGCTTGACGAAGTGAAAAAAACAGGCACGCAGGACCGTCTGATTATTGATCCGTATGCTGTACTGATTACGGACGAACAAACTGCCGCCGAACGCGGAGCCTCCCACTTTATGAGTCATATCGGCAGCGTGGGAACCGGCTTGGGGCAGGCCGTCAAAGAACGTATTGAACGAAGAAATATTAAATTTGCCAAAGACGAACCGTTGCTCAAAGATTTTATACAGGAAGTGCCCGAATTACTCAATAAAGCACTCGATCAAGGCAAACATATTTTGCTGGAAGGTACACAGGGAATTAAACTCTCTTTGCTCCACGGAGAATATCCGTATGTTACTTCACGCGATACTACTGCCAGCACTTTCTTAGGGGAAGCCGGGTTAGGTCCCAAAAGTGTGCGGGATGTGTATGTGGTGTTTAAACCGTATGTTACGCGTGTGGGCCCGGGCCCGCTGGAAAAGGAACAAACCGACCAGAAATCCTTGGAAATCTACCATACCAAAGGGCACGAAATCGGCAGTGTCAGCAAACGTTTACGCCGCATAGGTGCGTTTGAGGACCGCGCTGCTGCGCGCGCGCTGATGATTAACAACTGCACTAAAATTGCCATCACACATATTGATATGTTTGAAGGTAATGAACGGGTGCAGCGCGAAGAAGATTTTACGCCTGAAGCCAAAGCCTTTTTGGCGCACTTGCGTGAGTTGAGTGCGGCGGTGTATCCGCACCCCAAAATTGCACTTATTTCTACCGGGCCGGACATGGAAGACACGCTCGTATTATAAGCTTTATTTTAGCGTAAAAATATAAAACCGCCTCTGCCTTTACGGAACAGGGGCGGTTTTTGCATTTTGTTTTCATTAATAAGAGAAAATACATCCGGCTCCCGGAACGGGCATAGTGCCTTTGCAGCCGTAACTTTTGCACAAACGCCAGCCGATTTCCGTCCCTTGCGGGTAACATCTCCATTGATCCATTTCGTAGAATACATGTAAGCGCACGGGCACATTGTCTACCCATCCTTGTATGCGCGGATTGGAAGCCCCTTCTACGGCGGAAGATACCGGTTGTAGGTGGATCCCGCCGGGAACAGTAATGTTGCCGGTACCGAATTCGGCACCGGTACGGGTGGTGCCGGCGGGAAGATCAATATCCCATAAAGTAAAATCGTTGGTATAATAGCCGTTATTCATATAGAACAATACGTTAGCGTCCTTGGCGGCTTTCATCAGGGTGAGTACGTGGGTGAGTTTGCTTTTATAAACGGCAAAACGGTATTGCGGCAAGGCGATAGCTGCCAAAATGCCGATAATCAACACCACTACCAATAATTCAATTAGCGTAAAGCCTCTTTTCGTATGTATCATACGTTTTTCCTGATGTATAATATAACCGGGAGTTATTTTTATCGCATAAACCACTATTCTAATTATAAGAACTTTTTGTCATTTTGCCTAGACTCGCTTTGTTTCCGGCGGCGAAAAGTGTTACAATAAAAAGGAATTCGTTTTAATGAGCGGAGTTGTGTATGAAAGATATTATTTTTGATTTGGGCGGTGTATTGATTGATTGGAACCCGCGCTATTTATACCGTCATATTTTCCCGACGGAAAAAGAGATGGAGTGGTTTTTATCCAATGTGTGCACGCCCCAATGGAACACGCAGCAGGATGCGGGCCGCCCGTTTGATGAAGGTATCAAATTACTGGAAGCAAAATTTCCGGAATATACGTTTGCGATTAATTTTTATTGGTCGCGCTGGGACGAAATGTTAAAAGGGGCCATAGAAGGAACGGTGCAGATTTTGCGTGACTTAAAAAAAGACGGATACCGTGTGTATGCGCTCACTAACTGGTCGGCAGAGACTTTCCCGATTGCGCGTAAAAAATACGATTTTCTGCAATGGTTTGATGGAATGATTGTTTCCGGTGAAGAGCGACTGGTCAAACCAGATCCGGTAATTTTCAGCCGTCTGTTGCAGCGGTATAATTTGAAGGCCTCTAATTGTATCTTTATTGATGACAATGCGGCCAATATTTCAAAAGCGGCCGATTTGGGTTTTGAAACGATTCTGTTCACGCAACCGGATGCATTGCGCCAAACACTTATCAACCGAGCTGTTTTGAAATAGAGAAAACTACTTTAAAAAGCCTCCGTTTGTACGGAGGCTTTTTTCATATCTATTCGGTCTTTTCTGGTGGTGTAGCCAGAGTGGTTTTGAATCGTTGATACACAAATGAAACCGTCATCATGATGACTGCCACACTCACCAGCACTACCACGCGCGTACCGGTGGAGAAGCCCCAAATATCGCAGAGGAATAATTTGAGTAAAGCCGCTCCTACCAGCACCAGCCCCGTCTTGTGTAACCACGGAGCCGCTTTGGGCGATGCGGCAAACAGACAGGCCGCTCCACACAGGGCCCACACGATAGTATACGTGGCTGCGGCCGCCATGGGGGAAGTGAAATCAAGCGAGATGTGCGGCCCTTCGGAAAAGCAAACAGCAATTTCCAAATTGAGCAAGGCAAACCAAACCGCTGCGCCGAAGCCTTGTAATAGGGCAATGGTGTTTTTGTCTGTTCGGGGTTGCCACAAACGGGCCGCTATCCACATGGCCAGCCCGCATAAACCGTAGGTATATAAAATCCAATTGAACACTTTTGGGATATATTCATAATAGGATAATACGCACGGGTTGAATAACAGACGTATGGCCACTGTGCAGAGTAAAAATTTCCCCAGTTCTTTCATTTTGGGTAGTGTGGGCAGGTGGCGTTGCAGGCCGATGAGAAACGCCCCTTCCACCGCCAGCACTAGTGTGAGCATCTGGCATTTAAATAGACCGATGAAAGTGTAGGTAAGAAAAAATACGGCTAATCCGCCCAGTACGGCTAAACGCAGAGGCTGTTTTTCGGGGCGTTTTTTCCATAAGAACACCTGGTAAAGTGCTTCCGAAAACAAAAGCGTAAAACAGGCCGGAATTAGTTCTTTAAACAAGGGGAATAATTCCTTGCCCATGCCGTACATCACACATCCGTTCATCACAGCGGTGACAACTAATGCCCACCACAAATGTGTTTCGTCTTCCACGTGCGGTTGTAGCAAAAAGACGGGGAGTGCAAACAACACAAATAACACCCCGAACCATACGCAGGCGACTACCGTCGGAGAAGGTGGTAGTGCGGCCAGTTGCACCAAGACACCGGCCACCGCCGCGGTGAGCCATACGGAAGCATTCTTGCTGAAATAAGCCGTGGCAGCATATAACGTGCCAAACGCAATCAGAAAGCTGAATACCAGATGAATGCGTGTACCGGGAATGGTATCGGCTGCCCAAAAGAAGCACAGCGAACACATCACGATGCCGGCAATTAATTGTTTAGGCCATTTGCACCAAATGCTTGCGGCTGCTCCTGCCGCCGCGATACATAAAACAAACAGCAAAAAGAAAAACCAATTCGGCTGTGCGGAGGGAAATAAAAACGGTGTTAAAAAACCGATGATTTGTGCTAAGATCCCAACGTACGGAGCCTTTTTCCACACGGCAGTAGCAAATGCGGCCAGTGTTGTCAGCCCCAATAGTGCAAACGAGGGAACACGCCCGATTAAGTGGTAAAAAGCATGTGCCGAAAAGAGTGCGATATAGGCTACCGATAACCCAACGGCACATAATGTATCGGCGGTCAGTTTGGCGCGCGGGTTTTTCATGCGCGCACCCAGCCACCACAAAACCGCACCGAAAACCAGTGCTCCGCTAATACGCATAGAGGGGGAAATCAGGTTTTTTTCGAGCGTATATTTAATCCAAAACGCAATGCCCAACAGTAACAGAAAACCGCCCACCCAAGAAAATATTTTTATCCAATTGAGCGGAGCGGCCGGTTCGGGCCGGTGTGCCGGCACAGGCTTTGTCATTGATTGGGGCACTGCCGCAGGGCGAACAACGGGTTGGGTTGTTGGCGTGGGTTGCGGTATATTATAGGGGCGGGGAGAAAAAACCTGTTTTTGCAGGTCCGCCACTTTATCATGCAAAGACAGCAGCCAGAAAAACTGCGCGATTAGTGCTACCAGTAAAATAGCAGTAAGTACTTGTAGTTCCATGGAATCCTCATATAAAAACCCCCGTCGCAAGGGCGGGGAAAATTTTATTTAACACCGATAGATTTGAGTGCTTTTCTAAAATCGTTGGCGCGCTCTGGGCTAAAACCGCTCCACGAGTCTATCAAACGGTGTTTTTGGTCAAACAGTACAGCATGCGGGAAGCCTTCGGCCCCTACCATTTGGGCCACTTCCATTCCGTTGTACAGGGCTTTTACATCGCCCATTCCGTGGTCAACGGCGGCTGCTTTTACCGCTTTGGGATCCGTGTCCACAAAAATACCGACTACTTCCACTTTGTCGCCGTATTCATCGGCAATTACTTTCAAAGCAGGCATGGTCATTTTGCAATAAGGACACCAAGAGCCCATCACCATCAACAATACCGGTTTCCCTTTATAGTTTGTGGAATTCCAAACGACATCCGTTTCGCCCGCAACGGGTAATTCAATTTCCTCTAATACGGGCAGTTCCGGCAGAGGCGGTAACAGACAAGCTGCACCCAATACGGCGGTGCATAGCATCAAGATAATTTTTTTCACTATAATCTCCTTGTTATAAAATCGCCCACAAGGGCCTTTATTATGATAGAATACAAAAGATGGGCAAAATAATCAAATACTTAGGCAGATTATTTGGGGAGCGGGTAGACATTTTAATTATGCCGCGCCTGGGTACGCCTTTGAAATTTAAATCCCATCTGTGGAAGTTGATGGTTTTGGTGGTGGTATGGGCCGCGTTAACATTGACGGGGCTGGTGTTTTTTGTGCGCCAGTACGACTATCAACTGACTAAAGCCGATAACGAACTGATGCGTGTGAAGATGCGCTTAATCGGAGATGAGTTGGAGCGGGGGCGTAAGTATTTAAATCTCACCCGCACAACCGACCGCCAAATGCGGCAAATGCTGGGTATGCCCGACGGTAAATTTATCAATTTGCCCAAAGGCTGGGAAGCCGCCAAAGAAGCCGCCGATGCCCAAGCAAAAGCAATGTTTCAAAAAGATTTGAAAGATTTTTCCGTTGATGAATTTGAAACATATATTGATTCGTTGCAGGAAGCGGCCCAAACGCGTTTGTCCAGTTTTCAGGAAGTGGCTTGGTATTATGCCAACCGTCGTGAGGGGAGTAACTCCACTCCGTCTATCCGGCCTTCTGCCGCGCCAATCAGTTCCGGTTTTGGCTACCGGTTAGATCCGTTTGGTAAACGAACTTCCCGCAAACACAACGGGGTAGATTTTGCCGGCAAGCCAGATAGCCCGATTTTTGTTACGGCCGACGGCGTTGTTCGCCATGCGGGCTGGGTACCCAGTTACGGGCAGGCCATTTTGGTGGACCATGGTTTTGGTTATTCCACGTTGTATGCTCATACCACAGGCATACAGGTGAAAGCAGGTGATGTGGTGAAACGCGGACAGAAAATAGCGACGATGGGTTCCAGCGGACGTTCCACGGGAACACATTTGCATTATGAAGTGTGGAAAGACGGACAGGCTGTCAATCCGCGCAACTATTTTAAATAATTTTAGGAGGAAAGTATGGGATTTTTGAAGAAAGATTCGGATTTTGCTTCCGACGAACATTACTCTGTTGTAAGTGCGGAATGTTATTTCCAAGGTACGCTCAATGTGCAAGGTTCTTTGCGCGTGGACGGCACGTTGGAAGGTTCCGTGGATAATGCCCGCAATGTTATTGTGGGAAAAGAAGGAAGAATTGTGGGTGATGTGTCTGCCCAAGTAGTTGTGTGCGGCGGCATTATTGAAGGAAATGTCTGCGCGGAAATGTTGGAAATTTTGGCGCCGGCTTTTATCAAAGGTGATATCCGCGCCAAAAAAATGATTGTGGAAGAAGGCGGACGCATTGACGGTCAGTGCGTGATCGGTGAAGCACAAACAGAAAAAACTGCGGCACCGGCCAAGAAGAAAGAAGAAAAATAAGGGAGCAGAATAAATATGATATCGTTTTTGATTGAATATAAAAGGAGTATTTTAATTATTACGTTACTGTTTTTCATCGGTAGTATCGGTTATTTGGGTTTAGGTGCGTATAACCGCAGCCAGATGACAGATGCAGCCGCTACTGTCGGTGGAAAAAAGATTTCATACCGCCAATTGTACCGCTTGGTAGATGAACGGGCACGCCAAGTTCGCAACCAAGGAATTGATGTGGACGAAGATACGTTAAAAATATTGCAACAACAGTATTTGGCGGCACTAATCGGAGAAGAAATTTTGAATCAAGCCGGTAAAAAAGCCGACTTATATGTGTCTGATTATGAAGTCGCGTACGATATTCAAACAGCGCCGGTATTTGCCGACGCAAACGGTCGTTTTAATAAAAAACAATATGTGGCTTTTTTGAAACGGGACCAACGCTTGCAACCAGCCGAATTTGAAGCTCGCTGGCGCCACAGCAAATTGGCCAACCGCTTCCGCACGGTGTTGTATTCGTTTTACAAAATGACACCGGCCGAAGTAGAACATAATTATCGTGTGCAGCACGGCAATTTGAAAGATTACGAAAAAAACAAAAAAGAATTCGCCAATCAGTTAATGGATACGAAGATGAGCACCGCACAGCAGGGTTTCTTTGACGAATTCAATGCACATACCCGCATTACAAATAACTTAAAGGATTAATTATGGCAAATGAAGTATTAGTGGTCGGTTCGGTAGCATTTGACAGTATTGATAACGCCAACGGCAGTGTAAAACATGTGTTGGGCGGCGCGGCCAGTTATGCGTCCATTTGTGCCAGTTATTTTACGCAGCCTTCTATGGTGGCTGTTGTGGGAACCGATTTTACGGAAGAAGACCGCGCTCCTTATATTAAACGCGGGATTGATTTGTCCGGGCTGGAAGTGAAGGAAGGCAAAACGTTCCACTGGGGAGGCAGTTATGATAAGGATTTCAACACGGCTGTCACCAAGTTTACCGAACTCAATGTGTTCCAAGATTTTAACCCGGTGCTGACGCCCCAACATCAGAATGCCAAAGCGGTTTTCTTAGCTAATATAGACCCCGAATTGCAACTTTCCGTCTTAAAACAAGTAAAAAAACCGCGTTTAGTGGCTTGCGATACAATGAATTATTGGATCACTTCCAAGAAAAGCACATTGATGAAAGTGATTAAAAAAGTGGACATTTTGTTTTTGAACGAAACGGAAGCCCGTTTGCTGACCGGTGAATATAATTTGGTAAAAGCCGGCAAAATGTTGTTGGGTAAAGGCGTCAGATACGTGATTATTAAGCTGGGCTCTAACGGTTCTATGTTGGTGAGCAAAAAAGGCATTGCCCAATTGCCACCGTACGTATTGGAACATGTGCACGATACCACCGGCGCCGGCGATACATTTGGCGGCGGATTTACGGGGTATTTGGCCAGTTTGAAAAATTGGGATACCTTGCAATCTATTAAGCGCGCGATGATGATTGGCAACGTGATGGCTTCTTTCACAATTGAATCGTTTAGTGTGGACCGCTTGGCCGGTTTAACTAAACGGGATATCAATAAGAGATTGAAAGAATATACCACGATGTTGTGCTTCTAATGCATTGAGTAGTAATTGCTCTTTTGCGTTGTAATTTGCTATAATAGATAGTAGATTTAAGCCGGGGTGCTGGAATTGGTATACAGGATAGTCTCAAAAACTATTGCCCACACGGGCTTAAGGGTTCAAGTCCCTTCCCCGGTAAAATATAAAAACCACCTGAAAAGGTGGTTTTTTATTTTAAGTCGGGGAGCAGACAAACTGCTTTGTCTGCGTGAGGAACTTGAAACCCGGAGCGATGTTTTTGTTTGAGCGTGCGTAAGCAGCGAAAGGCAAAAACCGTGAGGGTGGGGCCGGGCGAAATTTCAGTCAAGAAATTTACGCAGGGAAAGTCCCTTCCCCGGTAAAATATAAAAACCACCTGAAAAGGTGGTTTTTTATTTTGAAAAAATAAGTTGTTTAAGAACCTAGCCCTAAAAAAAGCATACCAATAATGATGAGTAATAAATCGCGCGTTTTGGCAGAAAGATTTTTTTCGTGAAAATAGAATGCCCCGCACATAAATGTCACAATCACCGATGCGCGGCGAATCATAGACACCACCGAAATAAGTGCTTGCGGCTCTTGCAATGCATAAAAATACACAAATTCAGACACGCTCAAACACACCGACGCGCCCAGAATGCACCAACTCCAATGGAACGGGGTATTTTTGCTCCGCGCAAAATAACGCACGGCCGCCACGCCCAGCACCATTAAAATTAACTGATAAAGCGTGTACCAACTTTGTACAAAAAGCAGGTGCAAGTGTTGCAATAAGAATTTATCATACAAACTGCTGGCGGCACTACACAACGCACTGGCGGCCAGCAACCAGATCCATTTATTATGTGAAAAACGGATCCCTTCTTTGTGTCCGGTGCGTGAAAGCAACACCAGCGAGCCGGCCGAAATAACAATGCCGATCCATTGATAACAATTTAATTTTTCCCCGAATAGAATCATCGCGCCGATAAGGGTTAAAATGGGGTAGGTGGCGTTGATGGGTGCGGTGAGCGTAATGGGCAAGTGTTTGAGTGCAAAAAACATAAATACCCAAGATAATAATACAATGCAGGCTTTCAAAAATGCCAGCCCATGCCAAGCCAGATTTCCTTGTGGCAGTTGCAAAAAGGGGGAAGAAAATAAGTTCAAATGAAATTGTGCGTTGATGATAAGCGGCAGTAAAAACAACGCAGAAAAAAAGACGTTAAGCAGCAACACTTGCAAGACGTTATTGTCCCGCAATGATTGTTTGCGGAATACATCCATCAACCCCACCAGCGCTGCCGAAACAAATGCACAAATTACCCAACGCATGTTATCTGCGTCCTTTTAGCACCGGCGGTGGCGCGGCTTTTATATAAGTTTTTTTGGCGGGTTTTACGGCGCCCTTGCGGTTGGAGGTTTGCTTTTTTATTACCGGTATGGAAGCCGGTTTCACACCGTAAAAATCTAATATCCCGTTAAACAGTGCCTCTACAAACGGCTTGCGCCCTTCGGCGGAACGGGCCATTTCTTCCTGTTCCGGAAAAATAAGATAGGCATTTTCCACCAGTATACTTGGCAATTCCGGAATGCGCGGGATAAATAATACGTCGTTTGCAATCATGCCGTTGTCAGGCAACTGGACGCGTTTGACGAACGATTGATGGATCGCTTGTGCCAAATCAAAACTGTGCGGATAATTGTAATACACGCTAAATCCGCGCGGCAAGGCAAACGGATCAGCCGTTTCGGGTAAAGCGTTATAATGCAGGCTAATCAAAATGTGTGCTTTTTCATCTAAGGCAAATTGGTAGCGGTCGTCCAAACTCATTTTGTTATTGCCATGACGTGTCATCAGGACGGTGGCTCCTTGTTGTTCCAACAGAATTTTGAGGTCTTCGGCCAGTGCCAAAGTAGCTTCGTATTCCAAATAACCTGATGGTCCGACTGTCCCGTCATAAGGAGTCGTACGGCGTGGACTGTGCCCCGCGTCTAACGCAATGCGGGCACCGGCAAGTGGCTTGTGGGCAGTGGAGTTAATAGAAGGGCGGTGATATACGTCCAACACTAAGTGGTTGTCTTCGTAACGATAGCCGTGCCCCCAAGGGGATTGGCCTTCCTTAAAAAAGATGTTAAATGTGAGCGTGTCTTTACTGGACTGGACCCAGTTAATATGGTCAATCAGCGGGCTTTGTGTATCCAAACTGAGGTCTTCCGTAAAGCCATCTGTATAGTAAACTACTAGTTCCAGATGATCTTTAAACTCGTGTACGCGGATGGGTACTGCGCGGCGTGTTTCCAGCATCAGTTCGGTACGTTCAGGTTGTACAATTAAGGAAAGCCCATCTATATGATTAGTCAATTCTTCTTTTTTATTGGTTAGTTCAAGGCGGGTTTCTTCCAGCCAGGCCGATTCTTTTTCATTTAATAAAATGCGATACTGGCGGTTGCGTTGTCCGTTGAGTAACACGTTCCCGTAGGCGCGGTAGAATGGGTATAAATTGCCTTGCGAGGTGGGAAGCTTGCGCAGTTTCACGCCGTCAAGTGTAATGCGGGCCTGCCCCAGTAATTGGTCGGGGCCGAGCAGTTGGATTTTTGCCGGGGCTTTTTGTTTTGCATGAGAGCCTTTGGGGCCGTTTTTCATAAAATAGGTAATTTTGATATTTTTTGACTTTTGGTCTGCCGGAATGACGTAAGTTCCGCGGTAAATGCCGGAGTGGGGGACAGACTCTTCCATTGCAATTTTTTTCCCGTTTTTGACACCTGAAATGGTGGCTGACACCTGTGCGTCCGGCGTACCGCGGGCATAGAGATCAATGGTATCTTGCGGTGCTAAAACGAGCGAGTGTTGAGGAAAAATTTCCGTTTCGTCAAAAGCGGCTTTTTTAGCAAACTCGCTAATATCTTTTCCCGGTATAACGATATGACGGACAGCTTGGTGAATAGCCTCTGATGTACGGGCGGTGAGTAGAAAAGGAAAACGGCCGTTTCCAACCGGAAGGAACGTGATAAATCCGCCATTTGGGTGTACGGTAACCGGATAACCGTTAATGTCTAATTCCACCGGTGCGGGAAGGTTGACTTTTCCGAAGAGAAATATATTTTTTGCTCCGCTGGCTACGGTCATGTCTTCATACGGATATTGCACGGTGATAGGGGCGTCGGCTGGGGCTGTTTTTTCCTGCGCAGGCATACAAGGTGCTATCGGAAAAGAGGCTTGCCCGAGCACCGGAAGTCGAAATAATGTAAAAATAACAAAAAAAAGTATGCGTTTCATCCTTATAAAATGATAACATAATTCTATGGTCAATTGTGAAGATGTATTAAATTTTCTCAATACCTATCTTGCCATCGCAGACACACCGGATGCCAGCCACAACGGTTTACAAGTGGAAGGCACGCCGCGTGTGAAAAAAGTGGTATTTGGGGTATCGGCTTCGCTGGCACTGTTTGAAAAAGCGGTGGCGGCCGGGGCAGATTTAATCGTCGTTCACCATGGTCTGTTGTGGGGGCAGGAACAAACTTTGACGGGTTTATTTCGCCAACGGATTGATTTTCTGTTGCGGCATAATGTCAATTTGGCTGCTTACCACTTACCGTTAGATAAACATCCTATCGTCGGGCATAATGCTTGCCTGATGCGGGCGGTGCAGGCACAGCGCGTGCAACCGTTCGGCCAATATCACGGCGCACCGATAGGATACTGGGGACTTGTTAATGCGTCCTTGGAACAGTTAGTGTCCAAACTGGAAGCGTATTGTGCTAACAAGGCGCAAGTGCTTGCATTCGGCCCCAAACAAATAGAGCGCATTGCCGTTGTCAGCGGTGGCGCGCATAGTTTATTACCGCAAGCAATTGACCAGAAAATGGATCTCTACGTAACGGGCATACTGGACGAGCCCGCCTATGAATGGTGCCGTGAGGGCAACATTAATTGCGTCGCTTTGGGGCATTACCACTCCGAAAAGCCGGGCATGTTAGCCTTGCAAGAACTGGTGGCCAAACACGTGAACGTGGAAACCGAATTTATTGACGTCGCCAACCCGATTTAAATGGCGCAGGAGAAAACAATGGATAAGATGTTGAAAAAAATTGATACATATAAACAAACCGTCATTGATTTGCAAACCAATATGATTGCATGCGAAGCGGTCTCCCCTCACGAGGGTGGCAAAGGGGAAGGAGCAAAAGCTGCTTATTTGTTGTCCGTCATGAAAAATATGAAATTTGATGAAGTATCTGTAATCAATGTAAAAGATCCCAAAGCCCCTAACGGCGTGCGCCCCAATATTGTGGCAAAATATTACGGAC
>Ga0310786_10004879_pt1 | contig 18466 bp, 17 predicted proteins | sample AusTroGonzalo_MG_FD_203881 | JGI IMG/M metagenome (GOLD analysis project Ga0310786, IMG submission 203881) | Bovine rumen microbial communities from tropical cattle in Woodstock, Queensland, Australia - Gonzalo_03 (v2) (version 2) | ecosystem: Host-associated > Mammals > Digestive system >... | reverse complement strand
GAAGAATGTCCACTATGATTTCTGGGATCCCGAACTGCGTTTGACTCGTGTTGAGCTTAACAGCCGTGAGACTGTGCTTGACATGATTGTATATGCATATAGTGAAGAATACAACCGTTTCAGCTTCCAGCCAAGTCTGAGTCTTAAGGCCGGTGGTGCAGTTTACGCGCTTGACAGTATAGACGGAATGAAACCGGGAGAATGGGTAAATACTCCTGCCTACACCGAGGAGAAACATCTGGTATTCCATTTCAAGCCCATGCCGTTGGATACCAAGCAGTTTGATTTCATAGAGGGCAACGGTCCCAATGACTGGAACATCTACGGAATTCACAACTTTGACCCTGATTCAGATGTATTGTTCAAATCCCATTGGCGTAACGCCAGGACGGGTGATTGGATAATCAGTTTCCACGATGACTTTGCAATTGCAGAGAACAAGGTTTGGCAGTATGCATCAAAACCGGACGGCACCAGCGGTAAGGTGAGCCTTACGCGTGACGGAGAACAGCTTGACGTTGAGGTAAGTCCCATCAGGAACGGCTCCCGCAAGATAAAGGTGGGCGGAAAGACATATACCTGCGTCCGTTTTGATACTGACAGGTATCCTGAGTATCCCAAGAAAGACCGTAGCAACTTCAAGGACAACGGATTCCGTGACGGTGACAGCGTTACCATAGACGGCATCATACTTAACTTGTCAGCAAGTACCTGCAGCGTACTGTATGATGACCTTTTCGGACCGGACGCATATCCCAAATTTGAAGGTAAGGTGAATCCTGACGGTACGTTCCATATCAAGTTCCCGGTCAGGAACAGCCAGTCCATACGTCTTCAGGTGGAAGGAGGAGGCTTGAGAGGTCGCGGATGCACTTTTGACATTCCGGTTGAACCTGATGAGGAGTATTTCATCTATTGTGACCGTAGCCGTGGCCAGAAGATGGTCATGGGCAATAATGCGCGTGTTGTGAACGAATATCTCTCTTTCGGTCATTACGTCAGGTTTGAGGCGCTGGCAGATATGGTTGAGCACAAAACTGTTGATGCAGAGTCATATCTGGAGTATCTCAAGTCCAGGACGGAACAGGGAAAGAGGATACTGGACAGCATAGCAGCGCTCCATCCTACATTGTCCCGTAAGTTCAGGATGCTGGACCCTGTGTTCATGAAATGGGAGTTGGCCGGTGATCTGGGACAATCCAGGTTCCAATTAGACAACAAGGGCGGTATGCCGGTCTTGCCCGGAGAACTGTCAGAATATGCACATCAGGAGATATGGAATTCAAATCCTTTAACGGTGCCTCTGCCTCTGTTCAATGTATCACATTTCCTTAGGGATTATCTCCAGTCATGTGAAGGTGAAAGGGAGAGTTCAAATGACCTTGACATGATTGGTACGATAAAACTGGCCAGAGAGCGCGGTAAGGTCAATATGACTGATGCCGAACTGGATGATATTGTAACATATCTGAATGCAGTCACCATGATAGCTCATGAGTTTGATTCAATACGCAGAACCGGCAATGTGCCCATGGACAAGCTTAGTGAACTGAGCCAGAGTCTGATGGATAAGAAAAAGGATGTCATTGAAAAAGGCAGCAATGTTCTTGCACGGTATCAAAAGGAGCTCGACGCTTTCTCGGATGAATTAAACAATGAGGAGGCCGTAAAAGAATTCAAGACCAGAATTGCCATAATTGATTCCTTGGGTGGAGATCCGTTATTAAGGCAGATAGCCATCACCAAAAGTTGCATGTATATATTGGATTGGAACAAACACTCTCTTGCAGCTCCCGTCAAGGAAGTCTTTGACAGTGAGGTGAGCATGGAAGCCGCCGTCAATGCCGTCAATGCTCTGCATAACAAATATCTGGCACTGGAGAACGTTGATATTGCCGCACTTGGAAGCATCAGGGATGCAAAGGACCTGGCAGGCATAAGTGACGGACAGAAGCTCCTTGATGAAATAGTAAAGCCGTTTGAGGGCAAGATTGTCTGGATAGACGTATGGGGGTCATGGTGCCATCCTTGCCTGGAGAACCTTTCACATGCCGCAGAGGTCAGGAAAGTGCTTGAAGACTATGATTTAGTTTATCTGTATCTTGCCAACAGGACCACTGATGATGCCATGAAGAGCATCATTGCCGAGTACGGACTGTCGGGCGAAAATATAGTACACTACAATCTTCCTTCTGTGCAGCAGAATGCAATTGAGAACTACCTTAAAGTGACCGCATTCCCTGCATACAGGCTGGTTAACCGTCACGGAGCATTGCTTGACGTCCAGGCCGATCCACATGACCTGGTCGCCCTCAAGAAAGTATTAGATAGACTGTAATGTCACAAAGGTGACACAAAGGGGACGGTTCTATCTGTGTTCTTATGATAGAAAACAATTAGTTGAAGTAATTCTTAAGAACACAGATAGAACCGTCCCCTTTGTGTTTCAGGATTCTTCGTTGAAGTAGAGTTTGTAGAACTTGCCGTGCTCGTCCTCACCCTGCTCTATCAGGGATCGGCTCCCGTGCACGTATATGTGGAAGTTCTTGTCAAGCTTGATTACACTCTTGTAAAGGCGGTTCTGTTTCTTTACGGCACCCTGGCTTACATCAAACTGATCCTGAAGATGTATCTGGCGCTCCTGCTCATATCGGCTGCGGTAATCGTCAAACATGCCCACAACCTCAGGCTGCGCCATTACCTGCTGCTCAAATGTAGGCATGTCAAACTTGGAATTGTTCTTGAAGAATCCCATGGTTCGGCTCAAGAGGTCAGCCTGATCGGCACGGTTCACATCGAACTGCTTGGGCAACTCCTGCGCAACGAAGTTGCGTGTCAGGTCCATCACGTTCTGGGTCTGGAAATATGAGTCCTGCCGACGCATCAGATGAAGGAAATCATCCACCCAATAGCTGGCTCCCTGACCGTTGGTCTTATCGACCACAGCCACCATGTAGCCTTTCTCGCGCTCATAATTCATTATAAGACAGCCCTTGTCCATACGGCGTAGGTTCACGCCATCCACCGGAGTTATGTCAAAGCCCTCATCGTCATGCTCAACAGTCAGGAAGGTCTCCTTGTTCTCTATCTTGAACAGGCCGATGGCCTCGTTTATGTCGCGTCCCATACCCAGTCCTGTTATGTGAGCCACGATAAAATCGCCGCCCTTGATCTTGGGGTGCTGGCAGTTCTCATATAGATGTGTGGCCAGATCAACCGAAAAGTCATAGAGCATGCCTGGATTGTCAAAGATATCGCTTACAAGACGATAGACACGGTTGTTCTCAAGCCCCATGTCATCATGAAACACAAAACGCTCCTCACTCTTGAACGCCCCTACAAAATACTCTGTAAGCAAGGTGTTCATATCCTCACTCAAAGTATAGAGTTTCCTGGAGCACACAAACGGCTCATCATTGGCCTGGTTGCCAACGTAGTGCAGCGCCAGGCTGCTTATCTTCATCTCAGACATTTGCTATTGGTTTTGGCTGCCGCCGGCCAGGTCAAGAATCTCATTTGTTATGGCCTGCTGGCGCAGTTTGTTGTATTGGAGTGTCAACTCACCTATCAGGTTGTCGGCATTCTCGGTTGCAGCCTGCATTGCTATTACGCGTGCTGCCTGCTCACTGGCGAATGAATCCAGAACCGCGCAGTACAACCTTGTCTTGATTACCTTGGGCAGCAGACTGGTAATAAGCTCTGTGGCCGACGGTTCAAGTATATAATCGGCAACCTGTCCACCGGATTCTGACTGCGGCACGGTTACAGGCAGCAGTACCTCATCAACTATCTGCTGGGAACCGGCACTGCGGAAATGGGTGTATGTGATAATCACCTTGTCCAGATGACCATTAGTAAACAGGTCCATAAGGTCATCGGCCAGTTCTGCGGCCTTATTGTAATCACGGCTCTGCATCATGCCGGAGAATGCACGGTTTATCTTGTAGCCCTCCTTGGCAAGTGCATCGGTAATCTTGGCGCCTATAGGATAGATATGCGGCTCGTCATCAATCTTGCGCCACTCCTCAATAAGAGCTTTGGTGTGACGTATCATGTTGGCATTGAATCCTCCACACAGGCTTGAGTCCGATGACAGGCATATTATTGCCACATTCTTGACCTCACGCTCCACCACCAGCGGTGATACGCTCTGAGCCTGAGGCATTGAAGAAAGACTGGAGAGTATATGATTCAACTGCTCCACGTAAGGCAACGCAAACTGGATGCTCTGCTGTGCCTTGCGCAGTTTCACGCTCGACACCATCTTCATGGCCGATGTAGTCTTGCGTGTATTGCTGACCGACTGGATCCGGGTCTTTATCTCCTTCAGTGACATACGTTATCAGATTCCCAGTTCTGAGATAGTCTTTTCGGCAGCCTCACGGATAGCGGCACCTATCTCGTCATTCATCTGACCTGCGGTAAGTTTGTCAAGAATACTTTCCCGATATTTGGCCTTGACAATCTCCACAAAGCGCTCCTGGAACTCATTCACGCGGTCCAGAGGAACGTTCTTGAGCAAGCCCTGGATTCCACAGTAAAGAACAGCTATCTGCTCACCTACCGGCATGGGTGAATACTGGGGCTGAATGAGCAAGCGGTTGTTCTTGCGTCCCTTGTCAAGCACCATGGCGGTCACAGGATCCATATCGCTGCTGAACTTGCTGAAAGCCTCCAGCTCACGGTACTGCGCCTGGTCTATCTTTAGGGTACCGGCCACCTTCTTCATGGACTTGATCTGTGCGTTACCGCCCACACGTGATACCGAAATACCCACGTTGATGGCGGGACGGAATCCCTGGTTAAAGAGGCTTGACTCCAGATATATCTGACCATCAGTAATGGAAATCACATTTGTAGGGATGTAAGCCGATACGTCACCAGCTTGGGTCTCGATGATAGGCAGAGCGGTAAGCGAGCCCCCACCCTTTACGTGACCTACCAGTGAAGGCGGCAGGTCATTCATCTTCTCGGCCACCTCCTGCTGGCTGATTATCTTGGCGGCACGCTCAAGCAAACGGGAGTGCAGATAGAAAATATCACCGGGATATGCCTCACGACCCGACGGACGCTTAAGGATAAGCGATACCTCACGGTATGCCACAGCCTGCTTGGAGAGGTCATCATAGACCACCAGTGCATGACGGCCGGTATCACGGAAATACTCACCAATGGCGGCACCTGCCAGTGGAGCATAATACTGCAGTGCAGCAGGATCGGCAGCGGTAGCAGCAACTACGATAGTGTAATCAAGTGCACCATGCTGACGCAGTGTGTTGACTATAGTGGCAACGGTTGAGCCTTTCTGGCCTACAGCCACATAAATGCAATAGACAGGGTCACCTGCCTCATAGTTGGCACGCTGGTTTATTATTGTATCAATGGCAATGGCGGTCTTACCCGTCTGACGGTCACCGATTATAAGCTCACGCTGACCTCGGCCTATGGGAATCATGGCATCGATTGCCCTCAAACCAGTCTGAAGGGGCTGATGCACAGGCTCACGGAATACCACCCCCGGGGCCTTACGCTCCAGAGGCATTTCATAGAACGGCCCCTCAATCTCATTGAGACCGTCAAGCGGCTTACCCAACGGGTTGACCACGCGACCCACCATGTTCTCGCTAACGTTTATTGAGGCTATACGTCCTGTGCGATGCACAATCATATCCTCCTTGATCTGATCGGTGGGACCCAGCAGGATGGCACCTACGTTATCCTCCTCCAGATTCATAACTATGGCTTGGATGCCATTGTCAAACTCTATCAGCTCATCGGCCTCGGCATTCTTGAGTCCGTAAATGCGGACCACACCGTCACTCACCTGTAGCACGGTTCCAACCTCCTGGAAGCGGGCCGATGTATCTATGCCCTTAAGCTGTTCCAGAAGTACCTCCGATACCTCACTTGCCTTTATTCCGTTTGCCATTATATGATACGGTTATTCTTTTCTATAAGTTCCTTGCGGATTCTCTGCAGTTTGCCAGCCACACTGGCGTCCAGGCGGAATCCGTCAACCAGAAGCACAAATCCGCCGTCAAGTGACGGATCAACGGTGTGTGTCCACTCCACACGACCGTGCTCTACATTCTCTACCAGCTGTTTCAGCCTTGCCCTGCGTTCATCACCCACAGGGGTAGCTGTTATAAGCTGAACCGGCACAATACCATTCCTGAGGCGATACAGGTCCTGATAGCTTACGGCCATAAACAGCAGGCAGTCTCCGCGGCCTGCATCCACGGCAAGCTTGAAGAAAGCCTTGGAAGAGCCGCTAAGTGGTTTCTTACCGTCAGTGACCGCAATATCAAGAAGATTACATTTGTCACTGACGCTTACCGTCGGGTCAACCAGACGGTCATGTATGGCACGTACAGACCGCATCCGCCCGGCAAGCGTCTGCATCTCCTGATACACCTGCCCCGAATCGCCCTGCTCCACCGCATACTCCAGCAGAGCCTTGGCATAACGCACGGAAACGGTTCCTGTATTCATACCTTACTTTTCTGTTTTGACATCATCTATCATACGGTCTATCAGAAGAAGCTGGTCCTCATCGGTGGCCAGTTCCTTAAGGACAACCCTCTCAGCCACCTCGACTGACAGTTCGGCTACCTGACGGCGCAGGCTGCGCAGAGCCTCCTCCTTCTCAAGACGGATCTGTTCGCGTGCATCGGAGATAAGTTTCTCACCACTCTCCTTGGCACGGCTCTCTGCCTCTGCAATGATCTCATCCCGCCGGTCGGCTGCCTCCTTGAGGATACGTGCCTTCTCGGCACGTGTCTCCTTGAGAAGCTCATCACACTCATTCTGGATTCCGGCCAGACGCTCGTTGGCCTGACGGGCCGCATCAAGCGACTTGTCTATATACTCGTTGCGCTCGTCAACCATACGGGTAATTATGGGGAATCCCCACTTTACCAGTATAAAGAAGACTATTCCGGCTGCAATGAGCATCCAGATGATTGTCCCGACTTCAGGAATCAGCAGGTCCATTACTTAGCGTAAAGTGCCAACAGACAAACAATTACGGCAAAAAGCGATACGCCCTCCATGAAAGCGCCGATAACAATCATCGCTCCACGGATATCACCGGCAGCCTCCGGCTGACGTGCAATTGACTCCATTGTGGACTGGCCGATCTTACCCAGACCGATAGCTGCTCCGATAACTGCGATTGCGGCACCCAGTGCTATACCGGCATTGCCCATAGCTGCACCTGCGGCAGCCTGCAAGAATGTTGCTAACATCATAATGTTTACAGTTTAAATTGTTGATATTTCATTATTTACTTTCTCATTTATCACATTTTTACCCTTTGCATGTTCAGCTTCCGGATGTGCCAGACCTATGAACACCGATGACAGCATTGTGAACACATATGCCTGGATATATGCCACCAGCAACTCCAGCATATTCATGAATACCATAAAGAACACTGACAGAACGGTCATGGGAGCTCCAATCATAGGCCCCATCCTGGCCGTTATGAATATCATGCATGTAAGAGCCAGTATAATGGCATGACCGGCAGTCATGTTGGCAAACAGACGTACGGTCAGGGCAAAAGGTTTGGTGAATATTCCTATTATCTCTATAATAGGCAGTACCGGCAGCGGAGCCTTGAGGAATATAGGCACATCGGGCCAGAGTATCTCCTTCCAGTATTCACGGTTGCCGAACACATTCACGGTAAAGAATGTAACCAATGCCAGGGTAAGGGTTATGGCAATATTACCGGTTACATTGGCTCCTGCCGGGAATATGGGAATAAGTCCCATCAGGTTGCTCAGCAGGATAAAGAAGAAAATGGTGAGCAGCAACGGGGCATACCGCTTATACTCCTTACCAACCGATGGCTTGATGACATCATCCAGGATCATGTAAATGACAAGTTCCATCAGACCGATAAAGCCGCCGGGAGCCGGATCCGTGTATTTGTGACGACGGTACCAACGGGCGGTACACATCACTATCACACACAGAAGCAGACTGTTTATAATTACTCCAAGCGCCACCTTGGTAAGTGATAGGTCCAATGGCTTGAGTTCCGTACCATCGGGCAACAGCTCAACCAGTTTTCCGGTATATGCTCCGTCGGAAGCGATATGGAATCCTTCATAGCTGCCTTCTTCCAGTTTGCTTGACATAAAGAAATGCCAACCCGACACCTTGCTGTGAAGTATTACTGGCAGATACAGGCTTATCTCCTTTTCTCCTACCGTGATTATATGCCAGTGATATGAGTCTTTCAGGTGACCGAAAATAATGCCCTTTACATCTACAGCCTCATCCTGCGCAGACTCACTGTCTGCAGCAACTGCGGGAACTGATGCCAAAAGCATCAAAGCCGTCAATATGTAAACAAACCTCTTCAACTCCGTTTTTCTCCTTTCATAAACAGTACCGTCTCAATTGCCGAGAGGCACAGATAATATATCATGAACACTATTGCAAACGGCAACAGCTGTGTACCTACCAATGAAAAATATGCCAGCAGGAATGCCAGGGCAGACAGTATCTTGACTACCCTGTAGGCAAGGAAGAACAGGCTGCGATCCTTACCCTTGTTCTTGATTACCCTTTTTATCAATGCCATCACACCCAGCATCACTGCAAAGAACAGTGGAATAAGGAAAAGCAATGACGGATAATGCTCCGGCCACACCATACGCAATGCCAGCACTGCAACAACAGTCAGCACAGACAGGGCGATAAGATATGTAACAACAAGTTTCTTCATAACTCAACACAAATCGAGAGGATATTGTCCTTGACCTCGGCGAACCCCGACTTGACAGTAACCTCACTGGAGCCATTCTTGTCCTTATACGCAATCCTGCCTTTTTCCAATGAAGTGATAATCGGGGCATGGTTGTTGAGTACCGTGAACGCACCGACGGTTCCCGGCAAGGTCACACTCTCAACCTCACCCTCAAAAACCAACCTGTCCGGAGCTATAATCCTAAGTCTCAACATCTCAATTTTCAATTCTCAATTCTCAATTTTCAATTACCCCTTCATCTCTTCCTGCAACTTCTTGGCCTTCTCAATAGCCTCCTCGATGGTACCCACATTAAGGAATACCTGCTCCGGAAGGTCATCCACCTCACCGTCCAGGATCATGTTGAATCCGCGTATGGTATCCTCAATGCTTACCATGGTGCCCTTGACACCGGTAAACTGCTCAGCCACGGTAAACGGCTGTGACAGGAAACGCTGTACACGGCGGGCGCGTGCCACAGTGAGTTTGTCTTCATCAGAGAGTTCATCCATACCCAGAATTGAGATGATATCCTGCAACTCATTGTAGCGCTGCAGTATCTGTTTTACGCGCTGAGCGGTATCATAGTGTGCCTTACCCACAATGTTGGGGTCAAGGATACGGGATGTCGAATCCAGCGGGTCAACAGCCGGATAGATACCAAGCTCGGCAATCTTACGGCTCAGCACGGTGGTGGCATCCAGGTGTGAGAACGTGGTGGCAGGTGCCGGGTCAGTAAGGTCATCGGCCGGCACATATACAGCCTGTACCGATGTGATCGATCCGTGTATAGTCGATGTGATTCGCTCCTGCATCTTACCCATCTCACTGGCCAACGTAGGCTGATAACCTACGGCACTGGGCATACGTCCCAAAAGGGCCGAAACCTCAGAGCCGGCCTGGGTGAATCGGAAGATATTGTCTATAAAGAACAGGATATCGCTGTAAGCACCGTCGCTGCCTGCACCGTCACGGAATGACTCTGCTACGGTAAGACCTGAAAGGGCTACCGATGAACGTGCCCCTGGAGGCTCATTCATCTGACCATAGACAAGCGTGGCCTGCGACTTGGCAACCTCATCATAATCAACCTTGCTAAGGTCCCATTCGCCGTTGGCCATGCTCTCCTTGAAGGCATCACCGTATTTTATTACTCCGGACTCTATCATCTCACGCAGCAGGTCATTACCCTCACGGGTACGCTCTCCCACTCCTGCAAATACCGAGAATCCGTTGTTCTTCTTTGCGATATTGTTGATGAGCTCCATAATAAGCACGGTCTTGCCTACGCCGGCACCGCCAAAAAGGCCAATCTTACCACCCTTGCAGTAAGGCTCCAGCAGGTCTATTACCTTGATTCCGGTAAAGAGAACCTCCTCAACGGTTGACAGCTCCTCAAACTTGGGCGGCTGACGGTGTATGGGGAACGCGCCCTCCTTGTCCAGCGGCTTGAGGTCATCGATAGGCTCTCCCGTGACGTTCATCATACGGCCCTTGATCTGCTTGCCAACAGGCATTGTGATAGGACTGCCGGTAACACGCACCTGCATGCCGCGGCGCAAGCCGGTAGTAAGGTCCATAGCCACGCAACGGACCATATTCTCGCCGATGTGCTGCTGTACCTCTATTATCAGCTTTCGGCCGTCATCACGGGTAATCTCCAATGCATCGTGAATGGCAGGCAGGTCATCGCCACCTTCAAAAGCCACATCCACCACAGGACCTATTATTTGGGCTACACGCCCCGATACTGCTTCCATACCTTGTTATTTGTAGGTTGCAAATATAACTATTTATGACGTACCTTCTTATCCCTAAAAGTGACCTTTTGTATCTAAACGAACTAAATTTCACACTTATTTATACTAATTTTGCGCCATGATTTTCACAGATACTATTTGGGCAATCATCAAATTGCTTTCAGGTTTCATTCTGCTGTTCTTTGGCGGTGACTGGCTGGTAGATGGAGGAGTAGCCTTGGCGCGGAAGTTCCGCATATCATCGCTTGTCATAGGAATGACCATAGTGGCATTCGGTACATCCGCACCGGAACTGCTGGTAAGCATGACATCATCCATAAAAGGCAGCGCAGGCATAGCCATGGGAAATGTACTGGGCTCCAACATAGCCAATATCGGCCTTATTCTGGGCCTGACTGCAATACTCTGCCCTATTCCGACAGAAAACCGTAAGGTCACTGTCAACGGACTTGTAATGATTGCAGCATCTCTTCTGTTGCTTGTTTTCTCCTTAAAAGGCGGAATATCCAGAATTGAGGGAATTATACTGTTTGCAGGAATAATCCTTTTTACAATAATATCTATCCGGAAAGGACGCTCCGGCAAATCCGATAAGGACCCTGAATCCGATGTTCATGAAAAGAAGATGTCAACAGGTCTGGCACTTCTGCTTATTATCCTATCATGCGCCATGCTGGCTTTTGGTGCCGATTTCATGGTGGATGGAGCCACCGTGCTGGCCAAGGCCATTGGTGTGAGTGATAAGGTGATAGGACTTACTGTCGTTGCATTGGGAACCAGCCTGCCGGAACTGGCCGCTTCAGTGGCTGCCGCCCTTAAGAAAGAGATGGACATATCCATAGGCAATATTATAGGCTCAAATATCTTCAACGTACTCTGTGTGCTTGGAGTAGCTGGCTCCATCAAGCCTATCCCGTTTGAGTACTCACCTTACAGAGCTGATTTCATGATAATGCTTGCATTCTCAGCCGCACTGCTGCTGTTAGTTCAGCCTTGGAAAGCGCAGGGCAAATTGGGACGCGTATCAGGCCTGCTTCTGTTCGCGGCATATGCGGTTTACGCCTGGTCACTGTTTTAAACCCATGCATAACAAAAATCGGGAGGGCACATAGGTACTCTCCCGATTGTTTGTTTCATCACTCTTTAAGCGTTCTTGCGCTTCATCACGCTGCGCACAAAGTACCATATAAGTGCTGCATACATGATGAGTGAGAGCCACTCGGCTGCATGTGAGCCCGTCCAGCTTTCGGCCATCATAAGATCCAGTCCGGCAAACCTCAATGCGGCACTAACCACGCCCATGAGTGCGCCACCGGCTATGAAGCCCGATGCCAGCAGTGTTCCGTGCTCAACGCGAGCGGTATTGACAGCGGGATCTATGGAACGTGTGCTTACGTACCAGTTGATGAATCCGCCTACAACCAGCGGGATGTTGAGCTGGAACGGAATGAACATACCCAGTGCAAACGCCAGGGCCGGAATCTTGCAGAAGTTAAGTATCAGGGCAATCACTGCGCCGGTAGCATAGAGCCACCAGGGAGCACCGGTGCCTGACATGAGTGGATCAATGACTGCCGCCATGGCGTTAGCCTGCGGAGCCACAAGAGCGTTCTCACCAACAAATCCGTATGTCTTGTTCAGGATAATGAGCACACCGCCTACAGTAAGTGCCGATACCAGAGTGCCCAGGAACTTCCAACCCTGCTGCACTGCCGGAGTTGAACCAAGCCAGTAGCCTATCTTAAGGTCAGTTATAAAACCTCCAGCCATGGATAGTGCGGTACATACAACGCCGCCCATTATCAGAGCCGATACAATACCGGGAGTACCCTTAAGACCTACTGCAACCATGATTACCGATGCCAGGATAAGAGTCATCAGAGTCATACCGGAAACGGGGTTAGTACCCACTATGGCTATGGCATTGGCTGCTACAGTGGTAAACAGGAATGCGATGATTCCTACCACCAGAATACCTACAACCGCATGCAGAAGATTGAAATCCATCACGCCCAGATAGAAGAATGCAAACACTGCAACCAGCGCCACTATTATACCTATTATGACTATCTTCATGGGCAGGTCACGCTGGGTACGCTCCACCTGAACGCCCTGTGCACCGCTGCCGACTTTAAGTTCACGTCCGGCCAGACTTACGGCACCTTTGATTACAGGCCATGACTTGATGATACCAAGTATTCCGGCCATTGCAATACCACCTATACCTATATGGCGGGCATAGCTTGAGAATATCTGCTCCGGCTCCATTCCTGCCACAGCATCGGTAACGGCAGGATTGAGAGACTGCAGGAAAGCGTCACCAAGCATAGGCAGGATGGGAACTATAACGAACCATACCAATGCGGAACCGGCTGCAATGATGCAGGCGTACTTAAGACCTACGATATAGCCCAGACCCAACACGGCGGCACCGGTATTGATGCTGAACACCAGTTTGGCCTTGGTTGCCAGAGCAGAGCCCCATGCACATACCCTTGTAGTGAAGTTCTCTGTCCAAAGTCCGAATGTAGAAACTATGAAATCATAAATACCGCCTATAATACCTGAAACCACCAGGGGCTTGGCCTGACCGGCACCCTTTTCGCCCGATATGAGCACCTGGGTTGTAGCTGTAGCCTCGGGGAAAGGATATTTGCCGTGCATATCCTTGACAAAGTACTTGCGGAACGGTATCAGGAACAGAATACCCAACACACCGCCCAGAAGCGAGCTGATGAATACCTGCATGAAATTCACTGTCATATCAGGGTACTTGGCCTGCAGGATATAAAGTGCAGGCAGAGTGAATATGGCACCGGCCACAATCACGCCCGAGCAGGCTCCTATGGACTGTATTATCACATTCTCACCTAAAGCGCCCTTACGCTTGGCTACGCTCGACACACCTACAGCAATGATTGCGATAGGTATTGCAGCCTCAAACACCTGACCCACTTTAAGACCCAGATAAGCTGCGGCAGCCGAAAACAGCACAGCCATCAGCAATCCCCAGCCTACAGACCAAAGATTGGCCTCAGGATAGACCTTACCGGGTTTCATGATAGGCTCATAAGATTCACCTTCTTTAAGTTCGCGATACGCGTTTTCCGGCAGTTCTACCGGTTTTTTCTCTTCTTCCATATATTATTATTTCTCAATTTGACTTTCGGAGTCAGTTACAATTGATTTGCGAAGATAGTTAATAATTGAAAAAATAACATTACATTTGAGGCAGAAAACCAATTAAACTAACTGTATTTATATGAGAAAGAATCTGTTCTTTGCAGCCTTGGCCGCTATGGCAATGGTTGCAGTGCCCATGCAGGCACAGAATTCAAGAATCGTCGAGGAAGGCGGTTCAGGCCCCTACAAGGCAATCATGATGGAAGAAGCATCACTTACCACACACACCATTTTCCGTCCTCAGGACTTGAGCAAGTTCGGAAAGAACAATCTTCTGCCGGTTCTGGTTTGGGGTAACGGCGGTTGCGCCAACTCACCCAGCGGTCATATCAATTTCCTTAATGAGGTTGCATCGCAGGGATTCCTGATTGTAGCTATCGGCCCCAGCAACTATCAGCAGCAGGAGGCTCCGCGTCCCGGACAGACCGGTGATGTTCCCCGCATGGGACAAGGCGGCGGTATGCCCGGTGGTATGGGTGGATTCGGCGGTGGTATGCCTGGCGGCATGGGAGGCGGTATGCCTCAGATGGGCGGCCAGCGTCCCCAGGGCCAAGGTGGCCAAGGCGCCCAGGGTGCCCCCCAGCGTCAGCAGGGCCAAGGCGGTGGTATGCCCCGTATGGGCATGGGAGGTGGTATGCCACAGATGGGTGGAGGCGGCATGGGCGGTGGAATGTCCATGGGTGACCCCACTGGTCTGAAGCAGGCTCTTGAATGGGCAATCGCTCAGAATGCCGACAAGAACAGTCCCTACTACGGTAAGCTTGACCTTGACAATATTGCAGCAGCCGGTATGTCATGCGGTGGTCTGCAGGCTCTCCACATGAGTGATGACGCCCGCATCAAGACCATAATGGTAATGAACAGCGGTTATTTCGGCACCGACGAGAGTGAAGACAAGGCAAGCCTTGCCAAACTGAAACAAAAGTCAATCATTTGGATCCTGGGCGGTTCAACCGATATCGCATGGGAGAACGGTAACGATGACTTTAAGCGTATGTCAGGCTCAATGCCGGCATGTCTGGTTAGCCTGGACGGCATTGGCCACGGCGGCACATACATGCAGCCTAACGGCGGTGATTACGCAAAGGTAGCCGGAGCATGGCTCAAGTGGTGGCTCAAAGGCGACAAGGAGGCCAGCACAATGTTTACAGGCTCAGAGCCGGGTGTAAGCAAGATGGCCGGCTGGATGATTGAGCGCAAGAATATCAAATAAAAAATATCTGTAAATGGAAACGCGCTCCCGGCATTTCGGGGGCGCGTTCCTTTTTCTTATAGGATGAAAAATGCGATATAACCAAAGCTGTTTATCGACTGCCTACAATCTCAAAAATGAATAATATACCTTGTCGGCCATTGCAGTCTGCTTCTGCTCATTCATATAGTTGAGTTTGGGAAACTGATCCTTGTCATAGCAATATACCAGTTCCTTATCATTCAGTTTGCAGATACGCGCCTTCTTGGTAATCTTCTCTCCTCCATCTCTCTCCTCACAGAACGTCAGGCTACCGTCCGGCCTGAGAGTGTAGTGTCCCTCCAGCGTAACTATGCTTGCCACAGTCAACGGTGCGTCACCGTACATAACGTATGAATTGGAACTGAGTATAAGATTCCACTTGCGTTTATTTACGGTAGTGTTCTTCTGTATCCGTTTGGCATCACAGTAATAGGCCACATTTGAAAAATACCAGTTGCCTTCAATTTTCCTCTTCCAATACATGAACCGCAGTTCCCTTACATATTTCCAAACCTTCCTCATAAAGATAATCCTCTCTGTTTTAATATGTTATTCATTGTCATAGTCTATTATATAACTGCCGTACCTGGCCTCCCATTCATCTATGGATGCGGTAAACTCTATCGGTCTGTAAATGGCACCTACGTTCATACCCAGTACAAACGTGTACTGGAGGCCCAACTCGAACTTATCATCAGGAATAACTCCGGACAAAGGTATTATCTGGGTTTTTCCCTGACTGGCCCTGTATCGTGTACCATCATATTCAAATTCATCTATATCAAACTCCACCTCCACGTAATGATGTTTTGTAAGCACTTCGGGTACGACATATACCCTATGGCAGTCCTCTTTTGTCAATGAAAGCTTGTCATCCGATATGAATAACTCATGCTGTTCACCATATTCCACAAATTCATTGCCTTCAAACAGCACTATATCCTGACGTTTAGGACTGGGAACCCAAAAACTGGAATCACCGTCCACAACAAAGGTTCCCTCTGTCGGCATTCCATGAAGGACAACCTTACGGATATGCATAAGGTTCTGAAGCTGGTCATCACCGGTAATGTCACATACCTTAAACCCTATGCTGTTGGTTATATGATGAAATCTAAGGTTAACCGTCTCATGTGTTTCATCACATTTCATATCAACGTAATTTGATGACAACGGGCCTTTCTTTACGTCATCGGCAGAGAAAGTAACAACGTATGAATAATCCTTGTGGTAGCTTACCGCTTTGGTATATGGATAAAACGCACTCACTGTCATCGAACGGCTTGACAGATATGATGTAACGATATTTGCCGACCTGACACCATTTGTCTCAAATATAGGCTGATTGTCAACCAGAACATCCCTGGATTCATTATCCATTCCTACAAGACCGAAAGCGATGTCCGGATCCAGATATGCCTTTTTCTTTTCCGTATCATATGAAGTCTTGGAATCCAGGTCCGACTTTGTGTTAGACCTGGTCCTTGTATTCTCGGATAACGAGATATTAAATATGGTCTCTGTCTGAAGAGCATCAAATGAAGAATCCAACCTGTCCTCGGTCGAGCAGGAGGAAATAACGGTTACAGCAAATACAAAGAGAATAGATGATCTTTTCATAATAATTTGGTTTCGTCTGATTTGTTACCAAAGTTAGGTCGTATTTCTGCTGCCTATGTATCAAAATAGGTAAAAATGAATAATCTGATTAAAATTATTCATGATTCGGTGTATTTCTCCATAAATAATGCCATATGTCATTTTTTGAACTCCAATTTGTACTTTTTTAAACACACTTGATACCATAAAATGATAATTACATATTTTTGCATTGGATTATTTGAGAACACAAAAGCTATGAATATACTTATAAGCAACGGCATTTTACTACCCATGAATGCCTCCGGCGATGACGGTCTGTATTTTAAAGGCTATGTCGGCATTGAAGGCGAACGTATTGCATTCGTCAGCAAAGACAAGACTCCAGCCAGAGATTTTTATGCCAGACACGCCTCGGACTGCATGCAGATAGACGGGACAGGCAAGGTTGTCATGCCGGGTCTGATCAACACCCACACACATGTGGCTATGGCTCTCTTACGCGGAATATCCGATGACGTTCCTCTTATGGAGTGGCTTGAGCAGCATATATGGCCTGTCGAAGCCAGGATGGGTTATCAGGAGGTGTTTGACGGTGCCAGACTGGGAATTCTGGAGATGCTTATGGGAGGCACCACAACCTTTGTTGACATGTATCCTTATGAGGAGGCTGTTGCCCAGGCTGCCGAAAGCGCAGGCATCCGAGCCCTGGTCACCCCCTGCCCCATGGATTTCAGGATGGAACATTTTGAGAATGACTGGCGTCAGGTTCAGAAACGCTTTTCAGACAGCCGTCTTGTAACCATGTGGATGGGACCGCATGCCATCTATACATTATCAGAAAAGAATCTGCAACGCTCCATAAGCTTGTCCAAAGAACTTGGCACAGGCAGTCACGTTCACTTGGCAGAAACACAGTCTGAGCAGGATAACTGCATGGCTCAGCACGGCATGAGTCCTACCGAATATCTAGAGAAACAGGGCCTTTTCTCAACCAAGACACTGGCTGCACACTGCGTAGTCATGTCCGACCATGACATAGAAATACTGGCCAGGAATGGCGTATCTGTGGCCCATAACCCGCAAAGCAACATGAAACTGGCATCAGGAATAGCGCCTGTCAGGAAAATGCTCGATGCCGGTGTCAATGTCTCAATAGGCACTGACGGAGCTTCATCAAACAACGACCTGGATATGTGGGAGGAGATGCGTACGGCTTCATTGCTCCAGAAAGTGAGCACAATGGATCCATGCACCATACCTGCATACACAGCCCTGCAGATGGCAACGGTAAACGGAGCAAAGGCAATCGGCCGCGAAGGAGAACTGGGTGTACTCAAAGTGGGCGCGTTCGCCGATATCCTGCTTGTAGATATAGAAAAAGCACACCTGTATCCACATACGAACCTTATTTCCGAACTGGTTTACAGCACACACGCATCAGATGTTGATACAGTCATTGTAAACGGAAAAATAGTCGTAGAGAACCGCAGATGCCTGACTATGAATGCCCAAGAGGTGTGTCAGACCGCCCAAAAGCACATTGACGCCCTACTCTCCAAATAAAAAGTGCAAATAGCAACTAAAAAAGTTGCAATTGCTTTTGGCAGATAAACCCAAAACCCTTACCTTTGCACCGCTTTCGTTGGAAAGCATGGAACCTTGACTTTTTCTGGAAATGATTAATACCTGCGTAAAGAACTGAAAAGGTTTCCAAGCGCACGGAGGCAATGGTCGCACAAGCCGAGAGCAGAGGGAAAGTTCACTTTCACTATGCCGAGGCGCCGGAGACCATCGCCGCAGATAAATATTTCCAGAGAAATTTTTATCTGCGGCAATAGCTCAGTTGGTAGAGCACGACCTTGCCAAGGTCGGGGTCGCGAGTTCGAGTCTCGTTTGCCGCTCAAAAGTAGATCTTTGATTTATTTT
>Ga0310786_10004878_pt1 | contig 18466 bp, 14 predicted proteins | sample AusTroGonzalo_MG_FD_203881 | JGI IMG/M metagenome (GOLD analysis project Ga0310786, IMG submission 203881) | Bovine rumen microbial communities from tropical cattle in Woodstock, Queensland, Australia - Gonzalo_03 (v2) (version 2) | ecosystem: Host-associated > Mammals > Digestive system >... | reverse complement strand
AGGCAGCTATTACCAACGACTACTGGAGCTACATCATCTGGCACGAGCTCGATGACGATACCGACTTCGACCGCGACTACTGTAAGATGGTTGAGGAGATGAAAGCTTCCGATGTTCAGCAGATGGCTCGGAAGATTCTTGCAGCCAAGCGTTGTATCGAAGTAACGATGCTCTCAGAGTAGTTCAATAAATCATTATGAGATGCGAGGTATTTTTCTACCTCGCATCTTTTGCCGTACCTTTGCAACCGTGTTGCAAACCTTTTGAGGAAGAAGTAAAGTCAAATCTTGACCGTTGAGATGTCCACCAGTCCATTGACGATGGCGTAGATGGTAAGGCCTGCGGGACTGTGAATCTGTAGCTTGCGGGCAATGTTGCGGCGATGGGTGATGACAGTATTGGTGGAGATGCAGAGGTGGTCAGCGATTTCCTTGTTCGACATGCCCTGAACGAGAGATATGATGACATCCTTCTCACGGTCCGAGAGGGCTTCTGAGTCTTGGCCAAGAGAGCCTTTGAACACCATATCTGATATATTCTTGGTGACATCGCTTTGTTTCACCTTTTGCTCCAAACGGCGGATGGCAGGCACAAAGATATGATCCTCGACCTCAGCGTGCTGTCGTAGCCACACCTCGTTTTCATAGATGTCGTGAAGGGTGGCGGTGAGCTGGTTGTTATGAAGGCCGTCCTGAGGTAGATACTTAATGATGAGCAGTTTCAATTCGCGCAGTTTCTTATCGGTTGCACCATGATGCTTCGAGAAGGTCTCTACGTTGTAATCGTTGGCAGGAAGCCCGTCTATCAGCGACTGAACGTAGGGGAACAGCGTCTTCTGCTCGTATTTCATGTGGCGACGTATCTCGTGAGCATACTCGTCGTAGAATTTTAGGATGAGTCGGCCCAGCGATTCATCAAGGTTCAGACTCTCTGAAAGTTCACGACGAATGTATGGCAACTGGAACTCCAGGAAGTAGGCGTGACAAGCCTCCAGATAGTGTAACAAGGTGGGTACATTGATGTTTTCATCAGTTTCAAACTCCCCATAGCCATTGATGGCAAAGTTAACCACAGCAAGGAATGTATAGGTATCCACATTGTTATCCTCACAAGTTTCCTGTACGGTCTTGTCGCCAAAACCCAGGCTGATGCCGAAGCTGCCCAACGACTGCAACAGATCGTAATTATCGCGGATGAGCGAAATCATTTTATCATCCGCTTCATACATCTTCTGATTCTTCATCTCTTAACTTCTTTAACTTCTCTCGCTCGGCTTTGCCGCTTGGCTCAGCCAAGAACTCCTTAACTACCTAGAAGTGATTATCGGGTGCAAAGGTACACATTTTTATATAATTGTACAATCATCATTTGTAGGTATTTTGATGCAGAATCATCGTTTTTAGGTATTGCGGATGCGAAAGATACGCCGTACTTTTGCAAAAAATTTTGCGAAGACAAGCTGCACCTCAGCAATCAGAGCAAGCTCTATTGCATTCGGTTTGCATTGTCATTGCACCCAATTTTTGAAACGACATACAGAACGATGAAAAGATTAATAGGTATGATGACATTCGTCAGCATGGTGCTGACAGCGAATGCACAGGTAAACGCTGCAGACAGCGTGATGCAGCACGCTCGAGGTAACAGGTTGAGTGTGGGAGGCTACGGTGAAGTGGCTTACTCGCGCAACTTTTTTAGTGATCACGTAAGCCGATACAGTCAGCCCGAGGAACATAAGAACGACCCCAGTCACGGACGTTTCGACATTCCCCATGCCGTCATCTACATGGGTTACAACTTTGGCAAGGGCTGGTCGTTAGGAACAGAGATTGAGTTCGAGCACGGTGGTGCCGGGCTGGCCTACGAGAAGGAAGACGAGGAAGGCGGCGAGTGGGAACAGGAGACCGAGAAAGGTGGCGAGGTAGAGCTCGAGCAGTTCTGGATTCAGAAAACCTTTTCTCGTGCAGCCAACTTGCGTTTCGGCCATATCGTGGTGCCAGTAGGCTTGAATAATGCTCATCATGAACCGCTGAACTTCTTCACCGTCTATCGTCCTGAGGGTGAGAATACCATCCTGCCCTCGACTTGGCACCAGACGGGTGTTTCGTTTTTTGGTCGTTACGGGAAATTCCGTTACGAGGCGCAGTTGCTAGCAGGATTGAATGCCGACAACTTCACCAACACAAACTGGATTAAGAAAGGAACGGCCAGTCCCTTGGAGTTTGAGGTGGCAAATAAATATGGTGTAGCACTTCGTCTGGATAACTATTCCGTTCCTGGACTTCGTCTGGGACTGAGTGGCTATTACGGCGAGAGCATCGGCAACAGCTACCCCAGAAATGCCAATGGCGTGGATGCGCAGTATAAGGGGCAGGTGCTGGTTGGAGCCTTCGACTTCACCTACGACAACCATAACTGGATCATTCGTGGACAGGCTGACTATGGCTATCTGGGCGATGCCGACCAACTGAAGTATGTCTATAACCGCACGAACAAAAAGTCGCCCTATCACCACTCTGCCTTTGTCAGTAAGAATGCATACGCCATAGGTGTCGAGGCTGGCTACGATGTGTTCTCGCAGATAAGCAGTTTGCGAAACGACGATCAGAAGTTCTACGTCTTCGGACGCTACGAACAGTATAATCCCTACGCCAGCAATACAAAGAGTACAGCCTACGATTATACTGAGGTGAAGCGCATGGCTTTTGGCGTGAACTATTATCCCGTACCTGAGATTGCTATCAAGGCCGAGTATTCCAACCGCTTGCTGAAGAGCCAGTACAACAACGAACCTTCTATTAGCATTGGCGTGACTTATGAGGGATTCTTCTTGTAAAGGTAAAAAAGTAAAAAAGTAAAAAAGTAAAACATATAAATAAACAGCAAATGAAAACTAAATTTATTCTATCCATGGCGCTGATGATGGGCGTAATGACATTTACATCATGTAGTAATGACGATGACAAGAACAACGAGGAAACAGCGTTCAAAGTCACTGAGACAAAACCACTTGTCGATAACGACAACTACAACCAGAACACCGCAGCTGGCAACTATTCGGCGAAGTCGTTTGGTGAGGGTGCTGTTGACGGTTGTGCTGATATCGTCAGCCAACTGGAAGCTGCTAATGCCATCATTGGTAGTGCAAAGCTCTCAGAGGTTCAGGAGGCTTATCTTCGTGAGGTGCTGAAGAATCTGGTCAACAATGTCATCGTGCCCACCTACACCAAGTTGGCCGATAACACCGAGGCGCTTGAAAAGACGCTGCACGGCCTGACCACCAGCACCATTACCCAGGCTCAGATTGATGAGGCCTGCAAGGACTTCAAGGCTGCCCGTATGTACTGGGAGCAGAGTGAGGCTTTCCTTGGTGGTGCCGCTTCTGATTTTGATATTGATCCCACCATCGACTCATGGCCACTGAACCGTTCGCTGTTGCTGAGTTATTTCAACAATGGTATGAACGACGAGATGCTCGATGATGCGACTATCCTTGGTTTCCACGCCCTCGAGTTCATTCTCTTCCGCGATGGTCAGCCGCGTAAAGTGGCCGAACTGAAGGGCAACGACACCTACAAGAACTTTGAAAAAGTCTCTGGCGAACAGGAACTGGCCTACGCCCAGACCATCTGCACCCTGCTCAAACAGCGCACCTTCCAGTTGCAGTGTGCCTGGGATGGCGGCAAGGATGCCAGTCGTATGGCCATCGTAAAAGCTGCTGGCCTCGACTATCAGACGGAGAAGGGACTTTCCTTCGGCGACAACCTCATCAATGCCGGTATCAGCGGTTCCAACAGCAGTTTCCCCACGCTGAAAGACGCCATTGCACAGATTCTCTCTGACGATGAGGGCAGCTGTCTGGCCATCGCCAACGAGGTGGGCACTGCCAAGATTGCCAATCCGTTCTCTGCTGGCGACGTGTCGTATGTCGAGTCGCCATACAGCTACAACTCCATTGCCGACTTCCGCGACAACATCCGTTCTATCCGTAACGTATGGCTCGGCTCTACCGACAAGAAGGCCAACAAGTACAGCTTCCATACCTTCTTTGCCAGCGTCGGACAGGATGCTATTAATAATAAGGTAGAGGGTTCCTACGTCAGCGCCATCGAGGGTATCAGCAACATGCCGTCGCCTTTCGTGAAGTATTGCTGCACCATTTGGAACATCGCATTTGAAGACGATGAAGACTGGGAGTAAAATATGGTACGTTATCAAAATATTTTAAAAATGGTACTGGCAGGGCTTTTGGTAGCGCCTGCCTTTACCGCTTGTTCGGACAGCAATGATCTGACCGAACTGGGTCAGTTGGAGACTGAGGAGCAGGCCTTTGGCAAGGCCACAGGAAACTTCACGGCTGAGGAGTGGTTCCCTGGTGGAGAATTGGGTACTACCGAGAAGGCCAGCTATTCTGCCCCGACACCTGCAGTGGAGAACATAGCGGGTATGGAGGAGGACTTCAATACCGGCAATGACCTCTTCGAACACCTCTACACCTTCGAACAGGCTCCCCGTCGTGGTCTTGGTCCTGCCTGGGTGCGCAACAGTTGTATTGCCTGTCACCCGAGTTACGGACATGGCAAGCGACAGACGGAGTATCGCGCCAACACCATCGGCAACGGCTATCTGCTGGTTATCTATCACCCCAGCACGAATGCCTATATCTCTGAGGTGACGGGTATGCCGCAGACGCAGGCGATGGCACCTTTCAAGGCGCCTATCGACGAGACTCAGATACAGATAGACTGGAAGACGGTGACTGAGATGGAGAGTGGACTGGCGATGACCTTCCCCGATGGCGAGAGTTACTCACTCATCTATCCTGAGGTGCGCATCCCGCAGTCGGCCTTCAATACCAATCCTAAGCCTACCGACTACGATGTACGCTTAGAGTCAACCATCGGCATCTACGGTACGGCGCTGCTCGATGCCATCGATGATGAGGAGATTGAGAAGCAATGGGCTTCTGAGGCTCGCTTTGCCGAGATGAACCCCGCTATGTGGGACAAGGAGGCGAATACCTTCAAGGCCAGCGCCTACTACTCGGCTCCTTATAACGATACGGGTAAACATCGTGGCGGGCACGGTCCGCTGAAGCGTTTCACCTACGCCATGACGCGTGGCTCATTGCAGGACGGTGCTGGTGCCAATGCCATTTGGAACATCACCAACGTCACCCGCAGCGACCGCCACTGGCTCTACACCACCACAGCGTGGGCCAAAGCTCAGAGCGAGGATCCCGAGGTGATCAGCTACATCAAGCAGCATGGTTCGTCGCCCACCAGCATTCTTTATCCTTACTATGCCGACGGCACCGACGAGGGCATTGCCAATCGTGTTTACGAGGTGCTCAACACCCCTTCTGTCGCCTATAAGGAGACCTTCGAGAAGTTCCTGCTGAATGGTGCGCCATACAATGGCGTTGAGGAGATGAGCGACAAGCAGTACTATCAGTTTATGGTGTGGCACCGTGGCTTGGCTGTACCTGCTGCTCGTAATCTGAACGACGCCGATGTGCAGCGTGGCAAGCAACTGTTCAGCGAAATAGGCTGTGCCAACTGTCACCGTCCATCGTGGACTACTGGTTCTGACGACATGTGGGTGGATGCCAGTACCAAGGCTTATGCCAAGCAGATAGGCAAGAGTGCCAACAGCATGTTGCCGAAATACGCCCACCAGACCATCTGGCCATACACCGACTTGGTTCAGCATCGTCTGTTCATGGCGAACGACATCCGTACCGGCTGGTGTCGCACCACGCCGTTGTGGGGTCGTGGTTTGAGTCGCCGTCTCACTGGTGCCGATGATCGTCTGCACGACTGCCGGGCCCGTACAGTCATCGAGGCCATCATGTGGCATGGGTACTCCAAACAGTCGGATGGCTATCGAGCCACCGAGAAGTTCTACAATCTGCCGAAAGCCGATCGCGATGCCATTGTTAAGTTTATCGAGTCGATATAAGATAGTGCTGGCCCTGCTATTCATTGCAGGGTCAGCACCTTTATCTGCAGTTCCCCTTGTCATCCCACAACAGCAGGCTGCGCATTTCTGCCAGTTGTTTGTTGCTGAAAACTCATCGCTTTCCACGCTGTCCCGTCGAGCCCATCAGATGATACAGGCCGACGATAGCCTCAGTGTAGAACAGATATTTGCAGGCTATATCCTGTTGGCCGATGGCTGGCAAACGATGCGTCTGTTCCCTCATCAGGAGAATGGAGTCGTATCGTGGTATAGTGCCACCGAAACCCTGCCTGCCTCTATGAGTTCGGAGCACCAGAAGTATATCCGCGAGGTGTTTCCCCGTCTTGTCGCCGAGGTACACGCTGGCGATTGGGAAACAGTGGATGCCTATATAGACCGCATGATTCAGTACCAGTGTCAGTTTGGCGGCGGCAGGTTATCCTCCAAGCCGTCATTTGGCCTCATCACTGACATAATAGGAGTGGTTTGCAACCGAGTTGCAAAAGTTTTTTTGTACCTTTGCAGCATGATCACAACGTTAATCATAGGATTACTGATACCGCTACTGGGCACGATGCTCGGCTCTGCCTTCGTGTTCTTCATGAAGGATGAGATGTCTGTGAGGCTACAAAAGACATTACTGGGATTTGCCTCTGGTGTGATGGTGGCGGCAGCGGTGTGGTCGCTGTTGATTCCATCGATGGAAATGGTAGCGGACAGCGGACGATGGTCGGTCATACCCGCTGCCATAGGATTCCTGTTGGGTATGGGTTTCCTGCTGATGATTGATGAACTGACACCGCACCTGCATATTGGTACAGACAAGCCAGAAGGTCCTCGTTCCCGTTTGTCGCGAACTGCTATGCTTGCCCTCGCTGTCACCATTCACAATCTGCCTGAAGGTATGGCTGTGGGTGTGGTCTTTGCTGGTGCCGAAAGCGGCATCTCAACGATTTCATTAGCCAGCGCCGTTGCCGTTGCACTGGGTATCGCTATTCAGAACGTGCCTGAAGGAGCCATCATCTCTATGCCGATGCGGGCAGCGGGCAATTCCAAGTGGAAATCATTTGTCATCGGTTCATTGAGTGGTGCCGTAGAACCCGTCGGAGCCGTTGCCGTCTTGCTATTGGCCTCGCTACTGATGCCTGTTCTGCCTTACATGCTGGCCTTTGCGGCAGGTGCCATGTTCTATGTGGTGGTTGAGGAACTGATTCCAGAAGCCTCCAGTGGACAGCACTCCAACCTCAGCACCATCGGTTTCGCCATCGGATTTGTCCTGATGATGGTACTCGACGTGGTGATGGGATAGTCGCAGTATTACTTATTAATTAAAATTTGGAAAGCCACCAAAGGGGAACTGCATTTTCTTTTCAACAAGCGGTTGGATGCGTGGTTCCCAGTCTTTGTCAAAACGCTCGATATTGCAATCAAGGAATGCCAAACGGTCAGAAAGCCATTGCTTGAGGATGCAGATTTCCTCATCATAAGAACTGACACGATAGGCCGCAAACATTCCAACCGCATCGCCAAAACCACCAAATCCGCCAAAATCACCCATCGGTGGGAATCCTCCCATCTGTGGGAATTCACCCATTTGTGGGAATCCGCCCATCATTGGGAATCCACCAGGGAACTGCGGAATCGAGTCACCCATCTGTGGAAAGGCTCCCATTTGCGGGAATCCACCCATTGGTGGAAAACCGCCCATTTGTGGAAATTCACCCATCGGTGGGAAAGAACCGAAGGGTTGGGCTTTGAGGAGTTGCTGCTTCTGTTCCTCAGTCACCAGCAGTTCTGGGTAAGTCTCAAAATGATGCGCGATACAAGGCTTCAAGAGTTCGGCATGACGGTCGATATAGGCGTTAATCGACTTGTTGCTGAGGACGTTTTTGCGCAACTTCTGATAACGTGTTTTGACAGCCTTGCGGAAAGCGGGGTCTTGCAGCAACCGCTGCCATAGGGCTGGTGTGGGGTTATTGCTGGCGCCCTCGAAGTTCCACGCCTCTATATTGTCGGCATTAGCGAAGTTGGCATTGCCATAGGCCAGGTTGTAATCCCACACAGGACCTGCCACCAGTTTGCCGCCCGTGCCGTCGGCATGAAGTTTCTCCTTGTAGAAATAGGCACTACGTTTGTAGCCGTCGGCATTAAGGCTCAACTCCGTATGAATGAAATAATCCACGAACGAAGGCACATCAATATAACGGGCATAACCGCGCTCGGGATCTGCAAAATAATCTGACTGAATGACCTGCTCCACCGTATCGACATAACTCTGGATATAGGCAAACTGTTCTGGCTGCAGGTTCTTTTTCTTGGGATAGATACACGACCAGATAACCTCGCTCGACATACTCCCCTCGCCGATGCCTGGCACCTTAGAGGTGAAAGTTGCATCATCATCGTCGAAAGTGTCAATACGCAACAAGTAACCGCCCGTCACGTCGCGCCCTTCTATATCGGTCTTTTTCAACTTCGAGATATCAACCCTGTCCTTGCCGCGCTTGATGGCTTCCGAGAGGATATAGATACCGCGATACTCGCCATCCATCGTCAACTCAACCATTTGGGTACGTGGTCCCCAATGACCCATATCTCGCCATAACTGGAAAGCCAGCGGATCGCGCACTGCCGACACATCGTTATATGGAGCCAACAACACCCAATCGCTATGGGCAGGCATTCCCAATAGCGATGCCTCAATCTCCTTGCCGTCCTCTGAGCGAAGTTCGATGGTGTATTTCTTCTGGTTGAATCCCAGCGAACTGTTTCCACGCAACTTAATGCCAATAGCCCCATCGTAACCCTCCATCTTCATCTGAGCCGTCACCTTTTTCTGTGCATTCAGCGGCGTAGAGGTGGTGATGGCAATCATTGGTAGCGGTTTCTGCGCATGCATAGAAACCGTTACCATCATCAGTAGTGACAAAAACAGTTTATAAATCATCTGACTCATTGTAATCCTTGGTTTGAATAATTAAAAACTATTCATTAGACTACAAACGAGCCAATAAGTTTAATCACCTTCTAATTACATACGGGCTTTCTGCTTCTCACCAGCACCGCTACCACGATACTTCGAGCGAGCCTCGTTGAACTTCCATGTCAGGTTGACGATGAAGGGCGATACCAAATGGGCTGTGGTGCCTGCTGTCATTGGCTTTTTGTTGGGCATGGGGTTGCTCATCGATGTGGTGACACCTCACCTACATATCAGCACCACACAGCCGGAAGGTCCGCGTTCCAGTCTTTCCAAAACAACCATGCTGATGTTGGCAGTCACCATCCACCATTTCCCTGAGGGTATGGCCATCGGTGTCGTGCTGGCAGGAGCCGGTCAGGCAGGAGTCGGCATCAGTGCCGCCAGTGCACTCGTCGTGTCACTCGGCATCGCCATTCAGAATATACCAGAGGGTGCTGTGGTTTCCATTCCTATGCGAGCTTCAGGCAAGTCGCGTACCAAGTCGTTCCTGTTGGGATGTCTGAGTGGCATCGCCCAGCCTCTTGGTGCCATTCTCGTCATCTTGCTGGCAGCCCTGTTCGTACCCATGCTCCCATACATGCTGGCCTTTGCCGCAGGAGCCATGCTCTATGTCGTCGTAGAAGAACTGATTCCAGAAGCCAGCAGTGGCCAGCATACCAATCTTAGCACCAGGTACCCTCCCACGATGTTATCAACATCGTTGGTCCCTCCCTTTTTCGCTGTTGGCTTCGCATTGATGATGGTGCTCGATGTGGTGATGGAATAATTAATGCACACAATTGCATTTTTTCGTTCTAATTGCTTGTTATATCAAAGAAAAACCGTAACTTTGCAAACGAATTCTGAAAAGAGTTCCCGTAAAGGTGTGCTTAACTGCACTTAATTGGGAATGTGAGTGAGAATCTCCGACTGTCCCGCAGCAGTGAACTCCGTTATGGCTCCTAAGCATAAACGCCATTGAACTTCGTTCGATGACGTTCACGCTCTGCAAAGCTCGAATATATTCGGCTTTGTTCTCGCTTAATCACGCCATTGCCCATTTGGGTGAGAAGGCGCTTGGGAGTGGAGGAAAGTCTGAAGACCAGCCTTTTTCGGTTAAAATGCCGTTGCACCACGATGTATGGTGTAGTCTGGCGCAATTAGATTTTTGTGGAATAAAGGTCTGGAAGGACTGCTGTGTACCGTAGCCTCTCTCATGGCCAGTGCAATTGTGCACATACGTGTATTATTATATTAGTTTGTCGGGGCAGTCTGTCGTGAGACAATACTACCCCTTTTAGCAAGTATTCAAAAATATAAAACATTTAAATATTATGAACTATATCTTTATCGTCGCCTTGGAATTCCTACTGACATTCTTCGGTGTAGCAATGCTTATCAAATACTATAATCATAAGGCATAAAACTGACAAGAAAAAATCAGTTCATTTTTGTCATGTGATAGCCCATACGCTTCAGCTGCACGGCAGCTCCCATCAGGTAGAGCTGGTGCAGACAGGCAACGTAGCCGTTGAATGCCTCTTTCGTTCCTGGCTCCAGATGCTGGTGCATTAGGGCATTATAGACACGTGAGGCACATTCGCCTGTCACCCTTTCCAGAACGGTATAGTCTATGCCCTGCAACAAAAGCACTTCCTCGCGGATATATTCATCCATACTGTCATAGCCCCGCTTGTCACGCATGTAGGCATAGAGGTCTTCAATCTTTGAATAGATCTCCCATTCCGTGTCCCACATTTTGGCAACAGCCATGCCGATATACATCATCCAGCCAAGTGAGGCTGATGGGAAGTCCTGAAACTCACGAATGCCATCGGGGATATATGCCTTGGCAATCTCTTCCCACTTCTCTTCCACATCGGGACATTCCGGCAACCGTTCGTCCACCTCCTTCATCGACAGCAGGAACTGGTGCAGGTCTCTTCTCAGTATCTCTTCAAAATTCTCCATAATCGCAAATATTTATGCAAAGGTACTCATAATTCCACGTTTTTTCGTATATTTGCAGCCATATTTAACAAATAAATGAAATTACTGAGCAGCGAACGCAGAATTTAAGTTCACTTAAACTATGCCAAGTCGCGTAGTAATTGGACTATTAGTCAAATAGGAAGTTTGATTATGGCAGAGAATTGTGAGAAATGCAAGTTTAGGGCTAAGATGGCCAAGTTGTGACGAACGAAGACGAAATCAACGAATGAAAATGAAGAAGCGAAAGATCAAGTATGCTGCGATATTCTGTCTCTGCTGGTTTGCTGTTTTAGTCATACTGGTAGATGGAATTCTGAAATTCCAGACTTTGGTTGACTATTTCGGATCATACGCATTAGTGGAGATAACGCTGTTGCTATTGGTCATTCTACCCACAATAGCAGTTTACAAATTAACAAAAGAAGATAAAACGATGAGTAAGAGAGATTATATTCAAGCAAATAAGGACTGGCTGGAAGCCAAGTCAAAGGAGGAAGGAGTCAAGGCTCTTCCCAAGGGAATTTATTATAAGGTGCTGGCAGAGGGTAAAGCTTCGAGTGCCCAACCGACGGTACGCAGTATCATTACAGCCCACTACACAGGCAAGACCATCGACGGCAAACAGTTTGACAGCAGCCGTGGCGGTGTGCCTCTGGCTTGCAGGCTGTGCGACTTGATTGAGGGCTGGATTATAGCCATGCAGCAGATGCATATCGGTGACAAGTGGGAAATCTACATCCCTGCAGAGATGGGCTATGGCAAATTCTCACAGCCCGGCATCCCTGGTGGCTCAACGCTTATCTTCGAAATAGAGCTGTTAGGCATCGCGTGACACTACGCGAGGAGAGGAGGATTCGCAGCTGCAAACAAAAAAACGTCAAGCAAATGCTTGACGTTTTTTTGCGGAGAGAGAGGGATTCGAACCCCCGGTGCCTCTCAGCACGGCAGTTTTCAAGACTGCTGTAATCGACCACTCTACCATCTCTCCAGTGTTCGTTGCCTGAAAGCGGGTGCAAAGGTAGAAAAAAAAATCCATAATCCATAGTTCATAGTTCACAATTCTCATGAAATTAGAATATTTTAACCAAATTACCCCTAAACTATGAACTATGAGCTATGAACTATGAACTAAAATGCGTACCTTTGCACCATGATTTATCCAAATAATTTTGAGCAGAAGGTTGGTTTCAGTGAAATACGCTCACTGCTGAAACAGCATTGTCTGAGTTCCCTCGGCAAGGAGAAGGTGGACGAAATTGCCTTCTCTACCGACTTCAGCCATGTGTGCGAACAACTGGAACAACTACGCGAATTCCGTCGACTTCAACAGGAGGCCGATGACTTTCCCATGCAGTATTTCTTCGATGTCAGGGAGGCTATTGCGCGCATACGCATGGAAGGCACCCACTTGGAAGAAGATGAGGTCTGGGATTTGAGACGCTCGCTGGAGACAATTGCCAACATGGTGAAATACCTGAACCGCAATTCCGACGAAGACGAGGAGACATTCCCCTACCCTGCCCTGCACCGACTGACGGAAGGCGTGACGACATTCCCCGCCATGCTACGACGCATCGACTCTATATTGGATAAATTCGGAAAGATCAAGGACTCCGCATCGATGACGCTGGCAGGCATACGCCACGAACTGGCTAAGACCGAAGGCAGCATCTCGCGTACCTTATATACTATACTGCACGCAGCACAGAAGGACGGACTGGTTGACAAAGACGCTGCACCGACCATACGCGACGGCCGTCTGGTGATTCCCGTAGCGCCCAATCTGAAGAAGCGCATCAACGGTATCGTACACGATGAGTCGGCTACGGGCAAGACCGTGTTCATAGAGCCGACAGAGGTGGTCGAGGCCAACAACCGCGTCCGTCAGCTGGAGGCAGAGGAACGGCGCGAGATTATACGCATTCTGACGGTTTTCAGCGACGAGGTACGTCCTCACGTCCCCGCCATTCTGGACTCTTACCAGTTCCTTGCCACGATGGACCTGATATACGCCAAGGCCCAGCTGGCAGAGCAAACAAGAGCCATAGAACCGCAAGTGCGCCGCGAGCCCTACATTGACTGGATTCACGCCGAGCACCCGCTGCTGCAGCTATCGCTGGAGAAACAGGGAAAGAAGGTGGTGCCACTAAGCCTTATGTTAAGAGGTGAGAAGCCAGAGGTGAGAGGTGAGAGAAATGCGCCGAGCGGCAGAATATTAATAATCTCAGGCCCCAACGCCGGCGGCAAATCGGTATGTCTGAAGACGGTAGGCCTGCTGCAATACATGCTGCAGTGCGGACTGGCCATTCCCGTTGGTGACCGCTCTACGTGCGGACTGTTCAACGACATCATGATTGATATCGGCGACGAACAGAGCATCGAGAACGACCTGTCCACATACTCCTCGCACCTGATGAACATGAAGCAGATGATGCGACAGGCCAGCGCTCACACCTTATTACTCATAGACGAGTTCGGCGGAGGCACGGAGCCCACCATTGGCGGTGCCATTGCCGAAGCCATGCTGAAACAGTTCTGGCAGAAGAAAGCCTTCGGTGTCATCACCACACACTACCAGAACCTGAAGCACTTTGCCGACGGCCACGAAGGTGTTGTCAACGGAGCCATGCTCTACGACCGCCATGAGATGCAGGCACTGTTCCAACTCAGCATCGGACAGCCCGGTTCCAGCTTCGCCATCGAGATAGCGCGTAAGACAGGTATTCCCGAAGAGGTCATCAACGATGCCAGCAACATCGTTGGCTCGGAATACATACAGAGCGACAAATACCTGCAGGACATCGTGCGCGACAAGCGCTACTGGGAAGGCAAGCGCCAGACCATACACCAACATGAAAAGCGACTGGAAGTGAGCGGTCAGAAGCTGGAGGCCACCATCGAGGAGATTGAGCAACAGCGCAAGGAGATTCTCAGACGTGCCAAGGAGCAGGCTGAGGAACTGCTGCGCGAGAGCAACCGCAAGATAGAGAACGCCATCCGCGAAATCCGTGAGAAGCAGGCCGAGAAAGAGGCCGCCAAGCGTGCCCGTGAAGAACTGAATGCCTTCAAGGAAGAGGTGGCAGATATCGACACGCGTGCCAACGACGAGCTGATAGCCCGCAAGATTCGCCAGATTCAAGAACGCAAGGAACGCCGCGAGAAGCGCAAAGCCGAGAAACAACAGAAGCAAGAAACTATAGGCGGAAAGTCCGAGAATACCCAAGCGGCCACTCTCACCTCTCCCCTCTCACCACTAAAGGTCGGCGACACCGTCCGCATCAAGGGCTTGCAGAGTATTGGCACCATCGAGAGTCTTGACGGTAAGATGGCCACCGTCATCTTCGGCGGCATGAAGACCAAGATGCGTGCCGAGCGACTGGAACACGCCGAAGCCCCCAAGACAGAAAAGAGCAAGACCGAAGAGCGCAATGCCAACATCGTCGGAGCCTACGGCAGCATCTCGAACGACACGCGCAACGTCATAGACAATCGCAAACAGAACTTCCACCAAGATATCGACGTGCGCGGTATGCGTGGCGATGAAGCCATCAATGCCGTCACCTACTTCATTGACGATGCCATCCTCGTAGGTATGTCGCGCGTGCGGATTCTGCATGGTACAGGCACCGGAATCTTGAGACAACTGATACGTCAATACCTTGCTACAGTGCCCAATGTCACGCACTTCCGCGACGAGCATGTTCAGTTTGGCGGAGCAGGCATTACGGTGGTCGATTTAGGCTGATTAAAGTCATCGGAAACCAGTTTTAACACCCTTAAACGATAGCCCGATATGACTCTTAATGCAATGGTGTGCGCACTCAATAATCCTTAAAAAAACTTAACGATTTTGGCAAACTTCCTGAAACTTCGTAACTTTGCATCGAAATTCTAAAGGATTACGCAGTTTTCTCGTGATGAGACACGCTGCAGAAAGTATAGAGTTATGAGAAAATTTATAATGATTGTAAGTATGAACATGGTGGTACTTACGCTCTGCGCAAAGACGCCAAAGTTCAACTGGAATCCAGTGATGGATGCGATTATTCAAGTAGAAAGCGAAGGAAATCCTAATGCCGTGAGTGGGAACTCAGTAGGTGTTATGCAAATTACTCCGATACTCGTGAAGGATTGCAACAACATCCTAAAAAAGCAGAAGAGTAAGAAGCGCTTCACTCTATCCGACCGTTACAGCGTCGCGAAGTCGAAGGAGATGTTCCTCTTAATTCAAGCGCACTACAACCCCACCAACAATGTAGAGAAGGCAATCCGCCTCTGGAACGGGGGAAACAACTACAGCGTACGAGCTACGAATCGTTACTACAAGAAGGTAGTGCGCAACATGAGCAAGAATTAAATTCTATTTGCAAGACTGATACAAATCCGACCGCTCCAAACGGTCGGATTTTTTCGTTTACTGCTTTTTACAGAGGCAGAATTCGCGCTCGGCTCTGCCGCTTTCACCAAGCGAAGCGACTGAAAGAACGTCGACCGGGAGCACGTTAGGATTCTGACGTAACAACAAAAAAAGGCAACCCGTTGGGTTGCCATTGTTGCGGAGGCAGGATTCGAACGTGCGACCTCCAGGTTATGAGCCTGGCGAGCTACCAACTGCTCCACTCCGCGATGTTTTTTGTTTTGCGGGTGCAAAGGTACTAATATTTTCCGAGCCCTGCAAATTTTTATGCTATTTTTTTGGCTATTCCAAATAAAAAGGGTAATTTTGCACACGATATACGCACTGTGCAATATCCGAATCAACAAAAAGGAGGAAAAGAAGATGTCCATATCGAAGACAAGGCAACTGTTAGTAGACGTAGCGCGACAACTGTTCGCGAAGAACGGTCTTGAGAACACGACAATGAACGACATTGCCGTTGCATCGGGCAAAGGACGGCGTACGCTCTACACCTATTTCAAATCAAAAGACGACATCTACTTTGCCGTCATCGAGAGTGAGTTGGAACGTCTTAGCGACAAACTCGACGAGGTGGCAGCCAAGAAAATCCGCCCACAAGAAAAAGTGATAGAGCTCATCTACACCCACCTGAACATGATTCGTGAGACAGTGGTGCGCAACGGCAACCTGCGTGCCGAGTTCTTCCGTAATATATGGATGGTAGAGAAAGTTCGCAAGAACTTCGACGATGCCGAGATCGAGTTGTTCCGCAAGGTCTATTCAGAAGGCAAGGAAGACGGTGAGTTCGACATCGACAATGTCGAGTTGGTGGCCGACATCACCCACTACTGTATCAAAGGACTCGAAGTTCCTTACATCTACGGCCGCATTGCCCACGGCATGACCGAGGAAGCCACAAAGCCGCAGGTGGCAAAGGTGGTGTATGGTGCTTTGGGTAAGATTAAGAAGTGATGTATGATGTATGATGTAAGGAGTTAAAGGAGTAAAGGAGTAAGAATACAACAAATATTAGCAATATAATAAAAGATTATGGGATTATTAGAAGGTAAGACTGCACTGATCACTGGTGCAGCACGCGGTATCGGAAAAGCTATCGCGCTGAAGTTTGCTGAGGAAGGTGCCAACATTGCATTCACCGACCTCGAAGTCAATGAAGAGACAGAGAAAGAGATTGCCGCCAAGGGCGTCAAGGCCAAGAGCTATGCATCCAACGCCGCCGACTTCGCTCAGACCGAGGAAGTGGTGAAAGCCGTGAAGGAAGAGTTTGGCTCAATTGATATTCTGGTGAACAACGCTGGTATCACTAAGGACGGACTGATGCTCCGCATGACCGAGCAGCAGTGGGACGCCGTGATTGCCGTCAACCTGAAGTCGGCCTTCAACTTCATCCACGCCTGCGTACCCGTCATGATGCGCCAGCGTGGCGGCTCCATCATCAACATGGCCTCTGTCGTTGGTGTTCACGGTAACGCCGGACAGGCCAACTACGCTGCCTCTAAGGCTGGCCTTATTGCCTTGGCAAAGTCAATCGGTCAGGAGATGGGTCCCAAGGGCATCCGTGCCAACGCCATTGCCCCCGGCTTCATCGAGACAGCCATGACCGCTGCCCTTCCTGAGGATGTACGCAACGAGTGGAAGCAGAAGATTCCCCTTCGCCGTGGTGGTCAGGTCGAGGATATCGCCAACGTCGCAACCTTCCTGGCCAGCGACATGTCAAGCTACGTCAGCGGACAGGTCATCCAGGTCGATGGTGGCATGAACATGTAACAAGACTAACAACAAATCTATAGGGCTCCCTCCTGCACCCATGCAGGAGGGAGCTTTTATTTCTCATTTCTTTTGGCCTGCACCCATGCAGGAGGGAGCCTTTGTTTCTCATTTCTTTTGGCCTGCGCCCATGCAGGAGGGAGCCTTTGTTTTAGGAGAATAAATGATTATCATCAGAATGTTCTCGGCAATCTCTTGTACTTCTTTTAACATAATTTAAGGGCGCGGTAATTGTCTTTAATCAGATTCTTTGTATCTTTGCAGTCAAGACAATCACATTAACTGGTTACTAAAAACCGATAATACTACAAAGAACAATCAAGATCCATGAAACATATATGGAAAAACTTTTCAATGCTAAAACAATAAACCTCCAGGAATGGGAGCCCTTCGGCGGCGGAGGGTTCGGGACGTCCTATTACAACAAGACGGACGACTCGGTGATGCTCAAACTCAACAAGCTCAGTGTCTCTGAAGACGCTGCCAAGAAAGAATTCCTGCGCTCCAAGGCTGTTTACGATATGGGCATCCCATCTGCCGCGCCCCTTGAATATGTCACCGACGGACAGCGCTATGGGATGATCGTGGAGCGGATTCAGGGTAAGGAGTCTTTGGGACGAATCATTGCCGACCATCCTGAGCGGCTGGAGGAACTTGCCTGCATGACCGCCGAATATGCCCAAGTCCTGCACAGTCTTCCCTGTGACACGGAGGTCTTTGACAGCGTTCCCTTACGCACACGGAGTTTGATAGCTGCCAGCAAAGGCATTCCAGACAATATAAAGACCAGGCTTCTTGGCTACATAGACGAGCTAGAGACTGTCACCACCTGCCTGCATGGAGACATCAACCCCTGCAACATCATCATTGCTCAGGGCAAGGTATATTGGATTGATTTGGGCGATTTCGGCTACGGAGATCCTTTGATGGACTTTTGTATTCTCGCCCACATGCACCATTTGGGCCCCAATCCTGTCCTTCGGAACCTGTTCCACATGGACAGGAAAGCCCTGAAACTTTTCTATGAAACCATGGGAATGCAGTATTTCGGTCCCCGATGGAATACTCCTGAAATCAAAGAGAAAATGAACCGCATGTCCCAGATTATGGCTGGCAGGGCCATCTGTATCTGGCCATCGGCCTTTCATATCAATCTACCCTACCTTCAGGGAAACAGAATAAAGACAGCGATAAATCTATTTATCGGCGACCGGCTATCGTTTAAAATGTAACTATTATGAATAAACCCTTAGACACCACATTGTTGGACCGCGCCATCATCTTTGCGGTCCGTGCCCATGCCGGGACTGAGCGTCGCGGCAAGGGCTTTCCATATATCGTTCACCCGATGGAGGCGGTGGAGA
>Ga0310786_10004877_pt1 | contig 18469 bp, 13 predicted proteins | sample AusTroGonzalo_MG_FD_203881 | JGI IMG/M metagenome (GOLD analysis project Ga0310786, IMG submission 203881) | Bovine rumen microbial communities from tropical cattle in Woodstock, Queensland, Australia - Gonzalo_03 (v2) (version 2) | ecosystem: Host-associated > Mammals > Digestive system >... | reverse complement strand
ACTCCCTAGGTATGCGTGCTCCGCAGACCATCCGCGATGTCTGGCGCCAGCAGGACCTCAAGACCATCGATGCCAAGGAACGCTTCGATACCGAAGTGAATCCGCACGGGGTAGTCCTCCTGAAACTCTATCCAGGCAACCCGCACCGCCGCATTGTGGAATCAGCCCGCGGCGTAGAGCTAAATCTTTGAAGGGATTGATTTCACAATTTATTTTTTATTCCACCACAGATTCCACAGATTTCAAAGATTCATCAAGACCAGTAATCAAATTTCTTATCATCATTTCTTCAAGACAGGGAGCCCCCCCTGTATTCCCTCCGTCGACGGGAACGAAATGAGTCCTGACGAGGACTCGCAGTCTGGCCAGCAACAATATCCCCTCGGGGATTATAGGAAGCCAACCTTTATCCGTGACGACAGAGTGCTCTAACCCTCAGCGAAAACGAACTCGACGACAAACTATACTTAGTCATGCAAGTAACTATAGTTCCCTCGCCAACAAGCTCAGATGGGAAATTGAAAAGTGAAAATTGAACTTTTGGAGCAGCGAGAGTCATAAGAGCCTGGGATTAAATGGCCGAGATTCCCGAGCAAAGCTTACTCTGTTTTAATTCAAAAAATCTCGCCCTGCACAGGTGTTTGTGCAGGGCGAGATTTATGTAGGTATGCGCTTTGTGCGGAATTATCCGACCTGACTGCCGGGCTTCACGTCCTTGGTGGTTGTCACCACGCTGAGGCTCTCGTCGAAGTCAACGGCGGAGAGGATCATGCCCTGGCTCTCGATGCCCATCATCTGGCGCGGCTCGAAGTTGGCCACGAAGAGGATGCGCTTGCCGATGAGCACCGTCGGGTCTTCGTAGAAGGCGGCGATACCCGAGAGGATAGTACGGTCGATGCCTGTGCCGTCGTCAATGGTGAACTGCAGCAGTTTCTTGCTTTTCTTCACCTTCTGGCAGTCCTTGATGAGTCCCACGCGGATGTCGAGTTTCTCGAACGTCTCGAAGCTGATGTTGGGCTTCACGGGAGCGGCCTGATAGCTGGCAGCCTCGTTCTCCTTCTTGATGCGCTCCAGACGGTCCATCTGTGCCTGAATGGCGTCGTCCTCAATCTTCTCGAAGAGCAGTGAGGGTGTGCCCAGCTGATGGCCGGCCTTCAGCAGTTCCGTGCTTCCGAGGCTCGTCCATTCGAAATGCTCTATATTGAGCATGTTGAGCAGTTTTTTCGAAGAGAAGGGCAGGAAGGGCTCGAAGGCGATGGCGAGGTTGGCTGTGAGCTGCAGGCTGATATTGATGATGGTCTTCACACGCTCAGGGTCGGTCTTGATGACCTTCCAGGGCTCGCTGTCGGCCAGGTATTTGTTGCCAATGCGAGCGAGGTTCATGGCCTCCTTCTGTGCGTCGCGGAAGCGGAAGTTATCCAAGAGACTCTCTACCTTGGCCTTGACATCCTTGAACTCGGCAATGGTCTCCTTGTCGTAGTCGGTGAGTTCTCCGCAGGCAGGCACCACACCTTCGTAGTACTTCTGCGTGAGCTGCAGGGCACGGTTGACGAAGTTGCCATAGATGGCTACCAGCTCGTTGTTGTTGCGAGCCTGGAACTCTGCCCAGGTGAAGTCGTTGTCCTTGGTCTCGGGTGCCGAGGCGGTGAGAGCGTAGCGGAGGACGTCCTGCTTGCCGGGGAAGTCCACCAGGTACTCATGCAACCAGACAGCCCAGTTGCGGGAGGTCGAAATCTTGTCGCCCTCGAGGTTCAGGAATTCGTTGGCCGGCACGTTATCAGGCATAATGTAATCGCCGTGTGCCTTCATCATAACGGGGAAGATGATGCAGTGGAAGACGATGTTGTCCTTGCCAATGAAATGCACCAGACGCGTCTCGTCATCCTGCCACCAGCGCTGCCAGGTACCCCAGCGGTCGGGGTTGCTCTCGCAGAGCTCCTTGGTGTTGGAGATATAGCCGATGGGCGCATCGAACCACACGTAGAGCACTTTGCCGTCGGCACCTTCCACGGGCACGGGAATACCCCAGTCGAGGTCACGGGTCATGGCACGGGGCTGCAACTCCATATCGAGCCAGCTCTTGCACTGTCCATAGACATTGGAACGCCATTCCTTGTGGCCCTCGAGGATCCATTCCTTCAGCCAGCCCTCGTAGTCGTTGAGGGGCAGGAACCAGTTGGTGGTGTCCTTCAGGATGAGCTTGGCTCCGCTCTCCTTGGAGCGTGGGTTGATAAGCTCCGTGGGGTCGAGGTCGCGACCGCACTTCTCGCACTGGTCGCCGTTGGCCTCTGCGTGACAGTGGGGGCATTCGCCGACGATGTCACGATCGGTCTTGAAGGTACCCGTCTGCTCGTCGTAGAACTGCTGAGTAGTCTTCTCGATGAGCTTACCGTCGTCATAGAGCTTGCGGAAGAAGTCGCTGGCGAATTGGTGGTGGGTCTTCGAGGTGGTGCGGCTATAGACGTCGAACGAGATGCCGAACTCCTCGAAGGAGTCCTTGATCATCTTATGATAGCGGTCGACGACCTGCTGGGGAGTGATGCCTTCCTTGCGGGCACGCTGAGTGACGGGCACGCCGTGCTCGTCGGAGCCGCCGATAAACATCACCTCCTCGCCCTTCAGGCGCAGGTACCTCACATAAATGTCTGCAGGCACATAGACTCCTGCAAGGTGGCCTATATGTACTCCGCCGTTGGCGTAAGGCAGGGCGGAAGTCACTGTCGTTCTCTTGAATTTCTTTTCCATTGGTGTCTATTGTTTTGATTTCGGCCGCAAAAGTACTCACTTTTCATCAAAAAACGAGCATATTCTCCGCGTTTTCTTCACCACACCTCTCATTTTCCGTCTTTTTTTAGCTGAACAGAAAGCTTTCGTTTCTATTTAAGGGCTAAAAAGATTACCATTAAGCTGGCCGTGTGATTCTCTTCAACGCAGAGGCGCAGAGCCGCGAAGGATTATTAGAGGTTTTAGAGCATGTCCTTTGACGCTGTCGCGTGAGGTCGCGGAAGCAGTGGGAACGCTACGCAGGTTCCCGCTGCGCAGAGAGCGCAGAGGCCTACGGATTGAACATTTATTTGTATTCCAGCTTAAAAGAAAATCTCTGCGAACTCGGCAAAGCTTACAGAGAATAATCTTTTACTATCTGTTGAGAGTTCCCCAAGGGATGACGCGGTGATAGTCGGCGAGTGCGATGTTATTTCTTATCAATTGGTTTTCGGCGTCGTACATTTCATAATTCAACATGGTGTTGTACTGCAACACAGGGATATGAATGTTTTGCTTCACGTCGGGCTCCAGCACTTTCATGGTTATGCGGTACATGCCGTCGGCATCCGGAAGTGATTCTTCCTGAATGATTTGCATATCAGAGTGTCTCACGTCCTTACTGCCTACGGTGTTCGTTGCAGCACCACAAATGGGCCGCTCTGAGACTACGACGATATGGTCACAGCCGCAGTTGTTGTAGACCGTTATACTCGGAGTGGCTTCAAAGAACGGGACGAGGAAAGGATTTGTGAATTCCGGCATTTGGTCCGACAGCTCTACCTGCCCGATAAATGGGAAGGTGTCTGATGTCATTTCTTTGGGAATCATCACCTTGTACTTGCCCTTCCCTTCAGGAACCGAAACCATGTTTGTGGGGAAATACACTTGATAGTACTGCTGTCTGGCCTCATAGGGAATCTCCAAATAAAGTGTATTCGGGTCTGATGCCAAATGTTGAACCGCATAATCCTTGCCGTTCACCCCGATGATTTCCGTGAGGTAGGGATTCTTGCCATCGTTGCCTACTAAGGTTATCCTTTGCGGCATCGAGCCCTCGGCGGCTTTCTGTTGGTAGTAAACCGTTCGTAGCACGTTGCCGGATTTGCCTACGAAGTCCACCTTCGCCACCCTGTTCGCACCCGTATTCGATGGTGCAGAGACAGTTATCTTGTAGACATTCTCTGTCAGCGTCTGCAAATCCACCGTGAGCCAGTCGGCGTCGCACTTCACCTCGAAGGGAACCGTATAGAGGAACGTGAGCGTGTAGGTGAAACCCTCGGCAGGGTAGCCCATATTCGGGTTGACAGACTCGGGAAAGTAAGACTGGAAACCATCACCTTCAAGGAAGTAGAAATATTCCGCACCTTCTCCGTCGGGCTTGCCGTCTTTGTCCATATCCAGGAACTTGTAGAACGGAGGAATATCGAAGTCTTTCACTTCGTGAGAGTTATAAAACCTTAAATAGGACTTGTAAACTTCGTTTATGGGGATCACCGTTTCACTTAAATGAAAGAGCATCGTATTGAACTCATCAAGTTCGCCGTCGTCTTCCAAATCAACCGCAAATATATTAAGTAGCTGGTTAGGTTTGCGACCACTCCTGTTGTTCAAGATCATCACCGAAGCTGCCAGCAACATTGCATTGTCATCGCCACTCTTAGTAACATCCATCTCCGTGAAATTCAGAGTGGTAGAAGTGCCAAAGCCCAAGGCCTTCACCACTTCTTCCTGCGCCTGTTTCCGTGCTTTGTCGAAGGATAAACCGTCGCGCACCAAGTGTTTGATACGGTTGTAGGCCAACGTGGTAAAGACGTTCGCGTTGATTTTGTAGCCAGTGGGTGCCAGTGCTTGCAGATTGATAGGTTCCGAGGAACCATAGCCCCATATCTCATTGAGATAGTAGCCGCTAGCCTTTACATCGACGTAAGGAGCGTTCACGCCCACCACCGAGTATGAACCGAAGTAGTCCGTAGTCTCAGTAGAAAAAGTCAATCCTGTAGGATTCAGTGATTTATCCAATGAGTATATGGTAACGGAAGAACCTTTGAGGAGGGGCCCTTTCTGAGCCACGCCAGCCACCTGGCCAGCTGGCAGTTTCTCACCACCACCTTCCTCATCAACAGAGTCGCTACAGGACAAGAACATGAAAGATATTAGCGCGAAACACGCTAAACACGAAATGAAAGAATACTTTCTCATAAGACTATAAATAATTTAAACTGGTTAGATAATCTAAAGTATTAACAAAAAGAGGCGCAGACTTTCGCCATACGACTCTCGGCTCACCACAAGCCACATCAATATATGGGAAATCTACGCCCATTGGAGGCGGTCCCAATAATTGATGGTTGCTCTTTCTCGAAGTGGTGAATTGAGAGTCTATTGAGCAATATGTCTTGCATTTCTTCAGAAACACGCTGCAAAAGTACAAAAAACTTCTCATTCTGAGCATTTATCTTCTCTTTTTCTTCTCCCCGCCCCTCATTTTCCGTCTTTTTTAGCTGAACAGAAAGCTTTCCTTGGGGCTCAATGTCTGTTTAGCGGCTAAAAATCCTGAGAAAGCAGGGGTTAGGACAAATAAATTGAATAAAGTTTGTAGATTTCCAATAATAAGTGCTACCTTTGCAGCCGAAAGACAGCTAAATAGTTATTCATAATGGAGACAAAACAGGTCTTAGATCGTATCCGACAGAGGGCTAAGGACGTTCTTCCGCTGGGGAGTTCGCTTTATCTCTATGGCTCTCGGGCACGAGGTGATGCGCACGAGGGGTCAGACTGGGATCTGCTGTTGCTGCTCGACAAGCCAAAGCTGGAATCCGAGGATTTCGGAAAATACTCTTATCCCCTAATGACTATGGGGTGGGATTTCGGCGAAGACATTCGCGTTCATGCCTACACAAAGGCAGAATGGAATGACGGCCCGCATCCAATGTTCTATTTCAATGTAGAAGAAGATAAAAAAGTATTGTATGAGTCTTAACGATTCTGGAACGTATTGCTCCCACTCTTCAGTTGATAGAGAAAATTAAGCAATACATTTCTGACAAGGGCTACTAAGGAAGGATTGGCACTTCATTGGCAGCGGTTTTTAGTCCTGCTTGCTACCTTCTTTTGGCTTTCCTTCGCCCTCGTTTTTGGGGGCCTCCTCTTTCCTTATTATATATACGCGATGACTGCCGCTGCCAAGAATATCGAGGCCGTTCTTAGGCTCCTGCCACGCGGCCTTGAGCTCGCGCTGGGCGGTGGAATACGAGAGGCCGGTGAGGGTGGCGTAGTCGCGAATGGTCATGAAGGGGTGGGTGGCAAGGAACTCGCGGGCGACAATCATCCGGTTGCGGACTTGGGGGTACTTGGAAACCTTGATGCGGACGCCGACGTCGCCGTGTGCGCGGCGGAAGTTCTGATGGCTGAAATGATTGCACACGGACTCGAAGAACTCGTTGTTCTTGCGGAAGTTGATGTGGTTGATTACCAGGCTGCGGGCGTTCTTGTTCTTGTGGGCGAGGTCGGTGTCTTCCGCGGCCTTCATCCGCACTCCCACGCTGAAAATGCCGATATTCATGAGCTCCACAGAGTGGCCCTCGGCAATCAGGCGGGCGAGTTCGTCGGCCACGTCAATGAGGATTCCGGTCACCGCGGCAGGGCTGTAGTTCTTGTTGCGGGTGACCTTGCTGATGAACTGTCGGGCGGTGATGAGTCCGTTGTTCTTCAGTCGGTGTACGAAGCGCTTTTGGCCTGTGTGGAGGCTGTCGCGCTGTTCGAGCTTATAATATTCAATGGTTGCCATAGTTTTTTCTCATTTATTTAACATTATTTATGAATTGACGTCCTAACTTCTTGGACTGTGCAAAGTTACAAAATCCTTTTGACGTGGCCAAATTTCTGCCTATAAATAATCTTAAAAAGTAACGTTTGATGTGCAAAAACTACTGGCAGTTACCAAAAAAGCACTGTTTGAGGGCTATATATCACTCGGTGATGTGGTGTATAGGACGGGTCAGAAAATTCCGACGGCCAGACCTTTCTGGGATTGCGGCCTGTCGTTAGGAGGTTTGTTTGGGGGCGAAGAGGGCCGAACGAAGGGCCGTCTCTGGCATCACGTATATGCCTGATAAACAAGCGAAAATGGCTCAGAAAAAAGTTTAAAAGTACTTGACAGAACGAAAAAAAAGCAGTACCTTTGCGCCAGTTTTCGACAGTGTGAAGCCGCACACAAGAATAAACGGTGGCAAATCAGAACCGTCGGCAAGGCTAACCTGAGACCACAAACCATGAATATACACAACTTTTAAAATGAATTTTAATCAAAAGAATGAACAAATGACCTGCCTTGCGCAGGAGCTGCCCTTCGGGGCCAGCAACCAGGAACTGGTAGAAGAACAGAACGCCAGTCTCCTGAACAACGAGCTCGCGCTGAAGGACTGCGAGCTGGAGTCGAACCGGAAGCTCAGAGAAGAGCAGATGGTGGACATCACACTCCGAGGGATTTCGGAGGCGGTGGCGACTCGCGAAAGGGACATCATAGCGATGATGACCGGAAAGACAAGTTGGCAGAACGACGTCCGCGAAGTCGTGCTGAGAGAGATTCTCTCGAAGGCCGACGGACGGCTGTGGTGCCGAGAGTACATCGAAAGGCTGAGGAGCGACCAGCGCGTAATGGTTTACACCGGCTCGCACTGGGAAACCATCGAGCTTCAGCAGTGGAAGGACTTCGTTGGCCGCTGCGCCGAGCGCTGTGGAGTGCCCGAATCGCTGCGTATGAACCCCACTTTCATGAAGCCTCTTTATGAGGTGGTGGCGTTCAACGTGGCTGAGAACCGCAAGCAGCAAGTGGCTGAGAATGAGGTGCTACTGAACATGAGAAACGGCACGCTGGTCGTCCGCAGAGACGGCAGTGCGGTGCTGCGAAACCACCGAAAGGAGGACCTGTTCACGCACACCCTGAGCTACGACTTCGACCCACAGGCGCGAAGTGAGCTTTGGCAGCGATTCCTCGACCGGGTGCTGCCCGAGCGGGCCTGCCAGATGCTGCTGGCGGAGTTCATGGGCTACGTGCTGATGAAGAACCACTCGCTGGAAAAAATGCTCTGGCTGTACGGAAGCGGACAGAACGGAAAGTCGGTGACGCTGGAAATCATTGAGGCCCTGCTGGGTTCCTGCAACGTCAGCTACCTCAGCCTCAGCGACCTGACGAACGACGACGTGAAGCGCGCCGGTATTGAGCACAAGCTGCTGAATATCAGCCACGAGAGCGGACGCGATGTGAACACGAACGTGCTGAAGGAACTCACTTCGGGCGAACGTGTGACCATCAAGCACCTCTATGTAGATCCGCGCGAGACGAAGGACTACGGCAAGTTCATTGCCGCGTTCAACGAGCTGCCACGGGCCGAGAACACCTTTGGATTCTTCCGCCGCATTATCATCGTTCCCTACGAGGTCACCATTCCTCGCGAAGAGGTTGACCTCCAGCTTACTACAAAGCTGAAAAGGGAGCTGCCCGCCATCCTCAACTGGGTGCTCGACGGGCTGGTGCGACTGATGAATCAGGGCACATTCACTCGCAGCGAATGCAGCGAGCAGGCTCTGGAACGCTACCAGCTGCAGTCGGACAGCGTGCGCCAGTTCATCGATGAGCAGTGCGAGACGTCGGAAATCGTGACCAAGGCCTTAGAGATCTACAAGATGTACTGCTTTTTCTGCCAGACGTCGTCGCTGAAGCCTCTGGGCCGGAATCGCTTCTACGAACGTCTCGAAGGAATGGGTTTCACCCGCACGAGGGTTCAGAACGACCAGTTCTTTCCACTCAAAATCAATGGGATATGAGCTGCGTTAATGAACTTTTCGACACCGCCCGCCTGAATGCCATCTCCATCACGGAGGTGGCACGACGGCTGGGCGAGGTGCGGAGGGCGGGGTCGGTGTATAAGACCTACTGCCCCTGGCACGAGGACCGTCATCCCTCGCTGACACTGTATGAGCGCACGAACGAGAACCGCTGTCATTGCTTTGCCTGCGGGCGGGGCGGGTCGGTCATCGATTTCGTGATGCAGCATGAGTCGTGGACGTTTCAGGAGGCCTGCCGCTGGCTCAGCAATGAGTTCGGAATCAGCACTCTAAGGGCAGATTCGCAGCAGGCGTGGCATCGCACGGTGTGTTCACCCCAGCCACGGACGCGAGCCGCTGTGAAGCCCGCAGAACCCACCTATACCTATATACCAAAGGAAATGGTGGAGTCGCTGGTGTCGATGGATAACTCGCTGAGTCGCTGTCTTGTACAGATGTTCGACCCTGCCGCAGTGAAGCGCGTAGGCGAGGATTATCTGCTGGGCCGCTACGCGATGAAGGGGCTGGACGACTACACCGTATTCCCAAATATAGATGTAGAGGGACGCGTGTGCAACCTGAAGGTTCAGCACTACGAAACCGACCGCTTCTCGCCCCGCTTCGCACACAGCGATCCTGGCTCGTGCCGCTGGCTGGGCAGTATCTGGTCGGCCGAGGGCAGGCTGCCGAAGGACGCGCAGTTCCGCTCGTCGTGCCTTTTTGGCGAACACCTGACAGCGAGCCGCCGGACGCAGACCGTGGCCCTCGTTGAGAGTCCCAAGAATGCCATCTTCGGAGCGCTGGAATTTCCTCAGTATCTGTGGGTTGCCACAGGCAACAAGGGCCAAATGAAGCGCGAAGTCCTGCAATCCCTGAAGGGGCGCGACATCATTGTCATCCCCGACCGCGATGCGATTGAGGAGTGGACGGAGACCGTACGGACGATGACTGACCTCGCGAACTTCACCGTGAGTGACATCTGCCGGCGAGCGGCGCCTGCGTGGGAAGAGAAGTACGATATTGCCGACTACCTCGTGCGGCAACATCAGCCAATGCCTTTCTGAGCAGTCATCGCAACGACACTCTCTCGGGCTTATTCATAATCCTGCAGAACCGAACGAAGACCATGCAGATAACTGCCAGGTGAGTTTTCTGTTAGGTTTTCGTTAGGTTTTTGTTAGGTTTTGAAACGCAAAAATTGGGCGCAACGTTCTAATACACAGGATGTTGCGCCCTTTTCCATTAGGTTTTGCATGTTTTTCTCAAAAAACTTTCTACAGACCCCCTCTCAAAAAAATTTTTTTCTTGAAAAAAGATACAAAACCTAACATAGATGGTTTTAATATATTAACTAACAGCCGATTACGGTCCGGATTTCAGCTTCAAAACCTAACAAAAACCTAACAAAAACTAACAAAACCTAACCAGAAACTAACCAATCCCTCTCATCTCCTCTATTCTCTTCTCATGAATCTCATAGGTTTGGCGCCACACCGGAGGAGCTCAACTTTTCTAGTACGACGAAGGCCATAGTAGAAATTAAAGCCATCAATATAGAATGTTACACGTTGTGCCATACAGTAGTTAATAAAAAAGCCGTCCGAAGACGGCCATATCCATTCAAGGAAGAATGGCGTTGCTTGATTTCTGAGTGCAAAGTAAGGCAAATTCTCGGATTCCTCCAAACTTTTTTGCCATTTTTCTTTGCTGATTCCCAACTTATTCCTACTTTTGCGGCGACTCCGATAGCCAAACAGGGCTTTGAGGGTCAAAATCTCATGGAAAAAGGACGTTTACGAACGTAAGAGACGGTATGAATGATGTACAAATCATCCAGCAGAAGATTTATGCGATTCGCGGTCAACGTGTGATGCTGGATTTTGACCTTGCGGATCTTTATGGCGTTGAAACGGGTGCTCTCAATCAAGCGGTGAAACGTAACATTGAGCGATTTCCTGAGGACTTCATGTTCCAGTTAACGAAAGAAGAATGGGAAATTTTGAAATCGCATCCTTTGACATTAACCACCTCTGGTAATCAACAAGATGGCATCTTGATATCACAAAATGTGATTTCAAGTTGGGGAGGCCGACGGAAGTTACCTTATGCCTTCACTGAAAATGGGGTGGCAATGCTCAGTAGTGTGTTACGTTCTCCATTAGCCATACAGGTGAATATCGGTATTATGCGTGTGTTTACACAGATTCGCATTATGGCAGCCTCACTGCCTCCCACTAGTACCGCCGCCGATCTGGCTCAGTTGCGGCAAGACTTCGAGGAATTAAAACTGGACATTGAGGACATCCTTGCAGACCAAAACGTGATTAATGAAGATACTCGTGCTCAGCTTGAACTCATTAATCAGTCTTTGGCTGCTTTGCAATCCACTCACAGACTTGAACGGCGTCCCATCGCCGGCTTTAGCTTACCCAATAAAGAAGAGAAATCATAAGTGTCGGACACTAATGATTATGAATAATAAGTATAATCTTTGTGGCGTCATTAACTAACATTCCTATTAAAAATGAAAGAAATAAAGTATTTTAGTTTTGTTGCAATTGCAATATTAGTATTTATTTGTCTGTCCTCATGTAAGCATGCAAAGACATCAGGAGGAAGTGCTTCTAGTGAGGGAGAAGACCAATTAGATGGCAGTGAAGTAGTAGATGGTGCCGTTGTGCATCTGTCTAAATTAACGGATGATAGAGGTAATTGGATTGATTCTTTATGGACTGATGGCAAGCTCGTTTATACCAAACAGAAATATTATAAAGAAAATCTTTCAATTTGTGGCGGGTGTAAGAATTTACAGTACTTGGACATTCCAGCTTATGCCATCATTGAAGGTGACAAATATCGTGTTACATCAGTCATCGCTGAGGCTTTTATAAATCATCCTTCGCTGAAGGAAATTTCCATTCCTGCTTATATTGAACACGTTGGCAGAATGGCATTTGCAGGTACGCCCATCGTTTCTGCCAGTTTAAGTTGTGGCGAGATATCGTCCAGCGCGTTCTATAACTGCAGTGTACTAAATAATCTTTATTTGGACGAAGGTGTGGAAGTCATAGCATCTGAAGCATTTAAGGGATGTGAGTCGCTCCACTATCTTGTTTGCCCTCAAAGCATGCAATCTATCGGCACCGATGCCTTCAAATATTCGTCTTTAGAATCCATAGATTTAGGTGGAGTTCGAGAACTTGCCGAAAGTGCCTTTGACGGCTGTTACTTTATAAAAGAAGTAAATTTAGGTTCAAACCTTGAAACGATAGGCCCTTGCGCCTTCGACGGATGCTGGAATATAGAATCAATCACATTCCCAGAAAGTATCAAGTTTGTTGGTCATGATGCTTTCAGAGGTTGCAGCGGGCTGACATCTGTGGTTCTGCCGGAAGGTTTTAAGACCCTTAAATTTGGAGCTTTTGACAGATGTAAACATTTGCAGAGTGTTGTCCTTCCTGAGAGTTTAGATTCCCTAGAATTTAGCACTTTTGGGGAATGCATAGAATTGACTTCTGTCACCTTGCCTTCACATCTCAAAAAGATTCCTCAATGGTGTTTTTTAGGATGCAAAAGTTTAGAAGAAATAGAAATACCTACAGGTGTTACAGTTATTGAAGAGGGTGCATTTACTAGTTGCGGACTAAAGTCGCTGACGCTCCCAGAAGGTGTTGTCAGAGTGGAGAAGGGAGCATTCAATAACTGTTCTTTCACATATTTGAAGCTTCCGTCTACCATTGAGGTGATAGAATATACAGCATTTCTAGACTGTACATCTCTCACGGATATTTACTGTTTAGCCAAGAATGTACCTGAGACGGATCGCGCAGCATTTCACTTTGTGAAGAACCCTCTAAGTGCCACTCTTCATGTCCCATCCTCTTCTGTGGAAGCCTATCGCATGACTGAGCCCTGGGATGATTTCAAAACGATAGTGCCCATAGATGATTGAAAAAATAAACGTGGATAGTCGTTTGTAGTTTAAAATGGCAAATAAGCCTTATCTTTGCACGCAAATCAAGAACCAAACGCAGGAAAGATGAATCAGAATGCAGGAAAGATGAATCAGAAAGAAAGGAAAGCTATCATCGTGGGCGCCAGTTCGGGTATAGGACTGGAGGTTGCGCGACTGCTGCTGGCCGAAGGCTGGCAGTTGGGCGTGGCGGCACGCCGGGAAGAACCGCTGCTGGCACTGAAGGCAGAGGCGCCAGAGCGAGTAGAGGTGATGACGATTGACGTTACTCGGCCTGATGCCGAAGAGCGGCTTCTGGCACTCGTCGACCGTCTCGGCGGCATGAATCTTTACTTCCATGCATCGGGAATAGGCAAGCAGAACCGCACCTTGGAAGCAGACATCGAGCTCCGCACCGTGGAAACCAACGCCCTCGGCTTCACCCGCATGATAGGTGCCGCCTACCGTTACTTCGCCGCTTCTCCCGCATTGGATGCTGGTGAGGATTTTGTCATCGCTGCAATCTCCTCCATTGCAGGCACAATGGGTCTCGGGCCAGCCCCCTCCTACTCTGCCACGAAGGCCCTGCAGGCCACTTACTTAGAAGCCTTGGAACAGCAGGCGCGTCAGCGAGGACTACCCATTCACATCCTCGATATCCGACCTGGATTCGTGGATACCGCCCTGCTGAACGACAACTTCCCCTACCCCATGCTCATGCGGCCAGAGGATGTTGCCCGCGACATCATGAGGTCCATTCATAAACGACGCCACGTCCGCATCATCGACTTCCGCTACCGACTCCTTACTGCTGCTTGGCGCCTGCTGCCCCGATGGGTCTGGCGACGGATTAAAATCTAACCGCGATGAATTCAAGCGTATTTCTGCGGCTACTTGGTATCTCCGGAAGACAAGGACATCTGCTCAGGCTGGCTCTGCTTCTTCACGGTTTCTTTCACCTGTCCCTCTGTACTTTATCCGCACAATCCACACATTGGCGTATTGAAGCAGAGTCCCCCCAGACGCGGGTACTGCTGCGAGGCGACACGCTCGACATCACCTCTCCTAAAGGTCTCTCGCTCTGGTGGAACGAGCCGCTGACCGCTCCCTGTAGCATTGAGTACCGCGCTTGCGTTGTCATGGAAGGAGGCCCCTGCGACCGCCTCTCTGACCTCAACTGCTTCTGGATGAGCAGCGATCCGTTTCGGGGTCTTTCCTCACGCGGCGGCAAATTTCTCGAGAGCTACCGGCTGCAGTGCTATTATTTAGGCTACGGCGGCAACCACAATACCACCACCCGCTTCCGCCGCTATGAGGGCGACACCCTCGCCATCACCGACCCGACTCGCCGGCCAAAGATCCTGAAGGAATATACCGACTCGGCACACCTCCTGCGCCCCAACCACTGGTATACTGTCCGCATTGAGGTCACTGCCGACGGTCGCAACCGTTACTTCCTCGACAACGAACTGCTGGTTGATTACCGGGATGACTCTCCACTGCTTCACGGCTGGTTCGCCTTTCGCACCACATGGAGCCACACACGGCTGACAGCCTTCACTATCAAACAATTGTGAACCACTTTAATAAGAATAAAATGATGAAAGAGATTTACTTTGCCGGCGGCTGCTTCTGGGGCACCGAGCACTTCTTCAAACAAATCCAAGGGGTCGTGGAAACCGAAGTGGGATTCGCCAACGGCCACACCCAAAATCCTACGTATAAAGAGGTCTATACAGACACGACAGGGTTCGCCGAAACCGTTCGCATACAGTATGACGAGCAGGTGGCCGACCTGGAGTTCTTGCTGAATATGTTCTTCAAAGCCATCGACCCCACGAGCCTCAACCGTCAAGGCCACGATGAAGGCACCCGCTATCGCACGGGCATCTACTATCCGTCAGAAGCCGACCTCCCCGTTATCCAAAAGGTCTTTGCCGAGCAGCAGGCCCTTGTCTCGGCACCCGTCGTGGTCGAAGTGGAACCCCTCCGCAACTTCTATGCCGCAGAGGAATACCATCAAGACTACCTCGACAAGAACCCCGACGGCTACTGCCACCTACCCCTCGAACTCTTTGCCTTTGCCAGACAAGCAAAGCAATAGCCTTATGAAACAACGACTGGAATCATTGGATGCCCTTCGGGGTTTTGACCTGCTCTGTCTTGTGGCTGTCTCCGACCTTGTGGAGGAGCTGGCCGAAGTCATTGATGCACCTTGGATGGAGACGGTCATGGCTGGCTTCACCCACAAGACATGGGAAGGCTTTTCGCCGTGGGACTTGGTGATGCCGCTGTTCATGTTCATGGCGGGCGTGGCCATTCCTTTTGCCCTCAGCAGTTACCGCGAGGACGGTAATAGGAGTAGATTATATTGGCGACTGGGCAAACGCGTGGCCCTGCTTTGGCTCTTCGGAATGATGGTTCAGGGCAACCTACTGGCGCTCGACCCGCATCGCATCTACTTATTCACCAATACTTTGCAGGCCATTGCCGTAGGTTATTTCTTCAGCGCCCTCATATATCTTCATACGAACTGGAAAGCACAGATAGGCATCGCCGCAGGGCTGTTGCTGACGTTCTGGGCGGCGATGGAATTTATCACCTTCAACGGCTTCGGCGGCGGCGACTACACACCCCACGGCAATCTCGCCGAAGGCATTGACATGGCTGTCCTTGGACGTTTCCGTGATACGGCACAGGTCATTGACGGACAGGTCGTTGTCCGAGAATCCTATACCTACACTTGGATTCTCAGCAGCTTGAACTTTGTGGTGACGGTGCTCACAGGTGTCCTTGCTGGCGAGGCTTTGAGGAGCACGATGCAGCAGGGAAAGAAAGTTGCCCTGCTCTTCGGCATCGGCGCGGCCATGGTGGCGCTCGGTTGGACTTGGGGCCTCGTACATCCCGTCATCAAACACATCTGGACAGGCTCCATGGTACTCGTCAGCAGCGGCTACAGCTTCCTCCTCATGGGCTGCTTCTACTGGTGGATTGACTGCCTCGGCCACAATCAGCGGCTGACATTCCTGAAAGTCTATGGCATGAACAGCATCACGGCTTACGTCGTCAGCCACGTCATCAGCTTCCGCAGCATCAGCCGGTCACTCTTCTTCGGCCTCGAGCAATATGTAGGCGACTACTATGGTTTCATCATCCAGCTGAGCAACGTCACAATCCTCTTCCTCATCCTATACCTACTCTATCGCAACCGCATTTTCTTGCGTGTATAGTCTCAACTTACCGAAATTACCATGGTAATCTGAAAATAAACAACTCCGTTCGCACAACCTTTTATTGAATACGTCCCTGAGGCAGAACAATGAAAGACCCTATAGTGCCAAGAGCTGCTCGCCGTGGATCTTGGTTTTGATTTGCTTGGGTGTAATGATGTTCTCGATCACGCCTTTTTCGTTGATGATGAAGGTGGTGCGGAGGGTGCCGAAGTACTTGCGACCATACATCGACTTCTCTGCCCACACACCCATCTGTTCTACAAGCGTATGCGCTGTGTCGGCGATAAGGGGGAAAGGTAGCTCGTGCTTCGTCTTGAACTTCTGGTGGCTGGCGGCACTGTCTACGCTGACGCCCACGACGGCATAGCCTTTCTTGCGCAGTTCGCTGTAGTTATCGCGAATACTGCAAGCCTCGGCGGTGCAGCCGCCGGTGTTGTCCTTCGGATAGAAATAGAGGACGAGTTTCTGTCCCTGGAAGTGTTCGAGCCGGATCTCCTGTCCGTTCTCGTCGTGCCCTAATACCTCGGGCGCTTTGTCTCCTATTTGCATGATTGTAGGGGTTAAAGGGGTTTTAAAGTTTAAGGGGTGGGTGCACTCATTGAGAATGGGGCGGCAGCTTTAGTGGTGTTTCGCTGCAGGTTGGGCTGCGAACCCATCTGAAAGGTGAGGTGACCGCCTTGCGCAATTTCGCCGTAGGTGATGTAGTTGCGAAGGAGGGGCTGACCGTTCAGCTCGGCACTCTGGATATAGATGTTCTCTGGGCTGTTGTCGCGCGCCTCGATGACAAATTGCTTGCCGTCCTCAAGGGTGATGGTGGCCTTACGGAAGAGGGGACTGCCGATGACATACTGATCGGTGCCGGGTGTGACGGCGTAGAGGCCGAGGGCTGAGAGGACGTACCACGAGGACATGCCGCCCTGATCCTCATCGCCTGGGAAACCGTCGGGTGTGCTGTTGTAGAGGCGGTTCATGATCTGTCGCACCCAGTACTGCGTCTTCCAGGGCTGACCGGCATAGCTGTAGAGATAAGGCATGTGCTGGATGGGCTGGTTGCCATGGGCATATTGTCCCAGCCCAGCAATCTCCATTTCCGTCATCTCGTGAATCTTCGCACCATACCAACCGGGCTTCACCGTTGAAGGTTGCGTCCACACAGAATCGAGCTTAGCGACAAATGCCTCGTCGGAGCCAAAGAGGTTGATGAGACCCTGTACGTCGTGGAATACCGACCAGACGTAATGCCAGGCGTTGCCCTCTGTATAAGGACCGCCCCACACGAGCGGGTCGAAGGCGTTGCCCTCGAAGGAGTCGTTCCAGTGCCCTTCTTCGTCGCGGGCACGGAAGAAATGCGTGACGGGGTCCCATAGATTGCGGTAGTTGTAGAGGTGACGAAGGAAGATCTCTTCGTAGAACTTGTTGCCGCACTGGCGCGCGAGGTTGTAGGCACACCAGTCGTCATAGGCATATTCGAGGGTCTGCGATACACAGCCGTGCGACAGTGGGAAAGGCACATAACCCAACGTGAAGTACTCGTGCCAGCATTGCCGTCCGTTGGCGCTGCCATAAGGTCCTTTGTTAAACACTTCGTGGGCATAGGCTTTCAGCAGCGAGTCGGGATTCACGGTGCGTATGCCTTTTGTCCAGGCATCAGTGAAGAGCGAGATGCTGTGGTTGCCCAGCATACCGCCTGTCTCGCCAGGGAACGACCACGAAGGGAACCAGCCCAGTTCCTTCTGCTGCACATGCAGCATCGCCTGCATATAGAGGCCTTGCTGTGTGGGATGCAGGATGTTGGTCAGCGGAAACTGCGAGCGGAAAGTGTCCCAGAAACCGTTGTCGGTGAACAGATAGCCGTCGTATGTCTTGCCATCGTAGGGGCTATAATAATAAGGTGTGCCGTCCGCCTTAATTTCGTAGAACTTGCGCGAGAAGAGGTTGGCACGGAAGAGGCAGGAGTAGAACGTGCGCAGCTGTTCCTCTGTGCCGCCCTCGACCTTCACCCTTCCCAACAGTTCGTTCCACGTCTTCTGTCCGCGCGCCTTGGTCTGTTCCAGGTTCTTGTCGGCGCCCAGCTCGCGCTGCAAGGTGAGTGTAGCCTGATCTAAAGAGATGTAGGAAGATGCGGCTTTGGCCTGGACGGTTGTACCCTTCTTGAACATCAGCGTTGCCCCGCCTTTCACGATCGCGAAATCCTCGAAAGGCCTGTCGAACTGTATCACGAAGTAGCAGCGGAAATTCTCGGCATGATTGACGAAGCGGTGGTTGTTCACCCAGCCGTACACCTGCCGCTTGGCAGCATCTACCTGGATTTCGTGTTGTGCCGTGTAGCCATCAAGGACGAGCCATGCGCCGTTCCCCTCCTTCGACTTGGGGTACGAGAAGCGGAAGTGCACGCAGCGCTCTGTGGGAGAGAACTCCGTGCGAATACCGTTATCGAAGGTCACGCTATAGTAATACGGCAGTGCGATTTCATTTTTATGGGAAAACGTGGCACCACGCGTTTCGTCACCATCTTGCCCGTCTCGCGGGTCCATCGTGGGATAGAAGGAATAGACGGCATAGTCGCCCGTCCAGGGGGAACACTGGTGTGCTTGTCCGAAGCCACGGATCTTATCGGCGGGATAAAAGTATTTGAATCCATCACCGTTGCGTCCTGTCTGCGGCGTCCACATGTGTACGCCAAAAGGCATCG
>Ga0310786_10004876_pt1 | contig 18478 bp, 18 predicted proteins | sample AusTroGonzalo_MG_FD_203881 | JGI IMG/M metagenome (GOLD analysis project Ga0310786, IMG submission 203881) | Bovine rumen microbial communities from tropical cattle in Woodstock, Queensland, Australia - Gonzalo_03 (v2) (version 2) | ecosystem: Host-associated > Mammals > Digestive system >... | reverse complement strand
AAAACAATTCTTATTTCGTTTTTTTTACCTTCTGTCACAGTTATTCGTAAATGGCTTTTATCAACAACACCTATTTTCATAGGCTGATATTTTATTCCATCAACTATAACTCCACGTCTAGCAATATTTAAACCTGCTTCGGTATATCTCGAAACAGTTGCAATATATGTTCGTGGAATATGATTTGACGGCAAAGACATCTTGCGTGCCACATCACCATTATTAGTCAACAATAACAATCCTGTTGTCTTGTAATCTAATCGCCCGATGTATTTTAAGTTTTTGTATTTTGCATCGATAACATCATATATAGTTTTTCTGTTTTCTGGGTCACGCGTTGTTGTCATCGTATTCAAAGGTTTATGAAACGCATACAATTTTATACCGGTATTTTGCTTAATTTCTTTACCATGAACAAAAACTTTGTCTCCTTCGTCTATAAAGAACACAGGGGTATTAACTGGTGCATTGTTTACACACACCACACCATCCGCAATAAGCTTTTCTGCATCACGTCTTGAAGCTACACCACAATCTGCTATATATTTTGCCAAGCGTATTCTCATTTATCCAGTACCTTTGATACAGCAACAACAGCCGCAACTTCTGCGCGCAAAATTGTTTTTCCCAAAGACAAACCAACCACACCAACTTTGTCCATTATCCCAAATTCCTGTGGTGAAAAACCACCTTCTGGCCCAACAAATATTTTTTTACATCCACTGATATTACTTAAAACATCCTTACCATGCCCTGCCCGTTCATCCGCTATGACTAAATCATTAAAATCCATATCTTCAAATTTAATTGGTGATAATAATTTTGGAACACTGTTTCGACCAGATTGTTCAGCGGCTTCTGTTATAATTTTCTGCATACGTTCCCAATTGATATGATGTGCAACAGTTCGTGCTGTAATAACAGGCTGTAATACCGCAACACCCATTTGCGTCACCATATTCAACATTTCATCTGTTTTTTTTATCGGGGCAAAATAAAACATTAAATTGTTACTTGGATCTGGACGATTCGTTGTTTCTCCAACGACTATATGCTTATCATCATCTGACAGCTTTGCATTATATTCAATTCCATCATTGAATACCAAAAAATCAGAACAGCGCATTACATGCCGCAGATAATGTACAATACTTTTATCTGGAACAATACATATTCCAGTGTTTATTCTTTGATTTAAAAATATTCTTGGTTTATTTTGCATTTTTTTAATCTTTTAATATAAATAATTCTATTTTTATGATATAATAACAATCATGGCTATAAAATTCAACATTTTCTCTGGCAGTGGTTCTGGTAAAGGGCTAAAAATTTTTGAGTCCTCTGCTTACAAAGAACACGAACAAACGCCTATGGCGCGCACTTTCTGGATAATTCGGTGGAGTGTTGGCATATGGTTAATCTGCGCATTGGCATTTGGTTTATCCTTTGCAATTGAATATTTGTGGCGATATGGTTTTTCAAAAGCCAGTTGGACATGGGTTGTCATGTACATTGAAAATATGGTTAAAACATTTGGGCTGTCTGTAATCGCAGAAATTCCGTATTGGATATCCAGAACTGTTCACCATCCAGACTTGGCATCTATCGCTCCATTATTGCCAATAATTGCATATTACTTTCTATCTGATAATACATTCAAAGACGAATTCAACCCCCACGGCAAAGATAAATATAAAGAAAAATCTTCTCGAATAGCAAATGCGGAAGACATAAAAAAAATGGGAAGAATTGACAATAAAGAGGGTCTATTTAAGGGTTTTATGATGGTTCTTGGTTACTTTAAATACAAAGGTAAACAAACAGCCCTTATGATGGATGAATGTTTGTCTGCTTTGTGCTTAGCACCTCCGGGAACCGGTAAAACAGCGGGTGTTGTAAAACCAACAATTTTGGAATGCGATAATGTATCAATGATTATAAACGACCCAAAACCAGAATTAAAACAAGAAACATCTGCTTATCGTGCAACTGTTGGACCAGTGTTTATTATGAATTGGTCTGGTCAAGACGAACCAGAACGTGGTATATATTACCCATCTTGGAATCCTTTGTCGCCAGAGCACGTTCCGTTCAATTCTGAAAAACGCGATTTGTACATTGATGCTATTTGTAAAGTATTGGTACCCGACGTTAAGTCTGGTAATGCAGACCCCCACTGGGCGAATACAGGACGCGCTGGGTTGGCTGGTTTGGTGCATTTCATTGTATCAAAAATAGAACGCGCAAAAGCAGACGATTATTTTTATAACAAAATAAATAATGGGACATTCACCACTGATGATGCCAATGTGCTGGGAACATATTATTTATCTATGATGAGCGACCCAAATGCATATGCTGCATACGCAATGTTGCAACACGGTGAATTAAATGCGACAAATTATATCCATGTAGGTACATGGGCAAATATTCCAGATTCCTGGCATGGTAAAGAGGCTTCTTTTTCTATGATTTTGGATTGGCTTACAGCCAGCCAAGTTCAAATTGCAGAAGATTTAGAAGAACGTCGCAAACAAGGCGACCAAATGGTCATGATGGCAGACCCAATGAAAGATTTATTGGTCAACGCAGTTGAAGAAGCACGCCGTTATTCATATTCACATCGTTGTGTTTCTGAATTAACCCAATTGGCGAACACACCAGATAGAGAACGTGGTTCCATTCTGTCAACCATGATGGAAGGTTTAAACATTTTCCGTAATGCCGCTGTTCGCAACAGAACAAGCCATTCTGATTTTCACTTTTCTGACTTACGAGGAATGAAAGATCCACGCGATGGAAAAATCAAACCTGTCAGTGTATATCTGTCCGTAAATATGGTCGATGCCCAAGCCGTAAACCCGATTACCGCAATATTTATTGAACTGATGTCCAATTATTTGCTGGCACACAAACCAGGAGAAATTGTAGATGGTGAAACAGTTGGACCGTATCCTGTCCTTTTTGTTTTGGATGAAATGCCAAAAATGCAAAAATTGGATGCGGTTATCCAAGGACCAGACCTTGGACGTGGTCAAAAAGTATCTTATTTAATTATTGGTCAGGATATTCACCAGATTCAAGAACGATACGGCGCAGATGCAGCCGCAACAATTATATCAACAACTGCCGCAAAAATTGTATTGCGTCAAAACGATCCAGAAACCGCAAAAAGATTTTCTGAAATGATGGGAAAAAAATTAAAATCAAAAGTTGAACACGATGAAAACGGTAATTTAAAGGAAAAAGACCCAACGGATGAACCATTGTTCAGTCCTATGGATATTATGAAAATAGGTTTTGGAAAACAACTAGTTATTTTCCAAGGATACTATCACCGCCCAATAGAAGCAGAATGGGCACGTTTTTGGCTTAGAAAAACAGATACAGAAAAACGTTTATATGACAAACAAAAAATGGGTGAATCATCACCATTACCAGAGTTTTTAATTCCATCACACCATGCAATTATGGGTTATGAAGGGGTACCAAAAGTTTATAATCCCAATACCAAAGAAATAAAGATATTGGAACCTTTGAAATAAAAAACTATCAATAATGCGCAAAATAATTTATTTTTGCTTATTCTTGTCGTGTGGTTGTGCATCAAGTGTCCAAACGCATCTGGATAATTTACAAACCAGTTTTACAAACGGCCAATTTGAATTAGGGGCAAAAAACTTTTCGACAACAAATGATATCAAAGACCAAAGCAATCTTGAATTGTTAATAAATGGTATAGCTCTTTTTCATGAAAATAAATTTCAAAAAAGCGATTCTGTTTTTGAAGAATACAATCACCGAAACATATCAGAAATAGACTCATCAATTATACGTGAAACTGCTGGATTATTATTAGGCCAAGGTGTCAATTCATATAAACCATATATGATGGATTCTTTATTTGTATCATATTATCAAATATGGGATTTATTAGCCCTGCAAGATTTTGAAAATGCGCGTGTAGTGATAAATCAATCATACAATCGGCAACAAAATATGTCGATTGAATACAAAAAACTTATTGAAAAAAATAAAGACAAAATAGCCAATGAACAAAATGAAATCAAAAACATTATTTCAAGCTATACAGCAGATTGGTTGGCTTTTAATGATATTATGAATCCTGCGTTGATGTATTTATCTGGAATATATTTTTTGAACATGGGAGATTTCGAAAACGCAATAACATATTTAAAACGCGCATCTGGAATGGTACCGGATAACACTTTTATAAAACAAGATTTAGAACTGGCACAACAACATGTAAAACCCAACAATATAATATGGACATTTACAGAAACTGGTTTTGCACCACGTTTACACGAAAGAAATGCAGGATTATTTCTACCAACAATTGGGATGGTTTATTTTACGTTCAGCGAACCAACATTCAGCAATAAATCTGTACAACCACAAAACTCACAAATGTTAGCTAATGTTGATGCTATGTTTATGACAGAATATAACGAATACAGAATAAATGAAATCTTGCGCTCTTATACCGGCGCTATATCAAAAGCAACTTTGCAAGCAACAATGTATAATTCACACAGCAGTTCCGCACCACTTATGGGAATATTGTCATCTGTATACACAATATCTTCATCTAATACAGATGTTCGCACATGGGCAACCCTGCCCCAGTATATATATGTATCCAGAATTGAAAACACTAAATCAAACTTGAACAACATGGATATAGATGATACGATGAAATCAAGATTAAAAGTCGGTGGAAATAATTTAATTTATGTTCGCACCGCACCAAATATTATGGATACAAAAATAATAACACTGAAATAAAGGAGAAAACTAAATGAAAAAAATAATACCTTGTGCAATATGTCTTGCACTTTGCGGATGCACAGAAACACGCGTTATTGATTTACAAAACGAAAAAGAAGTTGCAGCTATGCAAAATGTTATGGAACTGGAATACCGCGATTGGACCAATACAGCAGAAACTATGACTGAATCTATGTTGACCAGTGGTGTATTCAAACAATCAACAAAACCTGTGATTGCAATAGGAAACATTGTTAACGATACCGCGCAACGTTTTGATACAGATATTTTGACCAAGAAAATAAGAACAACAATCTTAAAATCTGGCAGCGCACAAATCGCAACAAATTTTTCTGGTGAAGACCCAACGTCTAACAAAGTTCGTAATATTCGCAACAATGATGAATATGACCAATCGACAATCGCATCAAAAGGAACTTTGATTGCACCAAACATGTCATTATCTGGTAAAATGTTGCAAAGAAATATGAAATTGAAATCTGGTTTGTTTTCATCAAATGATACACGTGTAGAATATTATTTCCAGATGACTTTGACAGACTTAAAAACTGGTTTATCAGTTTGGGAAGACGAAAAACCAATTATTAAAGAAGGCGACCATGCACCAACATGGTAAATAAAACATAAAATTGAAAACCGCCTATACGGCGGTTTTTTTGTTGTTCATAAAACAAGGCTTTACAACAAACCTTAATTTTACGGGATTTTTATTTATCATTGGCATATAAACTATAAAAAGGTATTTTATGAACGCAGATTATTATAGTCATCGCACAGAACCTTGGCATATTTAAACAGGCAACATGTATATAGTAAAATAGCTTATCAATTGTGGTGCAAATATATATGCACAAGATACCAAAGACAGAACTTTACTGATGGTTGCAAATAGAGATTGTGACATAAAAATTACACAAACACTTACAAAAAACATTAAACATTAGTAGATAGCAGATTTCATAATTTAACGTATTTCGCCATTTGAATAATTTATTTCTTCACGACCAACAATTATATTTGTTTCGTCATATTTTGGTGATACCTGCTTTCTAATTTTTGTTTTCCAATACACAGCCCCATTATCAACATTTATTGCATATAAATTATTATCTGTACCAACAACAAAAGCAAAATTATCAATCATAATAAAATCTACAGGTACAGATATATTTACACACCATATTTTATCACCATTAAGTGCCCTAATCTTACAAAAAGCATCACCAAGGCCACCAACATAAACAAAACCGCCATCTATTCCAACACGAGCAACAATATCAACAACCCCGTATCCACCTGTTAAATTTGTTTCCTTGTAAACATCGGTCTTCCAGACAACTTTATTGTTAAGCTTATTCAATTTTATAACTTCACCTGTAGACAATCCTGTATAGATAAAATTATCAATACAAATCGGCTTTTGATTGTTTCTTACTGAATTATCTGTAGCAATCCCCTTGAAAATCTTTTTATCGCCAAACCAAATTGTATTTTTATCATCTTGAGTATATTCACAATTCAAATCACCATATATGTTTTTAACAGTACCAGATAACATTGGAACATCTTTATCAATAACCTGCACATCTGTCTTGCCAAATATATCATGACGTTCACCAGACAATATCGGGTCATGCTTTGAACACCCCAACATTGTCAAAAAACATAATAAAAATGCAAAAAACTTCTTCAAAAACACCGCCCTATTTTAACATCTGTGCAGTTGCAGAAATAGAATCTGGGGCATTTTCATCATTGATAATAACATCTAAAAACTTGTCTGCTTTTTCCTTGTTATTTACAGACAAATATTTTTCAGCAATCATCAAACGCGACATATAAAAGAACGGTGAATGTTTAGTGTTCATACCCGACAAATATTTTTCAAATTCTTCGACAGTCATTTTATCACCACGAATCGATGCTAAGTGAATTGTTGCTAAATCTTTGAAATCACGTGTATGTGCATTTTGTTCCAAATCTTCCAACTTCTTGACATCTTTATCGATTAAATATGACTGAAACAAAGCCAAATCAGAGGTTGCCCCTTTTGAATTCTTAGCCAAACTTGCCAAAGCCCCCGCATCAACACTTGATAATGCAGTTTCATAAACCTGGGCAGTAGCCATTTTTGCAGCATAATGCATACGTGTTCCAATTTGGATACCACAAACAATAATCATTATACAAAGTACCGCTCCAACAATATAACGCCAGTATTTCTTTAAAAACTGTTGAGTTTTTTCGTTGTTCACATCTTCCCATACTTCACGATAAAGAGCATCTTCAGCATATTCTTCGCGGGTTTTCTTGACTGGTTGTTTAAGATTTTTATTTCTTTCTAAGATACTTGTCATAAGACATCTCCATTTCTTGATTTCTTGATAATTTATAATTTATTGGTATACTATAAAAGATATGAAAAAGCAAATCAAAACAAATTTACCGTCTACAACATCAAATACCATAATACCGTCTTATGGCTATGGTGATGATATTGGGCTTAACAAATATATATCAGAAATTCAAAAATTTCCTATTTTATCGGCAGAACAAGAATACGAATACGCCACAAAATGGGTCAAAGAACACGATAATGTTGCTGCAGAAAAATTGGTTGCTTCTCATTTACGATTGGTTGTTTCTGTTGCGTACGATTTCAAGAATTATGGACTTCCTGTTTCTGATTTAATCGCAAGTGGAAATATGGGATTGATGCAGGCTTTACAAAAATTTGACCCAGAGCGCGGATTCAGATTTTCAACCTATGCGATGTTTTGGATTAAGGCAGAAATATACGAAACAATTTTGAATAATTGGTCTATTGTAAAGCTCGGCTCGTCCGCCAATCAAAAACGCGTATTTTTTAATTTATCTCGCGCTAAACGTGCATTAGGTATAATGGACAATACATTATCTGACGAACAAACAAAACAAATTGCAGATTACCTGTCTGTACCAACATCTGATGTTGAAAACGTTTCCACACGTATGTACGCACGCGATGTATCTTTGAATACCCCTGTTGGAACAGATTCTGATGCCAAAGATATATTATCTAATATGGCAGACACACGTGTAAATATTGAAGACAACTGGGAACAACTTGAATTTAAACGTCGTGGTTATGAATTATTGCGCAAACATCTTGATGAACTACCTGAACGAGACCGCGAAATATTACGTGCACGCAGATTATCTGACCCTGCCGCGACACTGGAAACACTTTCAAAAAAATATAAAATCTCTCGTGAACGTGTTCGTCAAATTGAAGAACGCGCATTTAATAAATTGCGTGATGCAATATTAAAAGAATCAAACAAACCTCGCCTGATTCAGGATAAATAAATATATGAATATAAAGAAAATATTTTTTATAACAACAATCGCTTTGCCAGTATATCAAAATGCTTTCGCATTAGATTATACTGTTGACAATTGGAAATTCAAACTGGATGCAGACGGCATGGCTGGTTTTTTGCAAGCAAAAAAAGATAAATCCGATTTTATAAACGACTGGGAAGTAAAAGCCCAAATGTTTTATACGATAAGTAATTCTGAACGATTTGGTGCTGTATATTCTATTGATGCAGATTCTGTTGAAGACAAAGAATATGTGCACAACGCATTTATTTTATTTGAAGACCGTACGATTGGTCGTATAGAGTTTGGTTTAACCCATTCTATAGCACGTAAAATGGGACTGGGGTTGCCAGACGTTGGTTATTTAAACATAAATAACGATTCGTTATTACACAAAGAATTAGATTTAAAAAAAGTATTAATATCTGATACCACAGCCACCACAGGTCACAAAGCCTTGCATTTAAACTTGGCAACAAAACACACAGAATATGGTCAGTATGGTATCTCTTTGTCTGGATTAACAGATGATTATAATTATGCAATTGATATGGCTGTTAAATTAAAACAACCACACGGAAAATTAAAAACCGCATATTCTTTGGCATTATCATATATGGACAAGCCAGAAAATTATACAGAACAATCATTTAACCCAACAATAACTGCAGATTGGCGCGGTCAAGTTGCGTTGGGAATAAATCTGCAATATAACAGCTGGATTTTGGGCACATCTGCACGCATAATTTACGACCACAAACCAATAAATATCGCATCTGACGGATTGGTGGTCGGTTCTGGGGTAAGTTATGATTTATTGCAATACAGCATTTCTTTGACTTATTTATATTCAGATACAACCATATGGAAACACAACGAAAATAATATAACACGTGAATATAATGACTATATACACACACTTCTTGCATCGTTCAGGTATAAATACAGCGAAACCGCACACTTATTTATGTCTGGCGGAATCGCAGATGAAAAACCCTTTTTTGCGGTTGGTCTAAAGATTGGATTTTAATCACAAATACAAAATATAAAAAAACGAACAATTATTTACTTCTGGCATAATCTGTCAGCATTTTTGTGATTGTCTCGTTTTCAAGAATCCTGTGGCACGCTTTTGAACAACCGCCACCATCATAAGCACAATATGTCCTGTGAACAAAAGTACTATGAGCAAAACCAGAGTTCACAGGTACCCAATCATTATCCCCATCAATTAAATCCGATAAATCCGAAAAATCAGCGACATGTACCCAATTTGAAACAAAAGGTTCCAGTATTTGACACCAACAATATTCTCCACGGTTAACACCGGGTGCAAGAATCAAATCTTTTTTCATATCACTTATATTAACACCATAATTGGTTTCTATACACGCTGCCCCCCCTCTAACAGGTCCATATATGGTTTCTATGCTCCATATATAATCATCATTTGGCCAAGCCGAGATATGACCATGTTTATGGTCACCATCAAGCTTAAATTTTGGTTCTAAATCAGCAAATGTTTTTACAAAAATATCGCACTCATGCTTATTTTTTAACACCCGATCCCGGCTACACATATATTTGAAATCGGCACCTGTAAAATACCCTTTTTCGCTTAATTTAAGCTCAAATATCTCCGCAAGATCTATAATTTCCGGTAACTCAATTCCAATTTCCGATCCAATAGAAATAAAAACCTTATAAATATCATCATGCGTTAAACCATATCCGTTCCACACTCTTGGGTAATTGATTTTATTCTGCTGTTCTTTTTTTATTTCTTGGACTTTATTAACCAAATCAACTAATGGGCCACAATATACGGGTACAGCATACAAAATTGATAACAAAACCGCTGTTAAAAACTTTTTCATTATTGCAACTCCTTCTCACAAGATTCTGACACAGAAACAACTTTCTTTATAGCCGCTATCTGAACACCATTTAATACTGTTGACATCGCAGACGTTGCAGTAGTCACACCAGAAAACACGTTTGCGGCAGTATTTAAACTTTTTTCTTTTTCACGTCCATCTTTGCTGTTATCATTACGGGTTGCATCTGTATTTGCAGCTATACTGGTTATCGTACCTATTCCACCAGCCACAGCACCAACACTGGATGTTATTGTTGAACCTGTTGCCAATTTATCTATCTTTGATAAATCTGCAAACTTATATTCTGCGCATGCATCAACAATTCTTTTAGCTTGAGTTGTATCTTTGTTTTCCAACCTTGCTTGCATCATGCTTTCACGTAATGCATCTGTTGCGGCTATACAATTATTGATACTTTCTCTTATGCTGCCACTGGTCTTGTTTTGACTGGATATCACCGCACCAGCAATACTGGTCGCTGTATTAACCGCTAACATCCCTGTACGTACATTACCAAGGGTTTTTGATTCTTGTTCAAGTTTATTTTTTTGTTCAATATACTTTTTATTTTCTGACGATACTGGCTGGTCTTTATCTTCCGCCCATGCACGTTCATAATCTGCTAAAAATTCTTGTTTATTTGCTAAAACAACACCGGCTGGAACAGTTTTTAGTTTTTCTGCAATTTGTTTAGATATTTTTTCAAGCTTTGCGTCCGTTTCGGCCTTCGCAATACCAGTTCCAAGTGCGACTGCGCCCGTCACCGTTCCAACCGCACCAATACCTGTATTTATACCAGCCATCAATTTTAAATGATCCATTTTGGAATTAATACCACTGCACGCATTACGAACATTATTAATCGCAACATCTAAATCATATGTAATCGCATACGATGGAACACAAGATATTCCTATCAACCCAAACAACAATATTCTTAACGGCATTTTCATAACACACCCCCGAGTGTGCAAATTGCACATTTATTCTCTTTACAGTTTGTATTTTATCATATTCTAAATTTTTTTACAAACGCTAATTCATGTCAAAACAAACATGTCAAAGTCGCGGGAATATTTTTAGCAAAAAACCACAATGTTCTGTAATCCGACATATATACAGTCGCCAAAAATACAGCACCAACAATAAACACAAACATAACACTTACTTTTTTACCATGCAAACAATACACAGCAATATTGTAAAGTAAAAACAAAATATATAAATCCGTGGCAATACTTATTACCCAAATAGATGTACAGTTAAAAGCCAGCGCATTTAAAATCAATGTCAATGGATACACAAAAAATATAGAAGCCAGACCCTTGACCGCTATTTCCCAATCCCTGTCCCCCATTGTTATCTCTGAAACCAACATCATTAAACCAGCTAATACAAACAAAAGGACAACTGCCAATACAGGGCAAATAATAATTGCCTTGAATAATGCCAAAAACGTGAAGGGATTACCCCGAACAAGTTGCATTATCAAAACTAATATTCCACCTATGAAGCCCCATAAAAATGCACGCAACATTGCATCTTCCATTTTGCCGTCTGCAACAATTTTGGAAAAAAAATACTTTGGTCGAAAAAATATATCAGTCAAACGCTTAAACCAATTTCTTTTTCTTGCTTTCATTTTTATTCTCCTTTGGTTTGCTTATTTATATTTTTGCTTTATAATTATAAAAAATCAACGGAAAAAACATGAAAAACATTGTTATAGTTGGTCGTCCTAATACAGGCAAATCAACACTTTTTAATGGATTAACAAATACACGTGATGCATTGGTTCACGATAGACCCGGTGTGACACGTGACGTTATTTCTGAAAACATACCTAATCGGCCTTGGACTGTGTTTGACACAGCTGGGCTGGAAAACACAAAATCTGGTATTGGTTATGATTCTACAAATATGGCTATAAAAGCTATTGAAAAAGCTGATGCAATCTTGTTCGTTGTAGATGGACGTAATGGTTTAATGCCAATGGATCTAGAATGGGCTAAATTGGTTCACAGAAAAAGCAAAGCGCCTGCACTGCTATTGATAAACAAAGCAGAATCCATAAAAAGATTGTCTGACACAAATGATTTTTACAAATTGGGATTTGGTGAACCTGTCTTAATATCTGCAGAACATAAACGCGGATTTGATGAAATCTATAATTTTATGGATAAACTGGCTAAAAACGATTCCGTAACAACCGAACAAGATACGCAAATAAAAATTGCTATATTAGGCCAACCAAACGTTGGAAAATCTACTTTTGTAAATCGTGTCTTAGGTGAAAACCGTCAAATCGTCAAGGACGAACCCGGTATAACACGTGACACAGTAAAAATACCTACAAGATTTTATGGACGCGATATAATATTGATGGATACAGCAGGATTGCGTCGCAAAGCTGGGGTCACAGATGATGTAGAAACATTATCTGCATTAAAATCTTTAGCTGCGATTGATAAAGCTGATATCGTTATTTTAATTGTTGATGCAACAAAAAACATTGAAAATCAAGCTTTATCAATCGCAGCTCGTGTTTATGAAGCTGGCAAAATATTGTGTATCGCATTAAATAAATGGGACTTGGTTGACCCAATTGAACGTGATGAAAAATTATTAAAATTAAAACACCAATTTACTAATTCTTTTCACCAAATTATAAAACCTTTAATTCTGGCTATATCTGCTGAAACTGGTATGGGGGTACAAAACATATTCAAGCGCATTTATGAACAATGGGATATAAGTAATACGGACACACCAACCAGCTTGATAAACAAAATAATTGAAAAACTAGTGATTGATAGACAACCACCTATGTCACGTCTTAAACGCCCCATGAAAATAAAATTTGTGCGACAGACAGGACATCATCCAACGAAAATTACCATTAACGTTGGAGGTGCATCTGACATACCTGAATCTTATACCAGGTATTTGCGTCGTGGTATTGCAACAGCTTTGCATCTGGAACATTTACCAATTGTTATTGAATATCAAAAATCATCTAATCCTTTCGATGAAAATTGATAAACAACAAAAAATCCGCTGTACAGCGGATTTTTATTATTCTTATTTGATTATCCAACAAAATCTATTATCGAACCAAATAACACAGCAAAAAAGAAACACACACTGCCACCAATAACAAACAAATGCCACAACGCATGTGCAAATTTTATTTTTCGCCACAAATAAAATATAACACCAATCGAATAAGACAAACCACCAGCTAATACGAACCACATACCACGCGCAGATATTGTTTTAATCATAGCTGGCAAAATCCATAATAATGCCCAACCCATAATTAAATATAAAGCAACCATCCATTTTGGTTGACGATGTGGATTTTTGATTTTCATAACCGCACCAAAAATCACTATCGCCCACAAAACCCCAAACATAGACCAACCTAAACCGGTATATCCGTCAAGGTTAAGGTTTACCAACAAAAACGGTGTATATGTACCAGCAATCAATGCATAAATTGCTATGCTATCCCATACTTCGAAAAAGCATTCACATTTATCACCAATCGTTGCATGACACATTGTTGAACCGAAATACAAAGCAAACATCGTCACACCGAATATAGAACACGCAACAACAGCCCACGGATTATGATAAAGCACAGCAAATGCAACCAACAAGCAAAGACCAGCTATGGCCAACCCAATACCAATACCGTGTGTCAAAATATTTAAAACTTCTTCGGATTTTGTTGATTTACGTTCCCAACGAAACAAACCAGTTGCTTGCAAAACTTTTAACAAACTGAACGCATGCTTATCGTGTTTGACTTCCTTTAATTGTTGTTTAACAAGCTTTTTTGTTTTTTTCATAATCTGCTATTCCCCTTTCTTTCCGCTGTATACAAGAAATTATATATGTTGATTGATGCGTTCACAAACACGTTTATCACCCAACACTTGCATAATAGAATATAAATCAGGCGTATTTGTTCGACCAGTCATAGCAACACGCAAATTCATTGCAGCTTCACCAGGTTTAATGCCACACTTTTCAGCAACAGCAACCACTTTACCCCACCAAGTATCTTTATCATCACCAACGTTCCAAGTTTCCAAGAAACCTTTTAATACATCTTGGTTGTATGCATATTCTTTATTTGGTACAAACAAGAAATCCCAGAAATAAGAAACTTCGTTTAATGTCTGTTGCCATGTGACAAAATCTTTACGAATACGTTTTGGGTTATCTCGTTCAATCGCTAACACAGATGTTAAATAAGTAATATCTGCAACCTGTTTTTTATTATCTTCATTACCGTATTCATTTGCCCAATCAACAACATTTTGCACCAATACATTCACTGGCAAAGTGGCAATATATTCCTTTGACCACCATTCCAACTTTTTCATATCAAACAAAGAACCCGACATCGGTATTTTCTTTGGTTTTAATTCATAATCCCAAAAAGATTTTACCAGACCTTTTAATTTTGCCTCTTCATAACCAGATGCTAAAATATTCCCAAGATATTCAATAACCGCATCTGTTGGCCAACCGCGTTCTAAGAAAAACGCAACATTAGCTTCTGGATCTTTACGTTTAGATAACTTTCTTTGCGTGCCTGTTTCTTCGTCTATTTTATCCAAAGTGGCCGTATGAATATAATTTGGTAATTGCCATCCCATCATACGAAACATTTGAACATGCAAAGGTAATGATGGCAACCATTCTTCAGCACGAACAACATGTGTCACCCGCATAAAATGATCATCACATAAATGCGCAAAATGATATGTTGGCAAACCATCATTGGATTTAATTAAAACTGTATCTTCATTATTTTCAGGAAAAGATATAGAACCACGAACAGCATCTTTTACATAAATTCTGTTGTTAGGGTTTCCTGTTGAATACAAACGGATTGTCGGGATTTTACCGTTATCAAGATGCTTAATAATATCTTCTTCGCTTATATCTCTGTCACGTGCAAATTCACCATAAATACCAGTCCCAAAACCTGCCGCACTTTGTTTTGCGCGAATTTCGTCCATTTCCTCTTGGGTTAAGAAACAAGGATATGCTAAACCCTTTTCTAATAAATACGCAACAACACTGTGATAAATATCTTTACGCTGAGACTGATAATAAGGACCGTACTCTGGATTATCATTATATTTTAATCCAAAATTATCCAAAGATTTAATAATGATATCTACAGCCTCTTTAACTTCACGTTTAGTATCAGTATCTTCTATGCGTAACATAAAAATACCATTTGATTGTTGTGCCAATTTATAATCTATTAACGAACCATATATTCCCCCAAGATGCATATAACCCGTAGGACTGGGCGCAAAACGCGTCACCATCGCCCCTTCTGGTAATTGACGTGGTGGAAATTTAGCCTCTAATTCATCCAAAGTATATTTAGGTGCGCCACCCAGCACACGTGCGATTAAATCTTTTGATAATCCATTACGCATTTTTATTTCACCTTGTTTTTATACCAAAGTGATTTTATACTAAATATATGGAAAAACAAGAAATAAAACATTTTGAAAATAATGAACTACGAACTTTTGGTCGGAGACATGGTAAGAAATTGTCCCTTAGAAAACAATGGTTGATGGATAATGTATTGCCGAAAATCAATCCCTATACAACTGATTGTAGCAAAAAACCAATACTTTTAGAAATAGGTTTTGGTAATGGCGAACATTTACGTGATTTAGCTTTAAACAATCAAGATGCGATTATTATCGGCGCAGAACCATTTATAAACGGAGTTGCAGCCCTGCTTTCTGCCATTACAAACGAATCGGATAATACAATATTAAATGAATATAAAAACATCCGTGTTCATGCTGATGATGTCCGCATTATGCTGCATAGCACAAATTTTAAATCTGTTAGATTTTCACAAATTTGGGTTTTACATCCTGACCCTTGGCCAAAGGCAAAACATGAAAAACGCAGACTATTAAATTGTGATTTTTTAAACTTTTTGTCTAATTATTTGGCAAACGATGGTAAAATTATTATTGGCACAGACCATTGGGAATATTACGATTGGATTGTTGAACAACTAAAACAAACAGAACTTAAAATCAAATCTACTTCGTTAGAAACCATAAAAACAAGATACCAACTAAAAAACAAAGCTGGTACATCTAATCCAAAATACTTGATTTTATCAAAATACTAATATTCAATAAAAAAATGTAATTTATCTGATAATTCTGGTTTTTCACATTCGATCAGACGAATCACTTGGTCCATACGTTCATAATCATTATTCAGCACAAAATGTAATTCCCCGTCAAAATCCCAATTTTGCAACATGCCATAAACGCGTCCAACAAAATCAGACCGATTTCCCATATCTTCTTTTAACATCAAGCATAATGCTCTGGCACGCATATCGCGCAGTTTTTGAAACACAATACCCCAATCAGCAAAACCAATATCACTTATATCAAAACCTATACACAAATCGTGTTCAAAAAACAAGTCTGCACAAACAAAGCAAAAAACATCTACAAATCGTTCAAAATCACGCATTTTTAAGAAAATTTGAACACCACTTGCGCCCTTTTTCAAAATATTCGCAACATTGGTAACTAACCCAGAAATATCTTTATCCATATTTTTTTGCAATGGTGCAAAATTGTACCTAGTCAAAATTTTTACATTATTTTTTTCCAGACACGTCCACAAAAAATAAACAATTTCTGGCAGCACAGATATCAAATCAATTTGATTTTCTATTATACTGTTTGACAAACCCGCCAAATCATTGGTATCCCCCACCCCATCACACCAAAGAGCGATTCGTTTATCAAAATCTGAAAAAATTTCATTTGCTTCAATCATTTATTGTCACTTTATCATAAAATATGATACAATGAAAATAAAATGAAAAGATACCTGGAAAAATTTTTAACTTCTGTATTACTTGGCACATGTATTTTGCTGTGTCTGTCATTTTGGTTAAACATCCGTTTCAGATTTAACTTGTTTTGTTTGAAACACTGGGATGAATTAGCAAAATTACAAACATCATCAAATCCACATATCAATAAAGTATTTTATGTATCAATTGGGATTTCATTGTTTGCTTTTATAGCTGGTTTATACATAATATATCGACCAAGGTTAAGAAAAATATCAAACAATCAACCTGTATCATATAACAATATACAAACTGACCAAAATCAAACAAATTATACCCCACAACCAAGTAATGCTTACGCTATGACATTACAACGACCACCAAAACTAGATTTACCAAAAAACATGGCTACTGTCGCTGCACAAACTCATGCACAACAGCAATCACCACAACAACAACAAATACAACAACCAGTAAAACACAAACAACAGCCAACTATTTTTGATGACCAATTAACTGAAATATTTACCAATGGTGGATATATTGTAAAACCTAATTTAACAATTTCTGGGTTCACAACAAATTTATTCGCGATTGGGACAAATGAATTAGCGTGGATTGGTGCTGTGGATTGTGATATAAACACATTAAAAAATGCATCAAACAGATTACAATCTTTGTTTAAAGAAACATTGGAAGACATACCTATACATGTGTCTGCATTTATGTTGGATACTAAAAACATATATAATTCAGACGACACAATTATGATTTTCCACACAATAAATGAAATACAAAGTTTCATCCAGGCTAACCAAAATCCGGAATTACCAGAATCTGAAATAGATAATTTTAATGCATATTCAGATTATATTGACACTATAATACAATATGCTAAAAATATATAAAGGCTTTGAACACAAATGCAATTAAATGAAAGTTTGGCTTTAGAAAAATTAACCGCATTGGGTATGGATGATATGCCTGTTATAGAATACACCCCAACCCATTGCAACATTGACAGCGATTGGTTTAACAAATATTCTGCTTTGCGTCGTTCATTTATGACTTCTTTGACAGATTCTTTTGAAGAAATTGCATTTATGAATCTATCTCAAGATGAATTTATGAATTTAATAATGGGTAAACAGTTGCCAGAAAATACCTCTTTACGATTCAAAATCCCACTGGTATGGGGTGGTAAAATTGAAGTTGAAAATATGTTTATGTGCTTAACCTTTCCGCAAAGTCATAATTTAGACAGATTTATAATCGAACAAAGCGATGCAAAAACAGTATTTTTACCAAATCCCGCAAAAAAGATTTATGTTCCAACAAACTTGTCAACCAGCAGCACCAGCGGGAACACCACATCTGACAGATTATCTCAATCAGCATTTTTTTCATCTGGACGGGGGAACGAATAAATGACACAAAATGAATTTATATCCTTGATACAATCACGTGGGGCAAAAATCATCCCCATAGGGAATAAAAATGCTATAAATATTGCTAATACATATTTACAAGACATGCGTTTCGCAATGTT
>Ga0310786_10004874_pt1 | contig 18482 bp, 10 predicted proteins | sample AusTroGonzalo_MG_FD_203881 | JGI IMG/M metagenome (GOLD analysis project Ga0310786, IMG submission 203881) | Bovine rumen microbial communities from tropical cattle in Woodstock, Queensland, Australia - Gonzalo_03 (v2) (version 2) | ecosystem: Host-associated > Mammals > Digestive system >... | reverse complement strand
CGCGAAGAGTTCGCGTATGTCGGAGAAGAAGCCGACGTACGTCGCCGGGTTCGATCTCGGCGTGCGGCCTATCGGCGACTGGTCGATCTCTATCACCTTGTCGATGTGCTCGACTCCGGTCAGCTTGCGGTACTTGCCGGGGACGTCCTTCGAGCGGTAGAAGTGGCGCATCAGGGCGCGCTTGAGCGTTTCGTCCACAAGCGTGGATTTGCCGCTGCCGGAAACACCCGTCACCACGGTGAACGAACCGACGGGAATCTTGACCGTTATGTTCTTAAGGTTGTGCTCGGTGCATCCAGAGAGCGTGATGAAGCGGCTTGGCTTTGCCGGCGAGCCAGATCCGCCAGGTCTGCAAGAGACCTTCTTGCGTCCAGTCAGATAGTCGGCCGTGAGGGAATTCGCCTTGAGAAGTCCGTCGAACGGTCCCTGGTACATGACCCGCCCGCCCTCGCGTCCTGCGCCCGGCCCGAGATCGATCATGTGGTCCGCCGAACGCATCATCTCCTCGTCGTGCTCGACGACGACCACCGTGTTGCCTCGGTCGCGAAGCCCCTTCAGCGTGCCGATCAGCCGCTCGTTGTCGCATGGGTGCAGCCCGATTGTCGGCTCGTCGAGAACGTACAGTACGCCCGTAAGACCGCTGCCGATCTGCGTCGCGAGGCGTATGCGCTGCATCTCGCCGCCCGAGAGCGTCGCGGACGCGCGGTCGAGCGTAAGGTAGTCGAGCCCCACATCTATCAGAAAGCGCAGGCGTCGGACGATCTCCTTTAAGACGTCGTCCATGCCGGCGAAATGCGGCACCTTTTCGAAGAACGCGAGAGCCTCGCGAATAGGCATAGCCATCACCTCGACGATCGTCCTGCCGGCGACGGTCGCCGCACGCGACTCAGGACGAAGCCGCGAGCCACGGCAGTCGGGACATGTGCGGAAGTTCTGGTAGGCCTCCCACTTCTGGCGGGCCTCGTCGTCCTCGGCCTCCTCAAGACGACGCTGAAGCGTCGCGAGGACGCCTTCGAAGGGACGGTCCACGCTGCGCCACGGCAGGACGAGGTCGTCCTTGAAGCCATGCATCAGGTCGTGGCGGAACTTCGCCGGCAGCCTTTCGTATGGGGTGTCCAACCCGACGCCATATTGCTCGGCGATGTGCTCCAGAAGCGCATTGTAGTACATGATGGCGTTGTGCCCGGCCCTTCGCCACGGATGTATGCACTCGCGCAGAGGAAGAGTCTTGTCGGGAACCACCAGCTCTTCATCGAAGTAGTAGAGTTGGCCGAGTCCCGCGCATGTCGGACACGCGCCGAACGGAGAGTTGAAGGAGAATGAACGCGGCTTCAGCTCGTCGAACGATATGCCGCAATGGACGCATGCGTTGAGTTCAGAGTATGTGGTCTGAACGGACGAGCCGAGGCTCTCCACGTAAAGTATCCCCTGCCCCTGCTTCAGGGCCAGCTCGATGGAGTCGGTAAGGCGCGTCCTGTCGCACGGCAGCACGAGTCTGTCCACAACGATGTCGATGTTGTGCGACTTCTTCTTGTCGATTTCGGGAACCTCGTCCACGGGATATGTCATGCCGTCAACGCGAACGCGGGCGAATCCGTTCCGCCGGATGGCGGCGAAGGTCTCCTCGTGACGCCCCTTCTTTCCCTTCACGACAGGAGCGTAGATGACGATTCGCCCCTCGCCCTTCAGCATCGCATCTACTATCTGCTCGGCAGACTGGCGCCTTACCTCCCTGCCGCAGTTCGGGCAGTGAGGCGTCGCGACAGAGCCGTAGAGTATCCTGAGATAGTCGTGTATCTCGGTGACCGTCGCCACGATTGATCGCGGATTGCCGCCGGTCGTGTGCTGCTCGATTGATATCGCGGGGCTGAGGCCTTCGATCCTGTCCACCTCGGGCTTGCGCATGCGGTCGAGGAACTGGCGCGCGTACGCCGACAGCGACTCGACGTAGCGGCGCTGCCCCTCGGCGTAGAGGGTGTCGAAAGCCAGCGTGGACTTTCCGCTGCCGGAAAGTCCCGTCACCACAGTCAAGGAGTTGCGCGGAATCGTCACGTCGATTCCGCGCAGGTTGTGCATCCGGGCGTTCTTTATCTCTATGTCCATCAACGGACGATGTTCTTCAGGTCCAGCGCAAGCAGGAACTCCGGATTTGACTTCGTCTTCTTGAGGGAATTGAGCACGCTCTTCATTGCGGATTCCGGGCCGACGTCGGCGAGGATGCGCCTCAGGCCCCACGTCTTCTCGAGCTCCAGCGGGTCGAGCAGCAAGTCCTCCTTGCGCGTGCCGGACTTGTCTATGTCGATCGCGGGGAAGATCCGCTTGTCGGCGAGGCCGCGGTCTAGCACGAGCTCCATGTTGCCGGTACCCTTGAACTCCTCGAAGATGACCTCGTCCATCCTGGAGCCGGTGTCGACGAGTCCCGTCGCGATGATGGTGAGAGAGCCGCCGCCTTCGATGTTGCGGGCCGCGCCGAAGAAGCGCTTCGGCCTGTGAAGCGCGAGCGCGTCGACGCCGCCGGTAAGTATCTTGCCGGAATGAGGCTGAACCGTGTTGTAGGCGCGCGCGAGGCGCGTGATGGAGTCGAGCAGTATGACAACGTCCTTGCCGTTCTCGACCTGGCGCTTCGACATCTCGATGACCATCTCGGCTACGTTCACGTGATGCTGAGGCTCCTCGTCGAAGGTGGACGAGAGAACCATCGCCTTCGTGTTGCGCTGCATGTCGGTCACCTCCTCGGGACGTTCGTCCACGAGAAGAATTATAAGTATCGCTTCAGGATGGTTCGCGGTTATGGCGTTCGCCATCTTCTGGAGTAGCACGGTCTTGCCCACTCGCGGCGGAGCGACGATGAGTCCGCGCTGGCCGAAGCCTATAGGGGTGAAGATGTCGATGACGCGCGTCGAGAATTCGGTTGGCTCGGTCTCGAGTATTATGCGGCGCGTCGGAAAGGTCGGCGTCAGATTCTCGAAGTGTATCACGCGCGCGGCGACCGAAGGCTCCTTGCCGTTCACGGCGGTCGCCCCGCCGAGGCAGAAGAACCTGTCACGGTCGCGCGGATCGCGTATCGGGCCCTCCACCACGTCGCCCGTCCTCAGCGCATGGCGGCGTATCTGCTGCTGAGTCACGAAGACATCCTCGGGATACGCCAGGAAGTTGTTCTTGGCCGACCTGAGAAAGCCGTGGCCCTCGCGCATTATCTCAAGGCATCCGGACGCCAGCACCGCGCCGCCGTTCTTGAGGTAAGTGCGTATGGCCGCGAAAATTAGCTCGTGCTTGCGGTAGGTGCCCAGCTCCTCAGGATCGGCGCCGGGCATCATGCGCTCGACGATGAGCGGGGCGGGCCAGGTCTGAATGTCGGCCAGCCGGTACTCGGGCAACTCCGGGTTGCGTTTGGGGTTGGCGGGGGACTCCTGCTCCTGGGCCCTGGTCTCGGGCGGCAGCGGGGCGTTGAGCATCGGGTTCACGGACTCCTCGCCGTTCGCTCCGCGTATGGGGGAATTGTTCTGCTTCTGCGGGGCATGCCGCTGGAACGGCTTGCGCCCCCCGAAGAATTTCTTCTGCGGGGACCTCTGGGGCTGCTGGGCCCCGGCCGCAGGCTTCGGAGGCATCGCCCCCGCGAAAACATCTAGCTCTTCATCTGACATGTGTCGTCTCCTTGCTGCTTCGCGAGCCACCTCGCGAACTCCGCGACCGCGGCGCGAAGGTCGTCAGGCGACCCGTCGTTCGCAATCACGTAGTGGGATCTGGCGGCCTTCTCCGCAACGGGCATCTGCGCCCCGAGGCGGGCTTCGGCCTCTTCGCGCGAGTAGCCGCGCGTTGCCGTCATCCGGGATATCTGCACATCCCTTTCAGACTTGACGCAGCATATTATATCATAATCCGCGTCCCAATGCACCTCGAAGAGCAGAGGTATGACCTCTATCAGCGGACGTCCGGTCGACGCGCCCTCGAAGGTGGACTTTAGACGAGCGCGTATGAGAGGATGGAGCCTGGCCTCGAGAGCTCGCCTGGCCGCCGGGTCTCGAAAGACCGTCTTAGCGAGGCTTGCGCGCTCTTCGGGGGAGATCAGTTCGTGGGCCAGGTCGTCGGCATCGACCGTGTCGAAGCCCATTTCACGAAGAAAGCTTGCGGCAAGCGACTTGCCGCAAGCTATTCCGCCGGTCAGCGCGATGCGCATGATCCTGGTCGGTTTGGCGCCCGTGTTACTGCTCCACCTCGGGCGCAGCCTTGACCTCGGCTTCGGAGAGCTCGGCGTCTCCGCTGACCGAAACTTCGCGGCCGCGAACATCGACAAGCCTGGTCGTGATGAAGATGAGAAGGTTCTTCTTGACCGTCTGCTCGGCATGGCTGCGGAAGAGACGCCCGATGAACGGCAGGTCGCCGAGGAACGGTATCTTGTCGTCCATCGCCTTGCGGGACTCGGTAATGAGGCCACCCATCACTATCGTCGAGCCTGGATACACCGAGACGGACGACTTGATGTGGCGCTTGTGGAAGAACGGCTGCTCCATTGGCGCCTCGTAGTACGTCATATTGTCCGCGGTCGAGGAAGTGAGCCCGGCCAGCGCGGCCTGCGCGGCGTTGACCTCGGACTGGATGATCCAGCTCTGCAGTTCCTTCGATATTCCCGACCCGATGGCTGTAATGGATTCCGCGAGACCGGAGAAGATGTCTCCGATGCCCTGGAAGTTCTGGAGCGAGCTGTTACCCGTGAACGGAATTCTCATGCCGTAGTTTTTCCACGTCGGCTCGTCGACGACCTGGGTGTCGAGCTCAAGGTCGATGAGGTTGCCGTCATCGGTGAGGTTCGGCGTGACGTCGAGGATGACGCCGACTTCGCGCATTGTGAAGTTCTGCGGCTCGACGATGGCGAGAACCGAGGACGAGCCCGAGGACGAGGACGACGACGAGGACGAGCTCGAGGTAAGCTGCACGTCGTAGTCGGTCGGGTAGATGAATTCGGTGACGACCTTGATTATCGCCTGGCTGCTGGGACGCGTCAGAACCTTCGGCGCCGAGAGCAGGTCGGTGTCGCTGCGCTGCGACAGCATATGGAGAATCATCGACAGGTCGGCGGAGCCGAGGAACGCGTTTACGCGCATGAACTGGTCGTTGTTCGACTTGCCCGAGCCGGAAACATGGTTGCCCATGGTGGACAGGTAGCGGTTGCCGTTACCATAGGTCGCATCAGTGCCGCCCATTGCGTTGATGCCGACCACGCCATCCTTCACGGCAATCGGTTCGCCATACGTAGGCGAGGAGACATTGGTATCAAGCGTCGTCCTCCTCCACGCGACATCTCCATTCTGGGCGTAGTCGGTCTTCAGACCGTCGACCCACTCCTGATTGGCGACGTTGTACTTCTGGACGGATGTCGTTGAGGTATATCCCTCGGCAAAGCCGGCCTGCTTGACGCCTAGCTTCTTGGCGAGCCAGCCGCCGCTGCTGCCGACGGTGTAGTCGCTGTTGAGAATCCACTCGAAGCCGAGGGAGTTGAGATCCTCCTGGCCGACCTCGACGAAGCGGGCCTCGATCTCGACGAGCTTCTGCTCGGCGTTCAGTTCGACGAGGGCCTTCTCGAGCTCGGCAAGGTTTTCCTCGGTGTTCTTGACGCGAAGCTTGCCGGTAGCCGACATGTAGAAGAGCGTGCTGCCCTCGGGCCACTTGACGCCCAGCGCGGTGAACACCTTCTTGAGGCGATCTTCCTTGGTCTCCTCGCCGTCGTCGTTCTTGCGGCTCGAGGACTTGCCGCCGAAGCCGCTGCTCTCAAGCTCGGTCAGTTCGCTGGAGACGGAATCCATCTTCTCCATGAACGCCGCCATGACGGGATAGCTGCGGGTCACCATGACCTCGTCGGTGGCGTCCTTGTGCATGACCACGACGATGCGTCCCCTGACGGAATACTTGTAGTCGACGGATTCGCAGACGAGCTTCAACGCCTCGTCGAACGGAATGTTGTTGGCGGTGATCATCGGTATCACCGGCACGCCGACGGGGCCGGACGGCGCCACGTCGTCATCGCCCGTCGAGGAGAAGTCGTCGGAATCCTCGGGCTCGGGCTCGGCGCCCTGCGAAACGAGATTCTCCGGCGGACGCCAGACGAAGTTGAAGCCGCGCTGGTCGAGCGGAATGTCGGGACGGTCGAAGTCCTTGGAAGCCGTACGGAAATACTCGATGGCGTCAATGATCGTGGCCGGCGGCTTGAACGATATCGACGGCAGCATCATCTCCTTCATCCTCTGGCGGATGGACTGCTCGACGGAAAGCTCGGGATCGTCGCCAACCGACTTCTTGACGGTCGATGAGGCCGCCTCGTCAATGTCGCGGGCGTTGGGCGCGTAGACCGGGCGCCATGCGCGGTCGACATCGGCTATCATCGCGTCGCGGGTGATCTTGAACTCCTGGCCGAGTATGAGAGCGCGCTTCTTCTGGATGGCGTTCCTGAGGCGCAGAGCCTCCTGGTTGTAAGGGTCGTTCACAAGCACAAGCTCGCACTCGTCCAAGGCCTTGTCGATATCCTTCACGGCGAGCAGCTGGCGGGCGCGCTTGAGGTGGCGCTGGTTCTTGGCGCGCTTGGCCTTGAAGTCCTCGTCGTTGCGGCGGTGCTTGATGTCCTCGAGATCCTTCTTGTTGGCGTTGGGGTCTTCGCTGTTGTTCCAGGACTCGAGCTGCCTGCGGGCCTTGGGATGGCGCATCGAAAGCGCGCGGTTCATGAGCTCGACGGCGTTGTCGCGGCGACCGATGCGCTCCTCTTCGAGGGCGGCGCGGTAGAGGCTCTCGGCGATACCCTGCTCGCATTCGCGGCGCAGCTTCTTGGTGGCCGGGCTGTCGTTCAGCAGCTTGAGCGCAAGAGCGTAGCGCTTCGAGGCGTCGATGTTGTCGCCGGCGGCGAGCGACGCGCGGGCGGCGACGATCTCGCGCTTGGCCTGCGCGTCATAGGCGCTGCGGCGCAGCTTCTCGGTCGTGGCCAGGTTGGCGAGCAGCTCGGCGTCGGGACCCTCGTACTTCGGCTTGGCAACGACGGGCTCCGGCTCTAGCACGGGAGTCTCCGCCGCGGGCTCGGCGTCAGCAGCCGGCGTCGCGATCTCGATCTCGCTGGCGATCTGCGAAAGAAGCGAAACGGCTTCGTCAGCCTGCTCGGCGGTTATCGCGGGCGGCTCTTCAGTCTCGGGCGCGGGTTCTTCGGTTTCAGGAGCAGGCTCCTCTGTTTCTGGAGCGGGTTCCTCGGCCTCGGGCGCAGGCTCTTCGTCAGCGACATCCTCGGGCGTTTCCTCTGAAGCAGGTTCCTCCGCCGCAGGAGCAGGCTCTTCGTCAGCAACAGCCTCGGGCGTTTCCTCTGAAGCAGGTTCCTCCGCCGCAGGAGCAGGCTCTTCGTCAGCAACAGCCTCGGGCTCTTCGTCACCCGTCGCCTCCTCCTCGGCGACAGGCTCCTCGTCAGCGACAGGTTCCTCCTCGGCAGCGGGTTCCTCGGCTTCGGGAGCGGGCTCTTCGTCAGCGGTCGCCTCGGGCTCCTCTTCGTCTACAGGCTCCTCGGCCTCCTCCTCGGGTTCAGCCTCGTCCTCGGTTTCGGCCTCGGGCTCCGCCTCAGGCTCGACCTCGGGCGTCTCCTCGGGCTCGGCCTCTTCTTCATCGGCGGGCTCCTCCTTGGCGGCGGGCTCGGCGGCCTCTGCCGCGAGGTCTGCTTCTAGGTCTTTCAGAAGATCGTCAAGATCGTCTTGCGCGAACGCAAGCGATCCGCAGGCGATGACGGCTACCGCCGCGCTGACTGCGGCCATTGTCTTTAGATTCGTCATATCGATCTCATGCTCCTTGGAGGTATTCTGAATGTATTATACTCTAAATTTTCTTATTGTTCAAGTGCTTCGAGGGTCCGTGTCTTGCCGGCGGCATCCTCGATGACGACCGAGGCGCCCTTGCTGGAAGGCGTAATCTCCTTGACGACGTATCCGGCGCCGCTCAGGTCGATCTTGTCTCCGGGAACCACGACGTACTCCTTTGTCCCGCCGCGCTCGTAGACGAGAACGGCCTGGACGTCGACGGGCACCTTGCGCGGCTTCTCGCCGGACACGACGACCTTGACGGTCTTGCCGTCGCTCTTGCGCTCGAGCGTAGCGAACGATTCATCGACCTTGCGCGTCGCGCCAGCGCCGCCCTTGATCTTGACGGTGCGCTCCTTCTGGTCGAACGACTTGACGGTGAAGCCCGTTTCACCGATGTCCGTGCCCACGAAGACGGAGTGCGCCCTGCCGAGGGTTCCGTAGTCGTTGCGCTCCTTCGGGCTGAAGAACTCGAGCTTCATTCCGCTCGGGGTCTTCATGTACGACCTGAGGTAGAACGGCAGCACAGTCTGCTTGAGCGGCAGCTTGAGCCTGAGCGAATCGAGATAGTCGGGATGGCTGTTCCTGTCGGATGGATCGGTCCCGGCCTCGTACTCCTCGCGGTTGGTGAAGGCGTCGCCGTCGAGATCTGCGTCGGCGTCGGCCGGGTCGGCAGGGTTGAGGCCGAACTTGCGCTCCCACTCGTCGTTGAGTCCGTCGCCGTCGGCGTCGAGAACGACCTCAGGCTGGGGCTCCTCGGGCTGGGCACCGTTGCAGACAGGGCAGACCTTGGCATCCGGCGGAATCGGAGCGTGGCACTCAGGCAGCCCGCAGAATACGCGGCGGTCGCTCGCCAGGAAGCTGTAGCCCCGGGGATCTACATCACCTAGACGAACCGGCGCCTTGGACGTGCGGGTTATCAGCTCGTAAACCGTCATGTCCGCAGGCTCGACGCCGCTCGCGTCAGGCTTGCGCGACTCGAGGCGGCGCACCTCGTCCGCCGCGAGCGAGTCGCCGTCCTCGCCCAGCACCTGCACGAAAAACACCACCGCGGCCGCAAGCGCAAGCGCCGCAACGCCCGCGAGCAGCCAGTCGTAGTGCCTGGTTATGAAATTGCCGTTGCCGTTCTTCATTTCTGCTCCTCCGTCTCCTTAGCGGCCGCGCCGTCCTCAAGCGAACGGAAGTCGTAGACCGAAACAGTCATCGTCACCTTGAGCGCCGGAGCCGTCATGGGATCCGTCACGATACCGGTGGCAGGCACCGCTGATTCCTCAGCGGACTCCTCGGCGGACTCCTCCTGGCGGCCGCGGCGGCCGCGGCGTCCACCCTTGGCGGGCTGCTGCTCGGCGGTCTTTCTTGGCTCGCCGCCGATCTTCTCGACAAGCTCGTCGCTCTCGCGCACGAACGAGAAGTCGTCAACCACGACGAACCGGCGAACGGTCATCAGGTCGTTGGCGACGGCTACGAGGGCCGGTGGCATCGTGCGGAACTCGACGCGCATGCGCGTGACCGCCGGGCCGACGGCGGCCGGCTCGGCCTTTGCCTGCTTCTTGGCGCCCTTCTTGGGACGGCGTCCGTCCTTGGGGGGCTCTTCCTGCGCGGGCGCGGCGGAAATGAGGGTGAGGTCGGTTATCTCGATGACCCCGCACCTCGACAGCGACTCTACGACCGTGGACATGTCGAGCCATTCGCGCTGAAGGCGCGAGAGGTCGTCCTGGGCGGGGAGCTTGCCGTCGAGAACGTACTCCTTGAAGCCGAACGAAAACTCAGGCCGCACGACAAGCCCGTCAGCCCCGCCGGGCAGCGCGGACAGCCTGCGGGCGTCCTCGACGAGAAACGCCTTGAGCGCCGGTGGTGTCGTGGGTTCGAAGGCCACGTCGCCGATGGACGCGACCTTGCGCGCCTCGTCACGCCACTTCTCGTAGGCGGCCGCGTTCTCCTCGTAAGCCTTTATGCCTTCAGGTCCGGGATACACGGGCATCTTCGCCATGGAAGCGACGGACTGCCTGGCGCCCTCGAGCCCTTCGCCGCGCTCAGCCTTCTCGGAGACGGCGCTCCATATCAGATACGCGAGGGCGAGCGATGCGACGAGCGTCACACCACCGACCGAAGCGAGTATGATCTTAGACTTGTTCATTTGAACTTGAGCTCCACTGTGAATTGTTCTACGGAAGCGTTCTTGCCGATCGTCGTCATGTCGGCGATCCTGACGCTGTCGGGGTCGATTATGCTCGAAAGGCCCTTGAGCTTCTGCGCGACGATCTCGGAGGCCGTCTTGCGCCGGCCTTCGTTGTTGGCGGCATCTATCGCCTCATACGCGTCGAGTACGTCCTTCCAGCCGCGTATGGTGAGCCGTCCGGGCTCCCACTTCTCGACCCACATGCGTCCGGGGGCGAGGGCCTTGCGGACGGCGTCGAGCCTGACGCACATCATGAAGCGGGCACCCATGAGATCCTTGAGCGCGTCTGCGGACGCCTTGGTCTCCTCGACGCTCTTCTCTGCGGCCTTGAGCTTAGTCTCGTAGCCCTTGAGCACCCTGAGCCTGCCGTCGACGGCATCGTACGCGGTCTGCACCACCTCGGACTGGCGCCCGACGGCGAGCAGCGCAAGGACGAGCGCGCCGACGAACATCACGCCAGCGGTGGCGGCCACGGGTATCCTTGCCTTCTCGGCGCGCGCCGCGATGAGCGACGGGGGCATCAGGTTTATGGCGAGTCTGGCCGCACCCGACATGTGAAGCGCAAGACCGACCGTAGGCGTCAGGAATGCGCCGGCCGTGGCCAGCGAGTCCTGGTCGACGGCGGGACCCGCGGCCACGATCGAGAACGGATTGAAGAACTCGACGTCGACGTGGAGCGCGTCGGCGAAGAAACGGTCTATCTGCGGCAGAAGCGCGGTTCCGCCGGTAAGAAATACCTTCTGCGGGGCGCCGCCGCCCTGCTGCGAGCGATAGAAGTTGACGCTGCGCGAAATCTCGGCGACCAGTCGGCTCATTATGGCGCGGCAGACCTTCGAGACGCTGTCGGCCACAGGGTCTTCGTCCTCTGCAACGCCGCCGAGCGACACGTAGCCCTTCTCGCACTTGAGCTGCTCGGCCTCGGCGGGGGTGCAGCCCACGGCCTGCGCGATGTCGCGGTTTATGTTGTTGCCCGCTATCGGTATCGAGCGGTTGTAGAGCTTGTCGCCCTCGACAATTATGAGAGAGGTCGTCTTGGCGCCGATGTCGAGCAGTATCTTGCAGCCCTCGTCGCCGCCCGTGGCGGCGTTGACCGCGTTCGTGAACGCGAGCGGGGCTACGTCGACCAGTTCGGGACGGAACCCGGCGGACGCAACGGCGTCGGTGATCGCCTCGACCTGATCGACCTTGGCGGCGACGATCATAACGGCCTTGTCGCCGTTTTCGGTGTCGCCGAGAACCTGGCGGTCGCAGACCATCTCGTCCATCGGGAACGGCACGTTCTGCTCGATCTCGTAGCGGATCATCTGCTCGAACTTCTCGGGACCGCCCGCCGAAGGTATCGCCGCAAAGCGCGGGAACACCATGTTGCCCGAAAGCGAAAGCGCAACGGGACCAGGACGCATGCCCTTCTCGCGGACGATGTCCATTATCGCGGGCACGAGTATCGTGCCCGCGTCGCCGGAATCCAGCGGCGCGGAGAGCGTCGCCGTTCCGTAGTTGACGAGCGTCAAGGCCCCCTTGGAGCCTGCTTCGTATTCGGCGAGCGCGACCGTCGCGGCGCCGATGTCCAGCGTAAGGAATTTCTTGCCCATTACTGTATCACCAGTTCGTAGTCGTTGGGGTTGACGAGAGCCCAGATCGTCTTGGAGCGATCCTGCAGACCCTGACGGCGCTCGACCGTCGGATCTCCGGACGCGGTCTTGGCGTTCATGATCTTGTCGTCGTTCCAGAAGCCGTCCTCATGGCTCTTCGGATGTGAAGCTATGCCCTTTATCTCGCTCTCGCAATCGCCGGCGAGAACCTTGCCGTTGGAGTCGGTTATGACAAGGCCGACGGCCTTGGGTTCGCCGAACTGCTCAAGGTAGCTGGGGTGCAGGCAGACGGACGCCGCATGGCTGCCCTTGGGTATGTTGACGTAGGTCACGGTCTGGCTGAAGTACGAATACGGAGCGCGCTTGGCGATGGCCTCCTTGTCCTTAGTCGTGGCGGACTTCGTCTCGAGCATCACGTGCCACGTGAAGGTAAGCTGGTCAACGAGCATGTCGTACGTCGTATACTTGGCCTCGAGCACGATCCAGCGGCGCTCCTTCGTGAACACCCTGCCGAGAGATGATTCGCCGGGCACGCTCGGCGCGCCGAGCGTCGCGGAGCGTCCGAGTTTGGGAAACTGGTCGAGCCTGACCCTGGCCTCGGGACCCTCTTCCGCCTCGGCCGAGACGGCTGCGGACTTGGCGGACTTGCGCCCGGTCGACTTGGGCGCGGCTAGCGCCGAGACCGCCACCAGCGCGGCTGTGGCAAATATGAAAATCCTTTTCGTGTTCATGGTGCCTTGTCCTTTCTTCTTTTTATAAAACCTTCATCTTCGGCAGGTCCTGTATGTCCACAAGACCGACCACCCTGCCTTCAGCGTCGCAAACGGGCAGATCGTCTATCCGCCTGCGCTCGAAGATCTTCAGCAGCTCTGCGGCGTACACGTCGTCCCTTACGAACATGGGCGAAGCCGTCATGTAGCGCGAAACAGGCGCGGAGAGCACATCCTCATGACCCTCGCTCATTATGCGCCTGAAGTCGCCGTCGGTGAAAATTCCCTTGAGCCTGCCGTCGGCGTCTGCCACGACTGCAGAGCCGGCCTTGGCGGCGGTCATCGCCATCAGCGTCGCCATGACGGTCGCGTCGGGCGCGACCTTGGCGAGACGCGCGCCTGTGCGCATGACATCCGTCACCTTCATCACGAGCGCCCTGCCTATCGCGCCCGCCGGATGGTTCATGGCGTACTCCTCGATGGCGAACTTCTGCGCGTCGATGAGCACCATGGCGAGGGCGTCGCCCATGGCCATCGTCGCCGTTGTGGAGTTGGTGGGCGCCATCCCGAACGGGCAGGCCTCCTTGCCGCAGGGTATCTCGATGTGCACGTCGCTCATCTCGGCGAGCGACGAGCCTGGCTTGCCCGTCATCGAGATCACCTTAAGCCCGTGGCGGCGTATGGCCGGTATGAGCCTCAGCACCTCGTCGCTCTCGCCGCTGAACGAAAGCGCGAGCAGTATGTCCTTCGCGGAGACCATGCCGAGATCGCCGTGCATCGCCTGGACGGGGTTTAGCACTATCGAGCGCGTTCCCGTCGAGGAGAATATCGCGCTCATCTTCTCGGCGATGTGCAGGTTCTTGCCGACGCCCGAAACGACGAGTATGCCCCCCTTCGAGGTGCAGTCGAGAATCATCCCGACGGCCTCGGTGAAGCTCGCGCCCAGCGAATCGCGCGTGCGGCGAAGGCCTTCGATCTCGATGTCGAAGACCTCGCGGGCCCGTATCGTCATCTCCTCTTCGGTCACGGCGTCTCCTTTACTTTGTCTGGCTCTGAAGCAGCGTCACGCAGATCGTACCCACGATGTCCTCGGCGGAGCATCCGCGCGAAAGGTCGTTCATTGCCTTCGCGAGGCCCTGCAGGTTCGGGCCGATAGCGTCCGCCTCGCCGAGGCGCTGCGCGATCTTGTAGCCGATGTTGCCGGCCTGCAGGTCGGGGAAGATGAACACGTTCGCGTTGCCCTGTATGTCGCCGCCCGGGTTCTTGAGCTGCCCTACGGCGGGGACGATGGCCGCGTCGAACTGCAGTTCGCCGTCCATCTTGATGCCGGCCTCGGCGAAGCGCGGCTTCGCCAGCTCGACGGCCTTCTGCACCTTCTCGACGAGATCGCCCGCTGCAGATCCCTTCGTGGAGAACGAGAGGTATGCGACGCGAGGCGCGTTGCCGGTGAGATCCCTGTAGGTCTGGGCCGTCGCAAGACCGATGTCGACCAGCTGCTCGGCGGTCGGGTTGGGTATTACGGCGCAGTCGCCGAAGGCGAGCACGCTGTCGCCCGATGGCGTCGGGCGCTTGAGGTCCATTATGAAGCACGAACTGGCGGTCTTGACGCCCTTCTGCGTGCCGAGCGTATGGAACGCCGCACGCAGCATGTCGCCGGTAGAGGCTATCGAGCCAGCGACGAGGCCGTTGACGCGGCCGAGCTTGACCATCATGCCGCCGAAGTAGATGCGCTTCGTGCGAAGCGTCTTCTGCGCCGCGGCGAGGTCGATGATCTTCTGCTTCTCGGCGGGCTTCTTCGACTCCTTGGCGTTCCACGCCTCAAGGTAGGCGGCCTCGAGCTCGGCATCGCCCTGGGTGTAGTCGATGGTCTTGATGCCGCGCTCCGCGAGGCTAAGCCCGGCCTTCGCCTCGGCAGCGGATATCTCGTCAGGGGTGCCCAGCACGACAGGCGTGCAGATCCTGCGGTCGACGCAGGCGCATGCGGCCGTTATCACGCGGGCGTCCATGCCCTCTGGCAGAACGACCGTTCCGTTGAGCGCCGAAGCCTTCTCTATTATCGTCTTTATCGCATCCATCGCAAACCTCCTCAACCGAGAACCTTTACAGTATCCTTGGCGATCATGAGCTCTTCGTTGGTGGGCAGCACGATCACGGGTATCTTCGAGTCCTTGGTGGATATCGTCGTCACCGTTCCGCGCGTCTTGGCGTTGAGCTTCTTGTCGAGCTTGATGCCGAGGGCACCGAGGCGGCCAATGATGCGCTCGCGGGCTTCGGACGAGTTCTCGCCGATTCCTCCGGTCATGATTATGGCGTCGGCGCCGCCGATTATCGTGTTGTAGGCGCCGATGTAGAGGGCCGTGCGGTAGCCGAGCATCTCAAGCGCGAGCTCCGCGCCCTTGTCGCCCTTGGCGGCCTTGGCGACGATGTCGCGGCAGTCGCCGCCGGGCACGCCGGAGAGCGCCTGCAGCCCCGACTGCTTGTTGAGCAGCTTGTCCATCTCGGCGGGGGTCTTCTTCTCGGCCTCCATTATCGACAGGACGGCGGCGGCGTCTATGTCGCCGCAGCGCGTGCCCATCACGAGACCGGCAAGCGGGGTCAAGCCCATCGTCGTGTCGACGACCTCACCGCCCTTGATCGCGGCGAGCGAAGAGCCGTTGCCCAGATGGCACGTCACGAGGTTCACCTTGGCGAGCGGCTTCTTGAGGAGCGCGGCGGCCGCCTGGGTGACGAACTTGTGGCTCGTGCCGTGGAAGCCGTACTTGCGTATGCCCATCTTCTTGTAGTACTTGGGGTCGATGGCGTACATCGCCGCACAGTCGGGCATCGTCTGGTGGAAGGCCGTGTCGAACACGGCCACATTGGGCACGCCCTTGAAGATCTGCTGGCACGCACGGATGCCGCCGATGTTCGCCGGCATGTGCAGCGGGCCGAACTTGACCAGCCTGTCAAGCTTGGCGAGAACCTTGGCGTCGACCTTGACGGAGTCTTTGAAGACCTCGGCGCCGTGCAGCACGCGATGGCCTATCGCGTCGATGTCCTTGGGGGAGCCGAGATCGGCCACGACCGTCTTGAGAGCCTCGGCGTGGTTGGCGGGGCCACCCGCGCCGATCCTCTCGACCAGCCCCTTCGCGAGGCGGGTCTCGGTGGTCATGTCGAACAGCTGGTACTTCAGCGAGCTTGAGCCCGAGTTTACGACCAGAACCTTCTTTATCGTCTTCTTCATCTGATTCACTCTCCTTGCAGCTGGTTAGGGTTGCGTCGCGCCGATCCTCACACGGAAGAACTGCGCCGTGGCCGGAGTGGGCGTACCCACATTGATATGGACTGACGTCTTCTTGCTCACCGTGACCGCAGGCGGTACCGTCGGCACAGACGTCCAGTCGGCATCAGCGCCGAGGGTCGTGGCGGATTCGACCGTCACCGCGAGCGTGACTGTGGTCGTGACCGATTCGGAGGCGAGGGTCGTGCCATCGACCTTGACGCAAGGATCGATCTCGAGATCAAGACCCGCAGTCGGCGAGAAGCTGACTATCTTGACCTCAGGATGCACCGTCAGGTTCGAATGCGTTATGCCGCTCATGGCGAGGGCCAGCGACGCAGCCGACACGGAGCCGCCGTTCTCCATCTCGTTCAGGACGGAGTAGTACGGCAGGTTGATTATGTCCTTGTCGATCACGAAGAACACGTTGGTCGCACTGAGCAGGCCGGTGTCGATCGTTACGATGAACGGAGCGTCGGTCGTGGCGCCGCTCGTGCTGGTTCCGCCGAGTACGCCATCCTTCTCCATCTCCCACGCGTCGGGTATCTTGTTGCCGTTGGAGTCGACATCCTCGATGTACACGACCGCGGTCGGGACGGAGAGGTCCTCGGAGATGGCGTAGGCGCGAGGCGTGTAGACGTCGCGACGGTCGCTGTCGCCGACGTAGTTGCCGTAGCCCCAGCTCTCCCACTCGTCGCGCTTGCCATTGCCGTTCGTGTCGATGTAGGCCATGAGGTAGTAGTCGGAACCCCTCGGCAGGCCGTTCAGTATCGCGTTCATGACGACAGCGTTCGTGGCGGCTATCGTATCGTTGGTGCGTACGTACGCGGAAGCGAGCGGCATTCCGCAGAAGTCGGGCGACTTGAACGCCTCGACATGGATCAGGCCGCTGGCCGTCGTGACGGAGTTGGAAGCCGGACCCATGTACTTGACCGCAACCGCGATCGAGCCGCTGTCGCTGAGCATCGAATCGTAGTTGGCGGTATCGAACGTGGCACATGCCGCAGCGCTGAACGCAACCGGATTCGGTGTCGTGAACTTCGCGTCAAGCATCGAGACATCCCAGCAGTACTCGGTGTTCGCCTCGAAGACATGGCCCTGCGGCGTCATCATGCCGGACCAGATTGGAGCCGTCCAGCTGTAGACGCCGTTGACGCGGGCGGGCGCACGGAGCGCGCCGGAATCATAGACGAGCTTACCGGCCTTGGTCCAGACACGCAGCTCGAACGCAGGATACGCCTTGTTGATCGTATTCGCGTGGGTCCAGCTGAAGACCGGACGTCCGTTCTCGATCTTGGCCACACGGTTGCTGACAGGTGTCTGCACCAGACCCTTCTCGTAGTGGTTCTTCACCTCAAGCACGAGACCGTTGTTGGGATCGATGAACCTGCCGACCGGCTCCGTCTGGAAGATTATCGCGAAGACCGCATTCGTCAGGTTGGATGCGTTCGCAGCCGGTTTCGGCGTGGCAGTCGTATAGGCCGCCACAAGGGTATCCCAGCCAAGATCAAGCGTTCCGAGCGAGGAGAGCATGTCGGCCTCGGTGAGGACGGGGTGGTCGTCCAGGTTCACATGGAACATGACCGGAGCGGCGTCCGTCGGCAGCTTCTTGTAGTAGCCGACCTTCGTCTCGCCGTTGATGAGCATCTGCGTAAGCCAGACGCGGATGTTGTTGGACGCCGCAACCGTGGTGTTGGTTCCGAACGAGCCCGCCTTGTGCAGATCGGCCGTGTCATAGACGCTGAACTGCCTGCGGTCGGAGGAGGCAGCGACGGCGTCGTAGCACTCCTGGAGGATCTCGTTGTACCTGTTCACTTCGTCGTCGTAGTCGTCGGCATACCTGTCCCACCAGTCGCTGTTCGAAGCAAGCTCGGCGTCTATCTGCTCAACTGCCTTGCTCTGGCTGTCGATAGCATCCTTGAGGTTGATTCTGACCATGGAGTAGTCGACATCCGTAAGCTCGATGGCGAACGGCTCGACGGTCGAGTAGCCGACATCGACTCCAGTGGCGACACCATACGGCGCACCAGGCGTGAAGTCTCCGTCACCGACCCAAGCGGCAAACATGTTGCTGCCCTCACGCACACGGCCCTCGCCGGGCTCGCCGAGCTTGACCGTCACACGACCGTTGCCGAGGCCTTCAACCGGGACAGACCACTTGGCGTCAGGCTTGCCGAGGTTGGAGGCGCCTTCGCGCCAGGCCACCACGGTAACCGTCTCGGAGTAGGCGACGCTGCTGACGCCCGAGTAGGACAGCGCAACCGTCACGACAGGCGAGTTGGTCACGCCCGAGATCGCCATACGCGCCTTGGCCCACTTGGACCAGCCGCTGGCGTCGAAGTCGGCGTCATAGGTGTAGCGCGAGTAGCCGTCGTTCTCGTCTTCCCACCAATCCTCGATCATGTCGTGGTCGGTGAACATCTCGCCGAGATACAGCGAACCGTACCTGAGGAAGTAGTCGGGAACGAGCTGTCCGCCGAACGTGGACATCCTGGAGGCGGAGACCTTCGGCATGCCGTTGGTCATGCCCTGGATCAGGTACTCGATGAAGTTCGAGAGCTGGTCGTTGTCGTGGTCGCCGCGATAGCTGGTGAGCCCGTCGTCGCTGTCGGTCCTGGCGAGATAGAACTCGCGGGCCGCCTTGTCGCCGATTCCGTCGCCATCGGTGTCGAAGCTCCACGGATCGGTCGGCGCAACGCCACCGTTCCACTCGTTGACGAAGGCGAGGCCATCGCCGTCGGCGTCAAGATCGCGGTCGGTCGAGCTCCACGGAGTGTGGGTCATCGAGCTGCCTGCGCCGGCAGTACCGGACATCGTGTAGAGTTCCCAGCCGTCAGGCACGCCGTCGTAGTCGAAGTCGGGCCTGGTTATCGAGAGTGTAAAGCCGGACCAGTCGTTGGTCGTCACGGCGCCGACCGCGTGCAA
>Ga0310786_10004873_pt1 | contig 18483 bp, 15 predicted proteins | sample AusTroGonzalo_MG_FD_203881 | JGI IMG/M metagenome (GOLD analysis project Ga0310786, IMG submission 203881) | Bovine rumen microbial communities from tropical cattle in Woodstock, Queensland, Australia - Gonzalo_03 (v2) (version 2) | ecosystem: Host-associated > Mammals > Digestive system >... | reverse complement strand
CAAGGAGGTTGTCGGAGGGTTTGTAGCCCAGCACCAATGTCTGGATAATCTCCTCGTCGGTCATATTGCCCCAAAGGGCTGCGTACTCGGGGTTCTTGCCCTTGTTGTAGAAGAGGGAGTCGATGCTGTACATGGAGCGGTCGCTGTCGGAGAAGCGGCGCTGGAACTGGTAGCTGAACTGTAGGTTGGCGCCTTTGAAGAGCGGTTCACTATAGGATAGCCGCACGCGCCAGTTCCAGTTTTCCGACGGCGTCTTGGTGTACTGATTGGTGAAGGTGTAGTTCTTGCCGTCGATGAGTGTCTGGTAGTAGTTGACGAGGCTGCGGCTGTAGCTGTTGCCTGTGCTCTCGCCGATGCTGCCGCCGAAGTCCAGAGTGGCATTGCGCCCGGCCTTCCCCAGGCGGCGGTTGATTTGCAGGGAGCCGTTGATGTTGTAGCTATGGCTGTCGCTCATGTTGGAGCGGTGGTTGCTGTTCACGAGGATGTCCTTGTAGAGCAGCGTCGTTCCGTCGGCGGCTCTGGTGGCATACTCTTCGAGCGGCTCGGTCATTCCGGCGTCGTAGGGGCTGCTGTTGAAGGTCACGCTGCTGCTGCCGCCATCGCTGTCGCTGTTGCTGTAAGAATAGGCGGGGCGGAAGATGATGTTCGTCATGGAGTCCGGCTGCCACTCGAAGCGGAAGTCGCTGTTGACGTTCTTGCGCTTGCTCAAGCTCTGGCTGGCGCTGTTCACAAACTGCGAGGCCGAGGAGGTGAGGAACGATTCGCTGTTGGTTCTGGTCTGCACGTCGTTCTTCTCAAAGCGGTAGCGGATGTTGCCGCCGATTTCCAAGCGGCCGGCCTCGTTCTGTTCTTTGCCGTTCTTCCAGGCGAGGTTCACGCCTGGGTTGAAGATGGTGGTGATGCCATTGCTGCCACGGCCCCAGCCGCCAAAACCGCGGTCGCCGACGTTGTTCCAGGAACCGAAGAGGGCAAAGTTCAGGTTTTCGGTGAAGCGCGTCAGGTTCAGCTTCTCAGCAAAGCGGTCTTCAGTGCCGTAGGCGAGGTCGAGGTTCATGTTCCAGCCCTCGGTCATTCCCTTCTTCACTGTCAGGTCCAGCACCGTCTCCTCCTCGCCGTCGTCGATGCCAGTCACGCGGCTGTAATCGCTCTGGCGGTCGTAGGCCTTCACCTTGCTGACCATCTTGGCGGGCAGGTTCTTGAGGGTCATCTGGGTGTCGTCGCCGAAGAACTCCTTGTTGTTGACGAGAATCTTCTTCACCTCCTTGCCGTTGATCTTGATGGTTCCCTCCTCTGTAATCTCGGCGCCGGGGAACTTCTTCAGCAGGGCCTCAAAGTTAGAGCCTTCAGGGATGCGGAAGGCGTCAGAGTTATAGACAAAGGTGTCGGCCTTCATCTCCACCTGTGCTGCGCGTGCCGTCACTTCGGCTTCTCGCATCATTCGGGCTCTCTCGTGCAGCGTAATCTCGCCCATCAGCAGTTGGCGGTTTTTCTTGGACATCGTGATGTTGCGGAAGACCGTCCGGAAGCCAATGAACGAGGCGCGGAGTATGTAGTCGCCAGGTTTAATGGAACCGATGTTGAAGGTGCCGTCGGCCTTGGTCTGCTGGCCTGTCACCTGGGTGCTGTCGGGGTTCATGATGACGACCGTTGCGCCCGGCATGGGTTCTCCGGTGGAATCGACAATCGTTCCGGAGACGGACAGCTTTTGGGCATAAACAGTGCCCGTAATAGAAAAGAGAAGGAAGAGGGTGAATAACGCCTGTTTCATTTTGTGCTTCATCCGTTTGTTTGTATTTTTTGCTTTTTCTAAAACACATTGACCGCCGTCCAACGAAAACGTTTATTGGACGGCGGCACCTTTTAACATATCTTTAAAGTATACCTAATGTGCACAGGTAGGCAAAGGCGGCGGGAATGGCCAGCAGGCTACTGTCGAAGCGGTCGAGCATTCCGCCGTGGCCGGGGAGGATGTGGCCGCTGTCCTTGATGCCAATCTGCCGCTTGAGCAGGCTTTCAATCAGGTCGCCCCACGTGCCGAAGACGACGACCACAAGTGCAAAAATCGCCCATTCCACCGCGCTAATAATAGGGGCGTAGTAGAAGAATACCTGAGAGGCGATGAGCGCTACCACAGCACCCCCTATGCTACCCTCCCAGGACTTGGCGGGTGAGATGCGAGGGAAGAGCTTGTGCTTGCCTATGAGCGAGCCGGTGCAGTAGGCGCCCGTGTCGGAACACCACAGGAAAACGAAGATGGCCAGCACGGCGATGGCGCCGCCGTTATCCAGCAACTGATAGAGCTCTATGTCGCTGGCGGTGCGCAGGATGCACAACAGGCCGAAGGGAACGGCGATGTAGAACTGTGCCATCAGGGTAAGAGCCCAGTTGATGATGGGGCGCTGGCGCTGTAGGTAGAGCTCCGTAATCATCAGATAAACCATGCTCAGCAGCCACGGCAGGAAAGCCAGCGAGAGGCTGATCGACAGCGTGTAGCCGAAGAAGCCGAAGAACAGCATCACCGCTGCTACAGTGGTGATGAAGCGATTCAGCTCCACGTCCTCCTGACGGTTCATGATTCCTGTGAACTCCCATGCCGAGAGTGCTGTCACGAGACCGAAGAGGAGGGCGCAGGTTACCGGTGAGTAGAGGATGCCGCCTACCATCACGGCAACAAAGACGATGCCCGTGAGGGAGCGGACAATCATGTTTTGGACTTTCCCCCCGCCCTGGGAGTTATTACTTTTGCTATTAGTGGAATCTTGCATATTCAGAAAGTAGGTTGGTTAGAATGAAATGTTACGATGCTGTTGTCTGCTCAGGGGATTCTTCTCCTCCCTCAATGGAAGGGGCGGAAGGTGTGTCTGTTTCTGCCTCCAACAGTTCTTCTGTTCGGCTGACCCATGGACGCTTGCCGAAAATCTTTTCGACGTCCTCGGCGTAGATGACTTCCCGCTCCACAAGCAGGTCGGCCAGGGCTTTGTGCCCCTCGCGTTTCTCCAGCAGGAGGCGCTTGGCACGTTCGTATTGTTCGGCAATCATCTTCTTCACCTCCTCGTCAATCTGCTGGGCAGTACTCTCGGAGTAGGGGCGTTGCCACGAATATTCGTTTTGGTTGTAGTAACACAGGTTGGCCAGCTTGTCGCTCATTCCCATATAGGCTATCATGCCGTAGGCTTGCTTGGTCACGCGCTCGAGGTCGTTCATGGCGCCGCTGCTGATGTGCCCTGTGAAGAGCTCTTCGGCAGCGCGACCTCCTAAGGTGGCGCACATCTCGTCGAGCATCTGTTCCTTGGTGGTAATCTGTCGCTCTTCGGGCAAATACCAGGCAGCGCCGAGGGCACGGCCGCGCGGCACGATTGTCACCTTGATGAGCGGGTTAGCGTATTGCAGGTTCCACGAGATGGTGGCGTGGCCAGCCTCGTGAAGGGCTATCGTGCGCTTCTCCTCCTCGGTCATCACCTTGGTCTTCTTCTCCAGACCACCTACGATGCGGTCCACGGCGGCGATGAAGTCCTCCTTGCCCACAGCCTGCTTGCCGTGTCGGGCTGCAATCAGGGCAGCCTCGTTGCAGACGTTGGCGATGTCGGCACCGCTGAAGCCCGGTGTCTGGCGCGCCAGCAGGTCAATATCCAGGGATGCATCCACTTTGATGGGCTGGAGATGTACTTTGAACACTGCCTTGCGCTCGTTGAGGTCGGGCAGATCCACGTGAATCTGTCGGTCGAAGCGGCCAGCACGCAGCAGTGCCTTGTCGAGGATGTCGGCGCGGTTTGTGGCGGCCATGATGATGACGCCTGAGTTCGTGCCGAAGCCGTCCATCTCGGTGAGCAGCTGGTTGAGCGTTGATTCGCGCTCATCGTTGCCGCCCATCATGGCATTATTGGTGCGGGCACGGCCCACAGCGTCGATTTCATCGATGAAAATGATACACGGAGCTTTCTCCTTGGCCTGGCGGAACAGGTCGCGCACACGGCTGGCACCAACGCCCACGAACATCTCTACGAAGTCCGAGCCGCTCATGGAGAAGAATGGTACGTCAGCCTCGCCGGCCACAGCCTTGGCCAGCAGTGTCTTACCCGTTCCCGGAGGACCGACAAGCAAAGCGCCCTTGGGAATCTTTCCACCCAGATCGGTGAATTTCTTTGGATTCTTCAGAAACTCCACGATTTCCTGCACCTCCTGCTTGGCAGAGGCTTGTCCGGCCACATCCTTGAAGGTGACCTTCGACTCGTTCTCGCCTCCTTTCTCTACCAGTTGCGCACGGGAACGGCCAACATTGAAGATGCCCCCCATGCCGCCGATGCCGCCACCGCTGCCCATCCGGCGCATAATAAGGAACCACACGAAGATAATCACTAACAGCGGGGCCAGGCTCCAGAACAGTTGCACGAGGGTGTCGTTGCTGCGCTTGTAGCTCAGTTCACCCGTGAAGTTGCCGAGCTCCTGCTGCTGGGATACGAACTCGTCCAGCTTGTCGGCAGATGGATATTCTGCCTGCACAAAGGGCTGCTTTCCCGTCTGTTCGACGCCCGCTTTGAATACGTCGCGGATGTGCTCGGGCTTCACGAACATCTTCACAGTTCCTTCGTCCTTGTTGGCGATGATTTTGTTGGCATAGCCCTGCTCCACGTACTGCTTGAAAACCGTGTAGGTGACGTTCTTCGAGGAGCCGCCGCCACCCTCATCGCCTCCGGCAAAGAAGAGATAGCCCAAGGCGATGGCGATGACCACATAGATCCATGTGAGGTTCACGCGCGGCATCTTATTGCGGTTGTTCTTATTGTTGTTTGTGCTACCAGCAGGCTGGTTGTTCTTCTGCTCGTCCATTTCTCAATTCTATCCTTATTCTTTAATCCTTAATATATAATCCCTAAATTTAATCAAGATTCGGAATCTCCGTGATGGCAGCGTCGGCCCACAGGTGTTCGAGGTCATAGAACTCGCGGGCCTCGGGCAGGAAGATATGGACAATTACGTCGCCATAGTCCATCGCCACCCATTGTGCGTTGCGCAAACCGTCGATGGCGGTTGGGCGTGCCTGAGCACCCTTGCGGGCAAACTCCTCGATGGAATCGGTGAGGGCCTGAACATGGGAAGGTGAGTTGCCAGTGCAGATAACGAAAGCACGGCAGATAGTGTCTTCTATATCCGAGAAGTCAGCAATGACAATCTCGTGTCCTTTCTTCTCTTGGATGCCAGCTTGTATCTGGTCAATCAGTTTTTCGGTCTTAATATCCATTTTATATATAATGTGTGTGCAAAGGTACAATAAAAGCCCCGTTCACTACAAAAAACGACCTTATTTTTTGTTTTTTTTAGGGAAAAACTTGCACGAATGACAAAAACTCTCTACTTTTGCACCCGCAAAACGAAAAATATGTCTGGGCTATGGTGTAATGGTAACACTGCAGATTCTGGTCCTGCCTTTCCTGGTTCGAGTCCGGGTAGCCCAACAAAATGCGAAGGAGGTTGTTCGAGGGAACGGCCTCCTTTCGTTATATAGAAATAAATATGCATAATTCGCATCAATCTATTCCAAAAATATATTTACGTCTAGATATCTTCCATCATCGATATATATTTGTGCTTTATTTATGGATGAAATTATTCACATTATGCACATTTGTTTCCTTTCATTATTTTCAATACATGATTTATGTTGGATGACTCTCCCCGTTTCAAGATGATCGAGTTGGACGAAACCGTTTCTACCAACTCCTTCCTGCGTGACTACCGACCCCTGCAGCCTGTTGACATCACCCTCGTGACGGCTGAATACCAAACGGCGGGTCGTGGACAGGGCATCAATAAATGGGAGTCGGAGCGCGGCAAGAACCTGCTCTTCAGCCTGCTGGTCAATCCCGCGTTGCTGCCTGCTGCACAGGCGTTTGTGCTCTCTGAGGCCATTGCCCTGAGTATTCGCGAAGCCATAGCCCGTTTTGTCAGTGAAGAGGTGACCATCAAATGGCCCAACGATATTTATGTCGGAGACAGCAAGATAGCGGGAATTCTCATGGAGAATACCCTTCAGGGCACTTGCGTGGCCCGTTCCATCATAGGCTGTGGGGTGAATATCAGCCAGGAGGCTTTTGTCAGCGACGCGCCCAATCCCGTTTCCATGCGCCAGCTTCTCAGGTGCGATACCGAGCGAAGCTTTGTTCTCGATGCTATCATCAACGGATTTACCCATCGCTACGACTTGATTCAGCGCGGCTCCTTCGACACTGTTACCGATGAGTATCGTGCCAGGCTCTATCGCCGTTCGGGCTTTCATCCCTTCCGCGATGCGGAAGGTTCTTTTGAGGCAGAAATTGCTGACGTTGAGCTCTCGGGCCATCTGGTGCTTCGCCGCTCCGACGGCCGCCTCTGCCGCTACGCCTTCAAGGAAGTCACCTTCCTCTTGCCTGCCTCCTGACAGGAAATGTTCCGTTTATTTTTGCCGGATGAAGATGTTAATGGGAGTGCCGGAGAAGTTCCAGCGTTCGCGGATCTTGTTCTCGAGGAAGCGCTTGTAGGGTTCCTTGATGTATTGCGGCAGGTTGGCGTAGAAGACAAACGAGGGGATGCGCGTGTCGGGGAGCTGCGAGCAGTACTTGATCTTGATGTACTTGCCCTTCATGGAGGGTGGTGGAAAGGCTTCGATGAGAGGCAGCATCTCCTGGTTGAGCTTCGTAGTGCCCACGCGGGCGCTGCGGTGCTTAGCTACCTCGGCAGCGGTCTCGAGCACCTTGAAGATGCGCTGCTTGGTGAGCGCAGAGGCGAAGATGATGTCGAAGTCGGTGAAGGGGGCCATGCGCTCGCGGATGGTGTCTTCGAAATACTTGATGGCCGTGGTGCTCTTGTCCTCCACGAGATCCCATTTGTTGACCACTACGACGAGGCCCTTCTGGTTGCGCTGGATAAGCTGGAAGATGTTCAGGTCCTGAGCCTCGATGCCGCGTGTGGCATCGAGCATGAGGATACAGACGTCTGAGTTCTCAATGGACCGTATGCTGCGCATGACGCTGTAGAACTCGAGGTCCTCGCTGACCTTGCTCTTCTTGCGGATGCCGGCGGTATCCACGAGGAGGAAGTCGAAGCCGAACTTCTGGTAGTGGGTGTAGATGCTGTCGCGCGTAGTGCCGGCAATGTCGGTGACGATGTGGCGGTCCTCGCCGATGAAGGCGTTGGTGAGGCTGCTCTTGCCGACATTGGGACGGCCCACGACCGCGATGCGTGGCAGATCCATCTCTTCAGCGATGTCGCCGACTTTCGGCATTTTCTCGAGGATGAGGTCGAGAAGGTCGCCGGTGCCGCTGCCCGTGGCAGAGCTGATGCAGAACGGGTCGCCGAGGCCGAGGCCGTAGAACTCTGCGGCTTGCCACTGCTGGTCGTTGTTGTCGGTCTTGTTGGCTACGAGGATGACGGGCTTTTCCGTGCGACGGAGAATACCGGCCACAGCCTCGTCGAGGTCTGTGACTCCCGTGTTGATATCCACGAGGAAGAGGATGACATCGGCTTCCTCGGTGGCGAGGGTGACCTGCTTGCGAATCTCTTCTTCGAAGATATCATCGCTGTTGACGACCCAGCCGCCGGTATCGACGACGGAGAACTCACGACCCACCCACTCGCACTTGCCGTACTGGCGGTCGCGTGTGGTGCCGGCCTCATCGCTGACGATGGCATGACGGGTTTTTGTCAGGCGGTTAAAGAGTGTGGATTTGCCCACGTTGGGGCGTCCTACGATGGCTACGAGCATAAGATGAAAAGCCTCACCCCCGACCCCTCTCCAAGAGAGAGGGGAGTGGTTTCTTTAGAGGACCTGTTGTTTAATGATTTGAACTACTTCGTTTAGATGATATGCTATTTCTTCGTTTGTAAAACGAATGACATGATAGCCTTTATTTTGCAGCCATTCTGTTCGCATTCGATCGAACTCGGCTTGTTCTGTATTGTTGTGATAGCCTCCATCAACTTCTATGATGAGTCGTTTAGGCAGACAAATGAAGTCGGCAATATAATCACCTATCGGATGTTGCCTTCTGAAGTGAACCCCACATCGTAGATTTCTCAGTTTCTGCCATAATGCCTCTTCATATGGTGTTTGTTCATGACGATTCTCCTTGGCAAAATCCCGAAGAATAGTGTAAATATCAGCAGATGCGGTTTCGTAATGATAACTCATTTCAAAGGTGTCTACTCCCCTCGCCTTTTGGAGAGGGGGGCGGGGGTGAGGCTATTCCAAATCATATCCGTACATCTTCATCGCCCTCTCGCTGCTGCGCCAGTCCTTATCGACCTTGACGAAGCATTGCAAGTAGATTTTCTTGCCGAAAAAGCGTTCGAGTTCGCGGCGGGCTTCGGAACTCACGCGCTTGAGGGCTACACCCTGATGACCGATGATGATTCCCTTCTGGCTTTCGCGTTCCACGTAGATAGTGGCTTCGATGCGGATGAGTTTTTCCTCTTCCTTGAAGCTATCCACGACAGCCTCCACGGAGTAGGGGATTTCCTTGTCGTAGTAGAGGAGGATTTTCTCGCGGATGATCTCGGTGACGAAGAAGCGGGCGGGCTTGTCGGTCCAGGCGTCCTTTTCGAAGTAGGCCGGCGACTCGGGCAGCAGTTCCTGGATGCGCTTGAGCACCTGATCAACCCCGAACTTGTGCAGGGCGGAAATAGGGTAGATTTCGGCCTGTGGGAGGATGGAATGCCACTGCTCGACTTTGGCGGCGAGGATGCTGGTGAGGTCGGCTCCCGCCTCAGCGGAGAGGCTATCAATCTTGTTGACAAGCACCAGCACAGGCACTTTCATCTGCTGAACTTTCTGGAGAAAGTCCGCGTTTTTATCGGGCGTCTCGACGATATCGGTGACGTAGAGCAGCACGTCGGCATCCTGCAGGGCGCTTTCCGAGAACTGGAGCATCTGCTCCTGAAGCTTGTAGTTGGGCTTAAGCACCCCGGGCGTGTCGGAGAAGCAGATCTGCATCTCGGGCGTGTTGAGAATCCCCATAATACGGTGGCGCGTCGTCTGTGCCTTGAAAGTGGCAATGGATATGCGCTCCCCCACGAGGAGATTCATCAGCGTGCTCTTCCCTACATTGGGATTGCCTACGATATTGACGAAGCCGGATTTATGCATCGTAGCCCCATTTCATGTAGGCGGCGCCCCAGGTGAAGCCTGCGCCAAAGGCGGTGAAGATGAGGTTGTCGCCTTTCTTCAGCTGCTTCTCGTAGTCCCAGAGGGCAAGGGGCAGGGTGGCACTGGAGGTGTTACCGTACTTCTGGATGTTAAGCATCACCTTTTCCATAGGCATTTCCAGACGTTTGGCTACCGCTTCGATAATGCGAACATTTGCCTGATGAGGAATGACCCATGAGAGGTGGTCCTTGTTGAGGTTGTTGCGCTCGGCGATGAGGGCCACGGCGTCAGACATATTGGTGACAGCAAACTTGAATACGGTGCGTCCCTCCTGATGGAGATAGTGCATCTTGTGCTCCAGCGTGAAATAGGAGGGCGGGCAGGCAGAACCACCGGCCTTGAGGCTCAGGAAGGGCAGTCCCTGGCCGTCGGTGCGCAGGTAGCTGTCCATCCATCCCACCTGTTCTGTGGTAGGCTCAACAAGTACAGCGGCAGCGCCATCGCCGAAGATGGGGCAGGTCTGACGGTCGGTGTAGTCAACGATGCTTGACATCTTGTCTGCACCGATGACAATGATTTTCTTGTAGCGTCCGCTCTCAATCATACAAGCTGCCTGATCCATCGCAAAGAGGAAGCCGGAGCAAGCTGCCGAGAGGTCAAAGGCGTGAGCGTTTGTCAGGCCATATTTACCAATGACGATGCTGGCCACAGAGGGGAAGTGGTAGTCACCCGTGGAGCTGGAGCAGATGACGGCATCTACGGACAACGGGTCGGTGTCTGTCTTCTCAAGTAGCTGCTTCACAGCCTTGCGGGCCATATAGCTGGTGCCGAGGCCTTCCTCGTTGAGGATGCGGCGCTCCTTGACTCCGATGCGGGTCATGATCCATTCATCGGAGGTGTCTACCATTCGACTCAGTTCCTCGTTGGTGAGGATGTAGTCAGGGACATAACCGCCAACACCTGTGATGATTGCATGAAGTTCTTCCATAATAAAAAGAATTCACAATTCACAATTCATAATTCACAATTAGACCCTTACTTGGGCTTCCCTGTGAAGATGTTCGACAGGGCTTGTGAATTTTGAATTATGAATTGTGAACTGTTAATTGTCAATGAAATAGTTTACGCTTCTTCCTTTTCAACAGCTACCTTGCCGCGATAGTAACCGCAGGCGGGGCATACGGTGTGGTAGATGTGAAACTCGCCGCAGTTGGGGCAAACAGCCAATGCAGGTGCTACAGCCTTGTCATGAGTGCGACGCTTAAGTGTGCGTGTTTTTGATTGTCTTCTTTTAGGATGTGCCATTTTGTTTATTATTTAGAATTTTACAATTTACGATTTGTTGAGTAACGCCTTGAGGGCATCCCAGCGGGTGTCGGTGGGCGCCTCTTGCGTCGTGTCGCCTTCGCTGCTGTCGCGGACGGGTTCGTCGTCCGTGGCCAGATACTGGCTGACATCCTCCGGGCACTCACCGTCAGGGTGGGCGTGGAAGATGGGTATGGCCAGCGCGATGGTCTCGTAGAGATTCCAGCTCACATCAAGGACTGGGTTGTCCTCGGGGAGCACAATCCGTTCACCGTCATCATCGAAGACTTCGCCAAGGCGGACTTCGATGGTATCCTCTGCATCGATGGGTTGAGTCATCGGCTCGAGGCAACGGTCGCACGGAATTTCTACGGTGCCTGTGGCGTGGATATCAAGTTGGTAGCCAGCGGCCTTCTTTTTCACCCGAAGCGTGGCGCTGAGCTGACCATGTGTGATGTCCTGTTCATCCAGAGCACTGAAGAACGAGTCGTCAAGTGTCCATGTGCGAGTCAGTTGCTCGTCCTGAACCTCTCGGAAATCGATCTTGTAGAGTCCTGACGTGTCCATTTGGGCTGCAAAGGTAGGGCTTTTTTTTTGAGTGGCAAAGGAATAAGGGCGAAAAGTTTAAAGTTTCTGCAATTCAATGCGGAAAGTGGTGCCTTTTCCTACTTCGGAACTCTTGACGAATATGCGTCCTTTGTGGTATTCCTCTACAATTCTTTTGGCCAGGGAAAGACCTAATCCCCAACCGCGCTGCTTGGTGGTGAAACCTGGTTGGAATACTGTATTGAAATTGCTTTTCTGGATGCCTTTGCCGGTGTCGGAGACCTCAACGACAGTGCGCTGTGCCTCTTCGAAAGCGGTGATGGTGATGTCGCCATGGCCTTCCATAGCATCCACAGCATTTTTACAGAGGTTCTCAATCACCCATTCAAAGAGCTGTGCGCTGATGTTGACAATGAGGGGTTGTTCCGGCATCTGTGTAGTGATGCTGACGTGGTTGCTGGTGCGCCGGCCGATATATTCGACTACGTGACTGATGACTTCGTTCAGGTTCTCAGGCTTGGGCTCGGGCAGTGACCCGATCTTGGAGAAGCGTTCGGCAATAATCTGCAGGCGTCGGACGTCCTTGTCCATCTCAGGCAGCAGTTCGTCGTCGGGGTAGTTCTCGCGCAGAACCTGCGTCCAAGCCATCAATGACGAGATAGGTGTTCCTAGCTGATGGGCCGTTTCCTTGGACAGGCCAACCCATACCTTGTTTTGCTCGGCACGTTTGCTGCTGAGGAGGGCGAAGATGGCCACGACGGCAAAGATGAGAACGATACCCAGTTGGATATAGGGATATCGTGCCAGACGTTTGAGCAGGCTGGACTCGTCGTAGCATATCTCCATGAAGTCCTGACCATTGTCATCCAGCTCTATGCGGATGATATTGCCTTTCTCCTTCATCTCAAGCGCCATCTCCATCACTGTGCGGTCCACCTCTTCGGGCGAGTTGGTGTGCAGTTCTATATTCCGATAGGTTTGGACGCTGCCGTCGTCGTTGAGTACAATGACGGGAATCGTATGGTTGCCGTTAATGACTTTTAGGACGAGTGCCAGGTCGGTCTGACCATCGGCGGAGCCCAGTGAGCGCATGGCTTCAGCCCAGACTTCCATCTTGCGATGCTCCTCGTCGGCGAGGTCCTTGACCAGAAAGTGCGACCATGTGAGCGAAAGTGCGCAGATGACAATGGCTGCGCACGAAAGAAGGATTTTAACTTGCCGAAGTTGGTCGGTCCACTGCATGTTTTCTAATGCCTAATTTCTTAAAGAAACGAAATAGTGAGCAATTTAGTGTGTAGTTTACGCAGAAAAAGTGTACTTTTGCAGCGTGAAACGTGTTTTGATATACCTTATATATATTTATGTACCGTTGGCATTGATGTTGACGGGGGTGTCCTGTAGCGACGATGAGACCGCAAGCCCCAATCCTGCAGAAGCACTTCCTGCTTTCCCCGGACAACGGTTGGCGAGCACAACCATTATCTATATGGCCGGCGAGAATTCCTTGGCGGCTTTTGTGAAAGAAGACTCTTTGGAAATTGCCCAAGGGCTGAGCTCCATTCCTGCTGACAGCCGTGTGGTGATATATATCGATGACACCAAATCCTCTCGCATTTGTGCCGGGACACGCACTGAGAAAATACGGGTGGCCAAGACCTATGACAGCAACATCAGTTCTACTGTCGAGGAGGGTATGACGAGAGTGCTGACTGATATCATGGAACTTTATCCTGCCGAACACTATGGTGTGACGTTTTGGAGCCATGGCTCCGGGTGGACATTCTCGTCATCGAGTTCCGTGAAATCGGTTCGTCCTAAATCCTTTGGTGTGGACAATGGACAGAGACGCGGAGACTCCCAAGCCAATTTCGGTCCACAAATGGATCCCGTCACGATGAGAAAAGTGCTCAACTCCTGTCCTCACTTAGACTATGTCTTCTTCGATGCCTGCTATATGCAATGTGTGGAATTTGCCTATGAACTGCGGGATGTGACAGACTATGTGATTGCTTCGCCAGCCGAGATCCCGGGACCGGGTGCTCCTTACAGGGAAATCTTGGCGGCCATGTGTAGTGTGCCGGCAGATCTCAAAGGGATTGTAAACATCTATGTTGATTACTATGAGGCACAGAAAGAAGTCTCCAATTATCCTGGAGCGGAGTTGTCATTGATTCGGACGAGCGGCTTGAAGGCCTTGGCCGATGCTACAGCTCCCATCGTGCTGCGCCTGTTGGGAGATCGCAAACAAGGATCTACTTCAGGAATTCAACGTTATTGCTTCGATACGAGGGGCAATAATACAGAATACTACGATATGAAAAATTGGCTCTATCATGCGCTGTCGGAAGATGAGTATGCCGAGTGGCTCGCCGTCTATGAGCAGGCTGTACCTTTTGTGCGCCTCTCTCCCGAGTGGTTCTCAGCACAGCCTGTTAAGAAAAGACGATCGGTTGATGATATAGAACACTGCGGAGGGGTATCGATTTTTATTCCCTCAGAGGAGTATGCCGCGAAAGGGTGGGTAGAGCGCTACCATGCGTTGGCATGGTATGATGCCGTACAAATGGATCAAACAGGTTGGTGACGATGGAAGGACTCAACACATATTTCAAAAAAGAATATACGGAGCAGGAGATGAACGAATGCTTCGAGTGGTTTGAGCAGAACAAGGACCGTCTGCCGCACACACTAGAGGTGGGCAATGATATGAAGTTGTCCAATGTCCCGGCCACTGTGGAGCGTATGGTACATATTCTGCGGAAGCGTGCTTTGGGACGCAGTATCTATAGCGGATTCTTTGCAAACCTGTTGCTTATTCGCCATGAAATAGAGAAACAACTTACTTAAAAACATCAAAGATATGCTATTCGACAGTCAAACTTACATCGACCGCCGTGCCGTGTTGCGCGAGCGCATAGAGCATGGACTAATCCTGCTCTTTGGCAATAATGATTCGCCGATGAACTATCCGGCTAATGCCTATAAGTTCCGTCAGGACAGCTCCTTCCTTTACTATTTCGGGCAACACCGCGAAGGACTCTGCGGTGTTATCGATGCCGATTCGGGTAAGGAGTGGCTGCTGGGTGATGACATTTCCTTGGACGACATTGTATGGTTCGGTGCTGTGGACAGTGTGGCCGATATGGCCGATCAGTGCGGCGTCGAGCGCAGTGCGCCTATGAGCCGTTTGGAGAGCTTGGTGCGTGAGGCTCAAGATAGCGGCCGTGAGATTCATTTCCTGCCGCCTTACCGTCATGATATCATGATTCAGCTCATGGACCTCACAGGCATCCATCCCCGTGACCAGCGGACCAAGGCCAGCCAAAAGCTTATCAAGGCTGTGGTTGATCAGCGTGCCGTGAAATCTGCCGGTGAAATCGCCGAAATTGAGCGCGCCTGTGCCATTGGCTACGAGATGCATACCACGGCTATGCGCTTGTGTCGTCCGGGTGTCACCGAGCAGGAGATTGCCGGAACATTGGCAGGTATCGCACAGTCGAAGGGATGCCTTGCCAGCTTCCAGACCATCCTCTCTATGCACGGCGAGATCCAGCACGGCTATCCCTCGCCTCGTCCCTTGGAGGCTGGGCGACTGATGCTCTGCGACTGCGGTGCAGAAACCAATGAGAACTATTGTTCTGACAATACTCGTGTGACCCCCATCAGCGGGCGATTCACCTCGAAACAACGCGATATCTACCAGGCAGTTGTTGAGGCTCACGACCGCGTTGCGGAGATGGCAGCACCTGGCGTGAAATGGTGGGACTGCCACTTTGAAGCTGCTCGCGTCATCACCGAGCATTTGAAGGATATCGGCCTCATGAAGGGCAATACCGAGGATGCTTTGGTTAATGGCGCTCATGCCATGTTCTTCGTGCACGGTCTCGGCCATATGATGGGAATGGACGTGCATGACATGGAGGGGCTCGGACAGATCTACGTGGGCTTCGATGACGAGGTGCGTCCGAATCTGGATCAGTTTGGTACCAACTTCCTGCGCTGCGGGCGTCGGATGCAAGAAGGCTTCGTGATGACCGACGAGCCCGGCATCTATTTCATTCCCGCTTTGATCAACGATTGGCGTGCCCGCAAGCACAATGCCGAGTTCATCAACTTCGACAAGGTAGAGGAGTATCTCGATTTCGGTGGCATCCGTCTCGAAGATGATCTCCTCATTACGGCCGACGGCTGCCGTTATCTTGGTGAAAAACGAATACCGTATCAGGTGGAGGAGTTGGAGGAGTTCTTGGTCTCCCGATGAAATGGGGACGGCCACCTGAAAAAGCTTCTTTTAAATTTGCTAATCATATTAATGTTCAATTTCTAAAAACTAAAAGAATGTTCAAAACCCCATTTTCAAAAGTAACTGTTCCCTCCCTCACAGGAAGGACAAGGAGTGGGTCTGTTTTTCTTTTCCTGTTGGCGGTCCTGATAGCCATGCCCGGCTTTGCTGCTAAGAAAAAGGAGAAAGAAGAGAAAAACAACAAGCCCGTCTTCACCATCGTGAAGCAGCTGCCCATTACCAGTGTTAAGAATCAGAACCGCAGCGGCACATGCTGGGCTTACAGCACGCTGAGCTTCTTCGAGGCTGAGATTCTCAAGGCTACAGGCAAGACCTATGACTTGGCAGAGATGTTCATCGCCAACAAGGACTATATGGAGCGTGCAGAACTGACTGTGCGCATGCACGGCGACAGTCAGTTTGCTCAGGGCGGTAGCGCAGGCGACGTACTGCTTATTATCAAGAACCACGGTATTATTCCCGAGGCTGCGATGGCACTCCCTGGCACTCTTATTGGCGACACATTGGCGAACTTCAATGAGTTCTTCGATGTCATGGAACCTTACGTGAATGCTGTGGCCAAGAGCAAGAGCAAGACCATTTCCACACAGTGGAAGAAAGGACTGCAAGGCATCATTGATTCTTACATCGGTGTAACGCCTGAGACATTCATCTATGAGGGCGTGGAATATACCCCGAAGTCCTTTGCTGCCAGCCTTGGCTTGGACTGGAATGACTATGTCAGTATCACCAGCTACACCCACCACCCCTTCTACACGAGTTTTGCCGTGGAGGTACAGGATAACTGGCGCTGGGATCACAGCTACAATGTGCCTTTGGATGAGATGATGCGAATCATCGATAATGCCATCGACAAAGGCTATACCATTGCTTGGGGTGGTGATGTCAGCGATGACGGCTTCACCCGTCAGGGTTTGGGCATCCTCTATGACCTCAAGGCCGGTGGTGAGAGCCTCACGGGCAGTGACCAGGCCAAATGGCTCGGTCTGAAGCCCGGTGAGCGCAAGAATTTCCTCGAAGAACTGGGTGTGAACGCTCCCGAAGCAGTACCCTCTCAAGAGCAGCGCCAGATAGACTTCGACAATTGGACGCTCACCGATGACCATGGTATGCACATCTATGGTATTGCCAAAGATCAGAATGGCCGTGAGTATTACATGGTCAAGAACTCTTGGGGTGAGACCGGCGACTATAAAGGCTCTTGGTATATGTCTAAGAACTTCATCGCAGCCCGCACCATGGATTTCCTCATCAACAAGAACGCCATCCCCGCAGACATCCGTCAGAAGCTCGGCATTTGAAGCCTATAGTTCGATAGGAAAATATAAATAAAGTGAAAAGCGGTCGTTAAGTGAAAAAAACACTCAACGACCGCTTCACTTTGTAATTTTTTTCGTACCTTTGGGCGCTTTATATAGGCATTTCGCGAAGAAATAGGATAAAATAACATATAAATGAGCTACAAATGGAACTACCAACCTCCTACACTAGAACGTCAGGAAGCGGCTAAGGAGCTGGCCAACGAAGTGGGGATTCATCCTGCTTTGGGCCAACTGCTGCTGGACCGTGGCGTAGCTACGGCACAGGAGGCTCGGCATTTTTTCCGCCCCTCGCTCAACGAGCTGCTTGATCCTTTCCTCTTCCGCGATATGCGTGTGGCGGTGGATCGCCTGAATATGGCTTTGGGGCGCAAAGAACGTATTTTGGTTTATGGAGACTATGATGTCGATGGCTGCACGGCTGTCGCATTGGTCTATCGTTTCTTGCAGAGATTCACGTCGAATCTCGATTTCTACATCCCTGACCGCTACGACGAGGGCTATGGTGTGAGCCATAAGGGTGTTGACTATGCCCGCGAGACGGGTGTGGGCCTTATTATCGTGCTCGACTGTGGCATCAAGGCTGTCGAGGAAATCGCCTACGCCAAAGAAAATGGTATCGACTTCATCATCTGCGATCACCATGTGCCCGACGATGTGCTGCCGCCGGCAGTGGCAATCCTCAATGCCAAGCGCGTAGATGCTACCTATCCCTATGAGCATCTTTCGGGTTGCGGTGTGGGTTTCAAGTTGATGCAGGCTTTTGCTATTGACAATGGTATTCCTTTCAGTCAGTTGGTGCCGCTGTTGGATTTGTGTGCAGTCAGTATCGCTTCAGATATTGTGCCTATCTTGGGTGAGAACCGTGTACTGGCCTATCATGGGTTGCGACAGATCAACTCCAATGCCAGCATAGGACTGAAGGCGATTATCGAGATTTGCGGGTTGAACGAGCGGGAGGTGTCAATGAATGATCTCATCTTCAAGATTGGTCCGCGCATCAACGCTTCCGGACGTATGCAAAACGGTGGCGAAGCTGTGGCACTGCTTGTGGAACGCGATCCTGACCGCGCTCATCGCATGGCTTTGCAGATCAATGCCTACAATGATCAGCGCAAAGACTTGGACAAGGAGATGACGTTGGAAGCTAATACCATCGTAGAATGTCTCGACCCGGGGCATGAGCATAAGGCTATCGTCATCTATAGTGAAGAATGGCACAAAGGAGTCATCGGCATCGTAGCCTCTCGTCTTACGGAGATATATTGTCGACCTTCAGTAGTGCTGACACGCACGGGAGATATGGCCACGGGTTCTGCCCGCAGCGTGGCTGGCTTCGATATATACAAAGCCATTGACAGCTGTCGTGATCTGTTGGAAAACTTCGGCGGTCACACCTACGCTGCAGGTCTCAGTATGAAGGTGGAGAATGTACCCGAATTCAAACGTCGCTTCGAAGAATATATCAACCAAAACATCCTACCCACGCAGATTGAACCGGAATTGAATATCGATGGACAGTTGGAATTCAAGGATATCAACATCCGTTTCTACAACGATTTGCGTAAGTTTGCACCTTTCGGACCCGACAATCTCAAGCCTGTATTCTGCACGGAGCGTGTTTATGACTATGGTACCAGTAAGGTCGTTGGTCATCATCAAGAACACATCAAGTTGGAACTGGTGGATAATAACAGTCATAATATTGTCAGCGGCATCGCTTTTGGTCAGAGCTCACAGGCCCGACTGATCAAGACTAAGCATCCCTTTGATATCTGCTATACGATTGAAGAGAACACGCACAAACGTGGCGAGGTTCAGTTGTTGATTGAAGATATCAGGCCCAGTGAAGAGTAGAAAAAGCCCCCCCCTGCCCCTCCCGTGAAGGGAGG
>Ga0310786_10004872_pt1 | contig 18484 bp, 16 predicted proteins | sample AusTroGonzalo_MG_FD_203881 | JGI IMG/M metagenome (GOLD analysis project Ga0310786, IMG submission 203881) | Bovine rumen microbial communities from tropical cattle in Woodstock, Queensland, Australia - Gonzalo_03 (v2) (version 2) | ecosystem: Host-associated > Mammals > Digestive system >... | reverse complement strand
CCCGCGGCTGGAGCGGAATGTTATAAAAACATGCAGGCAATGATTTTCTGTCACGTTTGATAAGATATTCTTATCGTTTAACTCCACCCGATATGTCGGCTGTCCCGATACAATTTTCTTCTTTGTATCTGTATTTTAGTAGTAGTTGTTTCTGTCTTGTTTGATTTATTTACAAAAATTACGACAGATAATACTATTATTAATACTATTAAAATTATATAAAAGATATACTATAATTATTAAGGATTAGAAATTTATTTTTATTAGTACGGTATCATCTTCAGTGCATCGGCCAGTCTGTTTATTCCTTCGCCAAGCTTGCCTTTCAGCATTGGGCGCATAAGCAGCGGAACGTCGGCGTGGATTGTAATTCGTCCTGCGGTTTCGTATTCCGAGAGCGATTTCAGTTGTATCCAAGCCGTGAATCCCATCTTTGTGCCTTCTTCGGTGCCGAGTTTTATCAGTTTGTATTCTTCCTTTTCTAGAATTTTTACCACGAAAGTCATGCCTTTTGCCGTGACGGTGCAGGTGTCCTCGGTGGCATTGACTTGTGCGTCGGCATCGGGCGGAATCATCCGCGGGATGTTGCGCAGGTCGCTCCAGAAGACGAAAATACGCTGGTCGGAGTTGCCGATTTTTACAACTTTGCTGACTGCTTCGAGTGGCTTCATTGCTATTTATGATTTATTTCTTCCAAGTGTCGGGGCTGGTTCTCCACTGCTTCAGCACTTCGATGTCGCTTTCGCTGATGTAGCCGATTTCCTTAGCCTGTTCAACAAGCACATTGTAGTTGCTGAGAGTTACGAGGTTTACATTGGCATCCTTGAAAGCGTCAACCGACTTCTGAAATCCGTAGGTAAAAATTGCTGCCATACCAACCACTTCGCATTTTGCTTCGCGCAGAGCCTTTACTGCATTCAGACTGCTGCCTCCAGTCGAGATAAGGTCTTCGATTACAAGCACTTTGCTACCTTCTGGTAGGTCGCCTTCGATGATGTTGCCCAGTCCGTGGTCTTTTGCCTGCGAGCGGACATATACGAAAGGCTTGTGCAACTTGTCGGCTACCAGTGCGCCTTGTGCAATTGCGCCGGTTGCAACACCAGCGATGACATCGTATTCACCAAAGTTTTCCTTGATGACCTCGATGAAAGAGTCGCGTACAAAGTCGCGTACATCGGGGTAGGACAGGGCCTTGCGGTTGTCGCAGTAGATTGGTGAATTCCATCCCGAAGCCCATACGAAATGATTTGTCGGTTCAAGTTTTATTGCTTTTATTTGCAAAAGTTTTTCGGCTACTTGTTTGGCTATTGCGTTCATAACTTTAATTTTATGATAAAAATATTCTATATCGACCGGATTTTGGCATTCTGCGAGGATGTTGAACCCGATATTCAATCGGCAAAGATATTACATTTTGATGATAATACCGAATCAGCAATAAAACTTTTTTTGAACTCATCAGACTGCTACAATCTTGTGATTTTGGGGGCTTCGGACGATGTTGCCCTGTGCCTGTTGAAAAAAGTTTTCACCGTGATAGAGGCAGGTGGCGGTCGTGTGATGGACAAGCAGGGAAGGATGCTTTTTATTTTCCGTTCTGGTCGTTGGGATTTGCCCAAGGGCTGGCTCGAAAAGGGCGAAACTCTTGCCCAGTGTGCTGTGCGCGAGGTCAGCGAGGAATGTGGTCTCGACATTTCCGATTTGCAAAACGATGGCGAACTGACGACCACCTATCACATATATCCTTTCAATGAAGGTTATGCACTAAAGGTTACGCATTGGTTCAGAATGAGATATGTTGGCAATGGCTCGACAAAACCCCAGACAGAGGAAGATATTTCGGAAGTCAGGTGGATTGCCCAAAATGAGATGGAGGAGGTGCTAGAAAATACATACAAGAATATAAGACTGGTGCTTGAAATGTAGATTTTTTTGTAAGAGTATAAAAAAATAATCGTATATTTGCCGAAAATATTGTATTATGAAAAGATTCTTATTGGCAATTGTCGCATGTGCAATTTGTGGCGTAATTTGTGCGCAGAGCAACTATTCTATACGGGCAGAATTTACAGGACGCGGCATAAGCACTTATTATGCAGACGAACAGCGTTACCAACGGTTGGACAGCATTTGGGTTGTGAATAATTCGAAGAATTGGGAGAGGACGATTATATATCCCGATTCTGTACTAATTGCCATATACCATGACATTGACAATTTGAATGTAAATCCGATTGTGGCAGATGCCCTTTCGCAGAATGTCCCCAATCCGTTTGATGGAGAAACAGAGGTCGAATTGTATGTTGCCGAGAATGACAAAGTTTTGCTGCAAATATTTGATATGACAGGAAAACTTTATGCGCAATACGAAGATAGGCTTTCAGCTGGGACATATCGTTTTTCAATTAGTCTTATGATGGCGCAGACATATTTGCTTTCGGCAAATGTCGGAAACAAGGCGTATTCCATAAAGATGGTAAACCTTGGCAATGGTGGAGGAAACGGCATTTCCAATCTTGGTTCGGTAGCGCCCAAGTTGACAATTGAAAACGAAACTTACCTAAACGAGACAATAAGCCCATCAGACAATATGTCGTATTATGGTTATACTACCTACGATGGCATGGTTTACGAAAGCCGTCGCTTGAGCAAGGAATGGTGCAATGGAATTGACACCTTGTATTTTGACATTCCCTATTGCGAAGATAAAACCACAGTGCTTAATATTCAAGATTGCGTGCCATTTACATACAATGAACAGACTTATTCGGAAAGTGGGCACTATGTGCTTGAGGAATTGCAGACTGTATGTGGTGCCGACAGTATCGTGGAATTGGATTTACGCATTGGTGGACAGATTGAGACAGAATTTCGCATTGAGACAAACGATGGCGAGTACCAATGGGGCGACACTTTGATTACAGAAAGTGGCATTTATCGCCGTCATTTTACCTCGGTACACGGTTGCGACAGCATTGTCACTCTGTACTTGAGATTGTATGTGGACGAAACAACTGTTTCATGTAAGTTTTATGGTATTGGAATCAGTACAATAGATGAAATGGAATGGCATTATCAGCAGTTGGACAGCATATCGATAACTAATGAAGAAAATAATTTGCATTGGATGATGTACTATCCGGACACGACGCTTACTACGGTAACTATCCATAATAAGTTGACGATAGTGAATGAAAATGGTGTCGGTTTAATACATGGAGGCGATTATATTATCATAAAGGGGTACACGACATTTAGAGGAGAAGTGTATGAAAGCGAGGAAATTCGGGATCCATTGCATCTTTATATGGATTCCGTATTATATTTCCAGATTCCATATTGTCGCGATAGGATTATTGTATATGAGATTCAGGATTGCGAACCATTTACATATAATGGACAAAACTACTCGGAAAGTGGTCATTATGTACTTGAGGAACTCGAAACAGCATCGGGCTGCGACAGCATTGTGGAGCTGGATTTGACTATACGGGAGTATTCCTTCAATGAAATAGAAATACATACATGTGATGAATCATATCAGATTGATGATACTTTGATTACGGAAAGTGGAGTATATCAGCGACATTATACATCTGTGCATGGTTGCGACAGCATTGTGTCGTATACAATTTCGCTGGGTAATGGATTTACCGACGAGCGCGATGGCAATACCTATTGTACGGTTCAGATTGGAGACCAAGTGTGGATGGCTGAAAATTTAAGGTATCTGCCGAATGTAAATTCAATAAGTATGGTTTCCGAAAATTATAATAACTATGGGTGGGGTGATACGGTGCGCTGTTTCGTATATGGATACGATGGCACGGATGTGGAAGAAGCCCAAATGACAGACAATTATACAAAATACGGAGTGTTATATAATATTCCTCATGAGTTGATGTATTATTATGTTGGTGATTCGCTTGCGACTACAGACACGCTATGTCCCGCGGGATGGCACATACCTACAGAAAGAGAATGGGACCAGCTGGAAGTTTTTCTAGAAAATAACGGTTATAATTTTAATGGTTATATTGATAATGATGAACTTAGGGAAACTCATAATGTTATAGCAAAGTCGTTGGCATATACATCCGACTGGACAGTATGCAACGAAAGTCTTACTGTTGGCTGGTTACAAATGAAGAATAATACGAGCCATTTTAGCGCTATGCCAGGTGGTTGGGCAAATGTAGAGACCGGCGTTTATACTGGACTTCATGATTTCGGCGCATGGTGGGCTTTAGAATCTCATATTGGTTTAGTGAATGATAATTTGGTAATAAGTAGATTTTTCCGGAGATTGGATTTCGATTCGTCAAGCACTTCAAGGGATTATGTAGATATTTGGAAATCGGCTATGAGCGTAAGGTGCGTAAGGGATTATTAATTCTTGTTCTCTTCCTCATTCTTTCCTGCAAACGAGAGCTACTTTGCCCTTCATAATGCCTTCCATTGTGCGGAACGGCTTGAAAAATTATCGATGTTCAAATATGTAGTACATTCAGTTTAATAAAGCATACTTTTTTCAAGAACAATATTTTAACTTTTTTATTCTTTATTTCAAAAAAAAACAGTAAGTTTGCTCACTTAAATAGAAGTGTAACTTTATTGATTTGGACATGAAGAAGGTTATCATCATATTACTTGCATTAAGTTGCTATTTATCAGCAAATTATGCAACCGCACAGAATCCTGTGAGACGCACATGTACAGATGAGGAATTGTCGTTCACTGTAACGCACAACGATGTAATATGTGACGGCTCAGAATCCACAGCTATGGTTAACATCATATATGGCGGGGGGGGGAACACTGATGTTTTCTGGTTCGAATGGTCAACTGGCGAAATTTCGCAAGTCATTCCGATATACAATTCGGGACAATATTCAGTAACCGTCACTGACACCTACAACGCATGCTCAAAATCTGTAAACTTTGAAATTCTTCAGGCTCCAGCCGTAAACGTAAGCCTCTCAAAAACTGATGTCACCTGCTACGGCTTTAACGATGGAACGATGACTGCCAACGTAAGCGGTGGATCTGAGCCATTTTCGTATTCATGGTCAACAACACTCCACAGCGAAACCATAACAAATCTTGTCCCGGGCACATACTCTGTTACTGTCACCGACGGCAACGAATGTACAGCACGTGCAACTGCATCCATTGTAGAACCAACTCGATTCTTATACACAATTTCTCCAAATCAGGGTATATGCAGAGGCACTGAAACAACAATCACAGCAACAGCAACTGGAGGTACAGAACCATACACTTACGAATGGGATGATGGTACAACCGGAATTTCCAACAGGATAGTATCTCCAGATTCAACTAGCGCATATACTGTAACAGTAACCGATGCAAACGGCTGTACCAACGCACCGCAGACAACGAGAATCATTGTCAGCCAACCGATCGAAATGAATCCAGAAGTAAACGACATATTATGCCACGGAGAATGTAACGGATCGGTCGAACTAAACATTCACGGAGGAATTCCACCATTTACTTACACATGGAACAGCAACACCGATTTCATAGAAAACCTATGTGCGGGCAGCTATGCGGTAAGCATAACCGACCTTTACAACTGCACGGGCAGCACATCCTTTGTTATTACAGAACCCGACACAATATATGTCGCTACACTATCTGGACCTGCAACATGCTACGGATACAACGACGGATTTGTGCAGGCCGATGTAACTGGAGGTGTACACTTCAGCGGAGAAGACGACAACTATCACTACCTTTGGGACGATGGACAGACTACTGCTCACGCCAGCATGGGCGCAGGCTACCACACGGTAACCGTAACCGACGCAAACGGTTGTACTCATACAGGAACAACATTTGTTGACCAGCCTGAAGCAATATACGTTCCCGACCCTATTCCAAATGGTGGTACAATATGCATAGGCGAAACTTTTACGTCTTACGCCAATGCAACCGGCGGTGAAGGTCCATACGAGTTTATATGGACTGCCGATAATTTTGTATGGTACGGACACAACTTTACCGCGTCCCCAACGACAACGACGACATATACGCTCAACGTCACCGATATTCATGGCTGTACCGCAGCACAGAAACGTATGGTTATAAACGTCAATCCTCCTATCGAAATATTGTCGGTAACACAGGAAAACGATGAAATATGCAAAGGCGACAAGATTATATTCGACGTTGAAATAACCGGTGGAAATGGTGGTCCATACAAAATTACATCCGATGATTTCGGCATAATCAATACGCCATGCAGCATGTACACTCCTGAAACTGGATTCTATCCGTTCACGGTAAGCGACGCTTGTGGCTCTCCTACAGCTCGTGATTCCGTATACGCAATCGTACATTCACTTCCCGATGTAGGTTTTTATTCCGACAAATCGGCATCATGTCCTCCAGGAACATTCCAGTTTTATGAAGTATCGGAAGAAAGTGCCAACCAGACATATTTCTGGGATTTTGGAAACGAGAGAACCTCAACGGTAAAAGATCCTAAGCATACATTCGACGAAACAGGCTCGTACAACGTATCGCTCACCATTACTTCCGATTTCGGATGCAGCAACACAAAGACCAAGAACAACATGATTGTAATATACGAAGTTCCAAGAGCCGAATTCGTTGTCGATCCAGATCAAACATCTATACTTACGACCGAAATAAAGTTTATAAACTATTCCGAAGGAGGCTCAACCTACCTATGGAATTTCGGTGACGGCAATACAAGCATCTGGTCAAACGAAACACAGATACACACTTACGAGAAAGCCGGCGACTACACTGCCATGCTCGTTGCAAAGAATCATTACGGATGCGTAGATACAGCATACAAAAAATTAAGCATTAACGACGTATATACGTTCTACGCTCCAACAGCATTTACTCCTAATGGTGATGGCGACAACGATTTCTTCTACATTAGCGGAAACGGCATCGATTCAAAGAACTTCCTCCTCACCGTATACAACCGATACGGAGAAAGAATGTTCAAAACAACCACATTCGACATGGAGTCACCACAAAGTATGGCATGGGACGGCACAAATGACGGCGACATACTCAAAGGCGACAAGGTTGCAACGACTGGCGCATACAACTGGGTATGCAAATTCCTTGATTTCACGGGTAAACCTCACGAAAAAAGAGGCACTGTATTTTTGCTGAAATAAACGTAATATTCCAACCATATTTGCGTTTAAGTTCACATGAACAAACAGCTAACAATACTTATCATTGCGCTGATAGCAATATCTGCGTCTTTTTCCTCGTGCCGAAATGAAATATACACAAAAGATCCTGCCGACAAGCTACTGTTCTCCACCGATACAGTTCAGTTCGACACTATCTTTACAGGAATAGGGAGCACAACAAAATACCTCATCGTTAAAAACCCTAACAAAAACAAATCAATCAACATAGACCGCATATATCTCGCTAGGGGCAGCTCTTCAAAATACAGGCTCAACGTAGACGGTCAAAGTACAGAAAAAGGATTTCGCATTGAAAACTATGCACTAATGCCAGGTGATTCCATATTTATATTCGTAGAAGTAACCATAAATCCCGGAACCGACGACCTTGTGGAACAGGATTCTATTATTTTCGAATCGAATGGAAACATGCAAGATGTTGACCTTGTCGCATTTGGGCAAAACGTAACACTACTTAGCGGACGAATGATAACTCAGGATACTACATGGAATGCCGACAAGCCAGTGCTTATATATAACTCTGCAATGGTTGACACACTAGTAACGCTTACCGTCATGCCAGGAACAAAAGTGTATTTCCACAACAAGTCAAGCCTATTTGTAAAAGGAACACTGAAATCATTAGGAGAAATCGGCAACCGGGTAACATTCACAGGCGACCGCCTAGAAGAATACTACCGCTACACTCCAGGACAATGGGGCGCATACCTGCAGGATGAAGTAGGTAATACTCGTGGCGTATATGGCGGAATACATTTGCTCGCAGGATCACGCTACAACGAACTCAACAATACCGACATCACCAATGCACTTATTGGCGTACAGGTCGATTCGGTCGTTACCGTCGATGCACCAACCTTAAAAATGAAAAACACCAACATCGAAAATTCTAAGATTGCAGGACTGTATGCACTTGGCGCACATATCGAAGCCGAAAACTGCGTATTTGCCAACAGCTCGCAATACACAGTTGCGTGCTGGATTGGTGGGAAATATTCGTTCAAGCACTGCACAATGGCCAATTATTCGGTAGGTGTACGCCAGACACCTCAACTATCGCTGAACAACTACTATACTTACCGCGATGATAATGGTAACGCCCAGATTTCGTACCGCGACCTTACCGAAGCATATTTCGCCAACTGCATAATATATGGGTACAACAAAAAAGAAGTAGGATTTGATTTCATCAGCGGAGCAGCTGCCAATGTATTGTTTGACAACTGCCTAATCAGATACGAAAACAGCTCCGAACTCTTGCAATCTGCTCCCACATCCTTCGTCAACAATATTTTCAACGAAGATCCAATGTTTTCGTCAACAGTAAAACCATACCTATATAATATATTAGAAGTATCGGCAGCTAGAGACAGGGCAAAGGTTGAGATTTCGGAAACAACACCTCTCGACCATGAAGGTACAAACAGAATGACATTCGACGGCAAACCCGACATTGGCGCCTACGAATATGTTCCTGAAGAAACGGAATCCAAATTTTTTAGAAGGAAATGAAGAAGCTGGTCATAATCGCATTAATCACTACTGTTGCAATAATGCTTGCATTTTCGTGCAGGACAGGCAAGGACAGTGCAAGCGACAAGTTTAACGAACAGCTTGTCCGCGATTCGTACAGGATAATGTTCTTCAATACCGAAAACCTTTTCGACACTATAGACAACCCCGATACAAAGGACGACGAATTCACCCCGCAAGGAGCAAAATTCTGGACAGGATACCGCTACAACGCCAAGCTCTCAAGCCTGTCGAAGGTCATTATTGGAGCAGGAGGATGGGAACTTCCTCAGATTGTTGCTCTCAGCGAAGTTGAAAACCGCAAAGTTGTCGAAGATTTGGTAAACAAGACTCCCCTACGCAACTCCGACTACCGCATAATACACAAAGAATCACCAGATGCACGAGGAATAGATGTTGCTCTGATGTACAGGAAAAAGTTCTTCACCCCTATTTCCGAAATTTTCATTCCTGTAAAATATCCAGCAAACATCGGCAGCGGGACAACACGTGACATTCTTTACGTCAAGGGAAAAACCAATCGCAACGACACATTACATATATTTGTAAACCACTGGCCATCACGCTGGGGAGGACAGATGGAAACTGAAGAAAAGAGAATTTTCGTGGCAGGAATAGTAAAGCATACTACCGACTCTATTTTCAAGACCGACAATAACGCAAACATTATTATTGTTGGTGACCTCAACGACTACCCTACCGACAAGAGCCTGATCTACGGATTGAAAACTGAAACAGAATTTGACAAAATCAAAAGCGACAAACTATACAACCTTTCCTTCTATCTGCAGGAAGTAAAAAAACAAGGCACACACAAGTTTCACGGACAATGGGGAATCCTTGACCAGATAATAGTTTCTGGAGCATTGCTTGACACCTCGCATACAATTCATACTACCAAGGACGATGCCCATATATACAATCCAGATTTCATGCTAGTACCCGACGAAGGCTACACTGGCAAGCAGGTTTTCCGCACATACGTTGGATACAAATATCAGGGAGGATACAGCGACCATCTTCCTACATACATCGATTTGAACTGGAAGTAGGGATTTGCCGACAAAATGAGACTTCCAGTATATGGGTCAGCATGCCAACAACTGGTAAAGCCTTTATAACTCAGAAACAAGAACCTTATTCAACAACAAAACACCACCCCCTTTAAATTTTGAATCAGCTAAACACTTAAATTCTTCATTATTATATTATCTTTGCAACAAATTTTTTATCATACATAATGAGTAGATTTTCAGAAATAGAAGACACACAAAAACTGCTTGAGGTCATAAATCAGGCAATTCTTGACAAGAAAGGCGAAAACGTCATCAATATGGATCTACAATCCATTGAAAACCACATTACAAAATATTTCGTAATTTGCACAGCCAACTCGGTAATTCACGCCAATACGCTTGCCGACTACATAAGATACCAGACACGTGGCACACTAAAGGAAAGACCGTGGAAGGAAGAAGGTTTCGAAAACAGCGAATGGATATTGATGGACTATGTTGACGTCGTTGTACATATTTTTTTGCCAGAAGCACGAGATTTTTACAAACTCGAACAATTATGGGCAGATGCTGAAACCAAAGTTATTGAAAATAAATAAGTAAAGAAATGGAAGAAAAAAAAGGATTCACTCCGAACAAGGCTCCACAAGGTTCCCCACAAAACAACCAAGGTGGCAAGATGCGATCATTTATTTTTATCATCATATTTATCGCTCTAATAGCCTTAGTTTTTACCGATTTCGGAGGTAAAACTCAAAATTTGGAATGGAACAAGTTTGAAGATTTACTTAAAAACAAGCAAGTAGATAAAGTAATAGTTATTAATCGCGAACACGCTGAAATATACCTGAAAGAAGAATTTCTTGAAAAAAACCCCGACGCTAACCAAGGCGAAGGCATGTTTGGTTCTTCTCCAGCATACGTTATTGAAGACATTGGTGCTGTTGAGACTTTTGAGAAAAGAATAAATGATGCACAAAAAGATCTACCAGATAATGAACGCATAAAAGCAGAATTTAAAACTGAACATAATTACCTTGGATCAATACTTAGCTGGATACTCCCATTTGCAATCATAATAGGACTATGGTGGTTTCTCTTCAACCGAATGGGCGGAAGCAGCGGTGGTGGACAAATATTTAACATAGGAAAATCAAAGGCACAGGTTTTCGATAAGGAACGCAAGGTAAAAGTTAACTTCAAGGACGTTGCAGGGCTAGAGGAAGCAAAAGTTGAAGTTATGGAAATAGTTGATTTCCTAAAGAATCCCGAAAAATACACAAAACTTGGTGGTAAAATTCCAAAAGGTGCATTGCTTGTTGGCCCTCCAGGAACTGGAAAAACATTGTTAGCAAAGGCGGTAGCAGGCGAAGCCGAGGTTCCATTCTTCTCGCTTAGCGGTAGCGATTTCGTCGAAATGTTCGTAGGTGTTGGCGCATCACGTGTACGTGACCTATTCCGTCAGGCAAAAAGCAAAGCCCCATGCATCATCTTCATCGATGAAATTGATGCTATTGGCCGCGCCCGCGGAAAAACGAACGGCTTTGGTGGCAACGACGAAAGAGAGAACACTCTTAACCAGTTACTTACAGAAATGGACGGATTCGACACAAACAGCGGTGTCATTATCCTTGCAGCAACCAACCGTGCCGAAATACTTGACTCTGCCCTTATGCGTGCAGGTCGCTTCGACAGACAGATACACCTTGAACTCCCAGATGTTAAGGAACGTGAAGAAATCTTCCAAGTTCACACCAAGAACCTAAAAATGGCATCAAGCGTAAAAATAGACTTCCTTGCCAAGCAGACACCAGGATTCAGTGGTGCCGACATAGCAAATGTCTGCAACGAGGCTGCCCTCATCGCTGCGCGAAACGACAAGCCCGAAATCGACAAGCAGGACTTCCTCGATGCCGTCGACCGCATAATCGGCGGATTGGAAAAGAAGAACAAGATTATTTCGGAAACCGAAAAACGCACAATCGCATACCACGAAGCTGGACACGCAACGGTAAGCTGGCTTCTTGAATATGCAAACCCGTTGCTGAAAGTTACGATAATCCCACGCGGAAAGGCTCTCGGTGCAGCTTGGTACTTGCCGGAGGAACGCTCAATCACAACCAAGGAACAGCTTCTTGACGAAATGTGTTCAACTTTGGGCGGACGTGCAAGCGAGGAAATCAACTTCGGAAAGGTTTCCACTGGTGCTCTCAACGACCTTGAACGCGTTACCAAGCAGGCAATTGCAATGGTATCGTTCTACGGCATGAGCAGCGACATCGGCAACATCTCCTACTACAATTCAACCGACGAATACGGATTCACCAAGCCATACAGCGACAAGACAGCCGAAAAGATTGATGCCGATGTGAAAGCTATGGTCGAGGAACAGTACGAACGCGCCAAGGAAGTGCTTCGCAACAATATGGAAGGACTTACGCAACTTGCAGAAACCTTGCTTGAGAAGGAAGTCATCTTCAGCGACGACCTTGAAAGAATTTTTGGCAAGCGCAAAGGCGAAAACAAGGCTCTCGATGCAATAAACGAGGAAAAGGAGCAGGAAAAAGCGGAACAAACTGCCGATACAAAAACCGCCCCTTCGACTGACGCTCAAGGAGCTGAGAATATAGACAACGAAAACACAGAATCATAAATGTACCGTCGCGGCGCGCCACAACACAACTTAGAAACTTTTAAACTTAGAAACTTTCAAACCTACTTGGATGCCCAATATTCTGAAACGAACCATATTCGGAGCACTTTTCGTCGCAATCACATGCTTCATGGTGTTGTACAACGAACACACTTGTGCAATATACATAGGATTTTGCGCTATCATTATGCTCCACGAGTTCATGAAGATGTTCAAGATGTCCCTTTTAAGAACAATATTTATCGAAACTATTGGCACATTTGCTATACTTACAGCATATTGGGGTAGCAAAGGACACTTTATAACTGCCATACCGCTTTTAGCATTGATTCTCTCCCTTTTCATAATCCAACTTTTCGAACACGATACAAAACAAGAAGAATACCTTGGAAAATCTTTCCTTGCCCTAATATACATTGCACTACCATTGAGCATTGCTACATACATAGGCATGACCGACAACCAACTTATAATGGCAACCTTCATACTTATATGGATTTCGGACACAATGGCATATCTAGTCGGATGCAAGTTCGGCAAGCATAAGATTTTTGAGCGCATTTCGCCTAAAAAATCGTGGGAAGGCGCAATTGGAGGATTTGCCTTTACAATAACTGCTGCTGCATTCGGCGGCTACCTTTTCCCGAAACTGGGCTTTAATGTTTGGCAATGGTGCGTAATTGGAGCTACCGTTGGCATTTTCGGAATACTTGGCGATTTTATCGAATCGATGTTCAAACGTAGCGCAGGCGTAAAGGACTCAGGCAACCTCATTCCAGGACATGGTGGACTGCTCGACAGACTTGACAGCTTTATTTTCACAATACCGTGGATAACAATGGCCGTGTGGATAATGAGAGCAATGTAATTCACTATCCCATCAAAAAAAATATTGGCTCCAACTAAAACGTTACAATATTCAAATTTATTTGTTACGACAAATGTTAGGGTCTATCCCCTACCCTCATTGGGTGAAAAAGTTCCGCATACAAATACTTGCATGACATATTCATTTGTTTACAAAGACTAAAAAAGGCGGCCACACGACCGCCTTTTACTAATAATTAATTTTATAATACTATATTACATCATGCCCATTCCGCCCATCGGGTTGGCACCGCCACCCATAGGAGCAGGATTTTCTTCAGGGATGTCGGCGATTACGCATTCGGTAGTCAGCAACATACCTGCGATGCTAGCAGCGTTCTCCAAAGCGATACGCGAAACCTTGGTCGGGTCGATAACGCCTGCTTCATACAAGTTTTCGTACTTGTCGATGCGAGCGTTGTAACCGAAATCGTCCTTGCCGTCCTTAACCTTCTGGACAACAACCGAACCTTCCTTGCCAGCGTTCTCTACGATGCGACGCAGAGGTTCTTCCAAAGCGCGAAGTACGATTGCGATTCCGAGGTTTTCCTCGTCGTTGTCGCCCTTCAAATCGCTAATCTTCTGTATTGCACGGATGTAAGCAACACCACCACCAGGGATGATACCTTCGGCAACTGCTGCACGGGTAGCCGACAATGCATCTTCGTAGCGGTCTTTCTTTTCCTTCATTTCTACTTCGGTAGTACCGCCAACATAGATTACTGCTACACCACCAGACAACTTAGCAAGACGTTCCTGCAACTTTTCACGGTCGTAGTCGCTAGTTGTAAGTTCAATCTGCTTCTTAATCTGAGCAACTCTTGCAGCTATCTGGTCTTTCTGTCCGCAACCGTCAACGATAGTTGTGTTTTCCTTGTCGATTGTAACCTTGTCGGCACGACCGAGCATTGTGATGTTTGCATTTTCGAGTTTCAAGCCGCGTTCCTCGGTGATAACTTCACCACCGGTAAGGATTGCTATATCCTGCAACATTTCTTTTCTTCTGTCACCGAATCCAGGAGCCTTTACAGCAGCAATCTTCAAGGTGCCTCTCAAGCGGTTAACGATCAAGGTTGCCAAAGCTTCGCTTTCAACATCTTCGGCGATGATAAGCAATGCCTTTCCTTCCTGTGCTATCGGTTCGAGAACTGGCAGCAAGTCCTTCATCGACGAAATCTTCTTGTCGGTGATAAGGATGTAAGGATTGTCCATTACGGTCTGCATCTTCTCGCTGTCGGTGATGAAGTAAGGAGAAATGTAGCCACGATCGAACTGCATACCTTCAACAACCTTAACTTCGGTTGTGATACCCTTTGCCTCTTCGATTGTGATAACGCCTTCCTTCTTTACCTTTTCCATTGCGAGGGCGATGTCCTTACCGATTGCAAGCTCGTTGTTTGCCGAAATAGTTGCAACCTGCTCGATCTTCTTGTTGTCGTCGCCAACATTCTGGCTCATCTTCTTCAATTCTGCCACAACTGCAGCAACAGCCTTGTCGATACCGCGCTTCAAATCCATAGGATTTGCGCCTGCGGTTACGTTCTTCAAGCCTTCGCTAACGATTGCCTGAGCAAGAACAGTAGCGGTTGTTGTTCCGTCACCAGCATCGTCGTTGGTCTTCGAAGCAACTTCCTTAACCATCTGAGCACCCATGTTCATGAACGGGTCCTTAATTTCGATTTCCTTTGCTACGCTGACACCGTCCTTGGTAATGTGCGGAGCACCGAACTTCTTGTCAATTACTACGTTTCTGCCCTTAGGACCGAGTGTTACCTTTACGGCATCTGCCAAAGTGTCAACACCCTTCTTCAACAAGTCTCTCGATTCGATATTGAATTTTATCTCTTTTGCCATGATTGTATCCTTTCAAAAATTATTCTTCAACTACTAATAAAATATCGGTCTGATTCATAATCAGATAGCTTTCGCCGTTAATCTTCAGTTCGGTACCGCTGTACTTTCCGTAAAGTACTACGTCGCCAGCCTTAACCTCGATGGGTTCGTCCTTCTTCTGGTTTCCTACTGCGATGATTTTACCTCTCTGTGGTTTTTCCTGTGCAGAATCGGGGATAATGATTCCACCAACTGTCTTCTGTTCTGCTGCTTCCGGTTTAATCAGGACTTTGCCTGCCATTGGTCTTCCAATCTTTTCCATGATATCTTTTAATTTTTTTGTTAGACAATTTAAAAATTTACGGCATGGCATTATCGAAAAATGTGCCATCGTCAAAAAACTGACAAAATGACACTGCACAAGTTATTTTAAACTGACAGCGATAGACGAAATGTCATTATAATATAATGTATATGCTTAAAATTCTTTTAGCAATCCCCTACACCCCTCAGTCACATCCTGCCAAGTTGCTTCGAAATTGCCTGTGTACCACGGATCGGCAACATCGCGTGGATGATCGGTGTAGTTCAGCAATAGTGATATTTTGTGTTGCTTGTCCTCGCCGAACATTCGTGAAAGGTTGCGCAAGTTATTTGCATCCATTGCCACAATGTAGTCGTAGTGCTCGTAGTCGTGACGGGTAATCTGACGAGCAGTTTTGCCGTTGCAGGAGATTCCGTGTTCCGCCAGTTTGCGACGTGCAGGCGGATAAACCGGATTGCCGATTTCCTCGGTTGAAGTCGCTGCCGAGGCAATTTCGAACTGGTCGGCGACTCCTGCATCGGCAACCATTTTCTTCATTACAAACTCGGCCATAGGACTGCGGCAGATGTTGCCGTGACATACGAAAAGGATACGTTTCATTGTTTGTGTTGTTTGGTGCAAAGGTAGTGGTTATAGTTATTTTCGAATAATATAGCCATTTTGAGCAATTATTATAATAGAGAAGATTCCCTTTTGACTCCAATTTTAGATTCTCTAATACTACTGAAATATTGCAGAACCGGTCTGATATTCCCTATCAAGAAGTTCGTAAACGTATGAAGGACTTTGCTCGTATAGTCCGGTTTCGGTTTTGTTTAGTTTCTGATATGTGTCGGAATTGTATATGAACTGCAATGCTGTTGCAATAGACAAGTTGTAGTCCTCGATGAGAAATTCTGTCATTCTGTCGATTGTGTAGGCAATCAAAAAATTTTGCTGTTGTTGCTGGCTCATATTATTTGATTCGTTTAAGTAATGAAACAGAACGATTTGTACCAAATAAATATTGGCTGTTAAGTTTTTTGTATTTTAGTTCGTTGGCGAGTTCTTCGATTGTGAAAGAGCCTTCTTCGTATCGGTCAAGCAAGTATGCCACACCATCATCGGCAATAGGGCCAATAACAATGTCATAATCGTGAGTAAAAGCTGGACGACGGCGACTTCTGTTCTTGTATATGAATTCAGCCCATTCTGCAGTTGGACTATCGAATCGCAGAACTTTTAATGTCGTGCCGTTGAGCAAAGATTCATCGAATTCGTATTCTTGAACTATTGGGACTCCACCATCGCGAATAGCGCGTTTTTGTGATAATTCAACGGCTTGCTGATGAATGTCAGTTAAATAGAATCCTTGTCCGAAATCCTTGAACTTATTTGATTTAGTAAGGTCTATTTCCCTGAAATCCATATTTGTGCCGTGATATAGTTTCATTCCAACGCACCTCCGTTTTTCTTGCATATCACAATCAAGTCGTCAACGGTATCATCTACCGATTGCAAATGCAATGTCGAATAGAAATCCACAAGGAAATCCACACCCTTGAACCTATATAGATACTGAAATACATTTTTAACAGGCATATCCATACGCCTTGCAAAAGCACGGATGCAAGCATTTATGAACGGTATCTGATATTTGTCTGTCATAGACACTGCTTTTTGTGATTGCAAAGTTACATATTTTTTCCTTATCTTTGCGCAAAATCTTTGCACGATGGAACAATTGAAGAACCTGCCGATAGGCATACAGGATTTCGAGAAGCTCATAACGACAAACTATCTTTATGTTGACAAGACTGCTTTGATGTACAATCTTGCAACAACTGGCGGATACTATTTTCTGTCGCGTCCGCGCAGGTTTGGCAAAAGCCTGTTCCTTACTACTTTGAAAGCTTATTTTCTCGGCAAAAAGGATTTGTTCAAGGGCATGGCTGTAGAAAAATTAGAAAAGGACTGGACCGAATATCCTATACTGCACTTGGACTTGAACAGCCGAGAATACAAGGACGAGTCATCGCTAATTTCAGAACTGAACCGCCACCTTGAGTCGTGGGAAAAGCTGTACGGCAACGAATACAACGACAGAAGTGTCGAGGAACGCTTCCTGCATGTCATTGACAAGGCTTACGAAAAAACGGGTCAGCGCGTTGTCATTCTTGTAGATGAATACGACAAGCCAATGCTTCAGGCTATCGGCAATGAAAACCTGCAGGACACTTTCCGTAGCAAGTTGAAAGCCTTCTACTCGGTTTTGAAAACCAGCGATGCAAAAATCCGTTTCGCCTTCCTTACAGGCGTTACTAGGTTCAGCAAGGTTAGCATTTTCAGCGACCTTAACAACTTGAACGACATTTCATTGGAGGACGACTACTCATCAATATGCGGAATTAGCGAAGAAGAGTTGCACAAAGTATTCAACAATCATGTGGAGCGTCTGGCTGAATACAAGAAAATGACAGTTGACGAAACCTTCGCCGAACTGAAAAAGCGCTACGACGGATACCATTTTTCTAAAAACAGCAGTGGAATGTACAATCCGTTCAGTGTACTTAACGCGCTATATAAAAAAGATTTCGGTAGCTACTGGTTCGAGACTGGCACGCCGACTTTCCTTGTCAAGTTGCTGAAGGAACACGACTACAACCTTGAACGAATGGCAAACGATGAATTGGATGCCGACTCGCTCAATGCCATCGACACAATTGACAGCAATCCCGTTCCAATCATCTTCCAGAGCGGCTACCTGACAATCAAGAGTTTTGACCAGCGATTCATGATGTATAGGCTTGGTTTTCCGAATGAAGAAGTGAAGGAAGGCTTTGTAAAATACCTAATGCCGTATTATACCTCTGTAAAAAATGGCAAAACTGCTTTCCAAATTATGAACTTTGTGCGCGAAGTGGAATCAGGTCGCATTGACGACTTCATGGCAAGGCTCAAAAGTTTCTTCGCCGACACTCCATACGAGCTAGTCAAGGATTTGGAGAACCATTACCAGAATGTAATGTACATCGTCAGCACCTTGTGC
>Ga0310786_10004871_pt1 | contig 18487 bp, 12 predicted proteins | sample AusTroGonzalo_MG_FD_203881 | JGI IMG/M metagenome (GOLD analysis project Ga0310786, IMG submission 203881) | Bovine rumen microbial communities from tropical cattle in Woodstock, Queensland, Australia - Gonzalo_03 (v2) (version 2) | ecosystem: Host-associated > Mammals > Digestive system >... | reverse complement strand
CTGCTAAGCTGAAACCGCGTTTCAGCTATAATCCCGATGGTCCTAAGGACTTGAAGATTACTGGTGTGGAGTTCCTGCAGACGGTAAAGGATAAGGCTATCGACCGTATCACTATTTCAATGTCTGCTGATATGTTGGACGACCAGATTGTAGCAGAGTTGGCCGAGTTGATAGCCGAGAATCCTGGCAATACCAGCCTATTTGTGCAACTGCATGACGCAGCTGGTAAGAAGCATGTGCTGTTGCGTAGCACGACAAAGAATATCGACGTGAAGAGCAGTCTGATACATTTTATTGAGCAGACACCTGCGTTAGATTACAAGATAAATTAGTATTCATCCTAAAAACAAAAAGATTATGGAAGTAACAATCACAAACGAGAATTTCGAGAGTCTGAAGAATGGCGCACAGCCATTAGTCATTGATTTCTGGGCAACATGGTGTGGCCCTTGCCGTATGGTAGGTCCAGTGATTTCTGAACTTGCTCAGGAGTACGACGGTCGTATCGTTGTTGGCAAGTGCGATGTTGAGGAGAATGAGGACCTGGCTATGGAGTTCGGCATCCGCAACATTCCCACCATCCTCTTCTTCAAGGGTGGCCAGGTGGTCGATAAGATTGTGGGTGCTCAGGCTAAGGCCCGCATCCAGGAGAAGTTCGACGCACTACTGTAATATCAGGAGTTAGAGGAGTTAAAGAAGTTTAGACGATGGCCAGTATTGACGACGAGCTGATGCTCGATGCCCAGGAAGATGCCCGCGAGGCGGAATACATCTTCAACCAACTGTCATCGGAGCTGAAAGAACGTTTCAGCACTGACGAGATTATCATGCTGATGAATCTCATCGTCGATTACTACTTTGAAAGTGGTATCCTTGATGGCGACGACGAGGTGGAGATCGATCTTGAGCAGGTGGCTGAGGCCGTCTGCAAGAAAGCAAAGGCCGGTGGTTCTGGCACGTACGACCCTGCCGATGTCTTCTTTATTGTGCAGGCCGATCTTGACTATCAGGAACAATCACTCGACTGACCCTTTGGTCGCTTAGAACGTTACGAGGCGACTACCATCTTCCTGCTCGGCGATGCTGACACGTACGGCATCATCGGGCAGGATTTCTTCTATCAGTTCGGGCCACTCGATAAAGCAGAGTGCACCACTATAGAAGTAGTCTTCGTATCCCATGTCGTACACCTCCTCCAGCTTTTTAATACGATAGAAGTCGAAGTGGAAGAGTGGGTCGCCATCAGGTTGGGTATACTCATTGATGATGGCAAAGGTGGGCGACGTGATGACATCCTCAACGCCTAACTCTTCGCAGATGGCCTTGACAAAAGTAGTCTTGCCTGCGCCCATCTTGCCGTAGAAAGCAAAAACGCGGTGGTCGCCAATGTGATTGATAAACTCGCGAGCAGCCTCGCGAATATGTTCTAAATCTTGAATCCTGATACTATTCATAATTCTCAATTTTCAATTCTCAATTCTAACGTTTCCTTTTCATTGTGATAATCGGTATCAGCATTTCTTCCATCGAGATTCCTCCGTGCTGGAAAGTATTGCGATAGTAGCTGACGTAGTAGTTGTAGTTGTTGGGGTAGGCGAAGAAGTCGTCGCCTGTAGCAAACACGTAGCTGGTCGATATGTTGGGCGCTGGCAGCATGGCCTTGCGAGGTTCTTTGATGACAAAGAGATCCTTCGAGTCGTAAGCCAGATTCTTACCCAACTTATAGCGCAGGTTGGTGTTGGTATTGCGGTCGCCTACTATCTTCACGGGATTGTTGGCACGTATCGAGCCATGATCGGTGGTGATGATGACGCGATAGTCCGTCTGTGACAACTGGCGGAACAAGTCGGCAATGACGGAATGGCGGAACCACGACAACGTGATAGAGCGGTAGGCTGACTCGTTGTTGGCCAGCTCGCGAACCATTTTCGACTCCGTACGGGCGTGACTGAGCATATCGATGAAGTTGAACACCACCACGTTCAGGTCGTTCTTACTCAACGCATTCAGTTGCTGCATGAAACGGTCGGCATCCTGTGACGTATTGATTTTATGGTACGAGAAAGTGTTCTTCCTGCGATAGCGTTCCAGTTGCGTCTGTATCAGCGGCTCTTCGTTCAGGTTCTTACCTTCCTCCTCGTCCTCGTCAACCCACAGGTCAGGAAACATTTTGGCTATTTGGTCAGGCATCAGACCTGAGAAGATGGCGTTGCGGGCATACTGTGTGGCTGTGGGCAAAATGCTGCAATACAGGTCTTCATCAATGACAAAGTCTGAAGCCAACTCTTGTTCCAGCATCTTCCACTGGTCGTAGCGGAAGTTGTCTAACACCACGAGGAACACCTTTTCGCCTTCGTTGAGCAACGGGAATATTTTAGTCTTGAAAATTTCGTTCGACATCATGGGATGTGGGTTGCCCTGAACCCAGTCCAGATAGTTCTTCTTGATGTATTTGGCAAAGCCGCGATTGGCCTCCTGCTTCTGCATTTCCAGCATTTCGGTCATCTGTGAGTCGGTTTGGCTCAGCTCCAGTTCCCAACGTACCAGTTTGCGATAGATATCCGCCCAGTCCTGCCAACTGCTACAGTCCATAATCTGCATCGACAGTTGTTGGAACTGTTGCTGGTAGTTGGTCTGCACCGTTTCCGTCACGATTTCGCGACGATGGATATTCTTCTTCAACGTCAGCAGTATCTGGTTGGGGTTGACGGGCTTGATGAGGTAGTCGGCTATCTGCTGTCCGATGGCCTGATTCATGATATCCTCCTCCTCGCTCTTGGTCACCATAACCACAGGGGTCTGCGGCGACAGCTCCTTGATGCGCTGCAGCGTCTCCAGTCCTGAGAGTCCTGGCATCATCTCGTCGAGTAACACCAGGTCGAAGGTACGGTTCTTGCACTCCTCAATGGCGTCGGTGCCATTGGTCACCGTCACCACTTCGTAACCTTTCTTTTCCAGGAACAGCAGATGGGCACGTAACAGTTCCATCTCGTCGTCAGCCCAAAGTAATAATCCGTTGGTCATATCTTTTCACTTTTTCATTTTTCACTTTTCACTTTTCGTTTACCAGAAGTCTTCGTCGAAGTCTGGGAAGTCGTTCTGTTGCTGAACTGGTCCGTCGTTGAATATCGGGTCGTCCGTTGGCTCTTGGCTTTTGGCCTTTGGCTTTTGGCTTTCCTCTTCATCCTGCTGGATGATGACCTCAGGCTCTTCCAACAGCGGACGTGTGGATATCTCAACAGGTTCTATCTGCTTCTCGAAGAACAACTCATAGTCGCGATAGCTATACGATGTGCCTAACAGGCGCAGGTTGTCCTCACTCACAATCAGATGGCGACAGGCTCGTAACAGCGTTGACAGCTGACCATCTACATTGTGCAACCCACGTGCATACTGGCGGGCTTCGTCGTAGCTTAGGAATCCGCTAATCAGCATACGGCATAGTCCGTTGGCATCCTGATCGGTCACAATATCGAAGTTACGCACCAAATAGTTTGAGAAGTTGTGTTTCGCCATCTCAAACAGCAGCTGGTTCTGGTTCACAGAGTCGGGCTCGTAAGCCAGCAGGAATACATACTTGGCCTCGCGTTCAAAGCGTAACGTATCGGCGCGAGTCGAGTCGCTGGCCATGTCGATGGTACGTCGTGACCAGACATCGCCCATGTCGAACTTGCCACCATGCAATTGGCGTCCTTGTTGTACGCCCTTGATAATCATACCTGCCAGTTCACTGACTTCGCTCTGCGGATACTTGTCCACCACTTGCTGCATACGTTCTGTACAGCCTTTGGCGTCGCCTTCGTTTAGTAGGGCCATACCCTCTACGAAGAGGAACTTCGGGCGGTGTGCGCCAAGCGGGAATCGGCTTTCGGAGAGTTGTGCGTTGGCACGTACCTCGTCGTATCGGTCACCTTTGAAGGCGTCATAGGTAGCTGCATATATCGAGTCTTCAATATGTACGCCAAAGCGTTGGTTCTCAACGAAGTTCGAGTCGCTCAGAAGGATGGTCCACTGGCTTTCCTGATAGTCGCTTTGTAAGCGTGCCAACGACGCATCAGCCTGTTCCTGACGTTGCTGTCGCGAGTAGAGCAGGAAGAGGTGGTATAGGGCTTCGTCGTTATGTTCGAAGGTAGGGTATTGTGTCAATAGGCGACTGAGCGTCTTCTCGCTCAGTATCAGATTGTCAAGTTTGTCCTTGAAGATGATACCTGAATGGAACAGACCGTCCTGAATCAGCAGGTTGCTGGCCTCTATCTGCTCCTCGGTAAAAGGAATCTGTGCCAGATAGTATTCGCGGTTGTGCGGGTCGTTAGCAAGACTGTCGGCTTCTGCGTTTGGCTTTTGGCCAGTGACGGAATCGTTGGCAACAGTACCGTCGGCAGCCATGTTTTCTGCATTCTCCAAGCTATCCGTATTCTCCGCGGTTTGCGCTGTAGTGGCCACCACCGTCTTGTTCATGCGTTGCCAGTCATCGGCATTCTCACGCTTGCCCCATTGTTGTTCAAAGGTGCGCTTGCCTTGGTTCACGCTCTGTGGATTATAGAAGTACCACAGTCCGTTACCGCCCGTCGTTGGCGTAGGTGTCATCGTCTGTTGTTGGCGGTTGGGCTGGTTGCGGTTACCTACTGCCGACTGTTTGGCCAACTCCTTTTCAGCCTCTGCCTCTTCTTGTGCACGTCGTTCCTCCTTTTCTTTCTTCTTCAGGTCGTCTATAATCTTGTCGATAACCTTCAGACGCTCTTCCTCACTCATCTTAGCCAGTCGTTGCAGGGAGTCCTGTAATTCGACGGCACTGGTGTGGGGCGCCAACTCATCGAGCACTTTTGAACGGTATGACAACTGGTTGTAGTCGGGGCGATCCTTGTCCAACAGTCCGATGGCCTCGCCATAGCAGCGCTGGGCATCGGCATATTTCTCGCGTTCCCAGTAGATGTTACCCAAGGTCAGCAACAGCACGCCCTTCTCGATTCCACTGCGTGTGCCTTTCTTCACGCCTTGCTCGTAGGCTTCTATGGCTTGCAGGGTGTCCTTCTGTGCCATGTAGATGTTGCCAATGGCATAGTACACCTGGTCCAGATAGTCTTTGTTGTTGTCTGATGCGGCCATACGCTTTAGTCGGCTAATCATACGTTTGGCATTACCCTCGGCCATCACCTCTGTCTGGGCTATGCGGGCATTGAATTCCATTTCGTAGGGGGGATTCAGACGGGTCACGTGTCGGAAAGCATTGTAGGCCTCCTCACGATTGCCCTGTCTGGCTTGCAGTTGTCCCATCAGGAACCATTCGCGTGCCTTCTGTTTGCGTCGTTTCTCGTGTTTGATGACCTGACGCAGATAGGGTATAGCCTGATCGTATTGCTCGCTGCGCAGATAATAGTCGGCCAGCGTAAAGTCCCAGTCCTTACGGGCCCTGAAGTGCATCGTGTCGCGACGTTGCTTGACGATGATGTCCTCGGCATCGTAAATCCAATCCAACTCCACATAGCTCTTAGCCTGCCAGGCACGGGCTATGCCCAGAATGGCTGGTTGTGTGGCATAAAGGCGCGTCATGTACGAGAAGGTGGCAGCAGCCTCTTCAAACTCGCCTTGCTGGAATTGCGACTTACCCAACAGCAACCAGGCACGCCAAATGAAGGGGTTGTACTCTCTGCGCGAGAGCCATTCGATGTCCTTTTGTGTCTTCCGTCCGCTTTTATTCCACTCGGGACGTGCCTTGATGCTATGTTGCTTGATAGCCTTCTCCGACTTCTCTATGGCGCGTGCGAAGTTGCCCTTGCCAAGGTCGCGACTCTGTTTGTTGCCCACGGCGTATAGCGGAATCAGTTCTGTATAGTTGTCCTTGTTACCGTTCTCCTTTTCGACAGTACCGTCAATAAAAGCCTGCTGACCATTGAAATAGGTGTTGTAACGGGCGTTGAATGAGTGCCACCAACGGTTCTGTGCCGTGTTTTTCTTTGTTGAACAGGCGGTAAAGAGTAAAAAGGTAAAAAGGCAAAACAGCATAACGGCGGTCTTCCCTCTTCCGTCATCCTTCTGACATCTTCCCTCTTCCTTCTTCCTTCTTTCGCTTTCATCCTTCAGTTCCGCTAATTTGCATTCGCTCCTGCTGGTACACGACGCACAGTCACCTTCCTTCGTGACGATAGGCTCGTCCGTGCCACCTAATGAGAAGATGGCAGCCAAAGCACCAAGCACCACAAGCGATATGACGACTATCAGCAGGAACTCCATATTACAGCGGAAGCAAATTTTTCACTTTTCACTCTTCATTCTTCACTTCGAAGCCACAGGCTTTGATGTCTTCCCAGAACTGCGGATACGACTTCGTTACCACATGCGGATTGTTGATACGTAGTCCTTCGAAGTGCAGGGCTGCAGGCGCAAAAGCCAGTGCCATGCGGTGGTCTTCGTAGGTGTCGATGCCTGCATCCAGCGTTGCTTCGCAGAGTTCTCCGTCCCATATCAGTTCGCTGTCGTTGGCACTGCGAATCACGTAGCCCAACTTCCGCATCTCAGTTTTCATGGCCTCGATACGGTCGGTTTCCTTTATTTTAAGGGTCGAGAGCCCAGTGAAGTGGAAAGGAACGTTCAACAGCGCACAGCATACTACAAAGGTCTGTGCCAGGTCGGGTGAGTTTACGAAGTTATACTCAAGACGGGGCACACAGCGTCCGGAATGTTGCAAGGTTACCGTTGTGGGCACACCAGCCTTTTTGGTTTTGAAGGTTGTCTTGACCCCTAACAGACTAAATATGTAGCGCACCTGCGAGTCGCCTTGCTTCGAACCGTCCATCAGTCCCTCCAGCTTAATCTCGTCATCCCTGTTGGTGCTCAGCGCCATCATCTCGTACCAGTAGCTGGCAGCACTCCAGTCGTTCTCCGTCAGGTAAGTCCTGTCTTTGTAGGGCTGAGGCTTCACGACGATGGTGTCGTAGTCGCTCCATTCAGCATCAGCGCCAAATTCGCGCATCGTCCATAGCGTCAGGTCAATATACGGTCGTGAAATGACGTCACCCGTCATGTGCAGTGTCAGACCGTTCTTCAGACATGGGCCAATCAGCAACAGAGCCGAAATATATTGTGAACTGATGTTGCCAGCCACCTCTAATAGACCACCCTCCAACGTGCAGCCCTTGATGCGGAGTGGGGGAAAGCCCTCCTCGCCCGCATATTCTATCTGGGCTCCCAGACGTCGCAGAGCGTCTACCAATACGGCTATCGGACGGTGGCGCATGCGCTCCGTACCCGTCAGTACATGCTCTTCGCCTTCTTTCACAGCCAGAAAGGCTGTCATGAAACGCATGGCTGTACCGGCAGCCTTGATGTTAATCTCGTAGGGATTATTGTTCAGTGCCTCTACAATCACTTCCGTATCGTCGCAGTCCGACAGATTGCTGGGCAACGTGTGTCCTCCCGTCAGTGCATGAATCACCAGCACCCTGTTGCTGATGCTTTTAGAAGCAGGCAGCTTAGCGGTGTGGTGCAGCACGTTTGGTGCTTTTATCTCGTATTGCATTATAATATTGTTTCTATTCTTATTTATAATAACTCGCGAAGGTACGAATTATTTTGTGAAATACCAAAGAAAATCGCACATTATAAAAGATTTCTGCAAAAAAGACGGTAAAATCAAAAAAACATTGCAATAAATTTGGCCAATTCAAAAAAACGTTGTACCTTTGCACCCGCTTTCGGGATTTAGCGCAGTTGGTAGCGCACACGTCTGGGGGGCGCGAGGTCGCTGGTTCGAGTCCAGTAATCCCGACAGAGGTCAAAAGCCTGAGAATCAGTAGATTTTCGGGCTTTTTTCTTTTATTCCGTTCATGGACATTTTCATGCAAGAAACGTCTTTAAATAAGTAAACGGACATGAATAAGAGAGACCATCAGATATTGAAAATAGCAGTGCCAGCCATCGTGACGAATATCACGGTGCCGCTGTTGGGACTGGTGGATACGGCTATTGTGGGACACATGGGCTCGGCAGCGTATATCGGTGCAATAGCTGTGGGCTCGATGATATTCAATCTGGTGTATTGGCTCTTCGGATTCCTGCGGATGGGCACCAGCGGCATGACGGCACAGGCACGGGGACGGCGCGATATGGCTGAGGTTGTTGGCATACTGGCGCGTTCGATGAAGGTGGCGGTGATGGTGGCCGTGCTGATGCTGCTATCGCAATGGCCTTTGTACAAGTTGATGCTGTGGCTGATAGCACCTACTGACGATGTGATTCCGTGGGTGGATGTGTATTTCCGTATTGTGGTATGGGGAGCGCCCGCCATGCTGAGCCTGTATAGCCTTAGTGGCTGGTATATCGGTATGCAGAACACGCGTATTCCGATGGTTGTCAGCATCCTGCAGAACGTAGTGAATATCGTCGCCTCACTGCTGTTTGTGTATGGCTTGGGGATGCAGGTCGAGGGTGTGGCTTTGGGTACCGTCGTAGCGCAGTATGCTGGTTTCTTGGTAGCTTTGACTTTCCTGTGGCGGTATTATCGCAAGGTCCTGAGATTACGAGGACAATCCTCACACCTCGCACCTCTTGCCTCTTACTTTTCCTCTAATCGCGACATCTTTTTGCGAACACTTTGTCTGGTGGCCGTCAACCTCTATTTTACGTCAGCAGGTGCCCGTCAGGGTGCTACCATCTTGGCCGTCAATACATTGTTGATGCAGCTCTACCTGTTGTTCTCGTATATCTTGGACGGTTTTGCATACGCTGGCGAGGCCTTGGGTGGCAAGTATTGGGGCGCAAAGGATAGGGACGCTTATAAAGATGTGGTCAGACGATTGTTCGGATGGGGGACGATGATGGCGACATTGTTCACGTGTGTATATATAATAGGTGGCATGCCGTTCCTGCGGTTGCTGACCGATGAAGTGCAGGTGGTCGAGGCCTCGCAGGCGTATGTCTGGTGGGCCTATCTGGTTCCTGTAGCTGGTGTGGTAGCCTTCATCTGGGATGGCTTGTTTATTGGTACGACACAGACACGTGGCATGCTCATTTCTTCGGCTATCGCCAGCCTCCTGTTTTTCGCGATAACAACCGTGTTGATGCCGCATTTTGGCAATCATGGCCTGTGGTTGGCAATGATACTTTATTTGGTTGCCCGTGGCATCGTTCAGACCATGATAAGTAAAAAAATAGAGTGAAAATATGTTTTTTTTGTTCACTTATTCGTATCTTTTTCGTATCTTTGCAAGCAAATTAGCAAGATAACTAAACAAGACAAAAGCCAATATGTTAAGAATGGAGAAATACATGGTATACTTTCTGGGCGCTGTATTAGCGTGCAGCATAATGGCGTGCAACAGCGAGAAGAAAAAGGCTCACGATGCGGCACAATATCAGACAATGGTGGTGGGCAAGAAGGATATGACCCTGACCCAGCAATACAGCGCCAAACTGACAGGACGGCAGATTGTGGAGATCCGTCCTCAGGTGACGGGTAACATCACGCGTATCTGTACCAGTGAGGGTAAGCCCGTGAAGCGTGGACAGACGTTGTTCATCATCGACCAGACGCCCTATCAGGCAGCTCTTGAGGTGGCCATTGCCAACCGCCAGAGTGCCGAGGCCAAGTTGTCGACGGCTAAGATGAACTACGACAGTCAGGTGAAACTGAAAGAAGGTAGCGTGGTGAGTGACTTCAGCGTAGAGACGACCCGCCACGAACTGCTGGAAGCCCAAGCAGCACTGGTGCAGGCCAAGGCTCAGGAGAAGAACGCCCGTTGGCAGCTGTCGTGTACAGAGGTGAAGAGCCCTGTGGACGGTGTGGCTTCGATGATTCCCTGGCATGTGGGCGCATTGGTAAGCAGCAATATCAGCGAACCATTGGTTACGGTGGCTGATGATAAAGACATGTATGCCTACTTCTCGGTGACGGAACGTGCCGTCATCAATCTGATAGACCGCTACGGCTCGACCGCCGACTTCATCAGCAAGGCTCCCAGTATCAAGCTGCGACTGGCCAGTGGCGACGAGTATCCTGTAGAGGGACGCATTGACGCTGTCAGTGGTACGGTGGATGCCCAGACGGGAGCCGTCACCCTGCGTGCGGTATTCCCCAATCCGCAACATTTGCTGCGTGACGGAGGCAGTGCCACGGTGATGGTATCCACGCATCGCGAACAGGTAGTCGTAATACCGCAGGAGGCTACTTACGAACTGCAGAACCGTGTGTTCGTCTATCGTGTGGTGGACGGCAAGACGAAGGCTACTGCCGTCACGCTGTTTCCACAGAATAATGGCAAAGAGTATATTGTCGAGGACGGTCTGAACGTGGGCGACACCATCATTGCCGAGGGTGCCGGACTACTAAAGGACGGGATAGAAGTGAGAGGTGAAAAGAGGAATAAAAAAGACAACAAAGACAACAAGGACAACAAATAATCATTAAGTTGTTTAAGTTGTCCAAGTTGTTTTTAAAATTTTGAACGATGAACGTTAAGACTTTTATAGACAGGCCGATATTGGCATGCGTCATATCAGTGTTGATGGTACTGGTGGGTGTCATCGGACTGACCAGTCTGCCACTGGAGCAATTCCCTGAGATTGCCCCGCCAACGGTACGCATCATGGCCAGCTATACGGGTGCCAATGCCGAGACGGTGCAGAAGAGCGTCGTGGTACCCTTAGAGGAAGCCATCAACGGTGTGGAGGGCATGATGTATATGACCTCGTCGGCCTCGAACAACGGTTCAGCGTCTATTGGTATCTTCTTCCGTCAGGGCACCGACCCCAACATGGCGATGGTCAACGTGCAGAACCGTGCTGCCACGGTGCAGGGACGACTGCCGAGTGATGTGGTAAAGGGTGGTATCACGGTCAGAAAGCGTCAGACGTCGAACATCAAGCAGTTGGCGGTGTATAGTCCTGACTCGACTTTCGACCGTTCGTTCTTAGCCAACTATACCAAGATTAACATTGAGCCACGTCTGAGCCGTATCGGTGGAGTAGGCGAGGTCAACGTGATGGGTGCCGACTATTCGATGCGTATCTGGTTAGACCCGCTGAAGATGGCACAGTACGGACTCGTGCCCAGCGACGTGACAAAGGTGTTGGACGAGCAGAACGTGGAGGTGGCAACGGGTACGTTGGGTGCTGAGAGTCAGAACACGTTCCAGTATGTGCTGAAGTACCGTGGACGCTACGAGGAGGAGAAGGACTACGAGAATCTGGTGGTACGTTCGCTGCCCAATGGCGACGTGCTGCACATAGGCGACATAGCCCGTGTGGAACTGGGTTCGCAGAACTATAACATCATTGGTGAGACCAACGGCAGTCCGAGTGTAAACATCTCGATTAACCAGGTGGCAGGTTCGAATGCCAACGAGATTATCAAACAGATAGACGCTGAGGTGGAGGAGATACGTCAGTCGCTGCCACCGGGTATCGTCATCGAAGACTTGGAGTCGAAGAAGGACTTTCTGGATGCCTCGATAGCCAGTGTGGTAGAGACGCTGTTGGAAGCCTTGGTGCTGGTCATACTTGTGGTGTTCCTCTTTTTGCGCAGTTGGCGAGCCACCATCATTCCAGGCGTTGCCATCATGGTGTCGCTGATAGCCACGCTGGCCGTCATCTATGCCATCGGTTTCTCGCTGAACATGCTGACACTGTTTGCACTGGTGCTGGTTATCGGTACGGTGGTTGACGATGCTATCGTGGTAGTGGAAGCCGTTCAAGCCAAGCTTGATAGTGAACAGTTAAAAGAGAAAAGTGAAAAGTGGGCTACTGCCTATCATGCCACCATTGAGGCCATGCACGGCATCACGTCGGCATTGGTAACAACGACGCTGGTGTTCATGGCGGTATTCGTGCCCGTCTGTTTTATCGGTGGTGTAACTGGTACCTTCTATACACAGTTCGGCCTGACGATGGCTATTGCTGTGGCTATCTCGCTGTTCAATGCTTTGACGCTGTCGCCTGCACTCTGTGCCCTGATTATGAGGAAGCAAGAACCAAGAGACAAAAAGCAGGAAGCATCTTTCATCTCTCATCTCTCATCTCTCATCTCTTACAAAGGATTTGTTAGAGGTTACAAGCAGGGCTTGTCGAAGATATTGCGCAAACAGTGGCTGGCTTTCGGATTGGTAGTCGTGGCTATTGGCGGACTGTACTGGATGATGCGTACCACGAAGACGGGACTGGTGCCCAATGAGGATATGGGTACGGTATTCATCAATGTGCAGGCCTCGCCAGGTAGTAGTCTGCAACAGACCTACCATATATTAAAAGAGGTGGAAGAGCGCATCAAGGACCTGCCCCAGTTGCGTATCTATTCGCTCATTGCGGGTAACAGCAATAACTTCGAACAGTCGTCGTCGAATGGTAACTTCACACTGAAACTGAAGAAATGGGATGAGCGTAAAGGCGATGGCGACGACGTGCAGAGCGTGGTGGACGAGATATACCGCAGAACGGCAGATATTGCTAATGCAAAGATACAGGTAAATACGCAGAATATGTTGCCAGGCTTCGGACGTATCAACGGTTTCGAACTGCATATCCAAGACAAGCACGGTGGTACGATTAACGACCTGCTGATGCAGACCAACAAGCTCATTGCCGCCTTGAACGAACGTCCGGAAATCAGTCGTGCCATTACGAACTTCTCGCTGAAATATCCGCAATATCGTGTGGAAGTGGATGCCGCCTTGTGTAAGCGTCGTGGTGTATCGCCTACCGAAGTATTGCAGGCGCTGTCGGGCTATGTGGGCGGTTCTTATGCCTCCAACTTCGTGCGCTTTACCAAACTATATCGTGTCATGGTGCAGGCCTCGCCTGAATACCGTTTAGACGCAGAGTCGCTGAATAACATCTTCGTGCGTACCTCGTCAGGCGAGATGTCGCCCATCGGACAATACCTGACGCTGACACGAATCTACGGTAGTGAGACGCTGTCGCGCTTCAACCTGTTCCCCAGCATCATGGTCAATGGTACGGCAGCTGAAGGCTACAGTAGTGGTCAGGCCATTAACGCCATTCGCGAGACGGCAGCAGAGGTGTTGCCTGAGGGCTATGGCTATGAGTTTGGTGGTATGAGCCGTGAGGAGGCTTCGTCACAGAACACCACAGCGCTGGTGTTCATTATCTGTATCATCTTCATATATCTGATACTTTGTGCCCTCTATGAGAGCATCTTCATTCCGATGGCCGTTATCCTGAGCGTGCCCTTCGGACTGTTGGGCAGCTTCATCTTCGCCTGGATGTGGGGACTGGAGAACAACATCTACATGCAGACAGGACTCATCATGCTGATTGGATTGCTGTCGAAGACCGCCATTCTGTTGACGGAATATGCCTCGGCACGCCGTCGTCAGGGCATGAGTATACTGGCTGCTGCATTGGATGCCGCTGCCGTGCGCTTGCGTCCTATTCTGATGACGTCGCTAACGATGATATTCGGATTGTTGCCCTTGGCTATCGCTACAGGCGTTGGTGCCAATGGCAACCGCTCGCTCGGCGTGGGAGCTATTGGCGGCATGCTCATTGGCACCATCGCACTATTGTTTATCGTTCCTATTCTCTTTGTGGTCTTCCAAGCTATCGAGGAACGCGTCTTTAAACGTCGGCGTACGACTTAGTCAACGTTCAATGTTCAATGTTCAACGTTCAACGTTCAACGGCCTTCAGGTTCTTGTCAAGTTGTGCTGTACTGCTGGCGCCTACAAGGACGCTGGTCACACCTTGCTGTTCCAGAATCCAGCGCAGGGCACGCTCGGCCAAAGTACGACCTTCAGCCTGTGCCTCTGCATTCCACGTCTGCAACTGCTGAAGCAGTTCGGGCGTGAGCATCTCGTGTTTGAGGAAGTGTTCGCGCGTCATGCGTGACCCTTCAGGAATGCCATTGAGATAGCGGTCGGTAAGCAATCCCTGCGCCAAAGGCGAGAAGGAGATAAAGCCTACGCCCTCATCGTGACAGAGCTGAAGAATGCCCTCGTCAATGGGCTCGTGGTCGAGCATGTTGAGGCGTCCTTGATAGATGAGCAGGGGCACGTCGCGTTCGCGCAGATACTGGATGGCAAAGCGGGTAGCCTCCAAGGGCCAACGCGAGATACCGACGTAGAGAGCCTTGCCAGCGCGAACAATGTCAACCAACGCCTGAAGGGTTTCTTCCAGTGGTGTATCTGGGTCGTAGCGATGCGAATAAAAGAGGTCGACATAGTCCAGGCGCATACGGCGCAACGACTGGTCGAGCGAAGCCATCAGATACTTGCGAGAGCCCCACTCACCGTAAGGGCCGTCCCACATGTCGTAGCCAGCCTTAGTAGAGATGAACAACTCGTCGCGATACGGACGGAAGTCTTCGTCCATCACACGACCAAAGGTCTCCTCGGCAGAGCCGTAGGGAGGCCCGTAGTTGTTGGCTAAGTCGAGGTGGGTAATACCGTGGTCGAAGGCATAGCGTAGTATCTCTTTCGAACGCTGGTAGTCGTCGACACCTCCGAAGTTATGCCACAAGCCAAGACTTACCTTGGGCAACAGCACGCCTGAGCGTCCGCAGCGTTGGTATAGCACGTCGCTCTTCTCATAGCGTTTAGGGTCAGCAATGTATTTCTCCATAATAAAAACTTTTCACTTATCACTCATCACTCATCACTCATCACTTATCACTTATCACTCATCACTTTCAGAAGTCTGACTTCTGAATTCAGTCCGCTCTTGACGGGTTCCCACTGGTCATAGGTGGTCTTCTTGTAGTTGATGTCCACCACATTGATCTCCTCCATCTTGCGCCACTTCACGCCACGACGATCCAAATCGGCGATACGGTTGGCAGGCAGATTGGTAACCTCGATGCGGATGTCGTTCATGCCAGGCTTCAGGATGTTGCCTTTGAAGTCGAGTACAAAGGGTACGCTCCAGGCACAACCAACAAACTGGCCATTGATATAGACACGAGCAGACTCACGCACGTCGCCAAGGTCAATCTGCCACGACTGGGCTCCCTTGAGGTCGCGTTGCATCAGTTTCAGACGGGTGGCATAGATGCCCGTACCCATCGTGACCTTTACAGAGTCATCATCCAACGTCTCCCATGTCTGAAGCTGTTTCAGGTCGAAGGCCTTAGCAACCTTTGGTGCTTCCTCAGTAAAGGTAAGTTTCCAGGGACCGTTGAGGGGGTACACTTTTTCTGTTTGTTGCTTTGGTAAAGCAACAGACTGAACTGCACCTTCTGCCTCGTTGAAGGTCTGCAGGATGATGCTCTGGCCTGAGCGCAGGGCAAGGTGTACCTTACCTTCAGAGATGGTGGCAGGGATGATGTCGCCATTGAGCGGGTTGAAGAGCGTGGCACTCTGGAAAGCTACAGCCAAGGGCACATCAGTCTCGATATCGTCAGGGGTCAGGTTGGCGATGAAGTAGTGATGGCCTGTGGGATTCTTACGACGAATGGCTTTCAGGCAGTGCTGCGTCTTCATGGGTTCAGGACTGGCAGCCAGTGCGAGTTGTTTGGCATCGACATTATAGAATATCTTGGCACCCTGAGCCTTCAGTTCAGCGATATGTGCCTTGACCGTTTCGGGCATGTTGCCACTGCCTGGGATGATTAGTCCGCGATAGCGTGTGCCAGCAGCCGTTTCGAGCATACCGTTCTTATACGTCACACCCATGAGCAGACGCTCAGAGATGTAGTCGCAGTCGAATCCAGCCTTGTCGATATCGAGGATGGTCTTGATGAATTCAGGTGCCAACTGGCCCATGGCATGGATAGAGAACTGCATGAGCAGCTTCTTCGGATTCTTCTGCCACATGTCGCGCACGGGCAAGAAAACGAGGAAATCATTGTCGGGCTGGCCCCACTGCAGGAAACTCTGGCAACGCTCCACATATTTCATAAAATAAGGAGCATCGCGCCAGATGCTGTTGGTAGGACTCATATCGATAGAGGCATAGAACTTCCAGCCCGGCCAGGGGTCATTTTGTGGCGAGTAGCACGTGCCGTGGAAGAACATGCGGTTGACACCAGCGCAGAACATCAGGTCGAGGTCGGGTTTCAACTGCGAGAGACTGGTGCGGAAGTGTTCAGTGAGCCAAGTAAAGGTTTCGCTCGACGTATAGGGCTTGCCACAGATGTGGGCAGCAGAAGGGGCGTACTTGAACATCGAGTAGTCGCTGTCGTTCTTGCGCGTCTTACCCGGGTCGGTACGTAATCCGTTGATGCCAAACTCCGAGAGGCCGAAGCCTTCAATCTCAGGAATATCGACAGCGGCATAGCAGTCGATGAGGTTGGCAGGTGAGCCATGAGCCTGATTGCGTGTGGTGGCACCATGTGAGTGGGCCCATGCCGTCCACTGTTGCGTGAAGTTTTCGAGCAAGAGGTCACCCAATGTCTCGCGATAGTCAGCTACCGTCTTCACATCTGCTGCAATGAGTTCGGGCAGGTGTTCTTCGAGTTTATAGCCACGACGCTTCTCGAACTCCTGGAAGAGGGTAGGGGTCCATGTGGCCTCGCTGACCTCGTAGCTGTCATTAAAGAAAGTACGTGGATAAAGTGTGCCAGTGCGTTCGAAGGCTGCCTCGATATGTTTGAGGTAGTTGGCCACTGCGCGCTTGTCGAAGTGGTCGATGACCAGTCCTTCGCCACCAGGGGCGGCACGCTTCACCTTCATCACACCATAGCGGATATATACGGCGATGATGCGCCACTGGGCTTGCTCGATATCCTTGATTTCCTGTTTCAGCGTCTTCTTCTCAACCTTGTCGGTAGAGGCCTTGCGCATGGTGGTAAGCATGGCGAGGGGCGACCACGAGAGTTTTCCGTCAGTGACATTCTCTGTTATGTCCATGGCAACAGAATTACCATTAACCCGACCATATACCATGACCTTCTGCAGGCGACTATTCTTTTTGTCCTTGGCAGGAACGTTGAGAGGTACGTCTGTCATTGTGCCGCCAGTACAGGTAGTGTCGACGAAGATGACCTTGTTGGCACTTTCCTCCAATGGAACCCATGGACCACCAAATGGCCAGCCTGTACCTGTCGCCATATCTATCTCGATGCCTAAAGCCTTGCCATAGACCTGAGTTTCGCGGAACATAGACATCCACTTGTCAGAGAGATAGGGGATATTGTTCGCTTGATTGCCCTGTACACCATAGAGTGGCGTAATCTCAAGCGAACCAATGCCATGATCAGCATACTGTTTCAGATTCCATTGCAGGTTTTCCTTGTCGACAGCAGAACCTAACCACCACCAGCGGGCTCCAGCCTTCGCCTCGTTCTTGACATCAGGCCAGGACTGCGCCCCTACGGTTGCGGCCAAACCGCAACATACCATTAAAATAAGTAAACGCTTCATGGCTTCAGCAGTTTATAATATTCGCTCAAACCTAATAAATAGCAGCCGGTACCGTAGTCCTCGAAGTCAGGCATAGAAGTGAAAGTAACGGGCTGTCCGGCAGAAGGATCCTTACCTGTGCCTTGATTCCAACCTAAGAAACCATCCTTGTGGAGACATGACTCAAGGGCTTTCCACGCCTTGTCGCAAGCAGGACGATAGTCTTTCGCCTTGAGGATGCCCTGCTGGATGCCCCAAGCCATACCATAGAGGAAGAGGGCGGTACCGGTCATCTCAGGATTAGGATATACGGCATCGCTGACCAGACTGACATGCCAGAAACCATCTTCGTGCTGACAAGCCAGCAGACCTTTTGACATGAGCACAAAATCCTTTTTCAGTTCCTTATACTCCTTACTCTTGGGCGAAAGCTGGTTCATGCAGCGCACGAGGGCAGCATAGACCCAGCCGTTGCCACGACTCCAATAGCAGTTCTGGCCATCCTTCTCCTTGTAAGGCGGCACATAGTCGGCATCGCGCCACCACAGACCTTCACCCTTCGTGTTCAGCAGACCTCCGCCACACTCGTTACGTGTCCAGCGATACATCTTCATGGCATGGTCGCGATACTTCTGTTCGCCAGTGAGTTTAGCCACCTGCATATAGACGGGCATGGCCATCTGGATGGCATCAATCCATGTCCACCAGCCATACAGCGAGGGCTGTGTGCCTTTGGTCTTGGCGGTGGCATTCTTCTTGTCGTTGGGCGTCACCATCTGATGGTCCAGATTGTCAATGACGTTACCTAACAGCTCTTTGTAGTCCTTGCCTGTATAGGGCAACAACTCGATGTAGGTTTGTGCACAGCACTGGTCGTCAGCATCGCAGGTATTCACACCATTGCGTGGTGTCCATTTGTGGAAATTAGCCCACGTCATGGCATAGTCGATATAGCGTTGCTGAGGGTCAATGGCATTGAGTGCCATCAGTCCTTCGTAGTAAACGGCACGTGTCCACAGCGACGAAGGACGCACCTTCTTGACGTTAGTGGGGATTGTCGGGTCGGCATACTTCAGCATGAAGTAGTCGTTGGTGCAACGGGCAGCGTCGAGCACGGGGCTCTGCGCAAAGGTTGTTGCGGCAAAAGCGCAACACACGATAAGGGTAATGAGGAATCGTTTCATATTGTTATTTTGTTTCTA
>Ga0310786_10004870_pt1 | contig 18487 bp, 10 predicted proteins | sample AusTroGonzalo_MG_FD_203881 | JGI IMG/M metagenome (GOLD analysis project Ga0310786, IMG submission 203881) | Bovine rumen microbial communities from tropical cattle in Woodstock, Queensland, Australia - Gonzalo_03 (v2) (version 2) | ecosystem: Host-associated > Mammals > Digestive system >... | reverse complement strand
TTTTCTGGTTGTACGAAGTTTACCTCTGTAATAATTCCAAGCACTGTTACCGAAGTTGGAGAAAACGCATTCTCTGGTTGCACAAAACTCACAAAAGTAACGTGTTTGTCAACCACTCCACCAGAGGCATATTCGAATTCTTTTGAAAATTACAATGGATATTTGTACATACCTTGTGACAACTTTGATGATTATGATGTAGATGCTTGTTGGGGTACATTCCGACATAAAGAGTGTATAGGTTCCGAAACAGTTGAGTTGCAAAAAGACGAGGTAAAAGTTGAACCAGAGAAAACCGAGGCGGTATTTTCTATGCCAATCAACGAATCGGCTAATTCCTACACGCTTACGATTAAGAATAATGGCGTAACATTCTGCACGCTTACGTTCAACGCACAAGGTCAGTTGAGCAACATAGATTTCTCTACCACAAAGAGTTATGAGTTAAAAGCAGGCGTTTCGGGTTACCAATTTACGGTTACGGGACTTTCGGAAGCAACAGATTATGGCTATTCGTTCAAGGCATTAGCATCCAACAAATCAGTGCTTAAAGAATACTCTGGTTCGTTCACAACCAAAAACGCAGACGGCACTGGCGGTAGTACTTCTGGCGGTGGCGAAGGCTCATTGGCTGTAGATAACATTTCGGCAAACAATGCCGTAACTATCGCAAACAACCAAATCTTTGTGAACGGCGAAGCACCAGCATTTGTGGTAACAATTTCTGGCAAGAAAATCGCAAATCAAAACCTGAAATCTGGGGTGTATTTTGTAAATGTTGAGGGCGAAACGGTGAAGGTTGTGAAATAATGCGTAATGCGAAATGCGAAATGCGAAATGCGTAATTGGGCAGATTTCTCGCTTCGTTTGAAATGACTGGGCTGGTGGGGGATAAAAAGACAGAAAGAGGTGGTCAAAATTTTTGACCACCTCTTTCTGTTAATTGTCTCTACATACAAAACGTCCGCAATATATTTTTAATTGATTGACCTCCAACTTGTTCTATCACATCTTCGGTGATGGTATAAAACTGGGCCGAGGTCACATCGTCGTTGGCTGCAATGTGGTCATATTCAACAACTGTGCATTCGTACACCAAATCGCAGGTGAAATATACAACTCCGCCATACAGATACGTATTGGGGAACGAACCTTTATAGGATTTTGTAACGATTTCAAGCTCCAGTTCTTCCTTAATCTCGCGTTCCAAGGCAGTTTCCGCCGATTCCAACGGGTCAACAAAGCCACCCGGCAAATCAAGTTTTCCCTTCCCTGGCTCAAAGGCACGTCGGGTAAGCAGTACGCGGTTCTGCGAGTCTTTTATGATTGCCGCCACAGCTGTCGCCGCATTGTAATAAAACACAAAACCGCAATCGTGGCATTTGCTCGCCTTTTCGCCATACGGTTCAAAATGTCCGCATCCACAGCGAGGACAATATTGCAACACATTTTGAGGATGAAATGTTCTATCCATTGTATTTGTTTCTTTTTTTGTTTCCAAACGATTTAGCGACAGGTTTTCCTTTGTCGAATCGGGTATTTCCACGATGTTTTGTGTCCATTCCGTTCTTTTTGTACCAGAAGAAAAACGATTTTTGTTTGTCCTTTTCATCTTTCGTCTTTGCCGAAAAGACTGGCTCCAACGTATATGGATTCACCCCCGTGTAAAACATTGTGGTTGAAAGCGTCATTGGCGTCGGGGTAAAATCCTGTACCTGCTCGGGCATGACGCGAAGCGAACGGAGTCGTTGCTCCAACTTGCCCATATCCTGCGCCTTGCAACCAGGATGCGATGAAATGAAATACGGAATTATCTGCTGCCGCAAGCCATATTTTTGATTGATTTCATCGAATTGTTTTTTGAACTGCTCAAACAACGCAAACGACGGTTTTCGCATCAGTTTCAACACGGAATCCTCGGTATGTTCGGGTGCGACCTTCAATCGTCCCGAAACATGTTTTCGCACCAACTGCGACAAATATTCCCGTTCTCCCTCGGCTCCACAGAGCAAATCATAGCGAACACCACTTCCGATGGTGATATGCTTTATGCCCGGAATCCGTTCCACACGCTCGTATAAACGTGTCAGGCGGATGTGGCTGTCGTTCAGGTTCTTACATTTTTGAGGAAACAGACACGACGGTCGTTTACATTTCTCGCATAAGCGCTGGTCTCTGCCGTGCATGCCGTACATATTGGCCGATGGCGCTCCCAAATCGGTTATATGTCCTTTGAAATGAGGCGATTGCGCAATTTTCTCCGATTCGGCTATAATGGATTCCTCGCTTCGGCTTGCAATAAACTTGCCCTGATGCGCCGAAATGGTACAGAAACTACATGCGCCAAAGCAGCCACGATGAATAGTCACGGAGTCCTTTATCATATCGTAGGCGGGAATCGGCGGTTTTTTCGCATAGCGGGAATGTGGCAGACGGGAATATGGCAACGCATACACTGCGTCGAGCTCCTCGGTTGACATTGTGGGATATGGTTCATTAACGATAACATATTCATTCCCAAATCGTTGTGCTATTTTCTCTGGCTTGCATAAATTCGATTGTTCCTCAATGACACGAAAATTCTTGGCATCGAGAATCTTATCGTGCAAACAATCTTCGTAAGAATACAATTCCACGGGAGGTTTCGCACATTGGCTCAGCGACTTTGCAACGTATGCCGTTTGAGGAATTTCAGTCATCTCGGTTATTGTTTTCCCTTCGTGCAAAGCTTGGGCAACGGCAACAATGGCTTTTTCGCCCATGCCATACACCAGCAAGTCGGCTTTGCTGTCAATCATAATAGATTTCTTGTACGAATCCGACCAATAGTCGTAGTGCGAAAATCGACGAAGCGAAGCCTCAATGCCGCCCAGCACCACGGGAGTTTCGGGAAACAACTGTTTCAAAATGTTGGAATACACCGTAACAGCATAGTCGGGACGTTGACCAGCAAGACCGCCGGGCGTGTAGGCATCGTTGGAACGAAGACGCTTGGTGGCGGTATAGTGGTTCACCATGGAATCCATACTGCCCGAATTTACGCCAAAAAACAGACGAGGTTTGCCCAGTTTCTTGAAGTCGCGCAAATCGTCACGCCAATTAGGTTGCGGAACCACGGCGACACGAAATCCCGCATGTTCCAACACACGCGAAATAATTGCCGTGCCGAACGCAGGATGGTCAATGTAGGCGTCGCCTGTAATCATAATTACATCGACGTAATCCCATCCCAAACGTTCCATTTCCTTTTTCGACGTAGGTAATTCCATTTGCAAATGATTTTTGCAAAAATAGGAAATTTCCCAACGTATTCTCGTTTTCAAAAAAAGTGTATTTTTGCCCCCGTCAAATAATAAACAGATAAAGTCATTCTTATGAAAAAATACATCTTTCCCTTATTGATAGCCATCTTCACGGCAATACAGACATTCGCCTACGATTTTACGGCAGTAAGTCCGAGCGGACATACACTCTTTTACGATATCATAGACTATGAACAAAAATACGTCCAATTAGTTCCCGAACTTGAAGGAAGTGACAAATACGACAATCCGCCTACTGGAGGGTTGATAATCCCAGGAACAGTAGTATTTGAAGATGAAGACGAAACTTATACGGTAAAAGAAATTTATACTTGTTCGTTTTTTAATTGCAATAAAATCACATCTCTTGTTATCCAAGAAGGTATTCAGAAAATAGGCAGTTCCGCATTTAGTGGTTGTTCTAAGCTGCAATCCGTAGTTCTTCCAAATTCTCTTGAAGAAATGGATTTGGCCGTATTTTATAATTGCAAAAAACTTACCGACGTAACATTATCAAACAATCTTAAGAGTATTCCATTGGAAGCATTTCGCGAATGCGATGCCCTACAATCCATCGTTATTCCAGGTTCGGTAAAAACCATTGACGATGAAGCTTTTTACATATGTAAAAATTTAACGTCGGTAACAATTGGCGAAGGCGTGACAAAAATAAAACAATATGCATTCGGACAGTGTGAACAACTTTCATCAATCAAATTTCCCGAGAGTTTGATATCCATAGGAAAAGATGCAATTGATTCTGATTGTCTTACGTCTATTTCCATACCAGCAAATGTTACAGACATAGCCGACAATGCGTTTGGATATTGCAACAATATCTCTTTAGTATATTTTAACTCCAATTCAGCACCATCATTAGGAAACAATGCTTTTTACCAAAAGGATAACCTAAAAATCTTTGTACCATGTGATGCAATCGAAAATTATATGAGCAACGAAGATTGGTTGCCATACAAATCAAACCTGACAACCTCATCGCATAAAATTTTTGTAAGTTCTTCAAATTATAGCTACGGATATGCTACAGCAGAAATGACAAATTCCTGCGACGATGAATTTACGGCAACCATAACTGCTAGGTCAAATGACGAAAACGAATATCAATTTTTGAAATGGAACGACAACGTAAAGGATAATCCGCGTACCGTAACAGTTCCCAAAGACACTTCTTTTGTTGCGATATTCGGCAAAAAACCAAAAATTCTCAATTTGGAAACAGTAGATCCAATCTGTACTTCGGCAACTGGCTCGGCTTCGTTCGACGTGACCAACGGCGTTGCACCGTACACCGTTCTCTGGAACGACGGTAACACCGACAATCCTCGTAGCGAAATGACCCCTGGAAAATACTACTTTGTTGCAACAGATGCCGAAGGTTACACTTCCGATACGACATACGTCACCCTTTATCCTATCGAAGACAATATGCCGCAGATTTCGTTGAATCCTACCAATCCCATTTGCGAGACAGAAAATGGAGAAATCACAGCAACAGTGAGCGAAGGAACTGAGCCATATACCTATAATTGGGGTAAGGCAAAGTTAAAAGAATCAACGTTGGAGAACTTTGAGGATGGGATAATCAACAACCAATTCTATCTATGGGAAATCAACATAGAAAATGGAGATTATTACATAGTTGATATTCCCATCGAAAATAGTGGTGCAGCCAGCTCTGAACAAGCTATTCACGTACAAGATAATGAAAATGACAATGTAATATACCTACTGCAATTATATCTATCCGATGAACTATCTTTAAACCACGCGACATCTAACTCTTACGGGGTTTCGTTCTACCACAAAGGTTCGTCGGCTGAATTCAATATCTCTATTGATGGTTATGAATCAAATGGAAATTTCACAATTCCGTATCATAGCGATTGGACGAAAGTTGACCTTTCATGGCAAGAAATGAATATTGCACCATATCAAATACCATACATAAGTGAAATATACTGGAATATAAATACCAATCCTGATTTCTGGATAGACGAACTATCCATTTTGGCATACGACGACGATGCCGAATCGTTCTCATCGGAAAAAGAGGTGCAAAATTTAGCTGCCGGTCAATACATGTTCTCCGTAACCGACAGTTATGGATGTAAGACAATCGCAACAATATCTTTGAACAAAGATTATTCTGTTGTTCCTTCAATTGAATTGAATTCATCTAATCCTATCTGCGAAACTGAAAACGGTACCATTACAGCAACGGTGGGTGAAGGAGCTGAACCATACACCTACAAATGGTCTGACGGGGCAACCGACAAAGACATAGAAAATCTGGCAGAAGGCGAATATACTCTAACCGTTACCGACGCATACGGTTGTGCCACATCGGAAACTGCCACACTTGAAAAGAATTACAACGTTTTGCCTAAATTTTCATTCGACATAAAAAATCCAATCTGCGAGACCGAAAATGGAGAAATCACTACAACCGTCACAAGCGGCACGGAACCATATTCATTTACGTGGGCAAATATCTTACCTATGCCTGTAAGTAATTTTGAGGATGGATTAACAAATGAGATCTACACTAACTTTATCATATTCAACGATGCTCATTACGGAGGAACCACAAACATTGACGGTTCGGGAATTGCGGAAGATGGTGCGCTGGGAACAGATCATTCAATAATCATAAAAGCATCGTCAATTAGCAAAAACTTGAGTGGCGACTTTGCGGGATTCCAAACCTATATAGGTTCAGAAATGGGCGGTATGTCAAGATTAATTGATGGAATTTCATTCTACCACAAAGGTGAGAAAATCGATTTTCGAGCCATGGGAGATGATGATCTGTTCATGAGAATAATACCTAAACACGAAGACTGGACTTTAGTAACATTTTATTTCGACGAAGGATTAGAGCCAAAGGATTTCTTCTGGGTTTACCGAGGGGTGGAAGACTATCAAAGCTCTATGCAATTCCAAATCGACGAAATCAATCTTTTGATGAAACATTCATCGGATATTACTTCAAAAGACCAAAATGAACTTTCAGCAGGAACGTATAAACTAAAGGTAACCGACTCATACGGTTGTGAATACACCAACTATGCGGAATTGACCAAAGACGAAAGCAACAAACCTGACGTTTCCAAAGAATTCAAAAATGCCATCTGCGGTCACGACGTGGGCGAAATCACAATTTCGTATGAAAAAGGCAATGAACCAGTTGAATATTCGTGGGAGGATGGAAGCGCTGATTTGAAGCGTGAGAACTTGGCGGAAGGCACATACACGTTCACCATCACCGATTATTATGGTTGTTCGGTAGCCGACCAGACCGAAATCAAATATGAATCGTTCAAATATCAGCCAGAATTGGCTTTAGTGACGGTAAGTCAGGAATCGCCTGCTAACTTGGTTATTTGGCAAAAAGAAGAAACTGAAGCAATCAACTTCTACTCCATTTATCGTGAAACAAGTTCAGCTAATGTCTATGAAAAAATAGATGACGTTCCTTTCAGCCAAACAAGCATATACTTGGACGAAAACACCGACAGCCAAACTAAGGCCTACCGCTACAAAATTTCGGCTACTGACAATTGCGGTAACGAGTCGCCATTAAGTATAAACCACAAAACAATCAATGCCACGGCAAGCCTTGGTGTGGGAGGCGTTGTCAACCTCATCTGGGACGGCTACGAAGGTTTTGAATTTTCAACATATTCCATTTACAGAATTACAAAAACCGAAACTTCCGAAATCGACAAAGTTCCGTCAACCAACTGGACATACGTCGATAAGAATGTTCCTAACAACACATTGGCTTACTACGTTGGCGTGGAATTGCCACGAGTAATTGATGTAAACGATCCATTCGTGAAAGCGGAAAGCGGTCCATTCTCGATGGCAATCAGCAACATAGCCGAAGTTGAAAATAAAACTGCTATTTCTTCAGTTGAAGGAAATCCAGTGAATGTGTATGCTGCACACAACGCTATCGTGGTTGAAAACGCTGGCGACAATCAAATTACCATCTGCAACGCAATTGGTCAGACAATCGTCCGTGCCAAAGGGATGAACGAAATGGTAAAATCATTCGACGTTGAAAACGGCATTTACATTGTGATTGTCGGTAACAAAGTGGTAAAAGTTGCTGTGGAGGACTAAAAGGATTTATACAATAACCGACAAAGCGTAGTCTCAATCATAATTACTTCGTTTTGAGCTTTCTTTATATAGGAGATTATGAGAAAGTGGAACGTTACAATAACCTGCATTTGACGAATACAGGAATTTAATATCTTTGTGTCTCTAAATGTTTATTTTTCTTTATGAAATATGAGAAAAAATCTTCTAAAAATATCGGTTCTTGTCCTTTTGTTTCTAACCCCGCTTTTTTTGCTGAGTTACGACGACACCAAGGATTTTGAAACAGCAAAAAATCTTGACATTTTTTATTCGTTGTTTACAGAAATTTCCAATTCGTATGTTGACGAACTTGCGCCGGGCGACATAATGGATCGCACTATCACGGAAATGCTAAAAACACTCGACCCATACACGAATTTCATTCCCGAATCAGATGTGGAACGCTACACTATGATGACCAAAGGCGAATACGGAGGAATCGGCGCAACCGTTGCCGAGCGCAACAATTCGCTGATGATTGTCGATATTTTGGACAACTCCCCAGCCGCTTCAAGTGGACTGCGCGTTGGCGACTTTATAGTGGAAGTTGACGGACATTCCATTGAAAACCAACCAACCGAAGAAAGCAAGGAATTGCTTCAAGGACAAGCTGGTACGACACTCCGCTTAGGAATTTTGCGCAATGGTGAACGAAAATCGTTTGCCATAGAACGCAAGAAAATCCAACTGACGAGCGTCCCCTATTATGGTATGATTTCCAACGATTTCGGCTACGTGAAACTCAACGAATTTTCACAGGATTGCGCCAACGACGTGCTTTCTGCCTGCTCCGAACTCACCACGAACAAAGGTGCAAAAGGTCTTGTGCTCGACCTTCGTGATAACCCGGGCGGCTTGCTCATCGAAGCAATCAAAATTGTGAATATGTTTGTGCCTAAAGGTGAACGAATTGTTTATACCAAAGGACAAAACACAACGGAAAATTCAAAATTCTCGACAATGGCGGAGCCGTTCAACACTACAATTCCGTTGGTTGTGCTTGTAAATTCACATTCCGCCTCGGCTTCGGAAATTGTTTCGGGAGCATTGCAGGATTTGGACAGAGCAGTTGTGATTGGCGAACAAACATTTGGCAAAGGACTAGTACAGACACGTAAAGAATTGTCGCACAATTGCTTGCTAAAAATCACCACATCAAAATATTACATTCCAAGTGGCAGATGTATTCAAAAACTAGACTATTCGCATCGCGATGCGCAAGGAAATCCAACCACGGTGCCCGATTCACTGCAACGGACATTCTACACCCGCAACCACCGACCTGTAAAGGATGGCGGCGGCATTGTCCCCGATGTAATTGTGACAGAAGACACTTCGTCGGCGCTGCTGAAAACGCTCACCAAGGAATTTGTACTGTTCGATTTTGTAAATGCAACCTATTCGGCTGGCGACACAGCATCGATTCGTCCAAAAACATTCAAATTCAGCGACAACGATTACAAGAAATTCATTGATTTCTACAACAATACTCAAAATTCTATCAATTCCGAAAGCGAAAAATATCTCAACCAGTTTGCGGAACAAGCAAAAAAAGAACAACTCAATATAGATATTGACGTTCAAAACCTACAAAAACAACTCAAAGCGCAGCGCCAAGCACAATTACAAAGCGACAAAGCAAGCATTTCAAACGCATTGGAACTGTTCATTATCAAACACTTATATAACGAACGTGGGTTGATTGAGCACCGTTTGAACAACGATCCGTACATTACCACTGCGCAAGAATATTTACAAAACAGCGACCGCTACAAACAAGTGCTTTCGGGTAAGAAATAATGTGAAAATCTTTGCCGTTTCTATTGAATGCACTACTTTCGCACGATTTTAATTCAAGGCGATGGCTACAGAATCGAAACATATTTTAACAGGTAAAAAAGGAATTATTTTTGGCGTAATCAACGAAACTTCGCTGGCTTGGGCTGTTGCGAAACAGTGTGTAAACGAAGGAGCTACGATTGTACTTACCAACACAAAAGCAGCCGTGAAACTTGGTTCCACGCAACAATTAGCATCGTCAATCAATATGCCATTTATTCCGTGCGACGCGACAAAAATCGACGATTTGGAGAATCTTCTCACGCAATCGCAGGAACTTTTGGGCGGAAAAATCGACTTTGTGCTGCACGCCGTTGCACAATCAATGAATCTTCGCAGACGTAAGCCCTACGAGGACATTTGTTATCCATATTTTCAGAAAACACTTGACATTTCAGCAGTTTCATTCCATAAATTGTTGCAAACCGCACATAAACTTGACGCACTGCAGGACAGAGCTTCGGTGTTGACTCTCACCTACATAGCCTCGGAACGAAGCATGTATGGCTACAACGATATGTCAGACGCAAAAGCTCTTCTGGAATCAATCGTACGGAATTTTGGGCGATTCCTCGGCGAGCAGAAAAACATCCGCGTGAACGCAATTTCACAATCGCCAGTACCTACAAAAGCAGGCAGCCACTGGGACAACGAGTCGTATTTTCTTGACTACACCAACCAACTTGCGCCATTAGGAAACGCCACCGCCGACGACCTTGCCGACCTGTGCGTGATGATGTTTTCCGACTACACCAAACGCGTAACCATGCAAACTATCTACAACGACGGAGGTTTTTCAAAAACAATTCTCACGCCGTCACTCATCGATAGTTTTAAGAATATTACACCGAAAGATAATCGTAATTATTAAAAATTTTCAGTGAAGAATCTTTTATTTTTTTCACTAAATGAAATTCCTATAAAAAGAAAATCAAAGGTTCTCTTTTTTTATTTCCTACCAATCCACAGTTATAATAGTTCGGTAGTGCATGTAATGACTACAGAGTATTTATCTAATGCGCCTCAAGCCAATTGTTTCCAATACCCATTTCGGCTATCAACGGAACTTTGAGCGACACAGCATTTTGCATTTCTTCGGAAACGATTGTTTTCATTGTTTCCAATTCATCAGAGAAAACATCGAAATTCAATTCGTCGTGAACCTGCAAAATCATACGGCTACGCAGATTCATTGATTTCATCCGCTCGAAAATGCGAATCATTGCAATTTTTATAATGTCGGCGGCGGAACCCTGCACAGGCGCATTGATGGCGTTTCGCTCGGCAACGCCACGGATTGTGGCATTTTGCGAATTTATGTCGGGCACATAACGACGACGCGCAAACATGGTTTCCACATAGCCTTTTTCGCGTGCCGAATTGATGTACGAATCCATCAACGCCTTTACTTTCGGATAATTTGCAAAATAGCTGTCAATCAGCTCCTGCGCTTCCTTGCGGGGAATATTTAGGTTTTGTGACAAACCAAACGCCGTTGTTCCGTAAGAAATGGCGAAATTCGCCGATTTTGCTTTTCGACGTTGGTCGGAAGTGACTTCGCCAAGTGGAACATTGAAGATTTTTGCAGCCGTTGCGCTATGAATATCTTCGCCATTCTGGAATGCGGAAATAAAATGCTCATCACCGCTGAAATGCGCAATCAACCGCAATTCTATCTGCGAATAATCGGCGGAAAGAAACACATTACCTGCTTGTGACGGAATGAATACCTTGCGGATTTCGCGTCCCATTTCGGTACGAACGGGTATATTTTGCAAATTCGGATTTGTGGAACTTAAGCGTCCCGTAGCAACAACCGCCTGATTAAACGAAGCATGGATATTCCCCGTTCGCTTGTTCACCAACAACGGAAAACTGTCAATGTAAGTTGACAGCAACTTTTTCATTTCCCGATATTCTAAAATCAGTGGCACAATTGGATGCGCATCTTTCAGTTTATCAAGGACTTCCTCGCCAGTAGCGTATTGTTTTGTCTTTGTTTTTTTAGCCTTTTCGGTGATTTCAAGTCTATCGAACAAGATTTCGCCCAACTGTTTTAGCGAACCTATATTGAATTGAGTTCCAGCATGTTCGTATATTTTCTGTTCAATTTCAGAAACTTTTGCGGAAATCACTTTCGACAAGTCTTTCAACGCCTCGGAATCAATCCGCACTCCCGTCATTTCCATTTCGCTCAGCACGGGAGCCAACGGACATTCTATCGTTTTATACAATTCATATTGTCCAAGCCGTTTCAGCTCCGCTTCCAACAATGGCGTGGCTTGGAAAATGCAGTCAGCTTGTTCGCAGAAAATGTTCCGAACGTCGTTGAGCGGCACGTCGAAAAACGAAAATTGACCGAGTTTTTTCCCCACAACATCCTCTATCCGAATGCACGTACGCGACAACGTCTGGCGCGCAATAGTTTCCAACGAGTGGCGTGTTTCGGGCTGTAAAATATAGTGCGCTAACATACAATCGTGCAACTCGCCACCCAAGCGGATTCCGTATTTTGACAACAAAGACACGGCATATTTGAGATCGTAGGTGTATTTTGTGCTACACGATGCAAAGATGGGCGAAAGTTTCGCAATTAATTCATTTACAGATAGTTCGTCTTTTGAAAATGGAAGAAAATGCGCTTCGCCATTGTTCCACGAAAATGCAATGCCAACAAGTTCAGCATTGATTGCCTCCAACGAACTTCCACACACAGCGAACGAATATTCCAACTGTTTTGAAAGCGTCTTCGCAAATGAATCAATTTGTGTTACCACACGATAATTTCCCGTAATTTTCTGAATTTCAGCTTGTTTTTGCACTTGTGGTGTTTCCGTGGCAAACAAATCCAATTGCAAGAAACCGTTTTGTTTTTCTTCATTTTTCACAACAACTTTTTTCGGCTCTATGGTAGTTTGCAACATTCGTTGTGCAAGTCCAAACAACTCAAGTTCGTTGAATTTTGCTTGAAGCGCTTCTTTGTTATATTCCTCTTTTTCAAAGTTATACGAGTCAAAATCAATTGGAACGCTCGTGCAGATTGTGGCTAATTTCTTCGACATTAGCACTTGTTCCTTTGCCTCGACAAGTTTTTCCTTCTGTTTGCCCTTCAATTCGTTGATATGCTCATAAATGCCTTCAATGCTGTCGAATTGGGAAATGAGCGCCTTTGCAGTTTTTTCACCAACGCCGGGAGCTCCAGGAATATTATCGGAACTGTCGCCCCAAAGTCCCAGTAAATCAATCACTTGCTCGGGCCGTTGAATGCTGAATTTTTCCGCCACTTGTTTCGGTCCCATTATGTCGATGCCATTGTGACCAAGGCGGTACATATAAATTGTGTCCTCAACGAGCTGCGCGTAATCCTTATCGGGCGTGACCATATACACCATAAAGCCCTTGCGTGACGCTTGTTTTGCCAAAGTGCCAATCACATCGTCGGCTTCGTAACCTTCAACTTGCACCACAGGAATATTCATTGCTTTAACAATGTCGAACACTTCAGGAATGGAAGCCTTCAAATCTTCGGGAGTCGCTTGTCGGTTGGCTTTGTAGCCGTCATACATTTCGTGGCGGAACGTTTTGCCTTTCGGGTCGAACACCACGCCGATGTGGGTAGGTTTTTGCGAACGAATCATTTCGTAAAGCGTGTTCACAAAGCCAAACACCGCCGATGTGTTCACGCCCTTGGAATTCACACGGGGATTGTTTATGAACGCAAAATACGAACGATACAACACCGCATGGCCATCAATCAAAAAAAGCTTTTTCTCTTCCATAGCAAAACCTATTTACAATGTTCCTGTTGCATTTGAAGCATTTCGTCGCCGTACATATCCGTGAAACCATTGTCCAAAGCGAGTTTTACAGTTTTACAGATTTCCTTCGAAGACGCGCCTTTCGCCTGCAACGCATACGCTTTGTTTCGATACGCGTATGAATTTGAAGGATTTAATTGTATTGATTTGTTGATGTAATCCAATGAAGTCTGAATGTTTCCGAGTTTCAGATATGCCCACCCAGCATTATTGAGTGCGTATGCGTCATCTGGATTGATACTCAGAACTTTATCAAAATATGTTATTGCAGACTCATATTCTCCCTGTTCCGACTTACACAGCCCCATATTTACCAGAGCCTCAACACTTTGTGGCATTTTGGAAAGAATCTTTTCAAGAGCCCATTCTGCTTCGGAAAAACGATTGAGATAAATTGCGCTTGCCGAAAGATTTGTAAGAAGGCTGATATTCGTGGAATCCTTGTGGCACAACGGCTGCAACAAGTCGAAAGCCTTTTCGTTCTGATTTGTAAGCACATACAGAGCTCCCAGATTCGCTTCGAAAAACACTTTCGTGGAATCGCCTGAGTAAAGCAGCGACAACACTTTTATATGACTCCGAATCGCCGATTGGTATTTTTCAAACTCAACTTCCCACAAAGCTTTTTCCGTCCACGCTTCCACGCAATTGGAGTCAATGGAAATAGCAGCATCCAACGAATGGAGTTCCGCCACGTAGTTCTTCAGTTCCTTGTAGCATTTTGAACGATGAACATAGTAGTCGGAGCGCAACGGGCACACGCCAAGCACCTCGTTGACCACTTCGAGCGAACCTTGATAATCTTTGGAATCAAAAAGGGAAAGCGAAACCGAGTAAAGCGAATCACATTTTTGGCCTTGGGCAGCAAACGCCAACGCACAGGCTGCTAATATTCCAAAAATGCGTTTCTTCATAGGGTTTAATCATTCTTTTTGAAAGGATTGTAAAATTCTCTAATCTTTCCTTTTTTCGTCGTCTTTCGAGCTCCCGGTTTGTAATCCTTGTTTTCGTAGCGGTCGCGAGCCTCGTCCTGCTTTTTCTCAAGAGCTTTGGCGCGCTTGCGTGTCGCTGCGTTCGGGTGGGAACCCATCTGATTATGTTTTGCGGAATTATAACGGTACGAATATTTTTCGTTTTGTTTCATTCGTTTCACCGTCTTCTTATTCTGCATACGCTTACGGCTTGCTTCGTAGCGTTCGTTGTGTTCTTTTTCCTTTTTAGCTTGAAGTTTTGCTTGCTCTTTTTTACTCAAGTGGGTGGTTTTGTTCACACTCGATTTGAAGTTGTCCTGTTGCTTCATTTGCTTTTGGCTTGCGCGCGAAGCTTTTGGAGCGCTCACTTTCTCCTTACGGTGACTTGTTTTTCGTGACTGAACTGTTTCATCGTCGTCGTACTGGGCGAATGCAGTTGTGCCCACCACCAATAAACCTAATAATAGAACTAATTTCTGTAATCTCATCTCTACAATCAATTTTCCGAGCCAAAAGTAGTCAATATACATTTATGAAAAACAATGTGTTAATAAAAAATAATATCTTAAAAACACAATAAAAAACGGTCGCTACGACACGCGCAACGACCGTTTTAATAGTTCAAAACTAATGTTAATCTCTATTTAATTTCGACAGCAATCTCAGCATTTCAAGGTATAGCCATACCAATGTCATCATCAAACCAAATGCGCAATACCATTCCATATACAACGGAGCGCCTTGTGACGCACAGGTTTCCACATTTTTGAAATCGAGAATGAAATTCAATGCGGCAACAACCACAATTATCAAGCTGATTGCGATGCCAAGTGATCCTGAACTGTGCAAGAAACCAACCGACGAACCGAAAAATCCCATTACAATGTCAACAAGATACACAATTGCGATTGCTCCCATAGCGGCAATCAATCCCATTGTGAATTTTTTCGTAGCTTGAATAATGCGTTGTTTGTATAAATACAACATTATGAAAAATACGCCTATCGTCAGCATAATTGCGTTGAACACAATGCCGTGGCCTTCGCCTGTGGCTGGGTCAACCATGCTCATTTCGTAGAATGCCGATACGCCGCCTAACACTAATCCTTCGCAGATTGCATACACAATCGAAGTGAATTTTGCTTTCTCTGGTTTGAAGATTGTGATAAACGAAAAGATTGCTCCCACTATCAAACCGCCCATCATCAACGGCGTTACCAACGCATTGCCGGCGTATGCCATTTTCCATGTCGCCAATGCGGCAACTAAAATTATACCTAACAATGTAAGTGCTTTATTCGCAGTGCCTTTTATTGTCATTGTGTCGCCATACGTAAACGACAGATTGTTGAACACATTGTCCGAAAAGGCTGGATTGGAAGTTTTCTCTAACATAATTCTAAAGTTTAGTTAACAATATTCTAAAATTTGACACATTTCTTTTATCTGTAACTCAAAATTTGTGCCTTTATTTTGTTCGCAAATATATTTTGTTTTTTCGATAATCAAAGGTTTTAAATCCTGACGACGAAATGCGAGTTCCTGAAATGCTTTTTGAACTGATTGATACACAAAGAAATCGGTAGAAATTACATCGTGTTCGTATGATGGAAAAATTTCCTGCAAATCGCGTTCCGTGCCAAACAATTGTTTCATTGCAAGACGGGCTATTGTAAGATAACCTGCCATTTTTACATATCGTTGGCTGTCAGAAATCCACTTTTTTGCATTCGGCAACGCATTTGACAATAGCGAAAATAGATGTATCACTGCAATTTCCACCATTTCGTTGTTCACACAGTTTGAAACATACGTTTGAATAGTTTCATCGCTAATTGTTTGATAATCAGCGAGCATAAATGTCATAAGTTTCGCTTCGCGGAAATTTTCCTTCCATAGTGCGTCTGCCAATTCCTGATTGCGCCCAATTCCTTTGGCATAGTTCGACAGCAACAGCGACGAAACACCGTAGTTCATATTGTATTTCAACCCAGAATTGCGGATTTTCTCGGCGATTTCTCCGTCTTGGTGGTGCCGTATAAAATTCAATGCTGACGCTAACGGTGATGCCATACTATTATAATTTAATTCCCACTACAAGAATGTCATCTATTTGTTGCTCAGTGCCTTTCCACGCATCCATTCGGCGCGAAACTGTCATATATTGTTCCGCCATATCCATATTCTGCATTTCGAGCACCATATCTTCGAAACGGCTGGTTGAGAATCGTGCGTTCGTTTCGCTGCCAAATTGGTCGATATAGCCGTCGCTGTATAAATACAATGTACTACCTTCTTTTACTGGAATTGTAGTTTCTTCAAACACAACACCTTGCGATTGTTTCAGCACGTGTAGGCCGCCAATCGAAAACAGCGATGAACCAATGGTTTGTACTTCGCCGTCGGAAACAATCAACAGTTTCTGTCCCGCGCCCGCAAATGTGATTTCTGATTTTTTCTTATCGTAGCGAATCAGCGAGATTGCCATTCCGTCATCCTGCGTGTCGTCGCCTTCATTTTGACGCAACGTTTTAATTACTTCATCGTCAATCATTTGAAGAATCTTTGCCGGACTTTCTTCGTGCATTTCGTTCACAATTTGGTTGAGCAACGTATTTCCCACCATCGACATACACGCACCTGGAACGCCGTGTCCCGTGCAGTCAACCACGGCAAAGAACACATAATTTTTCGTTTTCGAGAGCCAATAGAAATCTCCACTCACAATTTCCTTTGGCATATAATACACGAAATTCTGTGGAAACAACGACGACAATTCTTCCGCCGAAGGCAATACTGCTTTTTGAATGCGTTTCGCATACATCAGACTATCAAGAATTTGCGTATTTTTCTTTTCCAATGCGTCATTTGCTGTCTTCACATCGTCGTACGCAGATTCAAGCTCCGATTGCTTTTGCGACAACAATGCGTAGGCGTTCTTTTTCTGCGTAAATAATCGATACAAAACGATAGAAAATGCAGCTATTCCTAACAAAACCAAAACTAATATAAGAATATAGATACGGAATTGGGATTGTTTCATCTCGTTTTCGCGGATTTTCAATTGTTGGTTTTCGTTGAGGTGTTCCAAAACCTTAATATCCGACTCAAATTCCATCTCGGCAATGCGTTCTTTGTTTTTGTCGGCTTCAATTTCGTCTTTCAACGACACGTATCTTTCATAATATTGTAGGGCTTTGTCAGGCTTGCTTTGCGATTTCATCAGCAAATACAACGATTGTGCGGCATCGCACGCCAATGTTTTTTCCTCGAATTTCGAAGCCGTTTCCATTGCGGAAGCAAAATACTGTTCCGCCGTAGGATTGTGCATTTCTTGCATCAATTTTCCTTGATTATAAGCAACATACGCCTTGCCAAGTGTATTCTTGCCGTATAGTGCGTTTGCGGCATCGTACCACCGCATAGCCGACTGCGTTTCGCCAAAATCTTTATACAAATTTCCGTAGAAATTGCTGATGCGCGCGGCATTCAGCGAGTCGCCAATGGAGCGATACACTTCGATGGATTTGCTGTAAAACAAACTCGCTTGTTTGAACAACGTTTGGTTTTTCGCAACCAAAGCCGTGTCGCGGCAAACCATACCCAACCGTTCATACGAGCTTGCGATTGCCTTCGGACTTGCAACCACAAGGTTTAGGTCGAGTGCGCGCTGATAATTTTCGATGGCTTTGTCGTAAATTTTCTGATTTTTGTATGTGCCGCCTATTGCGTTGTAAATCAATGCTTGCGCCTCTTTGTTATCGGTTTTTGTGCGAAGTTCAAGTGCTCTGTTGTAATACTTCAGTGCTTCACGATAATTTCCCAAATCGCGGTGAACCGTGGCAATGTTGAACTGCGAGGCGGCAATGTCGTTTTTATCGTCTAACTTTGTACGCAAATCAAGCGCACGTTTATAGTATTCCTGCGCCTTGTCATATACTTTCAAACGGAAGTAAAAATTTCCGATGCTGTTGAGCGTGTATGCCTCGCCAGCCTTGTCGCCAATCGATTCCTGAATGTTCACTGCGTTTGTCAGATACGACAGTGCTTCAGAATATTTGTGCATCCCCACATAGGCGTTGCTGATGTTGTTGCACAGTGCGGAAATAGATTTTTCGTCGTTGCACGACTGGTACTCCATTTTTGCCAACTCGTACTGGCTGAGCGCGTCGTCGTATTTTCCCATTTGCATATACACGTTGCCGATGTTTTTATAGCACGTCGCCACAGCCTTGCGGTTTCCCAACGTTTGTTGCAATTTCAGCGATTGGTTGTGATAGACTATCGCCGAGTCATAGCGACTCAAATCCTTATATACCGTACCAATATTGTCGAGAATCATGGCGGTTTGCTCGTTAGTTTCGCTGGTTTTCAGGGCTTTGCTCAT